>ENA-OQAZ01000123-OQAZ01000123.1-human-gut-metagenome-genome-assembly--contig:-NODE-123-length-38935-cov-2.275794_pt1 | contig 38935 bp, 46 predicted proteins | sample MGYA00242737_ERZ504531 | MGnify/ENA primary metagenome ERZ504531 (study PRJEB26092, sample SAMD00036244) | human gut metagenome | host: Homo sapiens | study: EMG produced TPA metagenomics assembly of... | reverse complement strand
AGATCTCTTCCCCCATGACCGGATCGTCCCAGGTGACATCTTTTAGGATGGTCGGGGCAATGCGCAGGGCAGACGGATCGGACTCACCTCCACAGACCAGATTATCGGCAGCAATCAGGTTCTGCAGCCGGTGAAAATGTTTTTCGTTGATGATTTTCCCATAATCCGGATTTGAAGAGCTGTTTGCCAAACTGCCGGTGGATTTCTTTTTCCAGTGCCTGAAGCAGCTGGTTTCGAACAGAAGCATCGCAGAGGATATAATCCGGAGCAACGCAGGTCTGTCCGCAGTTGAGGTATTTTCCGAATACGATCCGTCTTGCGGTGAGAGAAATTTTCGCCGTGGAATCCACGATACACGGGCTTTTCCCACCAAGCTCTAGAGTGACGGGAGTCAGGTATTCGGCGGCATGACGAAGGACTTCTTTTCCAACCGTTTTTCCTCCGGTGAAAAAGATTTTGTCAAAACGCTGGTTTAAGAGCGCCTGATTTTCTTCCCGGCCTCCGGTGATCATCGTTACATATTCCGGCGGATAGCATTCCTTGAGAAGCTGACTCAGAATCTGACTAGTGTGTGGAGCGTAAGCACTTGGCTTCAGGATGACGGTATTTCCGGCGGCGAGCGCATCGATCAGCGGTTCTAAAGTGAGGAGTACCGGGTAATTCCAGGGACTCATGATCAGTACGGTTCCGTAGGGGGATGGCGATTGAAAGCTTTTGGCGGCGAAGTGTGCCAGCGGAGTAGGGACGGTTTTACAGCGCATCAGCTTTGGTAAATGCTTTTTGCATCCAGGTAAGCTCGGAAAGCGTCAGACCGATTTCGCACATATAGCTTTCCATCCGGCTTTTTCCAAGATCCGCTTTTAGTGCTGTGTACAGATCTTGTTCATGGCGTTTGAGTGCAAGTTTTAGCTGTTCTAATTGTTTTAATCGAAAAGAAAGCGGAAGTGTTGCGCCGGTTGCAAAAAAATCACGCTGCGTGGAAATCCGCTGTCTGATTGTCTGTTCATCCATGTGTTTTAACCTCCCAGGTATCTGGATATTTAAGTTTCGATTCCTGTTTTCCAAATTGTGTTTATATTCTTGAAGAGTCTTTTATACTGAAAATAATGTATATTTCTTTTATGATAACGAAAATAAGGGAATTCTTCAACGGTGTGAGTGGCGAAAATGGAAAGAATGTGAATAAAATATTTTTTTTTTGTTTGCAGCAGCAGACTTACATAATTTTATCAAGACAGGAGTTTTAATATATATGGGATACGAGCGTTTGGAAAAAAGTTTAATCGATCTGGTAAAGGAAGAGCAGGCAAAGCTCGGATATCGGAAAGAGATGATCCGGCTTTATTATCCGCTCAGTTCACTGAATCATTTTATGGAGACGAATGCAGATTCGGAAGAAATGCAGGAGCTCCTTGCAGATTTTCCGAAAGCAGCAGAAGATATTTTCGGGGAAGTCGGGATTACACATGCAAAGGACCGTTTTTGCTTTGCTTTATCGGAAAATGCATCGGAATATGTACATGAAAATATGAAACCGAATGAATTTATCAAAGAGCTGGTGGAACTTGTCGCAAAGCATGGCTGCACGATGGAAGATATCGAAGTATTGTTCCGTTCTCATTCAGACAAGATCGTGGCAGAACCTATGGACAATGGAGAATTTGACCGGATGATCCGGTTTGAAGAGGGAGAAGACAAGTATTATTATTGCTTTAAAGATGAAGGATGCCATATTATTTATCATCGTTCCTGCCGGAAGATTATGCAGATTTTGGATTTAAACCAGATAAGAAAATAAGAAATCGAGGTAACACCAATGAAAATCGGAATATATGATTCAGGGATCGGCGGACTTTCTGTGCTTCACCGCGCACTGAAAAAGATGCCGGAAGCAGAATTTATATATTATGCGGATACAAAGCATGTTCCATACGGAGAAAAGACGAGGGAACAGATCAAAGGATATGTAGAAGAGGTTCTGAATTTCCTGATCGCGAAGGAGGTTGATGCAATCGTAATCGCCTGTAATACGGCAACCAGCGTGGCAACGAAAGAATTCAGAGGCGAATTTGCCGTACCGATCGTCGGTATGGAACCGGCAGTCAAGCGCGCGCTCAAGCTCTATCAGGATATGCAGAAACGGATCCTGGTAACAGCAACACCGGTTACGATCGCCGGAGAAAAATTACACAACCTTCTGGAAAAAGTAGATACCGAACACGAAGTAGACCTTGCGCCACTTCCAAAACTGGTCCGCTTTGCCGAAGCCGGAAGATTCCAGGACCCGGAAGTAGATAAATACCTGAAAAACAGCCTTCAGAGCTATACACTCAACCAGTACGCTGCGGTCGTACTTGGCTGTACTCACTTCAACTACTTCAAACAATCCTTCCGTAAAATTTTCCCGGGAGAAATCCACTTTGTAGACGGCAACGAAGGCACCCTTCGCCAGCTAAAAAGAGTTCTCTCCGAACAAACCAGACCAGGCACCCCAGGCAAAGTCACCTACTATTTCTCCGGAACCCCAGCCGACGCTGAAGGCATGAAGAAAATCCAGGCATGTATGACGCAGTTAGATAAAGTATATGAGATCAAGTAAATACTGATATCGAATAAAATCCACCCCATTCCTATCTTGTGCAATGGAGATGAGACTCAAGAATCGTGGAAGCCTTTGCTGAACACGATTCTCGCACTAAGAGGCTCATCGGAATGCTTTGCACAATTTGGAATGGGGTGAATTTAATTCTTCTCTGGTGGTGTCACAACCTATCTTATTGTACTTCCTGAATCCCAGTAATATCACTATCTATCATCATCGAATAATTGGTATAATACACGACAAACCCAGGCTTGCTTCCATTTGGTTTTTTAACCTGCTTTTTCTCTACATAGTCAACCTCCACCTTTTCAGCCCCGGAATTCTTCGAGTAATGCGCAGCAAGTCTGGCTGCCTCTTCAAAGGTCCGGTCCGGAAGTTCTTCCCCGTTCGTCTTCACGATGACATGGGAACCTGGTGCTTTTTTCGCATGGAACCACCAGTCCCCGCCATTTGCAAAATGAAGGTGAGTTCTTCGTTCTGAAGATTATTTTTTCCAACATACATATGGAAACCGTCTGAAGAAATATAGTGGAACGGTTTGCTTGTGATCTTCACCTTTTTGGCAGACTGCTTTCTGCGGATAAATCCACTTTCGATCAGTTCTTCCTTGATCTGGATCAGGTCATCCTCGCTTCGTGCAATATCCAGGGATTTGCTGACTGACTCCAGATAATCAATCTCATCTTTCGTTTCTTTGATCAGTTCTGAAAGAGCCTCGAAAGTACGTTTTTGTTTATTATACCGGTCAAAATATTTCTTTGCATTTTCCTGTGGTGTTTTCTGCGGATCCAGCGGAATTTTGATCATTTCGTTAGTATAATAATTGAGTGCTTCCAGTTCTTTTGCACCTTCTTCCAGATTGTAACCGTAGGTGTGGATCAGTTCCCCGTATACCTTGTATTTATCGCGGTTTTCCGTATCGCGAAGCTGCTTTAACTGCAGGTCGTATTTCTTGCGGTTACGTTCCAGTGCTGTCTGAACCACACGGCGCAGATCCGAAGATTTCTGGCGGATTCGGGTGATCAGATCACGGGAAGAATAATAAGTCCGGATCACTTCGGAAATCGAATCATAAGATTTTACCTGATAGTTGGAAAAGTGGGTGAGCAGAAGAGATGAGAACTCTTTCGGCTCATTTCCATCGTAATAAATAGCAGGAGAGAATTTGCTTTCTGTCACCTGCTCCATAAAATAGGTAAACTGCCGGTACAGATGAGCCAGCAGATCACCGGACATCTCCGATGCCGGAACAGAAGAGTCGATTCCTGCCAGATAGCAGATCTCTTCGGCGACAACCGGACTGATTCCGGTAAAACTGTTGTAGATCGCTTTTCCGACCGGCATTGGTTTGGAGCGAAGTTCCTGTGTGAAATTTTCCTCCGGTATGCCAAGTGGATTCTCTTTTTTCATAGTATCCGGGATAAAATATTCTCTTCCCGGAAGAACCTCACGCACAGAACTCATCTGCGCGGAAACATGCTTGATACTGTCGATGATCATTCCTTTTTCATTACAGAAAATAATATTGCTGTGCTTGCCCATGATCTCAACGATCAGGGATTTGCGGCACAGATCTCCAAGTTCATCCAGGTGCTCGATCTCGAAGCGGATGATCCGTTCCAGGGAAGGCTGAGAAATGCCTACGATGCGGCCATTTGCAATATGTTTTCTCAGAAGCATACAGAAATTCGGCGCAGTCATCGGACTTGGTTTGTTATCTCTGGACAGATAGATCAGCGGCAGGGATGCACTTGCGGAGATGACCAGTCTTACCTGTCCTTTTGCAGGTTTGATCGTGAGAAGCAGTTCATCATTTTCCGGCTGTGCGATCTTGGCGATCCGTCCGTTCAGGATGGTATCATTTAATTCTTTTACGATATTTGCGATTGTAATTCCATCAAAAGCCATTTTAAAAATTCACCTCATATTTATCCGGGAATATGCCAGGGCACATTCTTTTTTCAATGGGCTCATTATAGCATAGAGAGGCATGCATAGACAAGTGAAAATGCCCTGTCACCCGGTTGACGAGTAAGTGTAAATGAACTATAATAATCGATAGTAAAACGGCCCTTAAAAGGTCAGTAAGAAGAGGGAAAATCAAATGATAAAAAGTATGACAGGCTTTTGGACGGTGTGAGATCGCCGAAGCAGACCGCAAATTTACCGTAGAAATGAAGGGGGTTAATCACCGTTACCTGGATGTGAATATCCGTATGCCAAAGAAGCTTAACTTCTTTGAGTCCGCGATCCGCAACCTGCTCAAGCAGTATGTGCAGAGAGGAAAGATTGATATTTTCATCGGGTATGAAGATATGACAGAAAGCCAGATGACTTTGAAATATACCAGAAGCTGGCAGAAGAATATATGGCAAGCTTTAAGCAGATGGAAGAACAGTTTGGGCTTGACAATGATGTGCGGGTATCCACACTTGCACGCTGCCCGGAAGTCCTTACGATGGAAGAACAGTCTGTGGATGAGGAAGAACTGTGGAGTGGTCTTGAAAAAGCAATGAAAGGCGCATGCGAACAGTTTGTACAGACCAAGACTACAGAAGGTGAGAACCTGAAAAAGGATATCATTGGTAAGCTGGATGGAATGCTGGAAGTTGTTGCCAGGGTTGAAGAGCGATCTCCGCAGATCGTTGCTGAATACCGGGAGAAGCTGGAAACGAAAGTGAAGGAACTTCTTGGGGACACCCAGATTGACGAAGGACGGATCGCGGCTGAGGTTGTGATCTTCTCTGACAAGATCTGTACAGATGAAGAAGTGGTAAGCTGAAAAGCCATATCAAGCATATGAAAGAAACTCTGGAACAGACAGAGGGAATCGGACGCAAGCTTGATTTCATTGCGCAGGAGATGAACCGTGAGGCGAACACGATCTTATCCAAGGCAAATGATCTGGAAGTATCCAATTATGCGATCGATCTGAAGACTGAGATTGAAAAAGTCCGTGAGCAGATTCAAAATATTGAATAAAGCTTGAAAAATGTAAAAAGATGTGTTAAAATAACATTTCAATGTCTGAGTATGCAGGAGAACTGATTATGAGAGAAAAAAAAGGAATTCTTATTGTAGTATCCGGATTTTCCGGAGCCGGTAAGGGAACACTGATGAAAAAGCTGATGCAGGACTATGATAATTATGCATTATCGATCTCTGCAACCACGCGACAGCCTCGTGTCGGGGAAGAAGATGGAAGAGAGTATTTTTTTAGAACCAAAGAAGAATTTGAAAAAATGATTGCGCGTGATGAGCTTATAGAGTATGCTAGATATGTAGAAAATTACTATGGAACTCCGAAGCAGTATGTTATGGAGCAGTTAGAGGCAGGCAAGGATGTGATCCTTGAGATTGAGATCCAGGGTGCGTTGAAAGTGAAAGAGAAGTATCCGGATACCCTGCTGATGTTCGTGACTCCGCCGAGTGCGCAGGTACTGAAAGACAGACTGGTAGGACGGGGAACCGAGACCGCAGAAGTGATCGATTCGAGAATGAAGCGGGCAGTAGAAGAATCACAGGGCGTAGAGAAGTACGATTATCTTGTGATCAATGATGACCTGGAGCGCTGCGCAAAAGAGATGCACAGCATTATTCAGGGTGAGCATGACCGGGTAAGCCGGAATGCTGACTTTATAGATGATATCAGAAAAGAACTGAAGGAACTGTAGGAAAGGAGCAGAATTTATGTTACATCCATCATATACCGATTTGATGAAAGTAGTAAATCAGGACGTGGAAGAAGGCGCAACTAAGATTGTCAACAGCCGTTATTCTATCGTTCTTGCAACAGCAAAGAGAGCGAGACAGATCATTGACGGCGAGATGCCACTTGTTCCTGTTAAGGACGGCGAAAAGCCGCTTTCTATTGCAATTGATGAGCTGAACAGTGGAAAGATTAAAATTATTGCAGAAGATGCAGATAAATAAAAGAAGTTCGATACCCTGCAGCTGTCTGCGGGGTATTCTTATGATAGGGGATTTTATTTTCCGGTGAAGATGATTTCCCCTGCCGCCCAGAAATTATGCTTGAGGAGAAATTTATTTTATGAATATATTATTCATTTCATTAGGCTGTGACAAGAACCTTGTGGATTCGGAGGTCATGCTTGGGATTCTTGCAAAAGACGGTCATCAGATGGTGGACGATGAGACAATGGCAGATGTCATTATCATTAACACCTGCTGCTTTATCCATGACGCAAAGGAAGAGAGTATCCAGAATATTCTTGAGATGGCAGATCTGAAGAAGACCGGTAGATTAAAAGCCTGATCGTAACAGGCTGTCTTGCACAGAGATACAAAGAAGAGATCATTCAGGAAATCCCGGAGGTTGATGCGGTTCTCGGAACGACTTCTTATGAAGAGATCGCACACGTGATTGATGGAGTTTTAAGTGACAGTCCGATGGAGCGCGGAGACGTGCGCCTGACCATGAAGGATGTGGATTATCTCCCGGTGACAGACACGCACCGTATGGTGACGACCGGCGGACATTTCGCTTATCTGAAGATTGCAGAAGGCTGTGACAAGCACTGTACTTACTGTATTATCCCGAAGGTACGAGGAGATTTTCGGAGTGTGCCGATGGAGCATCTGCTGGAGGAATCGCAGAATCTGGCAGACGGAGGGGTGAAGGAGCTGATCCTGGTAGCACAGGAGACCACCATGTACGGAACCGATCTGTACGGGGAGAAGCGGCTTCCACAACTTTTGAGAGCGCTTTGCAAGATCAGCGGACTTCGTTGGATCCGTATTTTATACTGCTATCCGGAGGAAATCACGGATGAGCTGATTCAGGTGATCAAGGAGGAACCAAAGATCTGCCATTATCTGGATCTCCCGATTCAGCATGCAAGCGATGGTATCCTGAAGAGAATGGGAAGACGGACTTCCAGAGCGCAGCTCATCGAGACCATTGAGAAGCTTCGACGTGAAATTCCGGATATCGCACTTCGCACAACTTTGATTACTGGATTCCCTGGAGAGACACAGGAACAGCATGAAGAGCTGATGGATTTTGTGGATCAGATGGAATTCGACAGACTTGGCGTATTTACCTACTCACCGGAAGAGGATACTCCTGCAGCATCTATGCCGGATCAGATCCCGGAAGAAGTCAAAGAGGAACGTCAGGCAGAGCTCATGGAACTTCAACAGGATATCGTATTTGACCAGGCAGAAGACCGGATTGGGGAAGAGCTGCTTGTGATGATCGAAGGCAAGGTGCAGATGAGAATGCTATGTGGGAAGAACCTACCGGGATGCGCCGAATGTAGACGGACTTATTTTTGTGAACACATCGGAAGAACTGATGTCGGGAGATTTTGCAAGGGTAAAAGTGACCGGATCGGCAGATTATGATTTGATAGGAGAGTTATTATTGAATTACCAATTAAATTAACGTATTTTACGAGTGATTTTAATTCCGTTTTTTGTAGTGTTTATGTTATTTGATATTACCGGAGCAGCAGATAAGTGGATCGCACTTGTGATCTTCTGTGTTGCCAGCCTGACGGATATGCTGGATGGGAAAATTGCCAGAAAGTACAACCTGGTAACGAACTTCGGTAAATTTATGGATCCGCTTGCAGACAAGCTGCTGGTATGTACCGCGCTGATCTGTCTGACATCTATGAACCGACTGAATGTCATTGTTGTTCTGGTGATCATTGCCAGAGAATTTATCATTAGCGGATTCCGTCTGGTTGCTTCTGACAATGGAATCGTCATTGCGGCAAGCTACTGGGGCAAATTTAAAACCGTATCACAGATGGCACTGATCATTGTGCTGATCATGGATCTGGGCGGTGTGTGGAATGTTGCAGGAACAGTCCTTACATGGGTAGCACTGATCCTGACCGTCGTTTCACTGATTGATTATATCGCAAAGAACAAACAGGTATTAACACAGGGAGGCATGTAAAATGGTTGTAGAGCTGATTTCTGTCGGCACTGAAATTTTACTTGGCAACATTGTGAATACAAACGCAGCATACCTAGCAGAGAAATGTGCTCTGCTAGGTTGTTCTTTATATCACCAGACTGTTGTCGGTGACAATGAAGAGCGTATGGAAGAAGCAATCCGCCAGGCAATAGAGCGCGCTGATATCGTAATTCTGACAGGGGGACTTGGCCCTACCAAGGATGATCTGACAAAAGAAGTAACCGCAAAGGTATTTGGCAGAAAACTTTATATGGATGAACATTCCAGGACTCGAATCCGGGACTATTTTGAGAAGATTAAGAGTAAAAAGGTGACAGAGAATAACTGGAAGCAGGCATTGGTTCCGGAAGGCGCGATCGTGATCGACAATCTGAACGGAACGGCACCTGGACTGATCCTGGAGGATAAAGAGCGCGGCAAAGCAGCGATCCTGATCCCTGGGCCTCCGAATGAGATGAAGCCGATGTTTGAACATGACATTGCACCGTACCTCAATAAAAAGCAGCCGGAGGGAATCTATTCCCATATGGTAAAAGTGTGCGGGATCGGGGAAAGCAGGGCAGAGACCATGGTTGCGGATCTGATGGATGCACAGACCAATCCGACGCTTGCGCCTTATGCAAAGACAGGAGAGGTACATTTTCGTGTGACTGCAAGAGCATGCTCTGAAGAAGCGGCAGAAAAACTGATGGGGCCGATGATCGAAGAGATGAAGAAGCGTTTTGGTGATGCTGTTTATACGACCGAAGAGAATGTGACACTGGAAGAGTCGGTGATCCGTCTTCTGGAAGAGAAGAAGATGACTGTGACAACGGCAGAATCCTGTACAGGAGGAAAGCTTTCTGGCAGACTTCTGAATGTGTCGGGAGCTTCCGGCGTGTACAATGAAGGATATATTACTTATGCGAATGCATCGAAGGAAAAGATTCTTGGTGTGAAGCATGAGACACTGGAAACCTACGGGGCAGTCAGTGAACAGACAGCAGCGGAGATGGCACTTGGCGCAGCAAAGGCGGCAGGTGCGGATGCGGCACTTAGTGTAACCGGAATCGCAGGACCTGGCGGCGGCACAGCGGAAAAACCGGTCGGACTTGTGTATATCGGATGTGCGGTAAATGGAGAGGTAACGGTAAGAGAGTACCGTTTTACCGGCAATCGTGAGAAGAACCGGGACTATGCGGTTGCACGTGCGATCACGCTCTTGCGGGAAGAACTTTTAAAGAGGGCGTAAGAGAGAAAACCAGTTCATTCTGGAAAAGATGAGGTACAGAAAAATGATCATAAAAAGACTATATAGCAGTCAGGAGGTTGTGGAAGGTCTGCATCTGGTATGGGATGTATTTATCAGAGAAAACGCCAATTCCTGTACACAGCAGGGAATCGAGGAATTTGCCCGTTTTATCAAGATGGAGAATTTTATGCCTCTTGTCGAAAGCGGAGAGATGATCGTCTTTGGCGCGGTAGAAGGACAGGATCTTGGCGGTGTCGGAGCCGTGCGGAGGGATGGACATATTTCCCTTCTGTTTGTCCGCCCGGATTTGCGGAGAAAAGGGATTGCGAAGGCTCTTGTTGGTGAAATGTGCAGATACTGTACGATGCAGTTTGCTCTGATGCGTATGACGGTCAATGCATCGGTTGTGAGTACGGAAGCTTATCACCATATGGGATTCCGGGATCTGGCACCGGTTCAGGAAAAGAACGGGATCCGTTTTGTTCCGATGGATTTGATGATATCACCGGCAAATGTAAGATCTTTCTATAATGGAAAGAAACATACGGGACTTTTTATCGGGATCGCAGTTACCGTACTTATTTTTCTGATATTCCTGGGACTACTTTTCGGAAAAATCATCAGCAATTTTGCGAGTGGTGAAGGAAAACAGGAGGATTCGTCACAGTTTTTTGAATATAACCCGGATGAGGACGGAGAAATTGACGATATCTTTGGCAGTAATGGAAATGAAGAGGATAATAAGGACAGCAGTTCTGAAGAAGCACAGGGAATCGAGGCAATTGAAGACTACGAGGCAGAAAATCTGCCGTATACGATCACGGAGGAAAATTACACTTATTTTTCCAATGGAATAAAGGCGAATATCCGATGCAGTTTGATGTCAAATATCCGCAGATCACAGGTGTGGAAGGTGAAAATATTGACAAGATCAATGAAATGCTGAAGGACTGTGCGATGAGTACGGTCAATACCTTATATCTGGCTCCGAGTGATTCTATGAAAGAGAAAATGTTGGAGGAATCGAACCCGTTTTTAGGAAGTCTTGTAACGTACAAGGTTTCTTATGCAGGAGAAGATTTTATCAGCGTAGCATTCAATGATATTTATTATGCAGGAAATACTTCTGCGCAGTATTGTGACCTCCGTACCCGCAACATCCGTATTTCTGACGCAAAGCAGTTTGAAGTGGCAGATATTGTGGATCTAAGCGATGCATTTATGCACGATTGGATGAAAAAGATGAAGGGTGAAGCACCATCGGCAGAGGTGTTAAGCAGTGTGAAATTAAATGATTTCCGACAGATTTTAAATGGGGAAATCCTGGAGAACCGGTACTTTGATGCATTCTTTGTAGATAAGGATGGAATTGAGATCGGAATTACTTACCATTACCCGGGAGATGGAAAAAAATCTTCTGCGGAGAGTGGATGGATCACAGCGCCGTTTACTATGAAAGAAATAATTGAATATAAAACAGACAGTGAGTTCTGGAATCTTGTACAAAGTAACAATTGACGAATGTCGAAAATTGTGCGAAAATAAATACATATGGTGTTAAAACAATCACAAACGCCTTATAAAAGAAAAACAGATGTATTTGAAAGGAGTTTTAACATGATTTATTCACATGAAGTAGAAATGATGTGTCCGGTAGCTCAGGGTGCAAACCACGGACCAGCTCCAATTCCGGAAGAAGCAAAATGGGTAAAGGCTAAAGAAATCAAGGATATTTCCGGTCTTACACATGGTGTCGGCTGGTGTGCTCCACAGCAGGGTGCATGTAAGCTCACTTTGAATGTTAAAGATGGTATTATTCAGGAAGCACTTGTGGAGACTATCGGATGTTCAGGAATGACTCATTCCGCAGCTATGGCTTCAGAAATTCTTCCAGGAAAGACTATTTTGGAAGCACTTAACACAGACCTTGTCTGTGATGCAATTAATACAGCAATGAGAGAACTTTTCTTACAGATCGTATACGGAAGAACTCAGAGTGCATTCTCAGAAGAAGGACTTCCGATCGGTGCAGGACTTGAAGACCTTGGTAAAGGACTTCGTTCACAGGTTGGTACAATGTACGGAACTCTCGCAAAAGGACCACGTTACCTGGAAATGGCAGAAGGTTATGTAACAGGAATCGCTCTTGATGACCATGATGAAATCATCGGATACCAGTTCGTAAGTCTTGGAAAATTCACAGACTTTGTCAAAGCAGGCGATACTCCGAACGAAGCTTGGGAAAAAGCTAAAGGACAGTACGGACGTGTAGCTGATGCCGTTAAGATCATTGATCCGCGTAAAAACTAATTACATACATAAGTAATTAACGGGTTATATAGGCAACAATATTTTCAGGAGGACAATTAAATGGCTTTATTTGAATCATATGAGAGAAGAATTGATAAAATCAATGAAGTTTTAAACAGCTATGGCATTGCTTCACTCGAAGAAGCTGAAAAGATCACAAAGGATGCCGGACTGGATGTATACAACCAGATCAAAGGTATTCAGCCAATCTGTTTTGAAAACGCATGCTGGGCTTACATCACAGGTGCAGCAATCGCAATCAAAAAAGGATGTACAAGAGCAGCAGACGCAGCAGCAGCAATCGGAGAAGGACTTCAGTCTTTCTGTATTCCGGGATCTGTTGCAGATCAGAGAAAAGTAGGTCTGGGACATGGTAACCTTGGAAAGATGCTTCTTGAAGAAACAACAGACTGCTTCTGCTTCCTTGCAGGACATGAATCATTCGCAGCTGCTGAAGGTGCAATCGGTATCGCTGAAAAAGCAAACAAAGTTCGTCAGAAACCTCTTCGTGTTATCCTGAACGGTCTTGGAAAAGATGCTGCAAAGATCATTTCAAGAATTAACGGATTCACATATGTTCAGACAGACTATGACTATTATACAGGAGAACTGAAAGAAGTTCAGAGAATCGCTTACTCTGACGGACTCCGTTCTAAAGTAAACTGCTACGGTGCAAATGATGTACGTGAAGGTGTAGCTATCATGTGGAAAGAAGGCGTTGACGTTTCTATCACAGGTAACTCTACAAACCCGACGCGTTTCCAGCATCCGGTTGCAGGTACATACAAGAAAGAATGCGTAGAAGCAGGAAAGAAATACTTCTCAGTTGCTTCAGGTGGTGGTACAGGACGTACACTTCACCCGGACAACATGGCAGCAGGACCGGCTTCTTACGGTATGACAGATACACTCGGACGTATGCACTCTGATGCACAGTTCGCAGGATCTTCATCTGTACCGGCTCACGTAGAAATGATGGGTCTTATCGGTGCAGGTAACAACCCGATGGTCGGAATGACAGTCGCTGTTGCTGTAAGTATCGAGGAAGCTCACAAAGCTGGTAAATTCTAAGAAAACCGCGTAAAATAAGGGCTTGTGAATGCAGTAGATAGTAGTAAAAAGTGTGTAAAAGTAGGTAACTGATATACTACTGATACATTACTGATACATTACTGATACACCCTACTGATACACTAGATATCAAAAAAACTACTGTATTTTCAGTATTTCATTATGTAATCATTGTGGGTCACGCTTAGTATAGACTTTTTCAGTAATGTCGTATATTTCGTGACCCACCATTGTTTTAATAGCGTATTCGTCAACACCAGCATTCTTACACATCGTTATAAAAGTATTTCTACCATCGTGAGCTCTGTGATCTGGATTCAATTCTAAAGCATCAACAAGTGCTTCTATTCTACGTCTATACTTATCATATGTTAGCATTAAATTAGATTTTGCCGTATTCGTATCGGTACAATTAAATAAGTATTCACTGTTCAACTCTTATGGAGCACTTAAACGTAGTCATATACCGTATACAGCTGACACGTCAAAAGAGTAAAAATTACAGATATTGATAACGAAATATTTGAGGGAATTGTATCTGACTATATTTATCCTGAAGATAATGAGCCAGAAGGAGTAGCTGGAATTTGTATCGAAGATTGTCCTCAACGTCCTGGCGACTGGATAGGGTTTAATGAACACGATATTAAAGAAATTAAAATAACAGACTAAAAACATTACGGAAGACTTGGTTAATAGCTGAGTCTTCTATTTTTATGTATGGAGGTAAAAGCAGTGAGTGAAGAAAAAGTAAATTATTTTGAAGAGGAAATGAAAGCTCTTTTAGCCGGTTATATAAGTGATCAGGATACGCATTAAATCAATACGTATGCAAAATTAAGCCAACAGGACATTACTTTCTTTTGACACCAAATCCTATTTCTCACATATACTAATATCACATCTGATTGAATCGTTTATATATAAAATCTTCCTTAAAGTTCTAAAAAAGAAAGGCAGGCTATCCAGATAATGGAGCAACTTATGGATTATGTAAAACCGGAACTGCTTATTGTGACCGCAGTTCTATACTTTTTCGGAATTGCACTTAAGCAAGCAGAATTTATCAAAGATAAATATATTCCGATCACGCTTGGGGCGACAGGCATTATCATCTGCGGGATCTGGGTGACATCTACCGCACATTTCGCAGGAGCACAGGATGTGTTGACCGCAGTTTTCGCATCCGTAACGCAGGGCATTGTTGTTGCAGGACTGAGTACCTACATTCATCAGATCATCAAGCAGGCAGGAAAAGAAGAGTAGGAGTAGAAGTGGTATGGCATTAAATGGAATTGACATCAGCAACTGGCAAAGTGGGATCAATCTTGCGGTTGTCCCGTGTGATTTTGTGGTGATTAAGGCGACAGAAGGAACCGGTTATGTAAATCCGGATTACGAAAGAGCCTACCGTCAGGCGAAAACAGCAGGGAAATGCCTGGGCATTTATCACTATGCGTCTGGTGGAAATATACAGGCGGAGGCAGAATATTTTCTGAAGAATGCAGGGAGCCGTGTGGGGGAGGCAATGCTTGTGCTGGACTGGGAAGGGCGGTCCAATCCGGCATTTGGTGTGAATGACCGGGAATGGGTGAAAGCCTGGTGTAATTATATTTCAACAAAGACCAGCGTCAATCCTGTGGTTTATGTGCAGCAAAGTATGATGAGCCGGTTGCAGAATATCGGAAACTATGGACTGTGGGTAGCGCAGTACGCGAATATGGAGCCAATCGGGTACCAGGAAAATCCATGGAATGAGGGTGCATATGCCTGTGTGATGCGGCAGTACAGTTCTTCGGGAAGATTAAGCGGATGGAATGGCAATCTGGATTTGAATAAATTCTACGGAGATCGGCAGGCGTGGAGCCGGTATGCGGGAAAAGGAAACCAGACAACTCCAGAGAAACCTTCTGAAGAGGAAGAAAACCAGGAAGGAACTACGCTGGATCTGGTTTTTCGGACGATGCGTGGAGAATTTGGAAATGGGGAAGAACGGAAAAGCTGGCTTGAAACCAGATATGGAGAAGTGCAGGGATGATCGACTATATTTCCGGTGCCAGTACAGAGACACTGGCAAAGGAAGTGCGTGCCGGGAAATATGGCAACGGGGAAGTGCGGAAAACGGTTCTGGGGAAACGGTATGAAGAAGTACAAAGCAGAGTCAATGCCGAAGAAAATAAGTATCATATCGTCAAATCCGGGGATACGCTTTCGAAAATTGCAGCGATATACGGAACATCTTATCAGGAAATCGCAAGGTTGAACAAACTACAAAATCCGAATCTGATTTATGTCGGTCAGAGGCTGCGGATCGAATAACCGGCTAATAGATTTGATATTCAGAATCTGGTCTTTGAATTCAGTAATTTGGCCAAAAGAGCTATTGTTTTCAGCTTTTTGGTGTGCTATGATGAAAAAAATGAATACACAGGAGGTTTTGGGATATGGATAATAACTTAAATGACCAGACAACTGGGAATAGTGAAGGGGAGGAAAAGAGTACATCTTCTTACACCGATCCCAATGCAGGATATACAGAAGCAGAGCCGCAGGCAAAGAATGACAATAGCGTGCCAAAAGAGGCAGCGGACGATAATTTAAAGCAGAAAGAAAAAAGTCATCCGGCATATACTTACGGTGAAATGCCAAAGTCAGAAAACGGAAGCGGCTACGGACAGTCAGCACCGGGCGGAAACGCTTGCCATTCCGGAATTTCGGATGGAACTTATGAAAATAATACTTACAACGGAAATTCGTATTATAACGGAACCAATCAGAGCGGAGCTTATACCAATGGGTACTCTGACAACCAGTATCAGAATGGTGGTTATAATACCGGTTTTAATGCCAATGGCTACAATAACAATTACAATAGCCAGAGCAATTATCAGATGCCGCCAAAGCAGATGGATCTATCGCCACTTTCTACCGGAGAATGGCTTTTGACGCTGATTGTCGGAATTATTCCATGTGCGGGACTGATCCTGTATATTATCTGGGCGTTTGGTAATAGTGGTAATCTGAACCGGCGTAACTACTGCAGAGCATCCTTGATTCTTCAGGTTATTTCGTATGTACTTGTGGTCTTCTTTATTTTGATTGTAGTAGTTGGTGGTGGTATCAGCTATTATGGTTATTAAATAAGTATCTGATGGTGATGGGCTTTTTGGCAAGGCAGCAGTGCTTTGCTGAAAAGCTTTTTCGTTTTTTTAGAAATTCTTTAGAAATCTATTCCGGTTCTCTTTAGCTTTAAGAGATAGACTATAGTCAAGGATGAGAAAAAGAGGAGAAAAGCAGTTATGGAAATGAATCATGTACTGGTCGTTGAAGACGACAAGGAAATCAGAGAAGGTGTGGAAATTTACCTGAAAAGTCAGGGATATGAAGTATTTCAGGCGGCAGATGGGATTGAAGGTCTGGAAGTGATCGAGAAAGAGGAAATCCATCTTGCAATCGTCGATATTATGATGCCGCGGATGGATGGAATCCGTATGACGATGAAGCTTCGGGAAAAATATGATTTTCCGGTGATCATGCTGTCAGCAAAATCAGAGGAAGTGGATAAGATCATGGGACTGAATATCGGGGCAGATGATTATGTGACGAAGCCATTTACACCGATGGAGCTTCTTGCGAGGGTGAATTCACAGCTCAGAAGATACCGGATGTTTGCAGAGAAGCTAAGAGACCGTGAAGAAAATCAGAATATCCATGTGATCGGCGGTCTGGAGCTGAATGAAGATACGGTGGAGGTATCGGTTGACGGAGAGCCGGTGCGCCTGACACCGATTGAGTACAAAATCCTGCTTCTCCTTATGAAGAGTCCTGGAAGAGTTTTTTCGGCAGAGGAAATTTACGAGCGTGTATGGAATGAAAAAGCGATCAATACCGATACGATCATGGTCCATATCCGGAATATCCGTGAAAAAATTGAGAGCTGCCCGAAAGAACCAAAATATTTAAAGGTGGTGTGGGGCGTTGGATACAAAATCGAAAAAACAGGCATAAATTTGGGATTGTCCTGATTTTAGGTGTAATCTTACTTGCGACGGTGATCGTGTTAGGAAACTATAATACTTTTTATAAGAATGCAAAAAAGGAGCAGGACAGTCTGACACAGAACTACCGGACGAGTGAGTCCTTTATGAAGACATTTATCCGGGACTGCTATGTATTGTATTCCAAAGAATCCGGAAACGAATATAACGTAAAGTTTCTGGATGATTATTATCCAGAATTTGATGAGAAATTTAACCGGCAGATTGCATATATGAATTACCAGGTGCAGGATGCAAACGGAGAGGTAATCGATGGATACCGGTCGAATAGAGATTCCTGGGAAAAAGTGAAAGATACCGAGCTTGCAGATTATGCTCTTGGGATTAAGATCTCGTTTGACAAAAACGGTGAAATCAAGATTGATCAGGTGATGGGAACGGAAGTAACCAAGCAGGAAGCTGTTCTGAAGATCCTGACCTCAAATCTGCCGGAAAAAATATTTGAATATGAAGATGAAAGTGAGATTGAAAATATTTCGCCAAAAGACAGGACCTATTATTTCATGATGACGGAAGCAAAGCTGAATGCTTATGTTATGCGGGTATATCCGATTACTTCAATGGTGGGAAACGCAGCGGTTTATACAATCTTGACCCTTATATTGTTGGTCGCACTTCTGGCATGGCTGATTCCGATGAAGAAAGATCTGCATAACTAGGAGATGAAAAATTTCCATGTACCATTGAAATTGCGATAGCAACTGGTATTACTGGAATTAGCCTGATTTTCAGCTATCTTGGAGAACTGATTACGCACGCGAAAGGAAATGTGTGGCCAATCGATTTTCTGGTCTGGTTTGTTTTCTTTGCAGTCATGTACTGGGTATCCGGCTGTGTACGCCAGATCCGGCTTCTTGGAGTAAAGGAATATGTGAAAAAAAGAGTTCTGCTGATCTGGATCTGGAGAAGATTCGGAAACGGAATCCGAGGCGGTATCCACTGGTGCAAGGATAAGATCGAAGCATTTTATCATTCTCTGGATCAGTTCAATTTCAAGGAAAAGAACAATAAGATTATTTTGAAAATCGTGCTGTTCAATTTCGCAATCCTGCTGGTGATCTGTTCATTCTGGTATTACGGAATTGCAGGACTGATCGTATATTCTGTAATCCTGTTCCTGATCCTGCAAAAATATTTTAATGATCTCCGGAAAAAATATGCATTGCTTTTGGAGGCAACCAATAAAATTGCAGATGGAAATCTGGATGTAGAGATTGAAGGTGATCTTGGTGTGTTCAGTCCGTTCCGTAATGAAATCCAGAAGATCCAGACCGGATTTAAGAAAGCGGTAAAGGAAGAAGTAAAAAGCCAGCGTATGAAAACAGAACTGATCACAAACGTATCACATGATCTGAAAACACCGCTGACTGCGATCATAACCTATGTGAATCTGTTGAAAGACGAGAAAGATGAGGAAAAGCGAAAGGATTATATTGATATTCTGGAACGCAAATCTATGCGTCTGAAAGTCCTGATCGAAGACCTCTTTGAGATCAGCAAAGCAAGCAGCCAGAATGTAAAGCTGAATTTGATGAACGTGGATATCGTCAATCTGTTTAAACAGGTAAAATTTGAGCTGGAAGATAAGTTCGAAGAAAAAGATCTGGAGTTCAGGATCACTTTCCCGGAAGAAAAAGTGATTCTTCGTCTGGACAGTCAGAAGACCTACCGGATCTTTGAGAATCTTCTGAATAACATTGTAAAATATGCACTTCCGGGAACAAGAGTTTATGTGGAAATCGAAAAGACGGAGAAAGATGTATTTATCCGCCTGAAAAATATTTCCGCAACTGAGCTCACCTTCAATCCGGAAGAAATTACAGAGCGCTTCGTCCGCGGAGATGAGTCCCGCAATACCGAAGGCTCCGGTCTTGGCCTTGCAATCGTAAAAAGCTTCGTAGGTCTCCAGGGTGGAAGCTTCCATATCGAAACCGAAGCAGACCTCTTCAAAGCCGAAATCCGCTGGGCTTTGCCGGGAGAAGAGACAGTGAAGCAGGAAGCATAAGAAAATAAATGGTACCGGATTCAATTTTTTTTTAACAACTGAATCTGGTACCATTTATTTTTCTGATTTGTCTCACAACCTACATCATTCAACTTTTTTACTTTGGAAATCCGCTGGAGTAATGAATCTCATAATCATCCGTGATAAAGAGTGCCTCTGCCCCCTTGATTCCTTCGATATATTTCAATCCATCATCTAACCCCATCGCAAAGCAGGTTGTACTAAGTGCGTCCGCTTCCGTAGAAGAGTCACAGACAATACTTACCCCAAGCAGATTATTTTTATAAGGATACCCGGTTTTCGGATCTAAGATATGGTGATAAATCTTGTCGCCCACCTTAAAATACCGCTCATAAATCCCGGAAGAAACCACAGATTGATCCTTGATCTTTACACTGGTGACCGCTTCTCCATTCTGTGCAAACGGCTTCTGAATCCCGATATTATAATCCGAGCCATCCGGTTTGCCGCCAAGAGCCAGCACATTTCCGCCCAGATTGATCAGCGCATGGGATACATTCTGCTCTTTCAGATATGCTTTCAGCTGATCCGCAATATATCCCTTTGCAATTCCGCCAAGATCAATAGCCGCCTCCGGATCCAGAAGCTGAACCGTATTTCCATCAACCCTCACATTCTCATATCCGATATGACGTTTCGCTTCCTGAATCGCCGTATCATCAGGAACGGTCCCCGTATTATTCTTAAAATCCCACAAGTCACTAAGTGGAGCGATCGTAATATCAAACTTTCCATCTGCCAGACGCTGTATTCTACGCCTTTCTGAATCAAATCCACCGTATCACCCGAAAGTGTCACAGGCTCCCCGTTTGCATGGTTCAGCTCATAAATCTCGCTTCCTTCCGAAGTCCGGCTAAACCGCGCATTATAATCCTCGCATTTCGCCACACAAGCATCCAGAACATCCTCTGAATCCTTATCATAAACCGTAATCGTCACCACCGTATCAAACACCGTTACCGTCCGCGACACCGGCTGCGGCGAACTCCCAGAACATCCCCCCAGACAAAAAGTCCCAAACAAACTCAAACAAATACCAATTCCCAAACTTTTTATTTTCATCGCAAACCTCCTCAAACCATAACCTACAGTATTGTTTTTTCATAAACTTCCTAAAAACGACATAATGAAAATTTACGAATCTCAGGTCTGTGCAATCAGCTAATGCACAGCCGTGAGGGAAGCGAAAGTCCTGCACGCCTCTATTTTGTGCAATGGAGATGAAACACAAAAATCGTGGAAGCCATTGCTGAACACGATTTTCGCCCTAAGTGGTTCATCGGAATGGTTTGCACAACTTGAGGCGTGCAGGACTTTCGCTTCCCTCCCGCGTCTCCATTCTCTTCTTCCACAAACCGTCCTATTCGTCAATTACCCCATTATACGTTCCCCTATGAAAAAAATCAATCGAACACTTGATTGCATTAGATAAAATGATGTGTTAGAATAAACAAAGAAAAAGGAGAACCCTATGAGCATAAAGAAAATAAGAGCCATGAGGAGAAAGCATCCGGTTTCAAAAAGAATGATCTGATTCTTGTCCTCCTTGTATTTGCTGCGGCAGGCATTTTTTTTGCAGGACATCTATTCACGAGCCAGAAAAGCGCAGGCGTTGTAGAAATACAGATTGACGGGAAAGTGGTAGAGACACTGGATCTGCAGAAAGAGCGTGCATTTAAGATCAACGGAGGAACGAACACCGTGCAGATCGAGAACGGAAAAGTGAAAATGGCAGCAGCCAACTGTCCGGATCAGATCTGTGTACACCAGAAAGCAATTTCAAGGAACGGAGAGAGTATTATCTGCCTTCCGAATAAGATCGTTCTGAAAATTGTCGATGGAGAAGAAGCCGAACTGGATGCGGTGACGAATTAAGATATGAAGAAAAATACAGTCAGAATAGCGTGGTTTGGTGTATTTACTGCCCTTGCGCTGATATTTAGTTATGTAGAGACTCTGATCCCGTTTCAGATCGGGATTCCGGGGGTTAAGCTTGGACTGGCGAATCTGATCGTTGTGGTGGCACTGTACAAGATGGGTGGAAAGGATGCCCTGTTGCTTTCGGTGACGCGTATCGTGCTGTCCGGATTTATTTTTGCCAGTCTGTTTAGTATTTTATACAGTCTGGCAGGCGGACTTTTAAGCCTTGCAGTGATGGTGATTTTGAAAAAGCGGGGATCATTCAGTGTTTTTGGAGTCAGCATGGCAGGTGGTGTCTTTCATAATGTCGGTCAGCTGATCGTAGCGATGCTGGTCGTGGAGACATTCAGCGTCGCCTATTATGTGCCGGTGCTTCTGATCGCAGGAGTGATCACCGGATTTATTATCGGAGTTGTGGCAAATGAAATGCTCAAAAGACTTGGCAGCATCGTATTGTCATAGCGTGGGAGGAAGAGATGATTTCATATATAAGAGGGGAGCTTGTAGCTCTCGAAGAAGATAAAGCGATTGTAGATGTAGGCGGCGTGGGCTACGGGATTTTTATGTCCGGACAGGCGATGGGACAGCTTCCGCCGGTTGGGAGTAAAGTGAAGATCCACACCTATCTGAATGTCAAAGAAGATGCCATGCAGCTGTATGGATTTTTAAACCGTGATGCGCTTTCTGTGTTCAAGCTTCTGATCGGTGTCAGTGGGATCGGACCGAAAGGAGGTCTTGGGATTCTGGCGCAGCTTACACCAGACGAACTTCGATTTGCCGTGATGTCGAAGGACATCAAGGCAATTTCAGCAGCACCGGGAATTGGCAAGAAGACGGCGGAGAAGCTGATCGTGGAACTGAAGGATAAGCTGAAGATTGAGGACGTACTGGATCACCAGGTGGAAGCGGCAAATGGAGCCGCTGAAGATACGGTAAATGCACAAGGACTTCAGGCAGATGCGGTACAGGCACTTACGGCGCTTGGCTATGGAAGTACTGAGGCACTGCAGGCAGTACGAAAAGTGGAAATGGATGAGAGCACGACGGTGGAAGATCTGCTGAAGGGTGCACTCAAATATTTGATATAAGAGGATTAGGATGGGAAGAAGAATTATTACCACAGAGAATCTGGAAGAGGATGTAAAAATTGAGAGCCATTTAAGACCTCAGCTTCTGGAAGATTATATTGGACAGGCGAAGGCAAAAGAGACTCTTAAGATTTATATAGAAGCGGCAAAAAGCAGGGGAGAGGCACTGGATCATGTGCTGTTTTACGGTCCGCCGGGACTTGGAAAGACAACCCTCGCCGGGATCATTGCGAATGAAATGGGCGTAAATATCAAGATCACGTCAGGCCCTGCGATCGAGAAACCTGGGGAAATGGCGGCAATCCTTAATAATCTCCAGGAAGGAGATGTGCTATTTGTAGATGAGATCCACCGACTGAACCGGCAGGTGGAGGAAGTACTTTATCCGGCGATGGAAGATTTTGCAATCGATATTATGATCGGAAAAGGGACTTCGGCAAGGTCGATCCGTCTGGATCTGCCGCATTTTACACTGGTAGGGGCAACCACCCGTGCCGGAATGCTGACAGCTCCGCTCCGGGATCGTTTCGGAGTTGTGAACCGTCTGGAATTTTATACGGAAAAAGAACTGCAGACCATCATCATCCGTTCAGCAGGCGTGCTGGATGTGGAGATCGATGAAAAGGGAGCCCTTGAGATGGCAAGACGTTCCAGAGGAACGCCAAAGGCTTGCCAACCGGCTTTTGAAAAGAGTCCGGGATTTTGCCCAGGTCAAATACGAGGGGGTGATCACCGAAGAGGTGGCAAGGCAGGCACTGGATCTTCTGGATGTGGACCGGCTTGGACTTGATCATGTAGACCGTAATCTTTTGACGACTATGATTGAAAAATTTCAGGGAGGTCCGGTAGGACTGGATACCCTTGCGGCAGCGATCGGGGAAGATGCCGGAACCGTAGAAGATGTCTATGAGCCATATCTTCTGAAGAATGGCTTTTTACAGAGAACACCAAGAGGAAGGGTGGTCACAGATCTTGCGTATACCCATCTTGGATTTGACAAGAACGAAGAATAGAAAGGAAAGAGACGATGCTGAAGATAAAACAATATGTGAAAGCAGAGAGTCTGGAGCAGGCGTATGAACTGAACCAGAAAAAGACGAACCGGATCGTCGGTGGAATGCTTTGGCTGAAAATGAGTACTGCGCAGATCCAGACTGCGATCGATCTGTCCGGACTCGGACTGGATCAGATTGAAGAGACGGAGGATGCATGGAAGATTGGATGTATGGTATCCCTTCGTGATCTGGAGTTACACGAAGGATTAAATGAATTGAGCTGCAACATGATCAGAGAAAGTGTGAGAAGTATTGTCGGTGTACAGTTCCGGAATCTTGCGACGATCGGCGGAAGTATTTTCGGACGGTTTGGATTTTCGGATGTACTGACCTGTTTCCTTGCACTGGATACAGAAGTAGAACTTTATAAAGGTGGGATCATTTCTCTGGAAGAGTTTGCAAAGATGGAGAGAGATAATGATATCCTTGTTCGTGTGATCGTAAAGAAAACACCGGGAAAGGGAAGCTATCAGTCACACCGTAATACCAAGACGGATTTTCCGGTACTGGCGGTTGCTGCTGACCGTTATGGAGATGAACTGAAGGTGGCAGTTGGGGCAAGACCGATGAAAGCAGTCTGTATTCACGTTCCGGCAGAACAGCTGGATGCGTGCACAGATCTGAAAAAATTTGCAAAAGAGCTTGCAGCCCAGGTGCCGATGGGAAGCAATATGCGTGGAAGTGCAGCGTATCGTACCCATCTTGCAGAGGTTCTGATCCGCAGAGCATTAGAGAGAATTACAAACGGAGGTGAAAAGAATGCAGATTAGTCTGACACTGAATGGAAAAAAGATTACAGAAGAGATCGCAGCTGATCTGCTTCTGATCGATTTCGTGAGAAATCATGGATGTTACAGCGTAAAGCGCGGCTGTGAGACTTCCAACTGTGGACTTTGTACCGTATTTTTAGATGAGAAGCCGGTACTTTCCTGTTCCGTGCTTGCTGCAAGAGCAGACGGGCACAAGGTAGATACGCTGGAAGGACTGCAGGAGGAAGCAGAAGAATTTGGCTCTTTTATCGCAGGACAGGGGGCGGAGCAGTGCGGATTCTGTAATCCGGGTATGATCATGAATGCAATCGCACTTTTCCGCGAGAATCCGGATCCAAGTGATGACGAGATCCGGGAATACCTTGCGGGGAATCTCTGCCGCTGTTCAGGCTACGAGGGACAGCTCAGAGGAATCCATGATTTTCTGGAGTACAAAAGAAAAGGAGGAGCCAGATGAAAGCAGTAGGAGTACCATTTGTAAAAAAAGATGCGAAAGCACTGGTGACTGGAAAGCCGGTATATACAAATGATCTGGCACCAAAGGATTGCCTGATCGTTAAGCTTCTAAGAAGTCCGCATGCCAATGCGATGATCCAGGAGATCAAGACAGATGTGGCAATGCGTGTGCCGGGAATTGAAGCAATCTATACCTGGAAGGATGTACCGCAGCAGCGTTTTACAATTGCAGGACAGACCTGGCCGGAGCCTAGTCCGTATGACCGGTTGATCCTGGACCAGCATGTTCGCTTTGTAGGAGATCCGGTAGCGATCATTGCCGGAGAAAATGAAGCCTGCGTAGAACGTGCAATGAAGATGATCAAGGTCAAATACGAGGTCCTTCCGGCAGTATTAGATCCTGAGGAAGCGCTGGATGGTCCAATTCTGGTGCATCCGGAGGACAGCTGGAAGGCATTGTGCCCGGTAGGAGCAGATAACAAGCGGAATCTTTGTGCACAGGCAGAAGATGGACATGGGGATGTAGAGAAAGTTCTTGCAGAATGCGATGTTGTCGTAGAACATACATATCATGTCAAAGCGGCACAGCAGGCAATGATGGAACCATTTCAGACGGTCTGCTTTATGGATATGTATGGAAGACTGAATGTGATGAGTTCTACGCAGATCGTTTACCATGTGCGCCGTATTGTTTCCAATGCACTTGGCATACCAAAATCCAAGATCCGTGCGTTTAAACCGAGGATCGGTGGTGGATTTGGGGCAAAACAGACGGCAGTAAGTGAGGTTTATCCGGCGTTTGTAACCTGGAAAACCGGAAAGCCATCGAAAATTGTATTTACAAGAGAGGAATCCCAGATTGCATCCTCACCGCGTCATGATATGGCGGTGACGGTTCGCATGGGAGCAGATAAAGAGGGAAATATCCGGGCAATTGATCTGTATACACTTTCTAACACAGGAGCATACGGGGAACATGGACCGACAACGGTCGGACTTTCCGGACATAAGGCGATTCCGCTTTATGGTTCATTAGATGCATACCGGTTCCGTTACGATGTGGTCTATACCAACCGGATGGCAGCAGGAGCTTATCGTGGATATGGAGCGACGCAGGGAATCTTTGCGGTTGAGACATCTGTTAACGAACTGGCAGAAAAACTTGGCATGGATCCGATGGAGATCCGTATGAAGAATATGGTCAAAGAAGGACAGTTCATGCCGGCATATTATGGGGAGACAGCGAATAGCTGTGCACTTGATAAATGCCTTGCGAGAGTAAAAGAAATGTCCGGATGGGACGAAAAGTATCCAAGAAAAGTTATGCCGGATGGCAAAATCCGCAGCGTCGGAGTAGCACTTGCCATGCAGGGATCCTGCATTTCCAATGTAGATGTCGGATCTGCAACGATCAAACTGGGCGAGGATGGTGTCTACAATATGTCAATCGCGGCAGCGGACATGGGAACCGGGTGTGATACGATTCTTGCACAGATGGCAGCAGAATGTCTGGACTGTGATCTGGATGATATTGCAGTATCCGGAGCAGATACCGATACTTCGCCGTATGATTCAGGCTCTTATGCATCAAGTACGACTTATGTGACCGGTATGGCGGTGACAAGAGCCAGTGAGGAACTGAAAAAGCGGATCGTCAGACAGGCAGCGAAGATGCTGAAATGTGAAGTGGATGAGGTTGATTTCGATGGACACATTGCAAGAAGCGATAAGACCGGAGAAGAGGTGACACTTGCGGCAATCGGAGCAGGGGCAATGTGCGGAAGTGATATTGCGCTTCAGGTAACAGAAAGCACAGTTCGCCGGTATCTCCGCCGCCTTATATGGCAGGCGCTGTTGAAATCGAATTGGATCCGGAGACAGGACATGTCGAGATTCTGGATTACTATGCAGTGGTTGACTGCGGAACTGTTATTAACCCGAATCTTGCGAGGGTACAGGCGGAAGGCGGAATCGTGCAAGGAATCGGCATGACTCTTTATGAGAATATTCAGTACACGGAAAAAGGACAGCTTCTGAACAATTCATTTATGCAGTACAAGATTCCGACCCGAATGGATATGGGAAATCTGCATGTGGAATTTGAGAGCAGCTATGAGCCGACTGGACCGTTTGGTGCAAAATCGATTGGCGAAATCGTCATCAATACACCGGCTCCGGCATTGACGCATGCAATCGCAAATGCAACAGGTCTGTGGTTCCGTGAACTTCCGATTACAAGTGAACAGATTGCAATGGGAATTATGGAAAATGAAAATTAAACTGATTTATCTGGCGGCTGGAAACAGCCGCCGTTTTAACAGCCAAAGGATGCAAAATACAGAACCGCCACAATCAGAAACAGAGAACAAACTGCTTTATCTGTTGGATGAAAAGCCGATGTTCCGCTATTTATTCGACCGTCTGGTAAAAGTCTGTCAAAGGCATCCGGAATGGGAAATGATTGTGGTAACACAGTATCCGGAGATTGAGCATCAGGTAAAAGCACTTCAGGAAAACGAGCAGCAAGGTGAACGTTTCCCGGTAAAAACAGTGATTTCAAAAGACAGCTATAAAGGAGCAGCCTATTCGGTAAAAGCAGGGATCCGTGCGGCAGGAGATGCTGATGCCTATGCATTTTTTGTGGCGGATCAGCCTTATTTTACAGAAGAAAGCGTGGAAGGATTCCTGGAAAAGATGGAGCGGGAGGCAAAAGTTGTACCGGGATGTGTGACCTGGAATGGACAGGAAGGCAATCCGGTCTGGTTTCCGGCAAAGTACGGGAAAGAACTTCTGGAACTGGAAGGAGATGCCGGAGGAAGAAAGGTGTTCCGCAGATACCGGGAAAAAGCAGTATTTTACGAGGTGAGCCTGGAAAAAGAGTTGGAAGATATTGATTATATGCCGGAAATAGAAAAAATGCGGATAACAGAAGGAGGCACAGAGAAAACTTTCCATGTATATGTCATCGAAAATGGAAAGCTTCAAAGGAAAGAGTCTCTGCTTATGGCACTTGGACTTACGGAGCAGATGGTACCGAGAATTGCTGCCGTGGGTGCGGGAGGTAAGACTTCTCTTTTGAAACAGCTGCTTGCTGAATACCAAGAGAAGGGTGCCCTCCCGGTTCTGGTGACCACAACCCATATGAAAAAAGAGACTGCCCCTTATTTTGTAATGGAGGATTCTATCGGAAAAATTCTGGAAGTGCATAAAAGAGAAGGCATGGTGATCGCCGGTCTGGATGCAGGAGGAGGCAGGATCAAAAGCCTTTCTGTACCGGTAATGGAAAAGATCTGGGAGCTTCCTGCGCCAGTTCTTGTGGAAGCGGATGGTGCACGGATGCTTCCGGCGAAAGTGCCGGGGGAGAAAGAACCGGTTATTCCAAAGCAGATCCAGATAGTCCTTTCTGTATATGGACTCGATGCCATCGGACAAAGGATAAAAGACTGCTGTTTCCGGCCTGAGCTTGTGGCACAGGTACTTGGAAAAGCAGTGGAAGAGGTTCTGACGGAGGAGGATCTGGCAGGGTTGGCTGTTTCGGCAAAAGGCGGGAAAAAGAATGTCCTGCCGGAAATGGATTTCTATATTGTGCTAAACAAAGCAGATGACGAAAAACGTCTGAAAATGGCAGAGAGAATCGCCTTAAGAGTAGAACGGGATTCTGGTGAAAAAGTACGGATTACATCGTTTCGTTAATATTTTGGAAAAATAAAGCAATTGTGTGTTGAAAAATGGAACATTGCCGAATTGTCATTGGAAACCATTCGTGCTATCATAGATACGATAGCTTTGACAACGAAAGTTGTAAGTGGGTAGAGAAGGAGGCAAAAAAGTGAGTACGAAGGATAGTAATACTTCACAGGAACTATTTAACCTTAACGGAAAACCATCCTTTGGTCAGGCACTTCCGCTGGCATTCCAGCATGTAGTGGCGATGATCATTGGCTGTGTTGCACCGGCGATCATTCTTGCCGGTGTGTCCGGACTTTCAGAATCAGACACGGTTGTCCTGATTCAGGCATCTCTTGCAATGTCAGCGATTTCGACATTCATCCAGCTTTTTCCGTTTATCAAATTTAAATCTTATCAGATAGGAGCCGGGCTTCCGGTTATTATGGGAATCAGCTTTGCGTATGTGCCGATCATGCAGTCAATTGCACAGGATGCAGATGTTGGAACAATACTTGGTGCACAGATCGTGGGCGGTATTGTTGCGATTATTGTAGGAATATTTATCAAACAGATCCGTCATCTTTTCCCGCCGCTGGTTACGGGAACGGTTGTATTTGCAATCGGACTTTCGCTGTATCCGACCGCAGTCAATTATATGGCAGGTGGAGCAGGAAGTGCGGATTATGGTTCATGGCAGAACTGGCTTGTTGCGATCATCACACTGGCAGTCGTAACAGGACTGAATCATTTTGGAAAGGGCTTTTTAAAGCTTTCTTCCGTTCTGATCGGAATCATAGTTGGATATGTAGTTGCGCTTGGCTTTGGAATGGTGGATTTTTCTTCCGTATTAACGGCAAAATGGGTACAGTTCCCACAGCCGATGCATTTCGGAATTAAATTCGAGCCATCCTCATGTGTTGCGATTGCGGTATTGTTTGCAATCAGCTCTATTCAGGCAATCGGAGACTTTTCAGCAACAACGACCGGAGGAATGGACCGTATGCCGACGGATGAGGAATTAAGCGGTGGTATCATTGGTTATGGAGTCAGCAATATTGTCTGCGCGTTTTTTAGTGGACTCCCGACAGCGACCTACAGTCAGAATGTCGGAATCGTAAGTTCTACGAAAGTAGTGGCAAAGAGAGTGTTTGGAATTGCAGCGATGATCATGCTGGTTGCAGGAATCATGCCAAAGATCGCATACATTCTTCTGACTATTCCGTCATGTGTGCTTGGAGGCGCAACAATCTCTGTATTTGCAATGATTTCCATGACGGGTATCAAACTGATCAATAATTCAAAGATGAATTATAGAAATACATCCATCGTAGGACTTGCCATCGCACTCGGAATGGGTGTGACACAGGCAAATGCAGCACTTGCACAGCTCCCTGCATGGGTAACAACCATTTTCGGTAAATCACCGGTTGCACTGTCTACTCTGGTTGCAGTGTTCCTGAATCTGGTTTTACCAAAGGAGAAAGAAGAGTAAATGAAGATCCTGATAAGAGGAGCCGGGGATCTTGCCACGGGAATTGCGGCAGAGCTGTGGGAAAGAGGACATCAGATCCTGATGACGGATGTTGCCATCCCACTCACCGTCAGACGTGAGGTGGCATTTTCAAGAGCGGTGTACGAAGAACATGCAGTGGTAGAAGGAATAGAAGCAGTTCTTGCCGAAAATTTTGAAGAAGCAGAAACAATTATGGCAACGCGGAAAATTGCTGTCATGGTGGATGAAAAAGCAGAAGTGCGGAAAGAATATCTGCCGGATGTACTGGTTGACGGGATCATGGCAAAAAAGAATCTTGGGACCCAGATCAGTGACGCTCCTCTTGTTATCGGTATCGGACCGGGCTTTATGGCAGCCGGAGACTGCCATTTTGTGATTGAAACGCAAAGAGGTGATCATCTGGGCGAAGTGATCCGCGAGGGAAGTGCAATCCCCAACACCGGAATTCCGGGAAATATTGGCGGCTATACGGTGGAACGCCTTTTAAAGGCATCCGCAGACGGAATCATGCATCCGGTCGCGAGAATTGGTGATGTGGTGAAAAAAGGGCAGATTGTTGCAAGGTGCGGAGATGAACCTGTCTATGCGAGGCTCCGCGGGATTGTCCGTGGGATGCTCCAGGAAGGTGTATCGGTCAAAAAAGGATTGAAGATCGGAGATGTGGATGCAAGGATAGAGGAAAAACTTTGTTATACGATTTCGGATAAAGCACGAAAGATCGGAAACGGAGTTGCGGAAGCAATCGATCTTGTCTATAAAACAAAATAAAAAGTTGTCTGGACAACTTATTTATCCATCCTTTTTATGGTAAAATATAAAAAGGTTTGGGCAGAATACCTGCCGCAGTGACGGCAGGTATTTTTATGCCATAATCCATATAAAGTGAGGAACAAAAAATGAAACTGGTAAGAACAGAAGATGCAGTGGGCAGGTGCTGTGCCATGACATTACACAGATTATTCCGGGAGTTGTAAAGGATGCTGTTTTCCGGAAGGGACATATTGTTACCGAAGAAGACATTCCGGTACTTTTATCTGTGGGAAAAGAGAATCTTTATATCTGGGAAAAACAGGAAGGTATGCTTCATGAAAATGAGGCGGCTGAGATCTTGCGTCAGATCTGTCAGGGTGAGTATATGCATCCTTCCGAAGTGAAGGAAGGAAAAATCGAACTGATCGCCGACTGTGAAGGGGTATTGAAGATCAATACCGAAAAGCTGAATGCGGTGAACAGTCTTGGTGAGATGATGATCGCATCCAGACATGGAAATTTTCCGGTGAAAACCGGAGATAAGATTGCAGGAACAAGGATCATTCCGCTTGTGATCGAAGAAGAAAAGATGCAGAAGGCCTGTGAAGTGGCAGGAAAAGAACCGATTTTCCGGATTCTTCCGTACCAGAAGAAAAAAGCGGGAATCGTAACGACGGGAAGCGAAGTGTATTATCACCGGATCGAGGATAAATTTACTCCGGTTGTGATCGAAAAACTGAAAGAATGTGGCGTTACAGAGGTGAAGCAGATCCAGTGCAACGATGATCATGAGATGATCACAGAAGCAATCCAGACTCTGATCGAGGATGGTTCTGACCTGATCGTCTGTACCGGTGGAATGAGTGTAGATCCGGATGACAGGACTCCTCTTGCGATCAAAAATGCCTGTACGGAAGTGGTGACTTATGGGGCACCGGTTCTTCCGGGAGCCATGTTTATGCTTGCTTATTGTGAAAAAGAAGGCAGACAGATTCCGGTCATGGGTCTTCCGGGATGCGTGATGTATGCAAAACGGACGATTTTGATCTGATTCTTCCGAGGATTATGTGTGATGAAAAGCTGCATGAAAAAGATTTCCGGCTTCTTGGACAGGGAGGACTTTGTCTGTCCTGTCCGGTGTGTACTTTTCCAAACTGTGGATTTGGAAAAGGAGGATATTAAAATCATGAGAAAGAATAACTTATTTAAGAAAACAGTGGCAGCAGGTCTGGTTCTGCTGATGACAGCATCACTTGCTGCATGTGACGGTAAAAAGACCGACACAAAAACAGAAGACAAAAAGACAGAAACAAAGGCTGACAAAGAAGAGGATGTAGAGCTTCAGGTATTTATCGCAGCCAGCCTGAATACGGCAATGACAGATATTGCGGAGCGTTATGAAAAAGAGCATCCGAATGTGAAGATCGTCTACAATGCAGACAGCTCAGGAACTCTGCTGACACAGATCGAAGAAGGATATGAGTGTGACCTGTTCTTCTCCGCAGCACAGAAACAGATGGATCAGCTTGAGGCTGACGGACTGGTAGTAGAAGGAACCCGCCATAATGTAGTGAACAATCAGGTAGTTGTTATCACATTAAAGGACAGTGATACAGCAGTAACCGGGCTTGAAAACTTAAATGAGGCAAAGAGCATTGCACTTGCAGGCGGAAGTGTACCAGTTGGAAAATACACCCGTCAGGCGTTGATGAATCTCGGAATTCTGGACAAAGTAGACGATGCGTCTACCATCACAACAGAACAGGTTTCTGAAGCTCTTGGTGGAGCAGAAATCAGTGAGCAGGCAAATGTAAGCAAGGTGCTGATCGCCGTTACAGAGGGTGCATGCGAAGTTGGAACAACTTATTATTCTGATACATACGGATATGAGGATCAGATCAAGATCCTTCAGACAGTAAGCTATGATCTGACAGGTAACGTGATTTATCCGATCTGCCGTGTGGAAAATAAAGAGGCAGATGATGCAAAGAAAAAAGCAGCCGATGATTTCCTTGCATATGTAACATCCGATGACGCAAAGAAGATCTTTGACAGCTACTATTTCGATACAAACGTAGAGTAAAAGAGGAATGATATGGAAGAAATAAGACAGATTCTTGCAGGGCTTGACTGGAGTCCGCTTTTCATTTCAATCAAAACAGGAATCGCAGCAACGATCGTGTCATTCTTCCTGGGAATATGGGCAGCAAGAAAGGTGCTGAAAGCGAAGACGGGTCTCAGGGCTGTGCTGGATGGGATTCTGACACTGCCGCTGGATGCTGCCGCCGCGGTTGCAGGATTTTCCTGCTGTTCATTTTCAGTACGAGAAGAACCGTTGGATCGTATCTTTATACGACATTTGATATCAAGATCGTACAGTCCTGGGCAGGATGCGTGATCGCGGCAACTGTGATTGCATTTCCACTGATGTACCGGAATGCAAGAGCAGCATTTGAACAGGTGGATGTGAACCTGATCTATGCGGCGCAGACGCTCGGTATGCCGGAGTGGAAGATTTTCTGGAGGGTGATCATGCCGGCGGCAGGTCCTGGAGTTGCATCCGGTACAATTCTTGCATTTGCAAGAGCGCTTGGAGAATACGGTGCGACTTCCATGCTTGCGGGCAATATTCCAGGAAAGACGGCAACCATTTCCCAGAGGATTGCAATGGTCATCCAGGACGGTGATTATCAGACGGCAGGCGTGTGGGTCGGAATTGTAATCCTGATCGCATTCGGAATAGTAGTACTTATGAATCTGGCATTTGGAAAGGGAATGAAACATACAAAGCAATGGTAGAACTAGAGATAAAAAAACAGTATGGAAAATTCAGGCTGGATGTTGGCTTTAAAAGTGAAAAAAAGCGGATCGGCATCCTGGGCGCTTCCGGATGTGGGAAAAGCCTGACCTTGAAAAGTATTGCCGGGATTGAAAGACCGGAAAAAGGGCGAATCGTGATCGATGGAGTTACCCTTTTTGATGCCGGAAAAAATATTTTTCTGAAGCCACAAAAAAGGAAAGTTGGTTATCTTTTTCAGAACTATGCGCTGTTTCCGAACATGACCGTGGAGCAGAATATCGGGATTGGATTTACCGGGAACAAAGAAGACAAGCAGAAAATGGTAGAACAGCTGCTCCATCATTTCCAGCTGGACGGACTGGAAAAACTTTATCCGTCAAAGCTTTCTGGCGGACAGCAGCAGAGAACGGCACTGGCACGGATTATGGCATATGAACCGGATTTGATTCTTCTGGATGAACCATTTTCGGCACTGGATGCGTATCTTCGGGAGCGGATGCTGACCGAGCTGATGGAAATGTTGAGTGATTATGAAGGTACGGTGATCATGGTGTCCCACAGCAGGGATGAAATCTACAGCTTCAGTGAAGAGATTCTGGTAATTGAAGATGGACATGGAATCTGCCAGGGTTCGGTAAAAGAAGTATTTAATGCACCGCGCTATAAGACAGCGGCAAGACTTACCGGCTGTAAAAATATTGCAGATGTTTGCCGGATGGATGCGCAGACGGTGTATGTGAAAGACTGGGATGTGCAGCTGACTTTTAAAAGACGCACTGTGTCGGAGAATGTGAAGGCGATCGGGATCCGAGCTCATGATCTGATTCCGGTGTATGGAACGATATCCGGGGCTATGCTGAAAGTTAAAGAATGGAAAAGTGTGGATTATCCATTTGAACGAAAATATTTTATCCAATGCGAGTCGGGATGTGAGGACTTCTGCTGGTTTGTCCAAAGAGAGATTTCTGCCACTCTGGAAGAAAAAGGAATGCCGGATGCACTCGCATTTCCGGAAGAAAAAGTGCTGTTCCTTGAAGGATAGCGTGGCAGATGCTATAATGGACAAATAGAGAAAACGGGCAGAAGGTGGCAGCATAAATGCAGAAAGAACAAGACAGGGAAGCGATTTACCGGAGCATTTTCTTCTGTGATATGGATCGGAAGAAGGCGGATGAGATCATTAACCGGTTAGACGGCAGAACCGTAACCTATGACAAGGGCGAAATCATCATAAGAGAAAGAGAAAAACTGAACAATATCGGAATCCTGCTTGACGGGGTACTCTGTAAAGTGCAGTATTACCGGGATGGAACCGAACAGCTGGTCCAGAAGCTTGTCAGCTCGTTTGTTGTGGGAGTGGAGATTGCGGTCAGTGAAAAAAAGACGAGTCCTTATGATGTTTATGCATCGGAACAGGCACACATTTTCTGGTTTCCTGTACGGGCGATGGAAGAAGAGGCGTTCTGGATCTGCGTGAGAGGATTGAGTTTTACAAGAAAGCGGTTCATTTCCTTGCAAATGAAGATATCCGCAAGTACAGGAAGATTGAATTGCTGTCGATCAGAGGAATCCGGGAAAGAATCGAGCAGTATCTGAGAATTCAGCAAAGCCGCCATAAAAGCAATGCCTTTGATATTGAATTTAACAGAGAACAGATGGCAAATTATCTGGGGATCAACCGGAGTGTGCTGTCACATGAGTTGAAAAAAATGGAAAAAGAGGGGATTTTGAAGGTCAGAAAGAATCATTTTGAGCTGGCTGATAAAGAATAAAACAGAATTTCTGCTGAAAATATCGAAAAGTGGTTGGTTTTTATCAGAATATAGTTTATAATAAAAAGAGGATTAGGCGGCAAGGAGGTTCTTTATGGCATCGTCAAAAAATTATACAGAAGTTTTGATAGGCGGCAAAGTATTCACCCTGAGCGGATTTGAAAGCGAAGATTATCTGCAGAAGGTATCCACTTATCTGAACCATAAAATCGAGGAATGTACAAGCAGCGATGGATATCGTAAGCAGAGTGCGGAAGCCAGAAGTGTGCTTCTTGCTTTAAATATAGCAGATGATTATTTTAAAGCCAAGAAACAGGGCGGCGCATTAGAAAGCGACATCGAGGCAAAAGACAAAGAGATGTACGATTTAAAGCATGAACTGATCTCAGTACAGATCAAGTATGAGAATGCTGAAAAAGCACTGGATAAACTCAAGGCAGAGAACCAGGAACTTCAGATGAAGATCGTACAGCTTGAAACAGAAATGAAAAATCACCGTACAAAATAGACTGTCCTGAGGCAGTCTATTTTTGATACTCCGGTATACAAAGAGAAATGTCTGCAACACAGGGGCTTTGTATACAGGTTATTTAAAGATAGAGGAGTTATATGAAAGACAGAGTTGAAATCCTTGCACCGGCAGGGAGTATGGAGTGCCTGAAAGCGGCAATTGCAGCAGGAGCTGATGCGGTATATACAGGGGGAGCCCTTTTCGGGGCACGTGCTTATGCACATAACCTGACGGAGGAAGAACTTTTAGAGGCAATTGATTATGTGCATTTGCATGGAAGAAGACTGTATCTGACCGTGAATACACTGATCAAAGACCGTGAGATGGAAAAACAGATGTATGATTATCTGCTCCCTTATTACCGGCAGGGGCTGGATGCGGTGATCGTGCAGGATATTGGACTGTTCCGTTTTATCCGGAAGCATTTTCCAGATCTTCCAATCCACGCAAGTACCAGATGACGCTTACGGGAGTGGATGGGGCGAAGTTTCTGGAAAAGGAAGGTGACACAGCGGATTGTTACATCCAGAGAACTGAGTATGGCAGAGGTGAAGAAGATTGCCGATGAGACAGAGCTTGAGATTGAAAGCTTTGTACATGGTGCGCTCTGCTATTGCTATTCCGGTCAGTGCCTGTTCAGCAGTTTTATCGGCGGCAGAAGTGGCAACCGTGGACAGTGCGCACAGCCGTGCAGACTGCTTTACCGGACACCGGAAGCAAAGAGACCACAGTATCTGCTAAGTCTTAAGGATATCTGTACATTGGAACTGATCCCGGAGATGATCGAGAGCGGGATTTATTCTTTCAAGATTGAAGGCCGGATGAAGAAACCGGAGTATGCGGCAGCAGTCGCTTTCCAGTACCGGAAATATGCCGATCTTTATCTGAAATATTACGAAGAATGTCCGGCAGAAGAGGATCCGGCAGCGTATGCGATGAAGAAATACCGTGTCCGCGAGGAGGATCGGCAGATGCTGCTGGATCTCTATAACCGTGGCGGTTCCATACGGGTTATTATCATACACAGAATGGACGGGAGATGATTTCCTTAAACCGTCCGAACCATGCAGGAGTGCCGGCAGTAAAGGTACTTGCTAAAAAAGGCAGAAATGTGACTGCAAAAGCACTGACAGACCTGTATACGCAGGATATTATTGAACTCCCGATGCGCAAAGGCAGGGAAAAAGCAGATAATTATACCTGTAAGGATGCAGTCAGAAAAGGAATGAATGTGCAGATCCCGGTATTTGCAGATACTCCGTTCAAGAGGGATGAAATCTGGATGCGTACAAGAAACAGCACATTGATTGACACGCTGCGTGAAGAATTTGTAAATGGAAAAATAAAAGAACGGATCTGCGGAACTTTCCGGCTGTATCCGCAGGAAGCGGCAACGCTTACAGTGAAGTGCCGGGATGCCGAGATTACGGTTACCGGTGAAAAAGCACAGGAAGCACTGAGCCAGCCGATGAGCAGAGAGCGGATTGAAAAGCAGCTGCGCAAGACGGGAAATACGGAATTTGAATTTTCTTTTTTTAAAGGCTGAGATCGGAGAGAAAGTATTTCTTCCGATGCAGAGCCTGAATGAACTTCGAAGGGAAGCACTGGAGACACTGGAAAAAAGTGATCTGTGAGAACTACAGAAGAAGTGGTGAAGTGAAAGAACCGGAAGAAAATAAGACAGAGCTTTCAATGGAGGAAGAGGTAATTTCCGGATGGACGGCATCGGTAAGAACCGCAGAACAGCTGGAAGTGATCTTGGAAGAAGAAGCAATCGGAAGAATCTATGTGGATTGTACCATGTTCCCTCGCATCTGGGAGAAGGACAGCTATGTGGAGTGGATTACAAAAGTACATGCAGCAGGGAAAGAAATTTATCTGGTCATGCCTTATATTTTCCGGGAAAGAACCCGAAAACAGTATGAAGCTGCATATAACCGGATATTCGGAGCCGGATGGGACGGCATTCTGATCGCAAATTATGAAAGTTTTGCGTTTCTGAAAGAGCATGGTTATACCGGAAGGATTATGACCGATTACAATCTGTATGAATTTAATCAGGAAAGCAGGAAATTCTGGAAGGAAAAGGGGGTTTTTGAATTTACAGCGCCCGTGGAACTGACAGAAAGAGAACTCCAGGATCTCCGGGTAAAGGATGGAGAAGTGATCGTATATGGTTATCTTCCGATGATGATATCTGCAGGATGTATTCAGAAAACGACCAGAGGATGTCTGAAAAAATCCGGACAGACGACAATAACTGACAGATATCGTAATCCATTTGTGGTAAAAAATGAATGTGATTACTGTTATAATATCCTTTACAATTATGTACCATTATATCTGGGAGACCGGATGGAAGAGGTATATCAGATCGGCCCTGGGCGGATCCGACTGATGTTTACTACTGAAAGGCAGCAGGAGGTAAGGCAGATTTTAAGTGCGTATTTTGAAGGAAAAGAGCTTCCGGAGGGAACGTACACCAGGGGACACTGGAAAAGAGGAATAAAGTAGGTGGGATTTTGATCAATATAATTGTAGAGCTGTCAAAATATCTGATGATAGCCCTGATGCTGGTCTATACATTTGAATGTTTTGCAGTATTTAATTACGCAGATGAGTATACACAGAGAAGTATTTTCAGAAAGCAGAATGTGCTGATGTTTCTGCTTCATATGATTGCATTTCTGGTGATGTATCTGCAGACAAATGAAACAAAAATGATCGGATTTTACGGGATGCAGGTGGTACTGTTTCTGGCGGTCATTTTGCTGTATACAATAATTTACCCGCGGGTGTCGCGACTGGTTGTAAATAATATGTGTATGCTGATGGCAATCGGCTTTATTATGATCACCAGACTTTCGTATTCGCTTGCGGTAAAGCAGTTCCTCATTGTCAGTGCATCTGTAGCGATAAGTCTTGTGATCCCGGTCATCATCCGGAAGGTAAAAGCTCTGTCAGAATGGAAAATATTCTATGCAATTGCAGGTGTTGTAATGCTTGGGGTCGTCATCATTGTAGGACGTGTGACTGGAGGAGCGATGCTGAATGTTGCAATCGGAGGTTTTACCCTTCAGCCATCTGAGCTTGTTGAAGATTCATTTTTGGCTATTTTTCGTTGCGGCGAGTCTGAAGACTGATACTTCATTTAAGAATATTGTGATCACAACGGCAGTGGCAGCAATGCATGTACTGATCCTGGTTGTGTCAAAAGACCTTGGTGCGGCGCTGATCATCTTTGCTGTATATCTGGTGATGCTTTATGTGGCAAGCAGACAACCACTTTATGTACTTGCCGGACTGATTGCAGGAAGGTGGGGCATCAGTTGTGGCATATAAGTTATTTAACCACGTCCGTGTGCGTGACTGGTATGGAAGAA
>ENA-OQAZ01000122-OQAZ01000122.1-human-gut-metagenome-genome-assembly--contig:-NODE-122-length-39048-cov-2.332957_pt1 | contig 39048 bp, 56 predicted proteins | sample MGYA00242737_ERZ504531 | MGnify/ENA primary metagenome ERZ504531 (study PRJEB26092, sample SAMD00036244) | human gut metagenome | host: Homo sapiens | study: EMG produced TPA metagenomics assembly of... | reverse complement strand
TGGGAAACTGGAGATAAATAAATGAAAAAAAATCATATCAGTATAGGAGCGGGGCGGAAAGAGCGAACCCTGGATCCATCGACTGGCAGAAGAATATCAAAGGAAAGGAAATGCTGTGCTGGGTGACGACGACAACGCATATGTTCGCAGAGCCGGGCACAGACCTCTCCGGCGATGCTTTTTCTATACGGGAGAAATTACAGAGAGATCACTATTGTATGGCGGGCATACAATGCTCCGAAAATCCGCAGAAAATGCAGGCACTTCCGGAGCATACATTAAGAGAATTGCTGCATTATGCGGATATTGCTCTGATAGAAGCGGACGGAGCGAAACACCATTCTCTGAAATATCCTTCCGGGGCAGAACCGGTGATTTTTTCGGGAACGACGGATCTTTATCTCGTGCTTGGAACGTGGGATATTGGGAAACCCTGTAAGAAGGTAATCTTTCGCTTTGATGAGATGCAGAAAGAAGAGCTTATCCGATGATATGGAGCTGCCAAAAAGAAAGATTCTGCCGGAAGAAGCAGTGACAGAAGAGCATATCCGCAGAATCTTAAGGGCGTATCGGTACAGGCTGAAAAAAATCGGGTATAATGAGAAAATAACTTGTCTGTTTTCAAAGCAAGATGGGGAAAACATTCGATTCTGTCAGGCAGATACCGCAGCAAGAATGCCAAGGGCATTCTTGAAACCGGGTTTTTCGAAAGTCTGAGCGGAACAAATGGAGGATTAAAATGAAACGGAATAGTTTGATCATCTGCCGCGGCGGAGGGGATCTGGCGACAGGGATCGTACACCGTCTGCACCGGGCGGGATTTCGTGTGCTGGTGCTGGAACGGATCATCCGGCGGCGATCCGCCGTCAGGTTTCGTTCTGTGAGGCGGTCTACGAAGGAAAAGCGACCGTGGAAGGCGTGACGGCACAGAGGATTGATTCTGTATCTGAAATGGAAGAAGTTTTTGCCGGAGGATGTGTACCGCTTTTCGTTGATTCCAAAGGAGCGTCGATCGCAGAGCTGCATCCGGATGTCGTGGTGGATGCGATCATTGCCAAGAAAAACCTTGGAACAACAAAAGAGATGGCTCCGCTTGTGATCGGAGTCGGGCCTGGATTTACGGCCGGGGTCGATGTGGATCTTGTGATCGAATCGATGCGTGGACATAATCTGGCAAGAATTTTAGAAGAAGGATCGGCACTTCCGAATACCGGGATTCCGGGCAATATCGGTGGATTTACAAAAGAACGCGTGATCCATGCACCGACAGAAGGATTTATCAAAAATATCCACCAGATCGGTGATGTAGTGGAAGCGGGCACAGAGATTGCCAGAATTTATGAAAACATGGATGAATCCGGAAATTTTAGCGGTGCATCGGTAGCAGTTCCGGCAACAATCACCGGCATTATCCGAGGTCTGATCCGAGAAGGCTATCATTTCCCGAAAGGATTTAAGATCGCAGATATTGATCCAAGAGAAGGTGAATTGAAAAACTGTTTTACGATTTCAGATAAAGCCAGAAGTATCGGCGGCAGCGTGCTGGAAGCGGTTTGTCATCATGTAAATACGTGCAGCTAAAATCGAGTCAGACACAGGTGAAACAATCTGACAGATGGTTTAAAATGAGGATAATGCGGATAAAATAGTCGAAACAGATTAACAGGACGGATAGAAACAGTATGAATGAAAGAAACTGACACATTTCAATGAAAGCGGCGAGGCACATATGGTGGATGTCCATGAAAAGGCAGATACATACCGTGTGGCGAAAGCGGAGGGCACCATTTTTGTAAATGAGGATGCTTTTGCGGCAATTTCGCAGGGAACGGCAAAAAAGGGAGATGTACTTGGAATTGCCCGCATCGCCGGGATCATGGGGGCAAAAAACAATGCATCCTTGATTCCGCTGTGTCATCCGATCGCAATGACAAAATGTGATGTGGATTTTGAATTAAATGAAGAAAAAAAGAGCATAAAAGCTGTCTGCACAACGGCCTGCTTCGGAAAGACCGGTGTGGAGATGGAAGCACTGAGCGGAGTGAGCATTGCACTGCTGACCATCTACGATATGTGCAAAGCACTGGATCGGGCCATGGAGATCACGGATATTCATCTGCTGGAAAAGGCTGGCGGAAAGAGCGGACATTATAAGAAATCATGCCGTTAAATGTTGAGATTGGGAGCAAACGGACGAAAACAGAGTGTCCAATATGCTAAAATAAGGGGGGAATCCATATGTATCAAGTGGGAATCGTCACATTGAGTGACAAAGGAGCAAAAGGTGAACGGCAGGATTTGAGCGGTCCGAAGATTCAGGAATTACTGCCAAAAGATAAGTATGAAGTAATTTCATATACGATGCTTCCGGATGACCGGGAAAAGATCCGCAGGGAGCTGATCCGCCTCTCTGATGAGGTGAAATGTGATCTGATTCTGACAACAGGCGGAACCGGATTTTCACCGCGCGATATTACGCCGGAAGCTACGATGGATGTGGCAGAGCGTAATGCACCTGGGATCGCAGAAGGACTGCGTGCCTGCAGCATGCAGTTTACAAAAAGAGCAATGCTCGGAAGAGGCGTTTCTGTGATACGAAAAGGAACGCTGATCATCAATCTTCCGGGAAGTGTCAAGGCAGTAACGGAAAGTATGGAGTTTCTGATCGGAAATATTGAGCATGGACTGGATATTCTGATGCAGACGGACAGTGAATGTGGAAGAGCCTGAAAGACAGGGCAGAAGGAGTGAAAGAAATGAAACGGATGAAAACAACGGAGGCGGTCGGACAGGTACTTTGCCATGACATTACGCAGATCATACCGGGTGTGACAAAGGATGCCGTTTTCCGTAAGGGGCATATCATCCGGGAAGAAGATATACCGGTGCTGCTCAGCGTTGGAAAGGACTCTGTCTATATCTGGGAAAACGATGAGACGATGATGCATGAAAATGATGCGGCAGAAGTGCTTTATCGTATGACGGCAAATGAGCATATGCATCCTTCGGATGTAAAAGAAGGCAAGATCGAAGTGATCGCTGATACGGAAGGTCTGCTGAAAGTAGATCGTGAGAAACTGAAGAAAGTAAATGCATTCGGAGAGATGATGATCGCAACCAGACACGGCAATACCGTAGTGAAAAAGGGAGATAAACTTGCCGGAACACGTATCATTCCGCTGGTGATTAAAAAGGATAAAATGCAGGAAGCAGAAAAGATCTGTGACGGAACACCAATCCTAAAAATCCTGCCGTTTACCGTAAAAAAAGCAGCGATTATCACAACGGGAAATGAAGTTTATCACGGCAGGATCAAAGATGCCTTTACGCCGGTCATTGAGCAGAAAATCGCAGAATTCGGGGCAGAAATGATGTTCCATGAGATTTTGATGACAATGACAGAAAAATCACAGACGGCTGTTTGCGTGCCATAGAAGCAGGGGCGGATATTGTATTCTGCACCGGAGGCATGAGTGTGGATCCGGACGATAAAACGCCGCTTGCCATCAAAAATACCGGGGCGGAAATGATCTCTTACGGCTCCCCGGTTCTGCCGGGAGCGATGTTTTTATTGTCCTATTACCGGAAAGGTGACAAAGTGATCCCGATCTGCGGACTTCCGGGCTGTGCCATGTACAACAGGCGGACCATTTTTGATCTGGTCCTGCCGCGGTTGATGGCAGCAGATCCGGTCACGGCAGATGAGCTGGCTTCGCTTGGCGAAGGCGGACTTTGCCTGAACTGCAAAGTGTGTACATTTCCGAACTGCGGTTTTGGAAAGGCTGGTAGAAGATGCTGGATCAGTTCGGGAGAAAGATAGAATATATGCGGATTTCTCTCACAAACAACTGCAATCTTCGGTGCAGCTACTGTATGCCGGAGAAGCGGATTTCCGATGTACATTTCTTTCCGATGAATCAGGTTCTAAGATGCGTGGAAAGTGCCGTTTCTCTTGGCATCACGCATTTTCGGCTGACCGGTGGAGAACCCTTATGTTATCCGAAAATCGAAGAACTGCTCTGTAAAATCAAACAGATCAAAGGAGTAGATTCGGTGCATCTGACCACGAACGGCGTGCTTTTAAAAGAAAAGGCGGCACAGCTGAAACAGGCAGGCATCGACAGCATCAATGTCAGCTGGATACGCCGGATGAAAAAGAATACCGGGTTCTGACCGGGGGCGGAAAGCTCTCAAATGTGCTTGATGGGATCAGAAAGGCAGCAGAACTTGAAATTCCGGTAAAAATCAATGCTGTGCTGCGAGAACAGACCGATGTCTGTGCACTGGCAGCGTTTGCAGAACAAAACCACGTCACACTCCGGTTTATCGAGATGATGCCGATTGGTTTTGGAAAGATTCTGCCGGTCGATCCAAAAAGCAAAGTACTGGAAACTTTGCAGGAGCGATATGGCAGGTATGAGAGGATCATGCAAAGAAAAAGAAAAGCAGATTCTCAGGAAAAATATGGATATGGTCCGGCGGTATACTATCGCTTTTCGGATCTGAATATCCCCATCGGTCTGATTCAGGCGATCCATGGAAAATTCTGCGACCGATGCAACCGCGTCCGCATCACTTCCGAGGCAAAATTAAAGCCTTGTCTGGCTTCTGCAAAAGTGATCGATCTGCGTCCGGCACTGGAAGATACAGAAAATCCAGACAAGCTGGCAGAGCTGATGCGGCAGGCGATTTTCCAGAAGCCGAAATCGCATCATTTTGAGGAGCAGAATTCGAAAAAAAGTTCAGAAACCATGAATCAGATTGGCGGATAAGATTAAAGGAGAAATAGATGGGAAAACTGATCGCGATCAATATCAGTGAAAAACGCGGGACAGAAAAAAAAGAAATACAGGAAGCACAGCTGGTTACAGATTTCGGGATTGCCGGAGATGCCCATGCAGGTAAATGGCACAGGCAGGTCAGTCTTTTATCTTTTGAAAAAATCGAAGATTTCAAAGCCAGAGGAGCCAGAATCGAAAATGGAGCCTTCGGGGAGAATCTGATCGTCTCCGGATTTGACTTTAAAACGCTGCCGCTCGGAACGAGGTTTCAGATTGGAGATGCACTGCTTGAGATGACGCAGATCGGAAAACAGTGCCATTCTCACTGTGCCATTTATCAGCGGATGGGCGAGTGCATCATGCCGAAAGAAGGCGTGTTTGCCGTTGTCTTAAAAGGCGGCACGATCAAAAAAGGTGATGAGGTGACGATGATACCGGCAAATTTTTATGCGACCGTCCGGGATCGGAATAAGGCAGCGGACACATTGACAGCGACCGTCATTACCGGAAAAAACAGGGGCGAAAAGCTCTGCATGATGGATGGAAAAATCCGTGCGGTACGAAGTTCCGGTGCCGGAATGTATCATGGCCTGCACAAACAAGATATGGATGAAGAGGCAAAAGAATCAATATCCGGACCGGATTTTTTTAATGAAAAACATGCCGAAGAAATCTGGAAGGCACATCTTGCAGGCAAACACCGGATCACGATCGAAGAGCAGGAGATTTTTCTTCATTCCATCGGAAACAGGGCAAGACTTGTGATCTGCGGCGGCGGACACGTATCAACTGCCTGGTGAGGATGGCAAAACTGCTGGATTTTGAAATCTGGGTTCTGGAAGACCGCCCGTTTTTTGCAGAACATGCAAAACAGGAGGGAGCAGATCACATTCTTTGTGGAGATTATGTGGAAAGTCTTGCAAAAATCCCGAAAGATGTGGATAATTATTATGTCTGCATGACGAGAGGACATCGTTTTGATCTGGAATGCTTAAAAGAGATTTATAAAAGAACGTTTGCCTATGCAGGATGATGGGATCCAGAAAGCGAAGTGTGCTGGTGCGAAAAGATCTGGAAGAAGCAGGCTATACAAAAGAACAGGTACAAAAGCTGCATTCCCCGATCGGTCTGGCAATCGGAGCACAGACTCCGGCAGAGATCGCACTTTCTGTGATCAGCGAGATCGTGCAGTGCAAAAATGAACGTGCAAAAGCGGCAGAAACAGACGAGGCAATTCTGGAAGAACTGACAGAGCCGCAGAGACTTTCAAAATTTGCAGTAAATGATGAAAATGAGATGGAATACCGCATGATTTGTACGATCATTGAAAAAAGGGGCAGTGCACCCAGAAGCATCGGAACCCAGATGCTGGTCACATCGGACAACCGTATTATCGGAACCATCGGCGGAGGTTGTGCAGAAGCTGAAGTGATCACCAGATGTCGCGGATATTTTGCGGAAATGCGAAAGGGCATACATGGGATCTGCGAGATTGTCAAAATCCAGATGAGTACCGATAACGTCGAAGAAGAAGGCATGGTGTGCGGCGGCAGGATTGAAGTGCTGCTGGAGGAGACATGACAGGGCATGCAGCACTATGGTATGCAGGAACTGATCGTAAATGTACAGAATCTTTGTATAAACTTATAGTGGAAATGGATTATAAAAATAAAGAGCATTTAAAAATTGCATCATGAAAGGAAAAAGCAAATGAAAAAAACGATCGCACTAACTTTCGCAATCGTATCACTGGTAACCGCAGGAGTTCTTCTTGCAGGATGTGGAAGCAAGGAAAAGAAAACAGAAGTTACCGTTTTTGCAGCAAAGAGTCTGAACGGTGTTATGGATGAGCTGTGCGAAAAGTACAACAGTGAGCATCCGAATGTAACTTTCCAGACAAACTATGACAGTTCCGGAACGTTGATGACACAGATCAAGGAAGGTGCAAAATGCAACATTTTCTTTTCTGCCGGTGTTTCTCAGATGGATGAGCTGCAGGCAGGTTTTGACGGTGGTGATATCGTGGAAGGAAGCCGGCGGGATCTTCTGAACAATCAGGTATGCCTTGTTACATGGAAAGGCAGCGATACTAAAGTAACAGATTTTTCCAATCTTTCTCTTGCAAAGAACATGGCACTGGCAGATCAGACCGTTCCGGTTGGACAGTATACCAGAAAAGCACTGATCAATGCGGGTATGGCAGGCTCAGAGTACACAGAAGTCGATCAGCTGACAGATGATGTGATATCAAAGGCACTGGGCGGTCTTCTGATCAATAACTGTGCAAACGTAGGAGCCGTTGCATCCGCAGTTGCAGAAGGAGCAAATGAAGTCGGAACGGTTTATTATTCTGATACGTTCGGATATGAAGATCAGCTGGATATTATCGAGCAGCTGCCGAATTCCCTGACCGGTGATGTGATCTATCCGGTAGCAGCAGTAGAAAGTGATAATACTTCCGATGAAGAACTGGAAGCTTCCGAGGATTTCCTTACTTACCTGCAAAGTGAAGAAGCAGTGAAATTGTTTGAAAAATATCATTTTACTGTACAGTAGGAGATATCTATGAATTTGCAGAATCTGGATTTTACACCGCTTTGGATTACAATGAAAACCGGAGTGGCTGCAACGTTTGTTTCCTTTTTCCTTGGGATTTTTGCGGCCAGATTTGTGATGGGCCGGAAGGGAAAAGCAAGAGCGTTCTGGATGGTTTTCTGACGATGCCGCTGGTACTTCCGCCGACTGTGGCAGGATACATTCTGCTTCGTACATTCAGTACAAGAAGACCGTTTGGCCGTTTTCTGGCGAACAGTCTTGGCATTCAGGCAGTACATACCTGGCTTGGCTGTGTGCTGGCGGCAACGGTCATCGCTTTTCCGCTGATGTACCGCAATGCGAGAGCGGCCTTTGAACAGGTCGATGAGAATGTGATCTATGCGGCACAGACGCTTGGATTGAGCGAGCGGACGATCTTCTGGAAGATCCGCATACCGATGGCAAAACCGGGCATTTTATCCGGTACAGTCTTGGCATTTGCAAGGGCGATCGGTGAGTATGGGGCGACTTCCATGCTCGCCGGAAATATCGCCGGCAGGACTTCGACGATCTCGCAGCAGATCGCCATGGTGCTCCAGAACGGAGATTTTGCACTTGCCGGTTTCTGGTGTCTGGTGATTTTTGTGATTTCGTTTGTGTGTCTTGTTGCACTGAATCTGTTTGGAGAGAAGAAAAGTAAAGGGAAAAAGCATGTCTTTCATCGTAAAAATAAAAAAACAACTGGCTCTTTATGAGCTGACGGTTGATCTGGAAACGGAAGCCGGGATTCTGGCGGTGATCGGAGGCTCAGGTTCCGGAAAAAGCATGACGCTCAAATGCATTGCCGGGATCGAGACGCCGGACAGCGGATTTATCTCGCTGAATGGCAGAGTTCTGTATGATTCTTCAAAAAAGATCAATCTTCCGCCGCAGAAACGGAACGTTGGCTATCTTTTTCAGGAGTACGCCCTGTTTCCGACTATGACGGCAGCCGAAAATATCAGTATTGTGATGAAACAAAAGAATCCGGTTCAGGTGCAGAAATGGCTGGAAGAATACGGTCTTGGAGATTATGCGGACAGTTATCCTGATCATCTTTCCGGCGGACAGAAACAGCGACTTGCATGATCCGCATGCTGGCGGCCGAGCCGCAGTGCATTCTTTTAGATGAGCCGTTTTCCGCACTGGATGAGCATATCAAGCGGAAAATGGAGCGGGAAGTGATGGAGATGCTGCATGATTTTGACAAACCGATCCTTTTTGTTTCGCATAATCAGGAGGAGGTTTATCGCCTGGCAGACCGGATTGGCAGCATGGAAAACGGCCGATTCAGTCCGATCCGTGAAAAGAGGGCGTTTTTTGCAGAGCCTCAGACAGTCGGGCAGGCAAAACTGGTGGGCTGCAATAATATTTCAGAGATCGACTGGATCAGCGAAGACCGGGTGTACGCAAAAGACTGGAATCTTTCGCTGAGAGTCCCGTTTACTGAACCGGAAGAGCAGAAAAAATATCGTGCGATCGCCATTTATCCGGGAGATATCACTCTTTATTCAGAAGATGCTATACTGGAAGAAAAACAAGTCAGGAACAAAATTTCAGTAAAATCCTGCGGCATCGAAGAAGAACTGCACAACTGGGCGGTAAGGTGTCAGATAGATGGAAACGATGCGGAACTTATGATGCTTTTATCGAAAGAAAAAATGCCGTCGGTACCGGAAAAAATTACAGAAATCTTTGTGGATGGTGGAAAAATCCATTTGCTGCATTAAAGATGATGCAGTATGTTTTACAGAAAGTGTGGGGATGATAAAATGATTTATCTGGACAACGCAGCGACAACGCTTCAAAAACCGCAGGCAGTTTATGATGCCGTTCTTGATGCCATGAAAACTTTGGGAAATTCCGGGCGGGGATTTTCCGGTGCGGCACTTGGAGCGTCGAGAATGATCTATGAGGCGAGACGGACGCTCTGCGATTTTTTCGGAGGCAGTGATCCATCGAGGCTGGTTTTTACGTCCAATGCAACGGAAGCTTTGAATATGGCAATCCAGGGGATGTTTCTTCCGGGAGATCATGTGATCACGACGCAGCTGGAGCATAATTCGGTGCTGCGTCCGCTCTATGCCATGCAGAAAAAAGGGTGTTTGAACTTACGATTGCGGCGAGTGGACAGAACGGAACGGCAGATTTTGATGCGATCGAAGCAGCCATCCGGGCAAACACGAAAGCGATCGTCTGCACTCATGCATCGAATCTGACCGGAAACCTGACGGACATGCAGAGGATGGGAGAGCTTGCAAGGCGGCATGCTGATTCTGATCGTCGATGCTTCGCAGACTGCAGGTGTGATTCCGATTGATGTAAAACAGATGCATATCGATGTGCTCTGTTTTACCGGGCACAAAAGCCTGTTTGGACCGCAGGGAACCGGCGGACTTTACATAGGTGAGGGTGCAGAGATAAAGCCTTTAAAAAGCGGCGGGACCGGCGTGCACAGTTTCCTGAAAACGCAGCCGGAAGAACTCCCGGAGCATCTCGAAGCCGGAACGTTGAATGGTCACGGGATTGCAGGACTTCTTGCAGGTGTACAGGAAATCCAGAAGATCACAGCAGAAGAGATATGGAAAAAAGAGCGAAATCTGATGGAGTGTTTTGTTGCGAAAATCAAGCAGATTCCCAATGTGAAGATATATGGCGATTTTTCGGATAAAAACAGATGCCCGATCGTTTCTCTGAATATCGCAGGCGTGGATTCTTCGCAGGTCAGTGAATGGCTCTTGGAAGAGTATGAGATTGCAGTGCGTTCGGGAGCACACTGTGCACCGCTGATGCATCAGTATTTCGGAACGCAGAAGCAGGGCATGGTGCGTTTCAGCTTTTCATATTATAATACAGAAAAAGAGGCACTGACAGCCGCAGAAGCGATCCGTGAGATCGCAGAAGAAGTGGAGGCGTGAAATGACAGAAGAGATTGTATTTTGTAAGGGTGGAGGATGTACGGCAAAATTAGGACCGGATCTTTTAAGTCACGTGCTTGGCAAAATCCCAAGAGGGGAAAAAGATCCGGATCTTCTGATCGGATATGACAGTCGGATGATGCGGCTGTTTATCAGATTACGGAAGATACCGCCATTGTCCAGACGCTGGATTTTTTTCCGCCGATGCTGGAAGATCCGTATTTGTTTGGGCAGATTGCAGCGGCAAATGCTTTAAGTGACATTTATGCGATGGGCGGAACGGTAAAGACAGCATTGAATATCCTCTGTTTTCCAGAAAAAATGGATTTAAATATTCTCGGAAAGATCATGCAGGGCGGGGCAGAAAAAGTGATCGAGGCGGGCGGAACGCTGGCAGGAGGTCATTCCATTGCCGATGCCGATGTCAAATACGGACTGTCTGTGATGGGTATTGTAAATCCAAAACAGATCTATGCAAATGACAAGGGCAGACCATCGGATGTACTGATCTTTACCAAGAAACTCGGAGTCGGTCTGGTGTGTAATGCAAACCGTGTCGGACAGGCACCGAAAGGAGCCATGGAAGAGGCAGTCGCTTCGATGACCATGCTCAATAAAAAAGCTGCAAAGATCAGCCATCGTTACGAGATACATGCCTGTACCGATGTGACCGGTTTTGGATTTTTAGGACACTTAAGTGAAATGATAAACGATGCCATTTCGGCAGAAATCGACAGCATTTCCATCCCGGTCATCAGAGGAGCAATGCACTGTGCAGAAGAATTTCTGCTGACGGCCGCAGCACAGCGAAACCGCAATCATGTCGCAGAACGTGTGACATTTTCAAAATATATTCCATTTGCGATGGAAGAACTGCTCTTTGATCCGCAGACCTCCGGAGGACTGTTATTTGCCGTGCAGAAAGAAGACGCAGCGGCATTTGAGAAAGAATTAAGAGAAGCCGGAATGCCGGCAGCGATCGTCGGAAGGTTTACGGAGAAAAAAAGAAAAAGATATCTATGTGAATTGAGGAGGAATGTAATATGATCACAGTAAATGCAATGGGCGATGCATGCCCGATCCCGGTTGTTAAGACAAAAAATGCGATTGCATCTTTAAAAGGTGCCGATGTGGTGGAGACACTGGTTGACAATGAAATCGCAGTTGAAAATCTGAAAAAGATGGCAGACCAGAAAGGTTATAAGACCACAAGTGAAAAGCTTGAAGAAGGAAAATATCGTGTGTGCATCATCGTGGAAAATGTGGTGGATAACGTTGAAAAAAAAGACGGAGACGGTGGAAAATTCTGTGACTGTACGCCGGAAAAAGAGAGCAATAAGGTGGTTGTGATCCGCTCTTCCGTGATGGGAGAGGGTGATCCGGAGCTTGGAAAAGTGCTGTTAAAAGGCTTTATTTATGCGATTTCGCAGCAGAAAGATCTGCCGAAAACCATGTTTTTTTATAATGGCGGTGCATTTATCACCTGTGAAGGTTCCCAGTCGCTGGAGGATCTGAAAGCACTGGAAGAACAGGGCGTGAAAATTTTAACATGCGGGACTTGTTTAAATCACTATGGTCTGACGGACCGGCTTGCAGTCGGAGAAGTGACGAACATGTATGAGATCGCGGAAAAGATGACGCAGGCTTCCCTGATTGTAAGTCCGTAATATGAGAAAAAAAACAAAGCAGCTGGTGATCACGTTTTCCACCACGACAGCGGCGATGGCGATGGAAAAGAGGGCACAGGAAATGGGGATTTTCGGGCGGCTGATCCCGCTTCCATCCGAGATTTCAGCAGGGTGCGGACTTTCCTGGAAAACGAAATCGGAAGAAAAAGAAAAAATGCTTGTGTTTCTGGAAGAAGAAAAGCTGAAGTGGGAAGCAATGTATGAGTTAGAGTTGTATTAGATATGAGATAAATTGATATTCGGGATGGGATTTGATTTCCAACCTGATGCAGCCACCGGCGGATTGCATCGGTGTACAGTAAGAATGTCAGAGATAATTTTTGAATAGGGAAAGGACAGTATGGGATATTTTAATCAATACGTAAGGGCAGAAAGTCTGGAAGAGCCTATGGGCTTTACCAGAAAAAAAATAATTTTGTTCTCGGCGGTATGCTCTGGCTGAAGATGCGGAAGCGGCCGTTTTGGAACAGCGATCGATCTGTCAGATCTTGGTCTGGATCAGATCGAAGAAGATGAAAAGAATTTCGCATCGGAGCGTATGTTTCGCTTCGGGAACTGGAGACAAACGAGGCGTTAAATACTTACACGAAAGGTGCGTTTGCCGAGTCGGTGAAACATATCGTCGGTGTACAGTTTCGAAATGTGGCTACGGTCGGCGCAGTCTCTGGGGACGTTACGGATTTTCGGATGTGATGACGATCTTCCGTGCCATGGGTGCAAAGGTGCAGCTGCATCATGCGGGCATCCTGGATCTGGATGAGTTTGTAAAAATGCCAAGAAAGACAAGGGATATTCTTGTTTCCGTGATCGTACCGAAAAAGGTAAAAGCAGTCGTGTATTTAAGTCAGAGAAACCAGTCCACAGATTTTCCGGTGCTGACCTGTGCGGTGGCAAAACGGGAAGAAGGATATGTCGCAGCAGTCGGAGCTACACCGCATCTTGCGGAAAACGTCTGGGATAAAGAAGGCATTTTAACAGAAATAAACGAGGAAAGCATCGAAAAATTTGCCGCCAAGGTTGCAGAGCAGATCCGTTTCGGCAGTAATATGAGAGCCGGAGCTGTATATCGCCGGATCGTCTGTCAGGTGCTTGTAAAACGTGCACTGCATACGATTGTGGCAGAAAACAATGGAGAGGAGGAAAAGTGCTGATGGAAGTGACTATTACATTAAATGGAAAAAAGATCACAGATTCGGTGGATGCCGATATGGTGCTCCTTGATTTTTGCAGAAAACATAAATGTTTTTCCGTCAAAAGAGGATGTGAGACCGGAAACTGCGGGCTTTGCACCGTTTTACTGGATGGAAAACCAGTGCTTTCCTGCAGCGTTCCGGTCGGACGTGCATCAGGAAGAAAAGTAGATACCTTAGAAGGCCTCCAGGAAGAAGCAAAGAAATTTACGGATTTTTTTGCAGTGCAGGGTGCCGATCAGTGCGGATTCTGCAATCCGGGTTATATCGTAAATATCGTGGCACTGCTGCGTGAAAATCCAGATCCGACTGACGAAGAGATCCTCGAATATTTATCGGGAAATCTCTGCCGCTGTACCGGATATCAGAGCCAGCTGCGTTCGCTCCGCAACTATCTGAACAGCAAAAAAGAAGCGGCACCACTTGATCTGGAAGCAGAAGTCTATGGTGCGGATATCGGAAGGGAGTGGAAGCATGAGTGAATTTAAGCGAGATCGAAAAGATTATCATATGGTCGGAAAATGTGTTCCGAAAAAAGATTCAAACCAGCTTCTGCTCGGAAACCGGTTTTCATGGATGACATTGTGCCGCAGGACTGCCTGGTGGTAAAACTGCTCCGCAGTCCGCATGCCCACGCTCTGGTAGAAGAGGTCAAAACAGTGGCAGCAGCCAAGGTTCCGGGCATCGAAGCCATCTATACCTGGAAAGATGTGCCGAAAGAACGTTTCTGTATTGCCGGACAGACTTATCCGGAGCCATCTCCGTATGACCGTCTGATCCTCGATCAGAGGGTTCGCTGTGTGGGTGATCCGGTGGCGATCGTTGCCGGTGAAAATGAAAAAGCAGTCGATAAAGCACTGCGTCTGATCAAGGTGAAATATCAGGTTTTGGAGCCAATCCTTGATTTCAGAAAAGCCCTTGATAACGAAGTTCTGGTACATCCGGAGGAGAACTGGAAATCCTATGGAAATACCGGTGATGTGAAACGCAACCTTCTGCATCACGAAGAAGATGCCCATGGCGACGTAGAGCAGGTGTTGAGTGAATGTGATGAAGTGATCGAGCACAGCTGGCGGATCAAGGCAGCACAGCAGGGTATATGGAAACCATCCGTGCTTACTGCGAGATCGACCGTTACGGACGTCTCCACTGCATCAGTTCCACACAGATCGTCTTTCATGTAAGACGTATCATTGCCAACGCACTTGGAATCCCAAAATCGATGGTGCGTGCGGAAAAACCGCGTATCGGCGGAGGATTCGGAGCAAAACAGACAGCAGTCTGCGAAGTTTATCCGGCATTTGTGACCTGGATGACAAAGAAACCGTGTAAACTGATCTACAGCCGAAAAGAATGTCAGACGATCGCTTCACCAAGGCACGAAATGGAAGTGACGGTTCGCTTAGGTGCGATGAAGGACGGACATATCCGGGCTATCGACCTTTATACCTTATCCAATACCGGTGCCTACGGAGAACATGGAACTACGACCGTAGGACTTTCCGGACATAAAGCACTTCCGCTTTATACCGGAGGCTGTGAGGCAACCAGATTTTCCTGCGACGTAGTCTATACGAATGTTCAGGCAGCCGGAGCCTACCGCGGCTACGGTGCGACGCAGGGTATTTTTGCACTGGAATCCGCAGTCAATGAGCTGGCGGAGAAACTGCATATGGACCCAGTGGAGATCCGTATGAAAAATATTGTCCGCGAAGGCATGTTTATGCCGGCTTACTTCGGTGAGACGGCAAATGCCTGTGCACTGGACCGCTGTATCGAACACTGTGCCGACAACTTCCACTGGAAAGAAAAATATCCGGTGCGTGACATGGGCAATGGAAAAGTGCGTGCAGCAGGCATGGCACTGGCAATGCAGGGTTCCTGTATTTCCAATGTCGATGTCGGTTCCTGTACCTTAAAACTTGGTGACGGCGGAACGTATAACATGATGATCGGAGCGGCCGACATGGGAACGGGATGCGATACAATCCTTGCACAGATGGCAGCGGAAGTGCTAGACTGTGATGTAGATCAGATTTCCGTTTTCGGGGCAGATACGGATGCCTCTCCGTACGACTCCGGATCATATGCATCTTCCACCACTTATGTGACAGGAATGGCAACGCAGAATGCGGCACTGCAGCTGCGGGAAAATATCAAAAAGATCGGTGCCGGCATGCTTGAGTGTGAACCGGAAGAAGTCGATTTTGACGGTGAGAAAGTTTACCTGACCGACGGCGAAAAGTCCGTCAGTCTTGTGGATATTGCCACAAAATCGCAGGTCAACAATACGATTCCTGTGGATGTGACAGCCACGTATTCTTCCCCGGTATCCCCGCCTCCTTACATGGTCGGAATGGTTGAGATCGAGCTGGACAAAGAAACCGGAAGCATTGAGATCCTGGATTATCAGGCCGTGATCGACTGTGGTATCCCGGTCAATCCAAACCTTGCCAGAGTGCAGGCGGAAGGCGGTATCGGCCAGGGAATCGGCATGGCACTCTATGAAAATGTGACTTACAACGCACAGGGAAAAATCGCAGAGAACAGCTTTATGCAGTACAAGATCCCGACCCGTCTGGATATGGGCAGGATCAATGTAGAATTTGAAACCAGCTACGAGCCAAGCGGTCCGTTTGGTGTCAAATCCATCGGTGAGATCGTGATCAACACCCCGGCACCGGCACTCGCCCATGCGATTTACCGTGCGACCGGAGTATGGCACCGAACTGTACCGTTCACTCCGGAAAAGATTCTGATGAGCATGCTCGATCCACAGTGGAAAGAAATCGACCGTCGCGTCAAAAGAATCATGATACACATTATTTAATATGGCGGCTGGAAACAGCCGCCGTTTTGGAAATGAAAACAAACTGCTCCAGAACTGGAAGGGAAAACCACTGTATCTTCATACATTTGAAAAACTGCTTCGGATCAGAGAAAAAGAGCCGGAAAAGATTTCCTTAACGGTAGTCACGCAGTATCCGGAAATTTGTCGGGAAGTACAAAATCAGCCCGGCGTGAATGCAGTATTCATGCAAAGAGAGCAGACTTGGTGTTTCCTATACGATAAAGGCAGGGATCCGTGCAGTTGGGGAAATATATGACTCTGTAAAGAAGAAAATTTGCCTGGTGCAGGAAGCACATGATTTTGTGAGAAAAGAGCATTGCTTTGTAAAGAATGAGAGTTCTTTTGAAAGAAAGACAGAGCATGTAAGAACGTGGGATTATCTGATGTTCGCAGTTGCCGATCAGCCGAACTTAAGCGAGCAGAGCATCGAAGCAATGATTGGGCAGCAGGCCAGCGATTCAGACAGGGATATACTTCGCAGCCGCCGACGTTCTCTCTGTGTTGTGGGGAAAGAGTCGGCAATCCCTGTATGTTCCGGGCAGATCTGATCCCGGAACTGATGCAGCTGGAAGGCGATAAGGCGGAAGGTCTGTTCTGAAAAAAACACGAGTGCTGTTACGTGGAGATAGAAAATGAAGAAGAATTTTCTGACATCGATACAGAAGAACAGATAAAGAAAAATTCAACTGTCAGTTGAAAATAGGGTCAGAACGAAACGAAAGCAGAGACACAGCGGCGGAATTCATATCCGTCCTGTGCTCTGCTTTCTGACTTTACAAACGCTTCAGGAAACCAGGCCATAAAACAAGTTTATAACATCGAAGCTCTCAGTTCTTCCGGTGTTTTCTGGGACAGCATAGCCGGTGCGATATCAAATACGCTTCTTGCTCCGGATTCGCCGTTTTTGGACAGACGATATGCAGCACGTGCATAAGCAACCAGAACACTTCCGGTAAATTCCGGATTCGAATCCAGCTTCAGAGAATATTCAATCACATGCTTGTTGCCCTCACATCCGGTTTCACCGGTGCGGATCACAAAACCGCCGTGCGGCATCTTGCTGTGATGAGCCTTTAATTCTTCTTCTGAAATGAAGTTTACGGTTGTATCGTATTCATCGAAATAGTTCGGCATTGTCTTGATCGCTTTTTCGATGGCAGCTTTATCTGCACCTTCTTCCGCAACGACATAACATTCTCTTAAATGTTTCTCTCTGGTAGTCAGTGTCGGTTCGCTTCCGCTTCTTACCTGTTCCATGGCAGATTCGATCGGAACGGTGTACTGGATCGCATTTTTAACGCCTTCGATACGGCGGATCGCGTCAGAATGTCCCTGCTTACGCCCTTGCCCCAGAATGTATAAGTGCTTCCCTGAACCAGGATGGATTCTGCATACAGACGGTTCAAAGAGAACATACCCGGATCCCAGCCGACAGAGATAATGCCGATGTTTCCGCCTTCCTTTGCAGCCTTATCTACGCTTGCAAAATATTCCGGGATTCTTGCGTGTGTATCGAACTGTCGATCGTGTTGAAAGAAGCAGCAACTTTTGGTCCGATGACCGGCAGATCGGTAGCAGAACCGCCGCAGAGGATCATAACATCGATCTCATTTTTCATAGCTTCCATATCATCGAAATGCTTTACAACAGCACCTTCCGTCTGAATAGAAACACCGGCAGGATCTCTTCTTGTGAAAACTGCTTTCAGTTCCATATCATCATTGCGTTTGATGGACTGCTCAACGCCGCGTCCAATGTTGCCATAGCCAACAATACCAATTCGGATTTTTTCCATTTTCTTACATCTCCTGTTAAAAATTTTCTGTTATCCATCATAGGATTCCAGCTTTGGGAACCCTGTGAACTGTTCTAAATTATAGCATAGATTTTTGCTCAGGCAATCATTTTCTTTTGAGAAAATATGATGTATACTGAAAAGTAGGATAAATTTGCAACGATTTTTGGAGAAAAGACAGAAGAAGTGGAGGAGAAGCCCTGGCATATCTTTTAAACGAAAAGCTGTCAGCATTGGGGTATAAAGTATTTTATGATATAGAATCACTCTCATCCGGAAAATTTAATGCAAAACTTCTGGAAGTGATCGATGAGTGTAATGATGTTCTGGTGATTTTACCGCCAAATTCTCTGGAGCGGTGCGTCAATGAAGATGACTGGCTGCGTCTGGAAGTAGCTTATGCGATCAGACAGGGAAAAAATATTATTCCGATCATGATGAAAGGATTCGAGTGGGGCAAAAATATACCGGAAGATATAAAAGAATTAAAAAATTATAATGGCGTGATCGTGACCTTTGACTTCTTTGAGGGCGTTTTAGCGAGAATTATAAAATATCTGACAAATTCATCAAAAGAAAAAATGATCACGGAGAAAAAGAGCCACATTTTATTCTGGGCGGATTTTGATGATGCGATCATTGAAAAAATCGTGAACAAACTGAAACTGGATGATTATTTTATTGAGATCATGAGTGAACCGGTGGAAATTCTTTCGAAAAATTTGCAGGAAATTTATGCGATCATTTTGATCGTCACCGATTGTACCAAGTTTTCTTCCAATATTTATGCGGCGAAGCGAATCAATGAAACGCTGGTGAGGTATGTGCGAAAAGGAGGAAAACTGATCGGTGCACACGATGTCATCTACAGAAGGACCAAGAATGAGTTGCTGCAAAACATGTTTGGATGTAAGATCGTTAATTTTGAGCAGACAGAAACGGTACATTACCATAAGACGGAGGAATGCCTGGAAGAAGACAGATTCAGCAATCTGCCGGAAGATTTTGTGCTTCATGACGCAGAAATATGCTGGGGAAAAGTTGCAGAAGATGTTGATGTGTATTTTGAAACAGAGTCGGGGATCCCACTTGTATTTTCCAGAGAATACGGAAATGGTCTGTGTATCTTTTTGAATTCCGGTGATTTTAAAGAAAGACCGCCGCGGTCTATTTTGATAACGAATCGGAAGCACCGGAGAATTCCATCCCGGCATTTCAAAGAGCGGTACAGCAGGGCTATGGCATTGAACTGGATGTACAGCTGACAACAGACAACCGACTGGTTGTTTTTCATGATGAAACACTGCAGAGAATGTGTGGGTTTGACAAAAAGCTTACGGAATGTTCTTATGATGAGTTGAAACATTACCGGCTTGCAAAATCAGACGAAAAAATTCCGCTGTTTGATGAGGTTCTCAAAGTGATAGATGGAAAAGTTCCGCTGATCGTTGAGGTGAAATCAGAAGGAGACTGGAAAAAAACAACGCAGCTTATGGCAGAAAGAATGGATCTTATCGAGATGTTACTGTATGGAATCGTTCCATCCGTTTGCAGTGAAATGGTTCAAAGATCACAGACCGGAGATCATTCGCGGACAGCTTTCCACAAATTATTTTAAAGACAAGATTAACAGAAAATGGTATGAAAAATTTTTACTGTCAAATCTCATGCTGAATTTTCTTACAAAACCGGATTTCATTGCGTATAACCATTTATGGAAAAAGGATTTTTCCTATACTCTGTGCAGAAAACTTTTCAAACCGGAGAATGTTGCATGGACCATAAAAAACCAGAAGGAACTGGAAGAAGCAGAAAAAACATTTGATGTGATCATTTTTGACAGCTTTATCCCTAAAAAGAGATCATAAATAAAGGAAGTGTTTGAGCATGGCAGAAAAATATGATGAAAAAGAAATAAGAGAAGATTACCGGAAACTGACAAAACTGCTGATCGAAAAAAGATGACGATCACCACGATGGAATCGGCAACATCCGGGCAGATTGCATCCCTGATCACGGATACGGAAGGCTCATCGGCGGTGCTCAAAGGTGCCTTTGTCACTTACTGCAACGAAGCGAAGATCATGCAGGCGTTCCGGCAGAAATCATTGACAAATACACCGTTTATTCCACACAGACCGCAGAAGCGATGGCGAAGGGTTCGTATGAGACAGCAGACAAATAAAACAGAAAATGGTAGGGCAAATCCGGAAACAATAAACTGGGATCCGCAGATTTATAATTATGCAGAAAGAACAGGAAATCTGAAAGCGGAGGCCGTCGGTGTGGTCAGCGGAGAAAAACATTTCCCGGTGTTTGAAGGACGGATGGTCTTTAAACCGCTCACAAAATCAAAGCCATTCTCTACCCCATTGTTTGCCTGTGCAGAAGTATTCTGGTCCTGGGTGATCGATGCCTATTTTATTCCGGCACCGCAGTATCAGCTTGCCCTTTGCAGAGGATATGAGGCAGAGTGCGGCAAATATTATGATTACGGGACCGTATCTCCGATGATCTACGAAGAAGGAGAGCATCTTTTAAATCTGCTTGAATTTTTCCGGGCGTATCCGGATGACAAAGTTCAGATCGATGATTACTTAAATTACTGTCAGATGTTTTATGATTACACCGAAATTCTGGAAGCAGATTATTTTCAGAAAAACCGGGAGATCGCAAAAAATCTGGCAATGCAGATCCTGATCTCCGTCCTGAAAGGCGATCAGAATTATCATTATGAAAATATTGCATTTGTGTGCAATGCATCCGGACAGATCCTGAGGCTTGCACCGATGATCGACCACGAATTTTCCACCTATTTTATGTTTCCGGACAATATACAAAGACACACCTACTGGTTGGATGAACTGAAAAGATCCATCGAAGGAAAGTCCGTCCGGCCGGAAGAGTACAAAGATTTCCCAAATGAAAAAGAACGCAGGCTGATGGAAAAGAGTGCAACCTGCCTGTACCGAAATCTCATTTACATCAAAGAGCATTATCCGGAAGTCACAGCCACCTTTCTGGAAAACGTAAGCAGACTGAAACGCGATCTTTTGCAGAAACGAGAAAGCTTTTTATTCAGAAAGCCAAAGATTATCCGGATTATGCCAACTCCGATGCTACCTGATCGGAAAAGCCAGATACAAAGACCACGACGAAGAAAAAGCAGCCGCTTACGAAAAACAGTATGGCAGAGAAGGAAAAGAAATATCCTTTGATCTTATGAACTGTCTGATCAATTATGAAGTGCAGGAGATCATAGAACAGATGGAGAGGATATTGAGATAAAGCGATTAAGAGAAAATAAGAAGGAAAAGAGAATATGGCATACGGAAAAGCAATCAAGATCCCAAGAACAGAAGTACACAACTGCGACCGGGAAGATATGAAAGGGGCAGGTGTTTATTTTCTGTTCTGCCAGGAAGAGGACGGAGATGCCTCCGTATACATCGGTGAGGCAGAAAATGTACTGGAAAGACTGAACCAGCATCTGAGAGATTATCAGACAGGGAAAGAAAAATATTACTGGAATACAGCGGTGATCTTTGTCGGAAGAGATTTGAACAAAGCACTGATCCGTTATCTGGAAAATCGCCTGGTAGAAATCGCACGTGACAGTAAAAGTTATGTGGTCCTTACCAAAAATACCTATAAGAATACTGTGATGAAAGAATCACAGGTCGCAGTGATGGAAGAATTTATCGAAAACGTAAAAATCCTGATCAGCACGCTTGGCTATAAAGTGCTGCTTCCGGCACCACAGGCAACAGACGATACCATTTATTTGTACTGCAAAGGATCCGGTGCGAGTGCAAAAGGCTTTGTCAGTGCCGGAGGATTTACCGTGCTGAAGGATTCGATCGTTTCGGATCATATCGTTCCATCGTTGGAGACAAGAGGAAAAACATACTACAATCTGAGAAATAAACTGGAAGTAGACGGTGTGATTTCAGAGAGAAAATTTGTCCGAAATTACGAGTTCAGTGCTCCGTCAGCCGCATCCGCAGTGATCCTCGGACATACCTCAAACGGAAATATGGACTGGAAAACAGCAGGCGGAGTGAGACTGAAAGATCTGTAAAGAGAATCCGTACAGTAAAGAAAAATAACAGAAAACGATCCGGAGACAGAAGAAAATAAAGTTACAGAAATCTGGATAAAAGAAGCGATTGGAAAGTTGAAAAAAATTACAGAAGAGAAAGAGAGCGTGAGATAAATGAAAGTTTTAGTAATTCCGGATGTGCATCTGAAACACAGATGTTCCGGCAGGCAGCAGATTTGATGGATACAGGGAAAGCAGATCGTGCGGTATGTTTGATGGATATTCCGGATGACTGGGACAGAGAATATGACATTGCACTTTATGAAGAGACCTACGACGAAGCGATAAGGTTTGCTTTGGAATTTCCGGATACAGCATGGTGTTATGGCAATCATGACCTCAGTTACTTCTGGCATTGTCTGGAGAGTGGCTACAGTTCCATGGCATCCGCAACAGTACAGAGAAAGCTGCTGGAACTTCGCAGGACCGTTCCGGAAGATCATCCGATCCAATTTGTTCAGAAGATCGACAATGTACTGTTTTCCCATGGCGGCGTGCTGAATTATTTTGTTGAGGAATATGTCCCAAAATCCAAATACCACGATGTGGATGCGGTTGTGGAAGAAATCAATAAATTGGGACGAATAGAGATGTGGAACGATATGTCGCCTATCTGGCTGCGTCCGCAGCGACCAGGCATACGTTTGTATAAACCGCGGAAACTGCTTCAGGTAGTAGGCCATACGCCGATGAATGAAATAACAAGAGAAAAAAATCTGATCAGTACAGATGTATTTTCCACCTACCGGGACGGCAGACCGATCGGAACACAGGAGTTTTTATTGCTGGATACCGTGACCTGGGAGTATGTGGGGGTAAAATAGAAATATGGAATGAGTTGACTGACAAATGAAAAACCTTATATTTGTTTCTTGACTCAGAAAATTAGATGAGGGTAGAAATGACTGATGACTGATGAAACATTAAAATATTATGACCAGAATGCAGATGCCTTTGTACAGGGTACGATTTCAGTGATATACAGGAACGTTTTCAGTGTGCATTGCATGGAAACAGCGTATTGGATTTTGGCTGCGGATCAGAAGGGATACAAAAAAATTTGAAGATCTGAATTTACAGAAAAAATTTCACACCGTCGAAAAGTGACTTCATGATGATTGCTATATATACCGAAATGGAATATATATGCGGCGGATGCAATTTGTGGAGAAGAATATTTTTACAAGAAAATCAAACTTTTTATGACAAAACAGAATCGGAAAATGGATAGGAAGCCCCGAGATGATGTCAAATATCTGAAAAATCAATCTTTTAAGATATAACAAAAAGGAATATGTGTTTCGTTGACAAAATATAAAAAAGGTGTGAATATAAAACTATATGTTCATATAGTCGGCGTTTAAGCCGCAGAAAATAAGTTCGAATATACATTCGATGAAAAGGGAATCCGGTGAGAGTCCGGAACGATCCCGTCACTGTGATAGCTGGTTCAGAGCGGATACCACTGGAAATTTTTGGGAAGGTGCTTTGGGTGTGAATGCTGAAGTCAGGAGACCTGCTTATTTTTTGTCACAGAGAATTCTTGCGGAAGACGAGAAATTCTTACCTGAAAAATTCCATGTTATATTTATGGGAATAGTATACCTGCTGAGGGGTGAGAATAAGTCGGATGTATATCCGGCTTTTTTTGCGCGGAATTTTATCTTAGTCGGAGCAGATGAAAGGAGAAAGGATAAAAAATTATGAGAAACAAAAAGAAATGTATCAGTTTAACTCTTGCAGCAGTACTTTTACTGACGGGCTGCGGCGGTGGAACTTCCAATAACAACAGCAGCGATACTTCTGCCGCAAACAGCAGCAGCGACACTTCCGCGGCAAGCACCGGAGATAAGAAAGTACTTACTTTCGGATGTCAGATGTATACCGATGGTATTGTAAATACCGTTACGGATGAGAATGGCGGATGGAACGCTATGCGTTACGGTATCACCGAGGGTCTGTTCAAATTCAACGACAGCATGGAAGTTGAGCCATGGCTGGCAGAGAGTTATACGGTAAATGACGAGCATACCGAGTGGTCATCACTCTGAAAGACGGTATCAAATTCTCTGATGGCTGCGATCTGACTCCGACAAAAGTAAAAGAGTATTTTGAGTATCTGAAAGAGATGGGACCGAGTGGTTCTGCAAAACCTCAGAAATATCTGGAGTTTGAGGCAACGGTAACTGCTGATGATGAGGCAAACACTCTGACCATCCAGACCACTCAGCCGTATGCAAACCTTCCGGGACAGCTGGCACATCCGACCATGGGAATTGTTGATGTGGCAGATACCGAAAACTTTGATAATGGTACGATCGGAACAGGTCCGTACATGATCGATACCTTTAATGGCGTAGGTGTTGGATACGATCTGGTGGCGAACCCGAACTACCGTGAGGAAGTTCCGTATGATGAAGTAAACTGATGTACATGGGTGATGCTTCTGCCAAGACCATGGCTCTGCAGAGCGGACAGGTTGATCTGGTAGAGAACATCACCAACGTATCGGATATTCAGGATTTCAAAGACAACCCTGATTTCACCGTAGACATCGCTTCCGGTGTTCGCTGTGGTTTCAGCTGGATGAATTTTGACGGTGTTCTTGGCAATAAGACTCTGCGTCAGGCAATCCTGATGGCGATTGATTATGACACCATCTGTCATTCCAAGACGATCGGAGATCTGTATACGCCGGGATTCTCCGTACTGCCGTCTACGTTAAATTATGGATACGACAAACTGAACAACCCATATACCTATGATCCGGAAGGTGCGAAAAAGCTCCTTGACGATGCCGGTATCGTAGATACGGACGGAGACGGAATCCGTGAGATCGACGGAGAAAACATCAACCTGCACTACGTTTCTTATGAGAACCGTCTGCTGAATGATTTCTCCAATGCACATATCCAGTATCTGGCAGAGATCGGTATCGGATGCACCGCAGATTACGGCAGTTCCGATGACCAGTGGAGCAAACTTGCTGCCGGAGACTATGATTTCAACAATAATAACTGGATCACCGTAGGTACCGGAGACCCATATGCATACATGGCAAACTGGGCAACGGACACTACTTACTGCGGATATTCCAATCCGGAATATGATAAGCTGTTTGAACAGCTGAAGAGCGAGATGGATGAGGACAAGCGTGCAGATCTGATTTTCCAGATGCAGCAGATCCTGGTAGATGATGCAGCTGTTCTGATCGACGGTTACTACAACTCTTCCATGATCTACTCTAAAAATGTGGGAAATGCACATATCCATACTGCAGACTATTACTGGCTGACCACCGAGATTACCCCGGCTCAGTAAGTTTAAGAACTGATTACCCCCATCCGTGCCCCTTACGGCGGCAGTGTGGGGGTATTTCCGCACGTAGGGGTTCATGCGTTTGGCTTGAATTTTAACAGAAAGGAGCTATTGTTTTGAATAAGAAACAGATTCTTCGCCGAATCTTTCAGATTGTGATCGTGCTGATCGGTATCAGTTTCGTGACGTTTTTGCTGACCTACCTGTCTCCGGGAGATCCGGTTCGTAACATGTTTTCCGCTACCGGTGTCATGCCGACAGAAGAGCTGGTACAGCAGACCAGAGACGAGATGGGTCTGAATGATCCGTTTTTCACCCAGTATTTCCGCTGGCTGTTTAACTGTCTGCATGGCAATTTTGGAAAATCCTACAGCTTGAACAAACCGGTTGTAGAGCTGCTGGCAGCCCGTGTAATTCCGACGCTGAAACTGACACTGATGTCATTGATCCTGATGTTGGTTATATCCGTGCCGCTTGGCGTTGCTTCTGCATTGCATAAAGATGGAATTATCGATTATATTTGCCGTGCGGTAACCTTCGTTGGATGTGCCATGCCAAACTTCTGGGTAGGTCTTCTTCTGATGCTGCTTTTGTGTGTAAAGATTCAGATTTTCCCGGTTATCGCTTCCGGCGGTGACTTCAAGAGTCTGTTTTTGCCGGCACTGACGCTGGCCATTGCAATGGCATCCAAATATACAAGACAGGTCCGGACAGCAGTTCTGGAGGAACTGAGTCAGGACTATGTCATCGGTGCAGAAGCCAGAGGTGTAAAACGTTCTACCATCATCTGGAAAAATGTATTTCCGAATGCATTGCTTCCGCTGATTACGATGCTTGGTCTGTCCATCGGAAGTCTTCTTGGCGGTACCAGTGTTGTAGAGGTAATTTTCTCTTATCCTGGACTTGGAAATCTGGCCGTTACTGCCATTACTTCCAGTGATTATAACCTGATTCAGGGTTATGTGCTCTGGATGGCGTTGATTTATATGGTCATTAACCTGATTGTGGATGCATCCTATGTTATATTGATCCGCGGATGAGATTGAAGAGGTGAGAACATGAAAAAGACGTTAAAATTTATGAAAGAACATAAGCAGTTTACCTTTTTTGGGATTCTTGCTGTTCTGATCATCCTGGCAGCTGTTTTTGCACCGGTACTGACAGGAGGCGTTGATCCGCTGAAAGGATCTCTTACAGAAGCACTGGAAGCACCGAGTAAAGAGCATATTTTCGGAACGGACAAAATGGGCCGTGATATTTATGCACGTGTTATTTACGGAGCACGTGCTTCCCTGACTTCTACGTTTGGCGTGGTTATCCTGGTCTTCCTGGTAGGAAGTGTAGTAGGTGTTATTGCCGGGTATTTTGGCGGTAAGATTGATGCGATTCTCATGCGTATTGCAGATATGATGCTGGCATTCCCGGGATTGGTTCTTGCTCTGGCCGTTGCAGGTATCATGGGTGCAAGTATCCGAAATGCCATTATTGCGATCGTGGCCGTTAACTGGACAAAATATGCCCGTCTGGCACGAAGTCTGGTCATGAAGATCCGTGACCGTGACTATGTGGCAGCGGCAGTTGTGACAGGTTCGAAAACACCGTATATGCTGCTTCGTTATATGCTTCCGAACGCACTGCCGACGCTGATCATTACAGCGGCTACGGATGTTGGTGGTATGATGCTGGAGATCGCAGCTCTGTCTTTCCTCGGATTTGGTGCAAAGCCGCCGACACCGGAATGGGGCTATATGCTGAATGAAGGACGTGCCTGCATGCAGTCTGCACCGTGGATGATGCTCTATCCGGGACTTGCTATTTTCCTGGTCGTTGTTGTATTTAATATGCTGGGAGATTCCATCCGGGATATCCTGGATCCGAGAGATGAGTAAGGAGGCAGGAAGATGCTGAAAATTGATAATATTACAATCGCTTATAAAGACGTTCCTACCGTTGTGGATTTCAGTCTCGATATGGCCGGGGGTCAGATCGTCAGTCTGGTAGGAGAGAGCGGAAGCGGCAAGACTACTGTGATCCGTGCGGTTCTCGGACTTCTTGCCGGAGGCGGTAAAGTAACCAGAGGAGATATCCTTTTTAATGGGAAATCTCTCCTTAAGAATACACAGGAGCAGTGGAGGAATCTGCGAGGCAGTGAAATCTCCATGATTTTTCAGGACAGTGGTGCCATGATGAACCCGACCAGGAAAATCGGTGCGGTCTTTACTGAATATCTTCAGACTCACGAGAAGATTTCGAAAAAGGATGCATGGGCAAAAGGAGAGGAAATGCTTGAAAAGATGCGTCTTCCAAGTCCGGATAATATTATGAGATCCTATCCGTTCCAGTTATCCGGCGGTATGCGTCAGCGTGTAGGTATTGCTATGGGAATGACCTATCAGCCGAAGCTTCTGCTGGCGGATGAGCCGACGAGTGCACTTGATGTAACGACTCAGGCACAGATCGTACGTCAGATGATGGAACTGAGGGATGATTACGGAACCGGTATTATTGTTGTTACCCACAACCTGGGTGTGGCAGCTTATATGTCTGACTACATCGTGGTTATGAAAGACGGTCATATTGAAGATCAGGGTGACCGCGACCATAATCCTGCATCACTCGGAAAATGATTATACCCGCAGACTGTTAAGTGCGGTACCTTCTATGGGAGGGGAATCTTATGTTTGAACATGATGAAGTTGTTCTGGAAGCGAAGCATGTTACCCGCCGTTTCCCGGCGTCCGGCGGACGTACTTTGGTTGCCAATGATGATATTAATCTGAAATTTTACAAAGGAAAGACACTGGGACTGGTAGGTGAATCCGGCTGCGGTAAATCTACGTTTATGCGATTTCTGGTATCACTGGATACTCCTTCCGAGGGAGAGATCCTTACCGCGGCAAGGATATTACCAAACTGAAGGGGGAAGAACTGCGTCAGAACCGTCAGAATATCCAGATGGTATTTCAGGATCCGACCTCTTCTTTCAACCCGAAAATGAAGATCCGTGATATTGTATGCGAACCTCTTATGAACTTTAACCGTATCAGGAAGAGTGAGAAGGATGCAGCCTGCCGCCGTCTTCTGGAAATGGTAGAGCTGCCGGGAGATTTTGCAGACCGTTATCCGCACAATATGTCCGGCGGACAGCGTCAGCGTGTAGCCATCGCCCGTGCTCTGGCTCTGGAACCGGAGATTCTGATTCTTGATGAGGCAACTTCCGCACTGGATGTATCTGTACAGCAGACGATCATTGAACTGATCGTAAAACTTCAGAAAGAAAAAAAAATATTACCATCGGTTTTATCTGCCATGATATTTCACTGATCCAGTCCTGTGCACATGAAGTGGCAGTTATGTATCTGGGAAATGTAGTGGAAGTGCTCCCTGCAAAAAATCTGTCAGAACATGCCGTACATCCGTATACGAGAGCACTGATCGGCTCCATTTTTGATATCGGCATGGATTTTGGCAAACCGATTGAAGAGATCAAGGGCGAGGCACCAAGCCCGCTGGATGTGCCGGCAGGCTGCCCGTTTCGGGGACGTTGTCCGAAAGCAACCGAAAAATGTGCGGCGGAAAAACCGAAACTCCATCAGATCGGAGCAGATCACGAAGTGGCCTGTCATCTGTTTGATAAGGAGGATAAATAACGGTGAAAAAAAATGAAAAAAATTGCAACATTATTGCCGGCACTGATTATAGTGTTAGCAATAGCTTCCTGCGGACACAAAAATGAGCAGCAACCTATTCACAAGATCGGTGTTATCGTTTATGATCTGAAGGATGAACAGGTACAGGCCTTCCGTCAGTATATGGAAGGTTATCTTGGGAAAATTTTTCAGATGTGGACTTCCTGTATTCTGCGGGGATAACTACAGAAGAAGAGGAGATGGAGTTCCTGAAGGATGCCATTGAGGAAGGTGTGGAAGGAATTATCGCATTTAACAGCTTTGATCTGGAAAAGGAAGTAGAACTTTGTGCATCCGGCGGAGTGTATTATCTCCGTCCGTCCAGTACCACAGATCCGGAAGATTTTGACAAGGTTGCTGACAATCCATATTTCCTGGGATATTTCGGACCGGGGAACGAGATGGAGTATCAGGCAGGATATGATATGGCCGCTTATTTTGCGGAAGAGAAAATTTCTGACAGCTACTTTATCTTAAGCGGAGGGGCAGGCAGCAATGTCATGCACGAACAGCGTACAGAAGGTATGCTTGATGCCCTGCAGAAAGCATACGGCGTACAGTTTGACCAGAGCAGCACAGAGCTTGCGTCTGCTTCCGAACCGGTCAGCATGGAGGCCGGAGCTTTGAAAGTAACGGTATTTCCGGGTTACATCGGCGTGACGGATGTGGGAGAGAAGGCAGTTGCAGCGTTTGAAAAAGACCCGGCAGGTGTGGTCATGAGTACGATTCCGGTGCAGACCATTGCAGACTCTCTGAAAGATGCCAGTCTTGGAACGATTGACTGTTATACGCAGGCCAATGGAAGACTCTTTAAAAACGGCAGTCTGAAGTATCTGTGCGGTAAATATGAGTCTATCATCGGACCGGCATTTGCAGCCATGTACAATGCAGTGACAGGATACAGTGAGGATTTCCGGGAGGATGGAAAGGCTTTTACGATTCAGCAGGGATTCTGGGTTTCTACCAGTTATCAGGATTTTCAGAAAAAATATGAACTGTCTTCCGGCATTACCTTAAATGCTTACAGCTATGAAGACCTTCTGGAAGTGTGCAAAGCACATAATTCGAATGCAACTTTAGATGATTTGAAAAAACTTGCAGGTGAGTGGGATTTTGATTCTGCGGTACAGAGAAGGAAATAGATATGAAGGAACATACACTCACGAAAGGCAGCGTTGGAAAAGGTATTTTGCTGTTCGTACTGCCTATTATTGTGGGCAGTCTGATCCAGCAGCTTTATGTGACCATTGATGCAGTGGTGGTTGGACAGTTTACAGGAAAACTGGGACTGGCAGCGATCGATTCCGTGCATACGCTATTTAAATTTCCATTGAATTTCATGAATGGTCTGGCTTCCGGTGCGACAATCATCATTTCCGGACATTGCGGTTCCAAAGATGAGAAGCAGATGCACTGCTCCATCCGTACGGCCTGCACGGTGGCAGTGATCCTTGGTGTGATCTGCTCTGTTGGCGGCGTTCTTCTGACTCCGTGGATGTTAAACGTTATGTCCGTGCCGGAGACGGTTTATGGCAGAGCTTTTGCGTATACCTGCATTTATTTTGGCGGTATCTGGTCATGGTACTTTATAATATGGCAGCCGGAATCCTGCGTGCATACGGAGATTCCAAACGTCCGCTGTATGTGTTGATCTGCTGTGCGGTTATCAACATTGTGGGAGATCTTCTGCTGGTGGGTGTGCTGCATCTGGGAGTGGCCGGTGCAGCTCTGGCAACGGTATTCTCACAGATTGTCAGCGTGGTACTTACGTTTTATATGCTCCGGAAAAACGCTTCATATCAGCAAAGAAGAAAAGCCACTCTGGTGGCCGCATTTCTGTGCAGAGCATATGAGCCAGATGATCAGACTGGGATTTCCGCTGGCACTGCAGTCTATGCTGTTTCCGATTGCGAACAGTATTGTGCAGGCCGGTGTCAACACGATGGGTACAGATCAGATTGCAGCCTGGGGAATTTGTGATAAAATGAATATGTTGATCTGGCTTATATCTGATTCCATGGGCCCGGCACTGACCACCTTTGTGGCACAGAACCTGGGAGCCAGAAATCCGGAGCGGATCCGAAAAGGAGTCAGGGCAGGAACAGCCATGTCTGCCGGTGCCGTAATACTGATCAGTGTGGGACTGTTTTTCTTTGCACAGATGCTGACACCTTTGTTTGTATCTTCTCAGGATGCAGCATCCCTTTCAGAACTGGTTGGAACTTACAGCCGGATGATGGCACCGTTCTTCTGTTTCTATGCCCTTGCAGAAGCATTTTCCGGTGCCTGCTGCGGCACGGGAGATACGATACGGCCTATGATCACCACGCTGCTGGCCATCTGCCTGCTGCGAGTGCTTGGTATCCTGCTGGTACTTCCGGTCTATGGAACGATGGAATGTATTGTTATGATTTATATTGCTTCATGGATTGCGGCAGGAGTTTCTTTTCTGCTGCTCTGGCACCGGGATGCGGCACATATTTCGAGATAACAGAATGACGGAAAGGTGGGGGAATTATGGATCTGAAACAGCTGCAGCATTTTGTGGTCAGTGTGGAGAGCGGAAGTTTTAAGAAAGCAGCAGAGATGCTGTATACCACACAGCCGCATATCAGTAAATCCATCAAAAATCTGGAAACAGAACTGAACGTGCAGCTTCTGGAACGAAAAGCACGTGGTGTGGAAGTGACAGAGTCCGGTAAAAAGATTTATGAATATGCCTGCAATATGCTGGTGGATGCGTCCAGAATTCATGCAGTAGTGGAAGAAGACGAGAAAGTGCTGCGTGTGATTTCTGCCGCAGGTGACCGGTTTGCAACACTTTTTGGTGCCTACTGTGAAGGCAGAGCAGAGAAAAATCTGAAAGTCTGGTATCGGGACAGTACAGTGGAAGAAATTTTCCCGTCGCTGCATCATCGTACGTTCGACATAGGATTTTTCTATGCAGATCAGAGACAGATGATCGCCTATCTTCAGATGATCAAACGAAAACATTTGGAATTCACAGCTCTTGGCCAGACGGAACCCATTCTCTATGTAGGACCACAAAATCCGCTTTACGGTGCAGAAAGTGTGGCTGAGCGGGAGTTGAAATCTCTGAAATATGTGCAGATCCAGGACTTTTACAACAGACCTGAGATGCATCTGATGGAAGGCGGAATGGATTATCTTGATTATCAGAACCAGAGGCAGGTGATGGTGACCAATAACCGCAGTCTTCTGACACAGATCATTTTGACGACATCCCTTGCCAATATCAGCAGTGCACGCTTCCCGGATATTCTGACCGGATCGAAAGATATCCATGCAATCCCTATCCGAGGCATGAAAAACAGAATGACGTTTGCTTATGTAAAACGACTTCATGCGATCTGCCGGAAGAAGCAAAACAGTTTGTGGAGTATGTGAAAGCACATATTATTTAGAAGGAAGAAGCTATCATACGGTAGCTTCTTTTTTGATGTGATGGGATCATAAAATTGGCAAGGTGAGAGGTGCTGTCTGGTTGTTCGGTTATTCTAAATGTGATTGATTTAAGGAATAGAAAAGCGGCATGTAAAGGAAATGACGAACAAACGTTTACTTTTGCTGATGCGTATGGTAAAATAAAAAAACATAGAAAAAGATACGTTTCATATACAAAAGATGGAGAGGATAATAGAGTGCTGAAAATAGGAAGAGTTTACAGAATGCCAAGGCCGCCGCAGCAGGACTCGCCACAAGTTGATGGGCTTGATAATTTTTATTATGAATCGAGAACACCGGGGATTGGATTTCAGTTTCAAAAGGGGATTCACAATGTTCAGAGTATTACGGGTCCGAATGGTGAGTCTCGCTGCCCGCTGATTATTATCTCCAGTACGCCAAGAAAGGCGGAAAGTGAAGAAACACCATGGTATGATCGCTATGACTCTGAGCATGGATATGTAAAATATTATGGTGATAATAAACCAAATAAAGGACGACCAGAAAATGCACCAGGGAATAAAATAATACATGATAAAGTATATACGACGTATACTGTATTTGATGCAGCTGGAAATAGATATGTACAGATAGATACATATGGAAAAATTGATCGTGAAAATCCAGAAAAGATAAGTCAATCGATTCAGTTGATAAACAGACAGCAGAATTTTTTGTAGATCTGCTGAAAAAAGAATTTGATATTTGATGAGCAGCAGATATTCGGATTATTGGGGATTCTTCAAGAGAAGGGAAATAGATACAGATTGCAAAGGATAGAAGAAAGGATTTCATGGAAAGGGTGATGAAGGATGATAACACAGAAGGAAATGGCTGAATTATAAAAGAAAGCTAATGATTCGAAAATCTGCCAGATTATTTGGCGGTTACATTTCATAGGTATGTGGTGAAATAATCAAAAAACAATCACAAAATTTTGCGATTGTTTTTTTGACTGTTTCTGGGTATAATATAATCAAAAAATTGAAAAGGATGTGCTCAATAATGCGTGAAACAAGAATAGTAGAATTCAAGGAAACGATTACGAATACTTTTTTAAAAAACAGTCAGTGCCTTTTCAAATTAACGATGGCGGAACAATCTTTTTTGGAATTGATGATAATGGAGATATCAAAGGATTGCTGGATGTGAAGCAGGCCTGCCTTGACATTGAAAATAAAATCAATGACAGTATTTCACCTCAACCAAACTATATGCTTGAAATCCAGAACAATGATCAGATAATAAAACTGACGATAAAAAGTGGACTCCAGAAACCGTATTTATATAAATCGAAAGCATACAAACGAAATGATACTGCAACGATAGAGGTAGATACACTGGAATTTTCAAGGCTTATTTTAGAGGGAAAAAATATCAGATTTGAGGAATTAACGTGTAAAGATCAAGCATTGTCCTTTGAAGTTTGCATTGCAAATTAAAAGAAATGATTCAGCTTGAAACTTTTAATCAGGATACATTAAAAACATTGAATTTATATGACAACATAAATGGTTATAATAATACAGCAGGTCTTTTGGCAGATAAAAATCATTTTCCGGGAATTGATATTGTTAAATTTGGAGAAAGTATCAGTATCATTCAGAGAAGAATAACATTTGAAAACATCTCCGTATTAGAAGTATACAAAAAGGCAATCTCTGTATTCCGGGAGTATTATCAGTACGAAGTGATACAAAGTGCTGATAGGAAGAAAGTGGAAAAAATACCGGAAGCTGCATTCAGAGAAGCGATTGCAAATGCGTTGATTCACAGGGCATGGGACGTGGCATCGCAGATCAGAGTTTCTATGTTTGATGACAGAATTGAAATCGTATCTCCAGGAGGACTTCCATCAGGAATAACAGAGGAGGAATATTTGTCTGGGAAACTTTCAATTTTGAGAAACAGAAATCTTGCAAACGTATTTTACAGATTGGGTTTTGTAGAAATATTCGGAACAGGAATTATAAGAATAAAACAACTTTATGAAAAAGCTTTGGTCAAACCAGGTTTTGAAGTATCTGAGAACGCAATAAAGATTGTGCTTCCTATATTTGAAGATAATGTTGATTTAACTGAAGACGAAAAAATTGTTTACCAAATTTTAAGTGAGACTATGTTAAAACCAATAAGCGAAATTGCACCATATGTACCGTTTGGCAAATCAAAGACAACACAGTTGCTGAAAAATATGATAAAAAGAGGTTTAGTAGTTGTTGAAGGGAAAGGAAGAGGTACTAAATATATAATTAAATAAAAAATCTAATTTATTGCTCCTTTATTATGATATCGAGGATTGAAAGAATGGAATAATGAAAAAGGGTATCTGACTGATACTTGCTTGACAGCACAAGATAGATATAAAGCATACCTGGATTATTTTAGAATTGCATATTAAGAGAAAAAATAATGATAAGAATTATGCGAAAGCGAGGCGATGAGTATGTTAATGAATACGGCTGAGTATCTTTCCATATCGAAAATATCAAGAGCGAAATTACTGCGGCACAATACCGTGCAGCTGTTCATGTAAATGCAGACATGCTGCTTCTTTATTATGATATTGGTTGCGTAATCAATGAACATAAATCATGGGGAAACAAGTTTATTGATAACCTTGCAGCAGATATTCGGATCGCTTTTCCAGAAAGCAAAGGTTATTCTGTTCGTAATTTGAAGTATATGGCAAAATTCGCTGAGACTTATTCAGACCGGGAATTTGTGCAACAGGTTGTTGCACAATTCCGTGGGGTCACAAATTTTGAGCACCGTTTACCGTCTCAGCAAAGTGAACTTGCGGTGCAGACCATGAAAGACCCATATGTCTTTGATTTTATTCCTTTCCGGGAAGATATGCTTGAACGGGATATTGAGCAGGCACTGGTTCGGGATGTCACAAAGCTTCTTCTGGAGCTTGGAACGGGATTTGCATTTTTGGGTAATCAGTATCACCTGAATGTAGGCGGGGATGATTTTTACATTGATTTGTTATTCTATAACTTGAATCTTCGCTGTTATGTGGTTATTGAATTGAAAACCGGTGACTTCAAGCCGGAATATGCCGGTCAGCTAAATTTTTATCTGTCAGCGGTGGATGGCATTTTGAAAAAAGAGCAGGACAATCCGTCCATTGGCTTGCTTCTGTGCAAAAGCAAGAATAATGTGGTTGCAGAATATTCGCTCAAGGATATTTCAAAGCCGATTGATGTGAGTGAATATAAAATAACCAGCAGTCTGCCGGATGATCTGGAAAAGCAACTGCCATCTGTTGAGGATATTCAGAAACGGATTAAGTAAATCTGATTTCAAAATTGAAAATAAGGATGCCGAGAGTTTAGTTTGGCGGATAATGAATTTTTACCAACGTATCTTGGGTATTTCTTTGTTTCGTTATAGAGACAGTAGACTTTGATTCATTATCAAGAGCTGATTTCTCAAAAAATTGATTTTTTTGTTTGCAATAAATGAAATCAACGATATATTTTCAAAAATGTGAGTAAATAAAAAATTGGTTTCAAAGAAAAAGATCGGAAGGTTTGGTGAGGGCTTTCAGTATCAGAGTAATTGTGAGGAAAATATCCGCCGTTATATTGAACATCAGAGCAAGTCGTATTAATTTAAAGCGGACTGTAAATACCGATCCGTGTTACTGTCTGAGGGGAGGAAGAGGGATGCTGCTGTCACACAGAACATCTGTAAAATCCGGCCGGAATATTCCAATATCATAGGGCATATGTGTTATGCAGCTTCCAAACTCTGGAATATCTGCAACTATGAACGGCATCATTATAAAGAGCTGGGACTGGAAAAATATCCTGACTGGTATTATCAGAAAAAAACACATAAAGGAAATCTGTGGTATAAACAGCTTCCGTCACAGACAGCGCAGGAGACCTGCAAGCAGCTGGACAAAGCATGGAAATCTTTTTATGTCCTGAAAAAGACCGGAGGGATCAAAGATCCAAATCCGCCCCGTTTTAAACAGGGCAATATCCCGGTTACATACATGCAGATGGGGATCCGGCATGAGAAAGGTTCAGACCAGCTGCGGCTGTCTCTGCCAAAGGATCTGAAAAGCTACATGGAAGAAACATACGGGATCCATGATAAATTTCTATATCTTGAAAATAAGATTTTCAGGAACATGGGCCATATAAAGCAGCTGCGGATCTATCCACCGGAAAACGGAAAATGCGACCTTATTGTTATCTATGAGATGGAAGAGCCGGAACAGCTTTCCCAGAATGGACATTATTTATCTATTGATCCTGGACTTCATAATCTGATGACCTGTTATGATTCCGGAAATGGCCGGGCTTTTATCCTGGAAAGATATTTTCATAAAGAAATCGCCAGAGTGCAGTCTGTATGGTATGCACAGCAATCGGAAAGAGGAATAAAATATCCAAAAACATCGGAACATATCCAGCGGCTTTACAGGAAAAAGCAGAATGCAGTGAAGGATTACCTTCATAAAGTAACCAGATGGATCGCAGAATACTGCAGAAAAGAAGATATCCGCTGTGTAGTTGTGGGAGACATTCGAAATATCCGTAAAGAAAAAGATATGGGACATAAGACCAACCAGAAGCTTCACAGCCTGCCATATAACAGGCTGTATATCATGCTGGAATATAAACTAAAACGGTATGGGATACAATTGATAAAGCAGGAAGAAAGCTATACCAGCCAGTGCAGCCCGTTATCACCGGAAGTATCAAAAAGATATGCAGAAGCATCAAACCGAAAAGCGCGGGGTATGTATATGACTGACGGAGAAAGATACAATGCAGATGCAGTAGGCGCATTTAATATCCTGCGAAAATATCTTTCCGTATCCGGAAAGCATAAGAAACTGTCCGTAGCCGGACTAAAAAATCCAGAAATAGTAAAAGTAGCTGCATAGCCGAAAGGCAAGCAGTATTGGTGTCATGGACGCACCCTGAAAAAAGACGGTATCCCGCCAGATTTCAGATGCTCTGGTAACTCAGTTACCGAGTAGTTCACAAAATATGGAATTCAGCAGGAAGGAAATAAACATGACAAAAAAATATGATGAAAAAGAAATAAGAGCAGATTACCGCAGACTCACAAAATTACTGATCGAAAAAAAGTTGACGATCACCACGATGGAATCGGCAACATCCGGGCAGATTGCTTCTCTGATCACAGATACAGAAGGCTCATCGGCAGTTTTAAAAGGTGCGTTTGTTACTTACTGCAACGAAGCGAAGATCATGCAGGGCGTTCCGGCAGAAGTCATTGATAAATACACGGTTTATTCCACACAGACCGCAGAAGCAATGGCAAAAGCTGCACAAAAGCTACCGTGCAGATATCGGCATCGGAGTGACCGGAACCATGGGAAATGTCGATCCGGCAAATCTGGAAGCATCCATTCCTGGACAGGTTTATTTTGCAGTTGAAATGGACGGCAAAGTCAGATCCTATTATGTGGAACTTAAGCCGCAGCCGACAAGACGGGCCTATAAGCTGGCAGTTGCCAAAGAAATTTATGATGCAGTCATGGAGCAGATGGAGGAAAGTCAGTATGAGACAGCAGGAGAATAAAAAAGAAAATTTCCGTGAGAATCCCACAAAATTAACCTGGATTCCGAAGGTTTATAATTATGCAGAAAGAACGGGCAATCTGAAAGCAGAAGCCGTCGGTGTGGTCAGCGGAGAAAAACATTTCCCGGTGTTTGAAGACCGGATGGTGTTTAAACCACTCACAAAATCAAAGCCATTCTCTACCCATTGTTTGCCTGTGCAGAAGTATTCTGGTCCTGGGTGATCGATACTTATTTTGTCCCGGCACCTTTGTATCAGCTTGCCTTCTGCAGAGGATATGAGGCAGAATGTGAGAAATATTATGATTACGGAACTGTATCGCCGATGATCTACGAAGAAGGAGAACATCTTCTGAACTTACTGGAGTTCTTTCGAACGTATCCGGATGAAAAAGTTCAGATTGACGATTACTTAAATTATTGTCAGATGTTTTATGATTACACCGAAATCCTGGAGGCAGATTACTTTCAGACACACCGGGGAATCGCAGAAGATCTGGCAATGCAGATTCTGATCTCGGTTCTGAAAGGCGATCAGAATTACCATTATGAAAATATTGCGTTTGTATGTGACGCATCCGGGCAGATTCTGAGGCTGGCACCGATGATCGACCACGAATTTTCCACCTGTTTTATGTTTCCGGATAACCTGTCAAGGCACAACTACTGGTTCGGTGAACTGCAAAGATCCATCGAAGGAAAGCCTGTCCAGCCGGACGAATACAAAGATTTTCCAAATGAAAAAGAACGCAGACTGATGGAAAAAAAGTGCGACCTGCCTGCATCGGAATCTCGTCTATATCAAAGAACATTATCCGGAAGTGACGGCCTCGTTTCTGGAAAACGTAAGCAGACTGAAACGCGATCTTTTGCAGAAAAGAGAGAGCTTTTTTATCCGAAAAGCAAAAGATTATCCGGATCATGCAAATTCCGATGCCTATCGGATCGGAAAAGCCAGATACAAAGATCACGATGAAGAAAAGGCGGCAGCTTTCGAAAAACAGTACGGCGGAGAAGGAAAAGAAAATATCCTTTGATCTTATGAACTGCCTGATTAATTATGAAGTACAGGAGATCATAGAGCAGATGGAGAGGATACTGAGA
>ENA-OQAZ01000120-OQAZ01000120.1-human-gut-metagenome-genome-assembly--contig:-NODE-120-length-39129-cov-2.318240_pt1 | contig 39129 bp, 45 predicted proteins | sample MGYA00242737_ERZ504531 | MGnify/ENA primary metagenome ERZ504531 (study PRJEB26092, sample SAMD00036244) | human gut metagenome | host: Homo sapiens | study: EMG produced TPA metagenomics assembly of... | reverse complement strand
CGAGAAGCCGCTTGGCAGCGCGACGCGCGAACCGGATGGATTCGGTCCTGCGACAAGGGCCATGGGGTCGCGCAGATAGGGGCCGGTGGTGTCGAGGCTTTTGATCGCCTGGGGGTCGGATTCTCGATCGACGTCGTACACGATGTCGGCGTCGCCACGTTCGACGAGGCGGACGGCCTCGTCGTGGCAGTCCGCAGCCACGAATTCGAACTTCAGCCCGGTGATCTGCGCGATGTCTTCGAACAGCAATGCGACCGCGCCGGCGAACGCGCCGGTTTCGGGGTCGGTGTAGGAAGCGGCGCGCGATACGAATCGTAGGCCACGCGCAGGGTGGGAGCCGACGCAGATAGGCGTACTCGTCTTCGGTGAAGACGGGATCCTGGTCGGTGTTGATGCCGAAGTAGCGGTCGTACAGCAACGTGGCGAAGTCGGGGTCGCGCAGTTTGAGGCGGCTCATCGCGCTGTCGAGCTCATCGGCTATGTCGGTGCGTTCGGGCGAGAGGGCGATGTACAAGGCTCGGGGGCGAACTGAGCTACGGTTCGGAAGCGCGAATTCGTCCCGAGATATGTGATGGCAATGGCATCCACCGCTCCTTCGTCGAGCGCTCTCAGCAGGTCTCCGGTAGCGCTGTAGGCCACGATATCCGCCGAAAAGCCGTTCTTCTCGCTGTATTGTGCGAATGCTTCGGCGTCCTGGCTGTTCGCGATCACGCCCACGCGCATGCCGGAAAACGTTTTGAAGTCCTCGTAGGCGTAACGCGTGTCGTCGAGCCTCACGTTGAGCGTGGTGGAAATCTCGCAGAGCATGATGCCGAGAAGATCATCCGCCTCTCTCGGTCTTCGGTGTAGTACACCATGGGAAGCAGATCCACCTTGCTCGCTTCAAGCGCGGCACAGGCCTCTTCCCAACTAGGGTACTTGACGTATTCGTATGTCCAGTCGGCGTAGCGTGCGATTTCGTTGAGATACTCGATGTTGTACCCAACGTAGCGCCCTTCTTCGTCGGTGGACATATAGTCGCCGTCTTCGAAGTAGGCGACGGTCACGACGCGCTTGCCGAACGTGGCGAACTCGTCGGCGAAAGCCGCGAGGATCCGGGATGCGTGGTCGTTGCGACCGTACAGGTGAACGCGATGACGAACGCCCAGGCAAACATCATCGGTTGAAGCGTGAAGCTGAATGTTCTTGCCGGTACTATGCTTCGCTCCGATCGATGTGACGGTGTCTAAGAATGGTTGATACCAACTTACCTTACCATATGCATGGGCCTTCTCAGAAAGACTTGTCGGGGGACGTGTGCGCTTTTTTTGCGTATGACGTGGTGCGATAAGGTCAAGGTTCAGCGTGGCTCCCATCGATTTATTTTCCTCTTTGAGCGGTTGCATAATTTTTTTTTCGAAAAAATATCAATAGAATTTTGTATATTTTCCTATTTTTTTATTCACTTGACACAGATTATGTTCCAAGGTCCGGAATCACATCTTTTTCGAAGGTAATTGTAATATTATCTGTGTTAAAATTTTCCAGATACAGGGTTCCTCCTGATCTCCCAGCTTCTCAAGGATCGGCGATATCTGCATGATCCGTTCTTCCAGATTCGTGTGCCCGACATTGACACATTTGTTTCCAAAAAAAAGATACAGATCTGAACCGGAACAAACAATCTTATCCGGCGCGAGATCACATTTTTTCAGTGTCATCGTCATATCCAGAAGGTTCCCAAATGCTTTTTTGTTCGCCTTGCTGACCGGAAGTGCTTTGTAAAGCTGTACTTTCTTTACTTCCAGCCTTCAATGCACGGGATTCCATCCCACAGCTCCTTTGTCTTTGCAAGTACGATACCATCCTTGTCAAAATAAATACATTCATCACCTGACACGATATAACCGGCCACACGCTTCTCTTTGATCGTCACCTTCACAGTCCACGGATTCTTCATCGTCACATTTGCCTCTTCCATTGCCGGAAGCAGCTCGTGATTCATCAGGTGGTTCCTGATCATCACATACAGAGAATTGGAAGACCAATTATCATCCTGCACCCAGTCTGCAATCTCCTGTCTGCTAAGATACTGATTTCCTGATACTTCGATTTTCCGCACTTGAAAGAGTAAAAGAAACGTAATCATAGCTATGCAAACCAAAATAATGACCAGAATGGCTTTCATGGCAGTCTGCTTTATGATTCTCTTTTTCCTTTCTTTCTGTATCATCCCATCAGGCATCTTCCTCCTTCCGTCATTTGTATATCTCCTGTTTAGTCTACCACTTGTGACACACTTAGCACAAGTCCCATTTCAATTAAAAGAAACATCACCGATGTTCCTCCATAACTGATAAAAGGAAGTGTAATCCCCGTATTCGGAATTGTGTTCGTCACAACTGCAATATTTAAAATAACCTGAATCATCATATGTGCCATCGCTCCGGTCGCGATCAGCGCACCAAAAAGATCCCTGCTTTCGGATGCGATCAGGAAAAAGCGCCAGATCAGAAGCAGAAACAGAAAAACGATAATCCCAGCACCTGCGAGTCCAAGCTCTTCACAAATAATTGAAAAGATCATATCATTCTGTGCCTCAGGTACAAATCCCAGCTTCTGCACACTGTTTCCGATCCCGACTCCGAATACTCCTCCGGATCCAATCGCGTAAAGCCCCTGCAGAGTCTGATAACCCTTTTCATATTTTTCCGGATTTCTCCAGATAGCAAGCCGTTCCAGCCGATAGCTTTCAAGGGCAAGAAAAATCCCCATAAAGCAGGCGCCTGCGAGTCCCATCAAGCAAATTGCGCATACTTCGGGCTTGCCACAAAGATCAGGATCACACCGATTCCCAGAATAATGATCGCCGTGCTTAAATTACTCGCTCCCACAAGTCCCACGATTGGAAGGATCCAGAACATGATCCTGCAAAGTGTCCACATTTTTCCGATTGTTTTTACGTTCTTCGTCACAAGATCCGCCAGAAAAAGAATCAGTGCAACTTTCGCAAATTCTGATGCTGAAAAGAAAACGGGCCCAAAGCTAACCATCTTTTGGACCCGTTAATTTCTCTGCCAAACAACATGACCGCAACCGAAAGTGCAACTGCTGCCAGATAACCAAATACTGCCAGTCTCTGCCAGATATGGTAATCCATCCCTGCCACGAACAGCATCAGTACAATTCCAAGCACCGTCGCAAACGCCTGCTTTTTCAGATAGTAAAAGGAATCATGAAATTTCACCTGCCCGTTATATGCACTGGTACTGTATAAGATCACCAGTCCGATCACAACCAGGAGAACAACAATCAACAGAAGCGTGTATCCATACGCCCCTTTTTCCCTTTTTTCTCCACTTTGTTTCACGCCCTTTGATACAGATTATATGAAATTATTTTATTTCTTTTATAATGCATTCACGTATTTTTTGAATTCTTCCCCACGCACTTCATAGTTCGGAACATTCCCCAGCTTGCACATGCCGGTGACAGCAGAACTGCATCTCCGGGTCTTGCAAGCTCCACACAGGTATCGAGTGCTTCTTCGAAAGTATCTTTTAAAATACAGTCATGAAATCCGCACTCTGCTGCTTCTTTCTGAATCTGCTCTTTTGTAGCACCGATCAGTACCAGATAGCGGACTTTTCCATCAAAGCTCTGGATCCATTCATGGAAATCGGACTGTTTATCATATCCACCACCGATCAGGATCGTCGGGCGGTTCATTGCCTGGATTCCCTTGATCGCCGCATCCGGATTCGTTCCTTTAGAGTCATTGTAATAGACAACCCCGTTCTTCTCTGCCACATATTCAATACGATGCTCAACCCCCTTAAATGCAAGTACAGACTTACGGATCACATCCAGATCTACACCGTAAGCTGCTGCCATTGCAACCGCTGCCATAACATTCTCATAATTGTGGACGCCAAGGATCTGTAATTCTCCGGTCTTGCAGATGACCGTTCCTTCTTTCTCCTTTTCCGGTTTGTATACAATGTCTTCTCCGTCAAGATAAATGCCCTGTTCCAGTTTATGCTTACTGCTGAAAAATAGAACACTTGCCTGAAATTCATCTGCCATCTTTCTTGTCTCTTCATCTTCATAATTGAGAACACAGATATCTTCTGGTGTCTGATTCTTCGCAATATTCATCTTTGCACGAATATATGCTTCCATCGTATGATGGCGGTTCAGATGATCCGGTGTGATATTAAGAACTGCACTTACCTTTGGATGGAAGGTATGAATACTCTCCAGCTGGAAGCTTGAAAGCTCTGCCACGATCACAGAATCTTCTCTGGTATCTGCTGCGGCATTCGTATATGGTGTACCGATATTTCCCACAACAAAAACGCTGTCACGGGCATTTTTCATAATCTCGCCTAAAAGAGAGGTTGTTGTCGTTTCCCATTGGTTCCGGTAATTCCAAGCACATCTCCTTTCCACATACATAGGCAAGCTCAATCTCGCCCCAGACAGGAATTCCTTTTTCTTTCATAGCCAGAACAACCGACAGATCAGTCGGCACCCCCGGACTCATTACAACCAGATCAAGACTTTCCATCTCCTCTTCCGGAAAAGCTCCGAGAATAACGCGGACTTTGCTTTCCTCACCAAGCTGTGCTTTCATTGCCTCGGCATCTTTTTTATCATTTCCATCATACAGAATTACCTCTGCCCCTTCTTTTTCCAGTAATCCGCAGGATCCAATCCCACTGATCCCCGCACCGAATACCAACACTTTCTTTCCTTGTAAATCCATTTTTGTAAGCCTCCTATAATGCCAGCAGTGCAACCAGGCACAGAATTGCAGTTACAATTGAAAAAACTGCAACCACCCGTGTCTCGCTCCATCCACACAGCTCAAAATGATGGTGGATCGGCGCCATTTTAAAGAAACGCTTTCCGCCTGTTTTCTTAAAATATGTTACCTGGATCATAACTGATAAAACTTCTACCAGATAGATCAATCCTACGATGATAATGAATAATGGCATCTGGAGCATGTATGCTGTCGAAGCAACAAATCCCCCAAGAGCCAGTGATCCGGTGTCGCCCATAAATACGCTTGCCGGATAAACGTTGAATAATAAGAATCCCAGCAGCGCACCTACCACTGCACAGGTAATCGGTTCGATCCCACTCTTTGTTCCGATCGCAACAACTGTAAAGAAGGTTGCCACAAGAACTGTTACACTGGATGCAAGCCCGTCCAGTCCATCTGTAAAATTCACACCATTGACGGTACCGATCACTGCAATAAAAAGTACCGGAATGGCAAACCAGCCGATGTTCAGATATTTCCCACCTGAAAACGGTATCAGCATGGTAAGCGGTATCTTTGCCACTTTCACGATGTAAAATGCAAAAATCGCTGTAATCACGATCTGGAGTGCCATCTTCTGCATCGGCATCAGTCCATCTGATCTGTGAAGAACAACTTTCAGATAATCATCCAGGAACCCGACCAGTCCGAATCCAATCGTTACAAAAAGTACCGGAATCACCTTCGGATACTCTCTTACATAGATCAGCGAAGTGACCGCAATCGCAAACAAGATCATCACGCTCCCATCGTCGGCGTTCCGGCTTTTTTAAGATGCGACTTCACCCCGTCTTCTCTCTCTGTCTGATCCATCTTGAGTCTTCTTAAAACAGGAATTACCACCGGTCCTGCTGCCACACTGAGAACAAACGCGATCAGCACCGGTATGACCATTGTAAAATCCATAATACACCTCTGTCTTTCTTTTGTTTTCAAAATCAGCCCTTACCTTAAAGGCACAGATTCTACGCTTTAGTATAATGTATCTGCCCTGTTTTTTCAACTGCTTCACGGGTTTTCTTCCCGTTCGATTCCAAGATAGGGAAGAATATTGTCGAAAATATCGCGCACAACCGGAGCTGCTATCGTCCCGCCATAATAGATACCCTGTGGGTTGTAAATAATTGCCATTGCTGCTACCTGTGGATCATCTGCAGGTGCAAATCCGATAAAAGATCCTATATAACGGTTCGCACTTCTTGGCAGCGTCTGGCTGGTCGCTGTCTTTCCTCCGATCCGGTATCCTTCGATCTGTGCTTTTTTTCCTCCTCCCTCGGACACAACCGTTTCCAGTATCTTTCTCATCTTTTCTGACGTTTCTTTAGAAAGAATCCGTTTTCTTTTTCCATAAGAAATCGTTTCTTCTTTCTCTCCACTTTCCGCATCATAAACGGCGATGCCAAAATGAGGAGTGATCCTTTTTCCCCCATTCACCAGAGAACATACTGTTGTTGCCATCTGCATCGGTGTCACCTGAAAAGACTGTCCAAACGACATTGTTGCCAGCTCTACCTGCCCTACATTTTCCTTCTTGTGCATGATCGTTGCAGCCTCTCCCGGAAGATCTACACCTGTCTTCCCCATCAATCCGAATTTTTCAAAATATTTATAAAAATTCTCTGTTCCAAGCCGCATCCCTACTTCAATAAAAACCGGATTACAGGAATTCTGCACCCCCTGTACAAACGTCTCGGATCCATGTCCAGTCGTCCTCGCACACCGGATCCGGCGGTCTTCCACAAGCTTGTATCCAGGACAGTAAAAAGTATCTTCTTCTTTGACCACTCCCTCTTCCAACGCCGCCGAAGCAGTAAATACCTTAAAGATCGATCCTGGTTCATAAGTATCATTGATACTCCTGTTCCGCCACATCTGATTCAGCATTGCCTGTTTTTCTTCATCATTCAAAGCGGCATCTGTTCCCTCCGGTAATGTAAACGGGGCATTCAGATCAAACTCTGGAGCATTGATGCAGGCATAGATTTCCCCTGTTTTTGGATTCAGGATCAAAATCACAACTGCATCTGCCTGTTTTTCTTCCATTACTTTTTCCGCAGCCTGCTGTGCATATTCCTGGATATTATAGTCCAGGCTTACCTGCAGAGTGTCTCCGGAAACCGGTTCTACTCTGTCTTCCAGCGTATCCGCAAGCTCAATCCCTCTGGCATCAGTTGTTGTCAGAATCATTCCGTTCACACCTTTCAGATAATTTTCATACTTTACTTCCAGTCCAATGATTCCCTGATTGTCTCCACCGGTAAATCCAAGAACCTTTGAAGCCAGATTGCCATACGGATAGTACCGTTTAAAATCCTCATCTACCTTCACCCCGTCCAGTTCATATGCACGGATCCGATCCCCGGTCTCTTTCTCCACATTTGTCTTTATTTTTTCCCTGGAAGAAACTTTTTCGACTCTTTTACGAATCATTTCTTTCTCTATTCCCAACTCATCGGCAAGAACCCGGATCACTCTCTCCGGATCTGTTATCTGACTATGGATAACAGATATGGTGCACACCGCTTTATTGGTCGCAAGGACTTTTCCATTTCTGTCAATGATCTCTCCCCTTGCCGCCTTGATCTCCCTCTCCCTTTCGTGCAACGTTTTTGCTTTCTGCTGATAATACGCAGCATCAAATATCATCAGATACACCAGTCTTGCGATCAGAAAAAAAATCATCAGAAGCGCGCTTAAAAATACTACCAGCATTTTCTTTTTATTATAAGTCTTATTCCGCATAAAAACCCCGAAAAACAGATTCTTACTATTACTGTATTATCTGTCTTCCGGGGTTATACCCAAATTACTCAGCCGGAGCCTTTGTAATATTCAAATATGGAAATGCTTCTGCCATAATATCAGAAGCGAGCTGTGAAATCAGGCTGCTGGTCGCTGACTGATCTGGAGCATTCGGTTCATCGATGACTACATAAATCATAATTTCCGGATTCTCCTGCGGTGCATATCCGATAAAGGATACCACGTTCTTATTCTCTCCACGGGGCAGTTTTTCCGCTGTACCGGTCTTACCACCGATATCATAACCTTCTACCTGTGCATATCTACCACTACCGTTCTGAACAACACTGTACATATAACTTTTCAGTTTATCAGAAGTTTCTTTAGAAATTGTCTTCTTCTCCAACACCGGATCAATAGTCTGGATCACATTTCCGTTCTCATCCTGAATGGCTTTTACAAGATGCGGTTCATAATAATCGCCACCATTGATCAGAGAACAGAATCCTGTCGCAAGTTGAAGCATAGTTACGTTAAAATTCTGTCCGAAAGAGTTGGTTGCAAGATCCGTTTTGATCATTCCATCCGGTGACTGCAAAATACCAACCGCCTCACCCGGAAGATCAATTCCCGTATACTGACCGAATCCAAAAATACTCTGGTACTTACAGAATTCTTCCGGTCCGATTGCCAGACCAATCTGCATCAGGGCAACGTTACATGAATTTTCCATAACCTGTGTCAGATTCTGCTGCCCGTGTCCACCATTATCATAAGAGATACATTTAATCTCCATTCATCGATCTGAAGGGAACCACCGCAGTAATAGGTCTCATCGCCTTTCAGTGCACCAATCTCCAGACCTGTTGCAACCGTAAATGGTTTGATCGTAGATCCCGGCTCAAAAGTATCACTCACGCAGAAGTTTCTCCAGAGTTCATTCAGAGCATCGATCTTATCGTCACTGCTCATTCCGGTTATTTCTTCCTCTGTATAATACTTGGATAGATCTCTCGGATTATTCAGATCATAGGTAGGTGAGGAAGCCATTGCCAGAACTTCTCCGGTATTCGGGTTCATCATGATCACAGCTCCGTTTTTAAATCCCATCCCCTCCTGCGCTTCATCTGTGTGCGCCTGGTTAAACTCTTCCAGATGCTTTTCCACGATAGACTGCAGGTTCGCATCAATCGTTGTTACGATCGTATTTCCATTTATCGGCTCTTTCACCGTGTTTTCAATTGCCGAGTCTTCATTCTGATAACCATATCTGCGTCCATCTGTTCCATTCAACGTTGAATTATAGGATGCTTCCAGTCCGCTTGCTCCCACATTCCCCGATACGCTGAATCCCAGGACATCGCAGGCAAGTGTATTATATGGATATTTTCTGACATAATCCTCTTCCAGCCAGACTCCTTTGATCTTGGAATTTTTCTTCTCTGCCGCTTCAAATGCCTTCGCATCATCGTAGGAAATTCCTTTTTTCAGAATATTGTACCGACTGTCCGGACTGTCCGCGATAATTGCATCCACTGCCGATGCCTTGATCTGAAAATAACTTTTCAGCGCTTTTTTCGTAGCTGCTATGTTCTCAGCTTTTTTTGTCTCGTCTGAAAGTAAGACCTTTGCATCCAGAATCACATTGTATACACGCTCACTTGTCGCAAGCTTTGTGCCGTTTGTATCTACAATATCTCCACGCTTGAACGGAATCGACTGACTCATATACTGCTGCTGATCCAGTACTGTCTTGGTATAATCTTCTCCTGACGAGGCATTGATATAGGTAATTCTTCCGACAAGAATAACAAAAGCCAGTAATATCGCTATAAAGAGCATTACCAGCTTTTTCTGCATTCCAACCGTGAATTTATGCCTCAGAACGGAAGGCTTTCTTTTTCTTCTTTTTGACATGTTATTCACCTTTGTTCATAAACCTATTTATCTGTTGTCTGTCCAAGCACTCCGCTTTTCGGAATACTTTCGTACTGTTTTACATATCATTAACCGGGTTCTGATATTCAATAATCTGATCCGAAGTCGCATATCCCATACCCAGATCATTGATTGCACGGTCTCTTACTTCTTCCAGATTCACAGAATCCATTACTACGTTATATCTAGTTGTATTCTCTTCTTTTGCATCTGCCAGTTCCTGCTGCAGCTCGGTAATATGCTCTGTCCGGCTTGTAAGCTCTGCACGTACCTGCAGATACCATACACAGACTACAAGTGCTGCCACTGCCGCAATTGAAAGAAACATCACATATGCAGGATTCATCCGCATTGCTTTTCTTCGATTTTTCAAAATCTGTCTGTCCAGTTTTTTCTTTTTATGTTCTTTTCTTGGTTCCTCTTGTCGCTGTGGCATGACTTCTGCCTGGCGAACTGTATTTCCGTATATGTACATTCCTCGGCTTGTTACTGTACGTCTGTCTGCCTGTATTCTATGACTGTATTTTGCCATACAGCACCACCCTTTCAAATTCTATACGCGCTCAAAGATACGCAGCTTCGCACTCTTAGAACGACTGTTCACTTCCATCTCTTCTTCACTTGGAAGAATCGGTTTTTTCGTAATGACTTTTCCTTTGGAAACTTTTCCACACACACATACCGGAAAAGTACTCGGACACGTGCATGGATTCTCATTCTTTTTAAAAATTCCTTTGACAATTCTGTCTCCAGGGAATGGAACGTGATGATGCATATCCTTCCTCCCGGATTTAAAATATCAATCATATCGTCAAGTGAATCCCTGAGCACCTCCAGTTCCCGGTTACATTCAATCCGGATTGCCTGAAAGGTTCTTTTTGCCGGATGCCCCGACATCTTCTGAAACTTCATCGGTATAGACTGTCTGATAATCTCTGCCAGCTGCCCGGTTGTTTCAATAGGACCTTTCTCTCTTGCCATAACAATATGTTTTGCTATATTCTTCGCAAATTTGTCCTCACCATAGTCACGAATAATCCGAAAAAGGTCCATCTCACTGTAGCCATTGACAATCTCCTTTGCAGATAAAGTCTGGCGTGTATCCATCCTCATATCCAAAGGCGCATCTACACGATAGGAAAAACCACGATCTGCCGTATCTAACTGATAAGATGATACGCCCAGATCGAGTACGATTCCATCGACCTTGTCAATCCCTTTTTCATGGAGCCTCGACTTCATATCACAATAATTGCTCCTGATTATTGTAACTCTCTCCCCGAAGTCGCTTAATCGGGTGCCTGCCGCTTCAATCGCCGCTGCATCCTGGTCTATTCCTATAAAACTCCCCTTGTTGTTTAAACGCCGACATACTTCGTATGCATGTCCGCCTCCTCCAAGTGTGCCATCAACATAAATACCGTCCGGCTTGATGTTCAGTCCTTCGATTGTCTCATCCAGTAATACTGATTTATGCTTAAATGCCATGGTGTCCTCCTAATTAAAAGATCTATTTAGATGCTAAGTCCCAAATCTTCCATGTCACTTGCAATGTCCTCGATATTTTCCTCAACATCAGCTGTACGCGCTTCCCACGCCTCTTTACTCCAGATCTCGACCTTGTCCAACACACCTGCTAGAACAACCTCTTTTTCAAGATCTGCATAAGCGCGAAGAGAAGAAGATATCAAAACTCTCCCTTGTTTGTCAAGTTCTCCTTCCGTAGCACTTCCAAGAAAGAAACGCTTAAAGTCTCTGGCTTTTTTGTTTGTAAGCGGTAAGGTTCTAAGCTTCTCTTCAAAGGCTTTCCATTCGTTGTCCGGATACAGAAATAAGCAGCCGTCCATCCCTTTCGTAATTACGAAATGTTCTCCCAGACTCTCTCGTAATTTGGAAGGAATAATCAGCCTGCCTTTTGAATCAATACTATGATTAAATTCTCCAGTCAACATAGGATCACCTTCTTTCAAAGTGGTCTGCCACTTTTCCATGCCACTTTGCTCCACTTCGCTCCACTTTCTACCACTTGTATCCATTGTACCCCACTTTTCCGCCCTTTTCAAGCACTTTTTCGAATTTATCCATTCTGAAAAAAGTCCGATAAATCATATTTTTTCCCATTTTTCATTCATTTTGTGGTGAAAAGTGGAGCGTTTTATACTTCATTCCCCACACAGTGCATAAAAAAAGTGGAGAAACCGTTCCACAATGGAACCATCTCTCCACTTTCTTCTTTTCATCTACTCAGCAGTGTTAAGTGACTGGACATAATCACTTACAGCAGAATAATCAACTTCTGCTACTGCTCTTGGCTGCTTTGATTCATACATATCATAAGCGGACCATCCAATCCAGACAACGATTGCAAGTGCAATCAGCCCAAGGATCGTATAATCAAAAGCTTTTACGCAAGTTTTTCTTTTTTTCTCACGCTTTCTGTTCGCTTTTGCCTGTTTATAATAATCTACTTTTTTTCTGACTCATATCTGCAAGTCTCCTTTGCAATCAATCTAACCAGTATATTTTATCACACTTTTACGATTGATACAAGCTATACTGCAATAATTACCCCGCCATCATTCGCATACATGCTGCTGACACCTCTGGTATCCAGAATGATAATGTCTTTTAATTTCACACGTTCTTCCAGCATCTTCTTCACATCCTGTGCTCTCTGCGGGCAGTTACAATGCGAAATTGCAAGTACCTTGCTCTCCGGATCTTTCAGATCTGCGATCACACAATCCACCATATTCTTAAGTGCTTTTTTAATTCCGCGCGCCTGACCCAACTGACAAATCTCTCCCTTCGGAGTAGCCCCCATCACCGGCTTAATATTCAGTACTGTTGCCGCAATTGCTTTTAATCCTGTAAGTCTTCCATTCTTACGAAGAGTCTCAAGCGTCTCAAGAACAAAATATGTGTGCTGCTCTTCAATATATGCTTCTACAGCAGCTACCACTTCCTTGAATGTCATGCCCCGCTCTTCACACTGCGCAATCTTCATCCCGATGAGCGTCTGTCCTACTGATGCAGATTTTGAGTTGAACACATAAATATCTTTCTCACCATATTCTTCTTCATATAAATTCTTGCCCAGTACGGCACTGTTATAAGAACCGCTCAGTTCAGAAGACAACGTAACAGCATATACATGCTCCGCATCACAGTGATATCCTTCCATAAACGTCTCCGGAGACGGACAACTTGACTTTGGACATGTCGGGCATTCAGCTACGTTCTTCAAAAATTCAGCCTGATTGAAAGATTCATCATCAATTATATGACAATCTCCAACCTCCAGTCCCAGTGATGCTGTCTCAAACCGACCTGAAGCTTTCATCTCTGCTGTCAATTCTCCACAGCTGTCCACAATCACTTTATAACTCATAATCCAAACCTCCGAAACGTGTCATTTGCATCCATTATACGTGGTTTTCATTACCACTTATAACATCATATCACACTTTTCTTTGAAAAAAAGCTTTTTTTACCCTTCCAGTTTAATTCTTCTGGAAATTCCAAGTGCCATTCCCATCTCTATCATCAGGAACAGGATGGATGTACCACCATAACTGATAAAAGGCAATGTAATTCCGGTATTCGGCATCATGTTCGTAACTACCATAACATTGAGAATTACCTGGATCGCGATATGTGACATAATCCCTGTCATGATCAGTGCTCCATACAGATCAGGTGCGTTCTGTGCAATAAAAAGCAGTCTGTAGATCAGAAGACCGAACAAAACCAGGATAATGATCGCTCCAAATACCCCAAGCTCTTCACAGATTGCTGACAGGATCATGTCGTTCTGCACTTCCGGTATTACCGTCTTTTGCACACCATTTCCCAGTCCTTTCCCGAAAAAGCCACCTGATCCGATCGCATATAGTCCCTGTACCGTCTGAAAAGAAATCGTTGACGCATATTTTTCCGGGTTCAGCCAGGCAATGATACGTCTGAGTCGGAAGCTGGTGCTGTTCTCAAGAAGTCTTCCGAGGATATATGATCCCGCCACAAAAACAGCCACCCCGCCTCCTGCAATCCACAGAAAAATCTTCTGCTTCTTATGTACGACAAAAAGGATACAGCAGGAAATTCCCATTACAATGATCGCAGAGCTTAGATTATCAGTCAGCACATAAACTCCCAGTGCTGCCAAACCTCCCCACTCCACAACTCCCAGCGATCCTTTCAAGGTGTGTACTTTATTCCCCATTCTGCAGATCAGGTATGGGATAAATACGATCACAGCGATCTTCATAATCTCTGCCGGCTGGAATGACTGGTTAGCCGGAAGCCGGAACCATCTTCGTGCACCATTTACCTCAATACCAAGTGGTGTAAATTTAACAAGTGCAAGAAGAAGCATGGATCCCCAGTAGCTCATTGCTGCATATTTGGAAAACATATGATAATCCAGGCGAGAAACCCACATCATCACAACAATACTTCCAAGTCCGATGAGACCCTGTCTTTTCAGGAAGTACATCCCATCTCCGTATTCCGTTCGTGCTTCATAGGAACTGATACTGTACAGCATTACCAGTCCAAAACACATCAGAAATATAATAATCGCCAGAAGACTGTAATCAAAATAATGAACCGCCTGCTTTTTTACAGCCTTCCTTCGTCTGCTTTTAATTCTTTGTGCCATTTATTCACACTCCTACTTAAGCTATAACTACAAAGTCTATATCTTATAAAGTATACCATAATATCCCCCCAGACGCACAAGCTTTCCGCACGAAAATAGAGCAGGCTAACTTCTATTCGATTTGTATAACAAAAAATGGTGCCGCTTCTTTGCGACACCATCTTTGTTTTACCAGCTATTCTTTATTTTTTAGCAGCAACTGCTTCTTTGATCTGTTTGGTAAGTTCTGGTACAATCTTATTCAGATCTCCAACGATACCATAGTCAGCTACATCAAAGATCGGAGCTGTCTCATCTTTGTTGATTGCAATGATCAGATCAGATTCTTCCATACCTGCTACATGCTGGATCGCTCCGGAAATACCGATTGCAAAATATACCTGAGGACGAACTGTCTTTCCTGTCTGTCCTACCTGAAGATCTTTTGGTTCCATCCATTATCTACAACTGCACGTGAGCAGCTTACTTCTCCGCCGAGTGCTTCTGCAAGATCTTCCAGGATCTTGAAGTTTTCTGCACTTCCGACTCCACGTCCACCGGATACAAGAATCTTGGCATCCATGATATCAACCGTCTCAGATACAGATTTGACAACTTCCATGATCTCAACGTATTTATTATCCGGTGTAAATCCAGGATTAAACTCTTCTACATTTGCCTTTGCACCTTCGATCTTAGCGATCTTCTGCATAACACCAGGACGAACGGTTGCCATCTGCGGACGATTATCCGGGCAGGCGATGGTAGCGATCGTGTTTCCACCAAATGCCGGACGAGTCATAAGAAGCTGATTGTGCTTCTGCTCTTTTCCTGCTACCGGGTTGATCGGGAAATCACCGATCTCAAGCTGTGTACAGTCTGCTGTAAGACCTGTCTGTACTCTTGCGGATACTCTAGGACCAAGATCACGTCCGATTGCAGTTGCGCCGACTAACTATGATCTCCGGTTTATATTTTTCGATAACAGATGCCAGTGCATGTGCGTATGGCTCTGTTCTATATTCTTTCAGTTCCGGATCATCTACTACGATTACTTTATCTGCTCCGTATGCTGCAAGCTCATCTGCAAGTCCTTTTACGTCAGAACCGATCAGAACGGCTGCTACTTCTGCATTTAAGTCTGCTGCAAGGTCTTTTGCTTTTCCAAGAAGTTCAAATGCGATTCCGCTCAGTTTGTTGTCTACCTGTTCAGCAAAGACATATACTCCCTTATATTCTTCTAAGTTCATGATATTCACCACTTTTCCTTCTTATTAAATGATATGTTTCTCTGTTAATTTTCCCATCAGGTAAGATACTGCTTCTTCCGGATCAAGAGTAACTTTTTCTCCTGCCCCTTTTCTTACTTTGTCAGATGCTTTCGCAATCTTTGTAGGTGATCCTGCAAGACCGATATTTGCATCATCCAGGGTAGTAAGATCTGCTCTTCCCCATGTTGTGATCTCAGCATCACAAGCATCAAAGATTCCGCCTGGTGTCATATAACGTGGTTCATTTAATTCTGAAAGTGCAGTGATAAGGCAAGGCATTTTTGCTTTCAGTACATGATATCTGTCTTCGAACTGACGCTGTACGATCACGCTGTCGCCTTCTACTTTGATATCCTGTGCATAAGAGATTACCGGGATGTCCAGATGTTCGGAAATCTGCGGTCCAACCTGTGCTGTATCACCATCGATTGCCTGACGTCCTGTGATGATCAGGTCATAATCGAGTTTACGGAGTGCTGCTGCGATGGTGCTTGATGTAGCCCATGTATCAGCTCCTCCAAGTACTCTGTCTGTTACAAGAATTGCCTTATCAGCTCCCATTGCAAGTGCTTCACGAAGCACATCGGCTGCTTTTGGAAGTCCCATTGTAAGTACAGTTACTTCTGCTCCATACTGGTCTTTTAATCTAAGTGCGGCCTCAAGACCTGCTTTGTCATCCGGGTTCATAATTGCAAGCATTGCAGCTCTGTTAAGTGTACCGTCCGGATTAAACTGAACTCCGCCTTTTGTATCCGGTACCTGTTTTATACAAACAACTATCTTCACGATTCGTACCTCCTATTTCAATAAGTTTCCAGAAATAACCATACGCTGAACTTCTGAAGTTCCTTCGTAGATTTCTGTAATCTTTGCGTCACGCATCATACGTTCTACATCATATTCTCTGATGTATCCGTATCCACCATGTAACTGAACAGCCTTTGTGGTAACTTCCATCGCTACTTCTGCTGCATAAAGCTTAGCCTGTGCAGCTTCGACAGAGTAAACTTTCTGTGTAGCTTTTGCCATGGCAGCTTTGTATACCATCATCTTTGCAGCTTCTACCTTTGTAGCCATATCTGCAAGCTGGAACTGTGTATTCTGGAACTGGCCAATCGTGCGTCCGAACTGTTTTCTTTCTTTTACATATGCGATTGTTCTGTCAAGTGCACCTTCAGCGATTCCAAGTGCCTGAGCGGCAATACCGATACGTCCGCCATCCAGAGTATGCATGGCGATGCCGAAGCCCTTGCCCTGTGCTCCAAGGAGATTTTCTTTTGGAATACGGCAGTCTTCAAAAATAAGCTCGTATGTTGAAGATCCACGGATACCCATCTTCTTCTCTTTGGTTCCGAATGTGAATCCCGGAGTGTCTTTCTCTACGATGAATGCAGAAATCTCTTTCATCTTTCTGCCACGTTTTTCAACAATACCTGTTACGGCGATAATGATGTAAACATCTGCTTCTTTACCGTTTGTGATAAAGCATTTTGATCCGTTTAATACCCATTCATCTCCGTCAAGAACAGCCTTAGTCTGCTGTCCCTGTGCATCTGTACCTGCCCCAGGTTCTGTAAGGCCGAAAGCTCCAAGCTTTCTTCCTGATGCAAGATCCGGAACGTATTTTGCTTTCTGCTCCGGTGTTCCGTATGTCAGGATCGGGTCTATACAAAGAGAGGTATGCGCAGATACGATTACAGATGTTGTGGCACAAACCTTTGCAAGTTCTTCTACACACATTACGTATGTCAGTGGATCGCATCCCTGTCCCTCGTATTCCTTCGGTACCGGAATACCAAGAAATCCATATTTCGCCATTTTTTCAACTGTTGCTCTTGGGAAAACTTCTGTCTCGTCCACTTCCTGTGCAAGTGGTTTTACTTCGTTTTCTGCGAATTCTTTAAACAGAGTTCTCGCCATTTCGTGTTTCTTATCTAATCCGAAATCCATTTATTCTTCCTCCATGTCTTTATTTAGAACATCCATTACTGTGCATCAACCGGAGTTTTTGTGCGGTCTGCATTGTATACATAGAATCCTTTTCCGCTCTTAACTCCAAGGTTTCCACCACGGACCATCTTACGAAGCAGCGGGCATGCACGATATTTGCTGTCGCCTGTTTCTGCATAAAGTACATCCATGATAGCAAGGCAGATATCAAGTCCGATGAAATCACCAAGCTCCAGAGGTCCCATTGGATGGTTTGCACCAAGCTTCATTGCTGCATCGATTCCTGCGATATCAGATACACCTTCCATCTTGATGAAAGCTGCTTCATTGATCATCGGAACAAGGATACGGTTTACTACGAAACCTGCTGCTTCATTAACCTGTACAGGTGTCTTTCCGATTTCTTCTGCGATCTTCTTGATTGCATCTACAGTTTCAGCCGGTGTATTTACGCCTGCGATCACTTCTACTAATTTCATACGTCTGCCGGGTTGAAGAAATGCATACCGATCATTGGACGGGTAAGTCCGTTGCCGATTTCTGTGATAGAAAGGCTGGAGGTATTTGATGCGAAAATGCATTCAGGTTTTGCGATCTTATCAAGTTCACCGAATGTAGTTTTCTTAACTTCCATGTTCTCAAATGCTGCTTCTACGATCAGATCACAATCTGCGCAGAGATCTTCTTTGAGTCCCGGAGTAATTTTTGCAAGAATTGCATCAACTGCTTCCTGAGTTAATTTTCCTTTCTGAACAAGTCTGTCATAGCCTTTAGCGATTTTAGCTTTTCCGCCTTCTGCCCATTCCTGTTTGATGTCACAGAGTGCTACTTCATATCCATCTACCTGAGCAAATGCCTTTGCAATGCCCTGTCCCATTGTTCCTGCACCAATAATTCCTACTTTCATTGAAATTACCTCCATTTTATAAATTTAAATTTCCAGGGGAGAGTTAATTCTCCCCTTTATTAAACGAACTTATTTATTAAGGAAAGCTTCTACTTTTCTCTTTTCAAGGAATGCTGCCATTCCTTCTTTCTGGTCGTAAGATTCAAAGCATCCGCCGAAGAGCTTTTCTTCTACTACGATTGCCTCATCCATTCCCTTTTCAAGACCTTCATTGATTGCCTGTTTGCAGTGTCTTACTGCGATCGGTGCATTCTTTGCAATGCCTGCTGCCATCTTCTTTGCTGCCGGCATCAGTTCTTCCTGCGGATATACGGCATTTACAAGACCGATTCTGTAAGCTTCGTCAGCTTTGATATTTCTTGCAGTATAGATCATCTGCTTTGCCATACCAGGTCCGACAAGTCTTGCAAGTCTCTGTGTTCCACCAAATCCAGGTGTAATTCCAAGACCAACCTCCGGCTGTCCGAATACTGCATTGTCTGAACAGATACGGATATCACAGCTCATGGAGATTTCACATCCACCACCAAGAGCGAATCCATTAACTGCTGCGATTACCGGGATCGGAAGGGTTCGATCTTACGGAAAATATCATTTCCTTTCTTACCAAAAGCTTCTCCCTCTTCTTTTGTGAGAGTACTCATCTCAGCGATATCTGCACCGGCTACAAAAGATTTTTCTCCTGCTCCTGTAAGGATCAGGCATCTGACTGCATCAAGATCAACACCGTCGATCGTTGCATCAAGTTCATCAAGAACTGCACTGTTCAGTGCGTTCAGTGCCTTTGGACGGTTAATGGTAATAATTCCAACCTGTCCTTCTACTTCATATGTAATAAATTCCATCATCAACATCTCCTTTTGATCTGGTTTATTAATCACGTTCTACGATTGTAGCGCATCCCATTCCGCCACCGATACAAAGTGTTGCAAGACCTTTCTTTGCATCACGTTTCTGCATCTCATGAAGAAGTGTAACAAGGATACGGCATCCTGAAGCTCCTACCGGATGTCCGAGAGCAATTGCTCCACCGTTTACATTTACTTTATCCATGTCGAATTTCAGATCATGTGCTACTGCAAGTGACTGTGCTGCAAAAGCTTCGTTTGCTTCGATCAGATCCATATCATCTACGGAAAGCCCTGTCTTAGCCATTACTTTATTCGTAGCTGCAACCGGTCCGACACCCATGATAGATGGATCTACTCCGCCGAGTGCTCCTGCTACCCATGTTGCCATCGGTGTAACGCCGAGCTCTTTTGCTTTTTCTTCACTCATAACAACGATTGCTGCTGCTCCGTCATTGATGCTGGAAGCATTTGCTGCTGTTACAATACCATCTTTTTTGAATGCCGGACGAAGTCTTGCGATTCCTTCTGCTGTTGTTCCCGGACGCGGTCCTTCATCTGTATCAACTACGATGGTTTCTTTTTTCTTCTTCACTTCTACAGGAACAATCTCATCTTTGAATTTTCCTGCTTCGATTGCTGCGCAGGCTTTCTGCTGGCTTGCTGCTGCAAATTCATCAAGCTGTTCTCTTGTGAGTCCCCACTGTTCTGCTACATTCTCAGCAGTGATTCCCATGTGATAGTCATTGAATGCATCCCAAAGTGCGTCATTTACCATTGTATCGATCATCGGTGCATTACCCATTCTGTATCCATAACGTGCGTTTTTCAGTGCATATGGAGCCATAGACATATTTTCCATACCGCCTGCTACAACGATATCAGCATCTCCTGCCTGGATCATCTGTGCAGCCATGTTCACACAGTTAAGTCCGGATCCGCAAACAACGTTAACCGTAACTGCCGGTGTCTCGACCGGAAGACCTGCTTTTAAAGAAGCCTGACGTGCAACGTTCTGTCCAAGACCTGCCTGGATTACACAACCCATATATACATGATCAACCTGTTCTGGAGCAACACCTGCTCTATTTAAAGCTTCTTTGATAACGATAGATCCTAATTCCGGTGCCGGAGTTGTAGAAAGAGCTCCACCCATACTTCCGATTGCTGTACGACACGCACCTGCTAACACGATTTTCTTTGCCATCACTTTTTCCTCCTTTTACATCTTAATGGTAAGTATCACTTCTTATTAAATATTATACTGTTTTACTTTCCGTTTTTAAGATTTTCGCAAGGGACTTTTTTGTCCTCTTTTTTTAATATACTACCCATTTCCTGTTCTGTCAAATATTTATCAATCATTTTTTATCATTTAATTTTCTTTTAACATTTTCACCAACATTTTTTTACAATACATCTGCATTATTCGTCATTTCCAACACACCACTTTTATATTGACCTTTCCCAGATATGGTGCTACACTTAAGATTGTTAAAAATTATTCAACCAGAATACTATAATTAAATTATGAATGAGAAGGTGTGAAAATGAGCAAAAGTTTTGAAGAATTAATCTCAAAAGCAAATCAAAAAACCTTAAAGAAAGTCTCTGTTTCCAACGCACAGGATGAGCCGGTACTGCAGGCTGTCAAAGCTGCAAAAGAGCAAAATATCGCAACAGCCATCCTTGTCGGTGATGAAGCCAAGATCCGCGAGATTGCCGCTTCTATTGATATGGATCTGACAGATTTCGAGATCATCAATGAGCCTGATACCGAAGCAGCTGCATTAAAGGCTGTTGAGCTTGTACACAACGGCAAAGCTGATATCCTTTTAAAAGGATTGCTTGAAACAAAGACATTCTTAAAGAGCGTATTGAATAAAGAAGTCGGACTTCGTACCGGAAAGATGCTTTCCCATGTATGTGTATTTGAGATTGAAGGCATTAACCGTCTTCTGTTCTTCACAGACGTAGCTTTCAATACATATCCAACCCTTGCAGATAAAGTCAATATCATCAACAATGCAGTAGAAGTCGCACATGCATGTGGCATCGAATGCCCGAAGGTTGCTCCTCTGTGTGCAGTTGAGACAGTGAATCCAAAGATGCAGCCAACAGTTGATGCCGATAATCTCACCAAGATGTACGAGGGTGGCGATTTCAAAGGATGCCAGATCTACGGACCACTTTCCATGGATCTTGCGATCGATCCGGAAGCAGCTGTTCACAAAGGTGTGACTAATCCAGTAGCCGGACATGCTGATATTCTCCTCTTCCCGAATATCGATGCAGGAAATATCACATATAAGATTCTTGTCCGCACTGCAAAGGTCAAGATCGGTAACGTACTTGTCGGAACAAGCGCTCCGGTGGTTCTTACTTCACGTTCGGACGATTTTGAAACCAAACTGAATTCTATTGCACTTGCGACCGTAATCGCAGGATCGATCACAGACTAAGGAGGATCTTTTTATGAGCTATAAAATTTTAGTAATCAACCCGGGATCTACTTCTACCAAGATCGGTGTGTACGAAGACGAAACTTTGTTATTCGAAGAAACACTCCGTCATTCCACCGAAGAGATTGCAAAATATGCAACCATCGTTGACCAGAAAGATTTCCGTAAAGAACTGATTGTAGATATTCTCGCAAAGAACAGCTTCGACATCAAATCTCTGAATGTTGTAGTAGGACGAGGCGGACTTTTAAAACCGATCCCAGGTGGAACCTATCCAGTATCTGACGCACTTCTTGCTGACTTAAAAGCAGGTGTGCAAGGACAGCATGCATCGAACCTTGGAGGCATCCTTGCCCGCGAAATCGGTGATGAGATTGGAGTTCCTTCTTACATTGTTGACCCGGTTGTTGTCGATGAGATGGAACCTGTTGCAAGATATTCCGGAATCCCGGAACTTCCGCGTATCAGTATCTTCCACGCACTGAACCAGAAAGCAGTTGCCAAACGCTACGCCAAAGAACAGAATGTATCTTATGATTCCCTGAATCTTGTAGTTGTACACATGGGCGGCGGTGTATCTGTCGGTGCTCATAAAAATGGCAAAGTTGTCGATGTCAACAACACGCTTGACGGAGACGGACCTTTCTCACCGGAACGTTCCGGCGGTGTACCGGCAGGCGCACTCGTAAAAATGTGTTTCTCCGGTCAGTACACACAGGCTGAAGTATATAAAAAGATCAACGGGAAAGGCGGTCTCAACGGATACCTTGGAACCAACAACATGCGCGACGTTGCAGAACGTGCCTTTGAAAAGGGTGACGAAGAAGCAGCCGGTGTATTCCACGCATTCACTTACCAGGTTGCCAAAGAAGTCGGCGCCATGGCAGCCGTACTTAACGGTAAAGTAGACCAGATCCTTCTCACCGGCGGTATCGCATACAGCGACTACGTTACATCTGAGATCAAAGAAAAGGTCGCTTCATCGCCCCAATCACCGTCTACCCGGGTGAAGATGAACTCCTCGCCCTCGCTCAAGGCGCTCTCCGTGTATTAAACGGCGAAGAAAACCTCTGGTATATTAATTTTTTTCAAAGCCCTAAAAGATGCAAAACGCATATATCTCATCGTAGAAAAAAGTCTGGCACACCTCGCCAGACTTTTTTAGTTACTACGCTTTTATTTAATAATGTCAATAGCTTCGAGGGACAAATTGGGCAAAAGATAATGCGTCTATTCGTCTTTTGTGCAATGGAGATGAAACCAAAAAATCGTGGAAGCCTCTGCTGAACACGATTTCGCTTTAGGGGGTTCATCGGAATGGTTTGCACAACTAGAATAGACGCATTATCTTTTGCCCAATTTGTCAACACAACCTAAATTATTCAAAAAAAGAGCAGACACTAAAAAAGTATCCACCCTTTTTTTCTATCCCTAATCTCTTTTAACTACAGCAGAGCATCCCATTCCGCCACCAACACAAAGTGTTGCAAGTCCTGTATGTACATCTTCTTTCTGCATCTCATACAACAAGCTTACAAGGATTCTTGCACCTGAGCAGCCAACCGGATGTCCGAGAGCAATTGCTCCACCATTGACATTCAGCTTACTAAGGTCAAATCCAAGATCTTTTCCAACTGCTACTGACTGTGCTGCAAATGCTTCGTTTGCTTCGATCAGATCAAAATCTCCGATCTCCATTCCCAGCTTCTTCATAACCTTACGTGTTGAATAAACCGGTCCGATTCCCATGATCGCCGGATCACATCCTGCGAGTTCTCCGCCGATCCATGTTGCCATAGGTGTTACGCCAAGCTCTTTTGCTTTTTCTTCGCTCATAACGATAAGTGCAGCTGCACCATCATTGATTCCGGATGCGTTACCTGCTGTAACCATACCGTCTTTCTTAAATGCAGGACGAAGTTTTGCAAGACCTTCTTTTGTGATTCCTTTACGAGGACCTTCATCTGTATCTACAAGAATCGTTTCTTTTTTCTTCTTCACTTCGACCGGAACAATCTCGTCTTTAAATTTACCTTCTGCCATTGCTTTTTCACATTTGTTCTGAGACCATGCTGCAAATTCATCCAGTTCTTCTCTTGTAAGTCCCCACTGTTCGCAGATATTTTCTGCTGTGATTCCCATGTGATAATTATGGAATGCGTCGGTCAGACCATCCTTGATCATAGCATCTTCGATTGTCGCATTTCCCATACGATATCCATAACGTCCGTTTCTCAACATGTACGGAGCCATTGTCATATTTTCCATACCACCTGCAACGATGATATCTGCATCTCCAGCTGCGATCAGCTTCGCTGCAAGGTTTACACAGTGAAGACCGGATCCACAAAGTACGTTGATAGTTGTTGCCGGTACTTCATTCGGGATTCCTGCATATACAGCTGCCTGACGTGCCGGGTTCTGTCCGTTGCCTGCCTGGATAACATTTCCCATATACACTTCGTCAACCTGATCCGGAGAAACGCCCGCTCTTTTGAGAGCTTCTTTGATTACGATCGTTCCAAGTTCTACAGCCGATGTATTTGCAAACTGTCCGCCCATTACACCGATTGCTGTACGACATGCTCCTGCTAAAACAACTTTTCTTGCCATGATAAAAATCCTCCTTTATTTTGTAAATCACCTGATGTTTTTATTATAATCCTCTAAAAAACAGAATTCAATAGATGCTTGATATTTTTTTAACATTTTTTTATGTTCTATTCCAGGTACATGCCTCAATTCGATCGAGAGATTCCTTGATAAATGTTAAGCTTTTCTCGGTGTTTATACTTATTGACACTCACATCATTATTATGTTTTTTTTCAAAAAAAACAATTTTGTCATTGACATTTATATAGCAATTTGTTAAATTAAAGTTGCTCATATGACTGACGGAAGTGGAATGAACCACAGGGAAATATGAGGATTTGATTATTTAGCCGACCGTCTGGGCGATTCAGCTCAGATGCCGGCTTTTTTTACGCATTTTTATAAGATTATCATAAATCAGGGCTATATAAAAGGCGTAAACATCCATCGGTTCTTCTGGCTGAACCTTTTCATATGTCTGGAATTTGCCAGAACTTTCCGGGCATAAACCGCAGCAACACAGTGTATAATAACCGGGTCATAGGTACTATGGCTCACCCACAAGAAGGAGGAATAACCAAATGATGCAGAAAAAACAATGGCAGGGATTTGAAGGAAGACTCTGGAAAGAAGAAATCAACGCTCGTGATTTTATCCAGAACAACTACACACCTTACGAGGGAGATTCTTCATTCCTTGCAGACCCGACCGAAGCAACAAACCAGCTCTGGGGCAAGCTTCAGGAACTCCAGAAAGAAGAACGTGCAAAAGGCGGCGTTCTGGATATGGAAACAGAAGTGGTATCTTCTCTTACCGCTTACGGTCCAGGTTATATCTGCGAAGAACTGAAAGATAAAGAACAGGTTGTGGGGCTTCAGACTGACAAACCTCTGAAACGTGCATTTATGCCGTTCGGTGGAATCAAAATGGCTGAGGAAGCATGCAAAACTTACGGATATGAACCAAACCCGAAATTTCATAAAATCTTTACAGATTATCATAAAACACATAACCAGGCAGTATTTGATGCCTATACTCCGGAAATGAAAAAAGCACGTCACAATAAGATCCTTACAGGGCTTCCGGATACTTACGGACGTGGACGTATCGTCGGTGACTACCGTCGTGTTGCTCTTTACGGCATCGATCTTCTGATCGCTATGAAGCAGGATGATCTCGCAAACTGCGGATACGGATCCATGCGTGACAATGTCATCCGTCAGCGAGAAGAACTTGCAGAACAGATCCGTGCCTCAAGGGTATGAAAGAAATGGCTGCTATCTACGGATTCGACATTTCCGAGCCAGCAAAAAATGCAAAAGAAGCATTCCAGTGGCTGTACTTCGGATACCTTGCAGCAATCAAGACTCAGAACGGAGCTGCCATGAGTGTCGGACGTGTATCTACCTTCCTTGATATCTACATCAAGAGAGATATGGAAGCAGGAATCCTTACCGAAGAAGAAGCTCAGGAATTAGTTGACCATATGACAATGAAATTCCGTATGGTTAAGTTCGCACGTATCCCATCTTACAACCAGCTCTTCTCTGGTGACCCGGTTTGGGCTACACTGGAAGTCGGCGGAATGGGACAGGACGGACGTTCTATGGTAACAAAGACAGACTACCGTTTCCTGCACACCCTGGAAAACATGGGACCTTCTCCGGAACCGAACCTGACTGTACTTTACACAGAACGTCTTCCGAAGAACTTCAAGGACTACGCTTCACATATTTCTATTGAAACAAGTTCTATCCAGTATGAAAATGATGATGCAATGCGTCCGGTATGGGGCGATGACTATTCTATCTGCTGCTGCGTATCTGCAACACAGACAGGTAAAGAAATGCAGTTTTTCGGAGCAAGAGCAAACCTTGCAAAATGCCTTCTTTACGCGATCAACGGTGGTGTCGACTGCAAGTCAAAAGATCAGGTAGGACCGGCTTACACACCGATCACTTCTGAATACCTTGATTATGATGAAGTAATGGCTAAATACGACAAGATGATGGACTGGCTCGCCGGACTGTATGTAAACGTACTGAACCTGATCCAGTACATGCATGACAAATACTACTATGAACATCTCAGATGGCACTGATCGATACCGATGTACGTCGTACATTTGCAACAGGTATCGCAGGATTCTCTCATGTAGTTGACTCCTTAAGTGCGATCAAATATGCAAAAGTGAAAACAATCCGTGACGAAAACGGACTCGTTGTAGATTTCGAGACAACCGGTGATTTCCCGAAATACGGAAATGATGATGACCGCGCAGATGATATCGCAGTATGGCTTCTTCAGACATTTATGAAGAAACTGAAAAAGCATCACACCTACCGTGAATCCGAACCGACAACTTCTATCCTTACCATTACCTCAAACGTTGTATATGGAAAAGCTACCGGTGCTCTTCCGGACGGAAGAAAAGCAGGCGCACCGCTTTCACCTGGAGCAAACCCAAGCTACGGTGCAGAACAGAACGGACTTCTTGCTTCCCTGAACTCCGTTGCCAAGCTGCCTTACGAATGGGCACTTGACGGAATCTCTAACACCCAGACCATCAACCCGGATGCAATCGGACATACTCCGGAGGAACGCATTAACAACCTGGTAAATGTTATGGACGGATACTTCTCTCAGGGTGCTCACCATCTGAACGTCAACGTATTCGGAACAGAAAAACTTCTTGACGCTATGGAACATCCGGAAAAAGAAGAATACGCAAACTTTACGATCCGTGTATCAGGATATGCGGTTAAGTTCATCGACCTTACACGCGAACAGCAGCTCGATGTGATCGCAAGAACCTGCCACGATCGTATGTAATTACCGAACTTACACTCTTTTGCCAAACATATCGTTATGCTGGAAGTCATGCATTTTAAAGTGCATGACTTTCGGCACATACAGAGATGCTGCTGGCAGCTTTTCCTGCATACTAAGGCATTTAAAAGACTCTGCCTGATCCGCAGTTTTCCAATCACACAATGAAAAAGGAGATTTTCATATGACTCAAATCAAAGGACTTATTCACTCTACAGAAAGCTTTGGTTCTGTTGACGGGCCTGGGGTACGTTTTATTATATTTGTTCAGGGATGTCCACTGAGATGTCAGTTCTGCCATAACCCTGACACCTGGAATATGACAGATAAAAACGGCGCCACCTGGCGCAGTGCCGATGAGCTTCTTGCGCAGGCTCTGCGTTACCGCACTTACTGGAAAAATGGCGGTGGAATCACCGTAAGCGGCGGAGAACCCCTCCTACAGATTGATTTTCTGCTGGATCTTTTCAAAAAAGCAAAGGCAAAAGGTATTCACACAACGATTGATACTGCAGGTGGTCCTTTTACCAGAGAAGAACCATTTTTCTCCAAATTTCAGGAGCTGATGCTGTATACCGATCTTCTTCTTGTTGATATCAAGCATATCGATGAAAAAGCTCACAAAGAACTGACCGGAAAAACGAATAAAAACATTCTGGATATGATCCGTTTTCTCTCCGATATCAAAAAACCTGTCTGGATCCGCCATGTGCTCGTACCGGAGCGCAGCGACTATGATGAATACTTAAACCGGTTAAATGATTTTATCCAGACACTTGATAATGTAGAAAGAGTAGAAATCCTGCCTTACCACACACTTGGTGCCTACAAATGGAAAGAGCTGGGATTGAATTATCCACTCAAAGGATCAATCCACCTTCGAGAGAACGCGTAGAAAATGCAAAGAAGATCCTGCACTGTTCGTAAGACATATTTAAAAAAATAGATGGCAGCTTTCTCTTCATATTTTGCCTGTAATGTGCTATGATTGGTGTAGTGTATTTAAGAGAGGAGAATTATAGCAATGAACGAAAGACTGGAACGCGTATTGCAAAAAATGGAAAAAAAAAGGAATCGATCAGTTACTTGTATCTGATCCGCTCAGCATCCGCTTTTTAACGGGCATCATGGTACATCCGGGGGAAAGATTGTACGCTCTGTTGCTTCGTACAAACGGAAAGCACACCATGTTCTTGAACTATCTGTATTATGTATCTGATACAGGATTTGAAGAAGTATGGTTCAGTGATATGGATGATCAGATTGGGGTTCTGACAGAACATATCGATACCAAGGGCGTAATCGGTATCGACAAAACATTTCCTGCTCGTTTCCTGATCCCGCTTCAGGAACGCTGCCCGGAACTGAAAACGGTATGGGGATCTGACTGTGTAGACGGTGTTCGTGCTGTTAAGAATGAAGAAGAAATCAAGATCATGAGACAGGCATCTGTAATCAATGACATGGTTATGGAAAGAGCTGCTGCCTACATTAAAGAAGGCATGACAGAAAAACAGATTGCTGATTTCATTGAAGCAGAATACTACAAAGAAGGCGCAACAGGACTCAGCTTTGATACAATCGTATGCTTCGGTGCTAACGCTGCTGACCAACATCACTCACCAAGCGAGACAAGAACTCTGAAAGCCGGAGAATGCATTCTGATCGATATGGGATGCATCTGGAACGGTTATTGCTCAGATATGACAAGAACCTTCTACTGCAAGAGCGTAGACGAAGAACAGGCTAACATTCATGATATTGTCCGCACTGCTGTCGAAAAGGCAGAAGCTGCGATCAAGCCGGGAGCACGTTTCTGTGATATTGATGCACAGGCAAGAGACTACATCGATGAAAAAGGCTACAGCGAATACTGGAAGATCCGCCTTGGACACTTCATCGGACAGGAAGACCATGAATATGGCGATGTCAGCCCGATCAATAAAAATGTGGCTGAACCTGGTATGATCTTCTCCATCGAGCCTGGTATCTATATTGAAGGCAAGTACGGTGTCCGTGTAGAAGACCTCGTTCTGGTAACAGAAGATGGACATGAAGTTCTGAACAAAGTAGAAAAGAAATACCGCATTGTCGGCTAATTAAAAGATACCTGTTTTCTACATTTAATGCCCGTTTCAAACAGACTTTTTACATTCTGTTTGAAAACCGGGCATTGTTACTGTTTTTATGTTATGTTCCTGTAATCTCTTATCCGGTTATCTTACACTGTCATTCTCTTTTATACATGCAGATTCTTCTCTATCTCCTGCCGCATTTCTTTCCCTTTAAAAAGGACCAGTCCGATCAGCATCAGCACTCCCATCCCAATCGAAATTACAGACGGAAATACAATCTTTACCTTTCCTGTCACCAGAAAGAAAAACGGTAGGATCATTCCATAAAGTGCTGCCATCACAAAATATACCAGATAATCCTTCGCCTGGCGATAATACACCCTCGATATGATCAACATCGAAATCATAATCAGACCACTTACTCCCGGAAGAACAAAATCAATCGACCAGCCATGCCACCTGGTCAGCCAGTCCCAGATGATACAGCCTACTGTTACAATGATCAGCTGCCACATGGCATTTTTCAGCAGATTATAACGTTTAAAAAATCCAACCGCAAGCGCAAGCCACATGCTGAATGCACCTCCACAAACGAATAGCGATAAATAAAATGTCTTATCAATACTATAATCCACGCCAAGTGCCGTTACGATAGCGATCATGCAAAGGAATGTAAATATTTTGAATATCTGCATCCCCTTCGCTTCTGTCATGACGCTTTCCGGATATTCCACCTTAAGAATCTCCGTTTTCACTTCCTGTTCTTTCAGAATCTGGAAAAAGTTCTCTTTGATTGCATCACAGTCATATCTGGACGTAAATCCCAGATAAATCTTATCCCGGAAGGAACACATACAAAGCTCTACTTTCGGCGTACTTGTATAAACGCCAAAATACCTGATATACGTCTCATAGCTTTCCGGCATCCGGATGATTCCCATGTTGGAAAAAATAGCGGTCACATCACTTTCTGCCGTCCTCGCCCCGATATTGATACAGACATTTTTCAGTTCCAGCGGCGCAAATTTCAGGATTGGATGCACCTGCAAGGCGAAGTAATCGTTCATCCGCTTCTCCATCTTTTCCGCTGTCAGTTCTTCTTTAAAGCATGCATTTACTTTTTGCACAACATCTGCGAACTCTTCTTTTCCACCCTGAAAATGATATCCCGGTTCGATCCAGTTGAAAAAATTGAGCATTGTATTGGTCGGAAAGAAATTACGCAAATTTACCGGAACCATCAGTACAACCGGCTTGCTTTCCTGCCGTCTTGTCATTGTCCGGTGAATCGCACACAGATATACCGCAGTCAGAAATACCGTCATCGATACACCATAATTCTTTGCCTGGAGCTTCAGTTCTTCGACCGGAATTTCTGCCTCTGTCGTCTGCAGACTTCCAAGCTCACGACTATTTCCGCGAAGCTGATGCGCTGCCGGTTTTTTCTCCTTTTTGCGGTCTGCCTGGCGGGAATAATATCTTTCAAATCCATCCGCTTCCTGATCGGAAAGGCTCTCCGAATACTCTGACAGAACCACATCCTCCAGTCCATCCTCATGATGTGCCAGATACAGATAATTTTTCACCAGCTCCCGTACAAATTCACTGGCACCGGTTCCGTCTGTCAGCACATGAAAGACCTCAAAATTGATTCTCTTTTTGTAATAAGTCACTTCAAAAAGCAGGTCTCTCTTGTCACGGATATAAAGGCTGCTGCACGGCTCCTTATACTCTTCTCTTACAACCGGTCTTTTATTACTCTGTTCCAGATAATGCCAGAACAATCCCTTTCGCAGCACAGACAGAAAAATCGGATATTTTTCCAGTGTCCTGTCTACCGCTTTCTGCAGGATCTCCTGCTGTATATCCTCTTTCAATTCACAGTAAAACCGGAATACACGGGTATCCCTTTTACTGCTCGCCGCCGGAAAAAGCTTCGCTGCATTGTCCAGCCTTCTCCAGTGCTTTACATTTGTCTGCGGCATTTTCTATTCCCCCTCCAGAAAATGATTGATATATTCAAAACTTTCCTGTACATGCAGACTCCGGATTCCCAGTGCAAAATATCCGTGAAGTGCATCCTTGATCCGGTGTACTTCCACCCGGTTACCTGCCTCTGCAAGACGTCTTCCATACGCTTCTCCCTCATCCCGGAGCGGATCAAATTCTGACGTCAGGATCAGTGTATCCGGCTGCCCGGTCAGATCCTTTTCCAGAATCGGTGCGAAATATGGACTTAGCTTGTCCTCTTCCGAACCTGCATAAAGATTGATATAATCTTTTAATTTGCCTGCCGTCAGAAGATAATCCTGCCCGTTCTCCCTTACAGAAGAGAACAGACTCTTCTCTGAATAATCATTATTGACTGCCGGATAGATCAGAATTTGTCTCTTTGGCATAAATTCGCCACGGTCCCGTGCCATAATGGACAATGCAGCTGCCAGATTGCCACCTGCACTGTCTCCAATCAGAGTAATATCCTCCGGCATTGTATCCGGATGCGTATACAATGCTCTTGCCACGGCATAACAGTCCATAAGCCCGGTCGGGAACTTGTGCTCCGGCGCCAGGCGGTATTCTACTGCTGCTACAGTCTGCCCCGTTGCCTGTGCCATCCGGGAACATACTCTCTCATAATTTTCCACATGCTCAGTCGCCCATCCTCCTCCGTGAAGGAAAAGCATGATCTTTCGTCCCTTGATCTGATCTTTTTCCAGACACGATGCTTCATCCGGGAAAAATACCCGGATCGGAATTTCATAATCGCCGTTATATACCTGCAGATCCATTTTTTTATAAAAAATTTTCATCGGATCCAGTCTTTTCAGATCCGCAAGCTGCCTTGATACTTCTACATCAATCCCTCCAAAAGACAGGATTTTCAGAATTGCTTTTGTTGCTATATTGATTGCCATATTTTTCTGTCCTCATTTATTTTTTCATACAGATTTATTCTACCATAGAATGATGTCCCCTACCACTCTTTCTCTTTCCATCTTTGCTACATTAACCCATTTTCAATTTTTCAGATTTCACAATCATCTCATTATTTATTTGACACAGACTGTCAAAACAGTTACCATACACTTATGCACAAGGAGGGTGTATTTGTTTTATGAGTAATAAAAAAAAATATAGACGACTATTTTGATGACAACTTTGAAGTAACTTATACAGGCGATCTCCCGTCGATCCCTGTGGGGCAGGATGATTATGACGACCGTTATGACGACACAGACTACCTTAACGATTATGAAACTGACGACTACTACGATGAAACAGACAGGCTTGCTCCTGATTATGACGATGATTATGAAGAAGAGGATTCTTATTATGACCGCCAAAGACCAGCCAGACGGACAGAACGGAGAAATTCCCGCAGACGTCCCGATTCCTCTTCCGAAGAACTGGCTGCTCCAATCCGGAATATTGCCCGCACCGGAAGTACTGCCGCTGAGAAACTGACACTTTCATCCTTCGCCCGGCACCGGTTCTGATGTCCGCCATCATCCTGGCGATTACCTTTTTTTCATTCTGGAATCAGCTGTCTGATTATGGAGATATCAATACACTGACATCCAATCCAGATCTTACTCTGATTGCTTATCTGGCTGTCGGAGCGGTTATGCTGATCTGGATGCTGTCTACGTTCTTTTTCACATTAAGTGGCATCCGGCACGGAACCGGACGCGGACTTACTTATTTTGTCCTGGTATATGTTCTGTCCTACCTCTTCAGTCTAGCCGCAGCTGCAATTCCTTCTGATGTTCAGTTGCTGACCGGTATCAGAGGCGGTATCCTGGTATTTGGTTCTCTTTACCCGGCATATTTTCCATTCTGCGTGGTGGGAATTATTACTTGTATTTTGCGGAAAATTTTGAAGTAAAACATTCCTCATACTAAGACATATGCCTTAGGGCATCCTCATATGGTGTTTTTACTTTATAAGTGAACAACAACTAATTACATGCGAAAAAAGAGTAAGTCAAATCACTCATCTATCTGATTTGACTTACTCTTTTCTTACTTTTGTTTCATTCCCGATGTGTTTCCCAACTTTTGTACTATTTTTTCTATATCATATTCCGGTGCATAGGTATTGGCAATATCATAGATTCTCTGTATCGTCAAGACATCCTCTTCCAGAAAATCTGCAATTTCCTCTGCTGACATCCCTTTTTGCAATTTTTTTATAACAATTGAAACTAATGCTTCCCTGTACCCTTCTTTACGCCCTTCTTTACGTCCTTCTTTACGTCCTTCCTCACGTCCTTCTTCACGACCTTCTCGCATCCCAATTATTTTTGCACTTTTCATAAACGAATTATGATCCCACAAAATTTTTTGTCTTTCTTCGTATTCTCTTCTTTTTCTTTCATCTGCACTCATCTTCTCCAGACATTCATAAGCTTCTTTAATATATTCATTTTGCTCTGCCATCTTTGCAAAATCCTTTCTGTTCTTTCCGCTCATAAATCGCATCCACTGGATGATCCCAGTTTCATTCTGACTTTCCGGTGGCAACTTTTTCAATTCCAGAATATGAATCTGCAGCAAGTTCGTCAGCACTTCTCCAGTCTCTTTATCACAGAACATTCCCGCATGATAACATCTGGTATCATTTTCAAAGAAATTAAAGTCCAAAATTCCAACATGAATGCACGGTTTAATTCTATCATAAGTATCCCCTGTTTTCATTTGATCCGTTACCATCTTTGACAGATAATAAAAGCTCCTCTGAAACCAGAATTCAAATGGCACCACCTGCATTTCCAAATCCATCTGCTCTCCATTTTTCAAGAGAACTCTTACATCCAGAATCCCGTATTTATCTTCCGGATATTCTTTCCTTAAAATTGTTGGCATCAACTTTGTTTTCTGAATTTCTTCTGGATCTTTCTTTAGAATTGCCGCAATCAATCCCTGTCTTACTTTTGCATTCTCCATTAATTCTTTGAAGCAAAAATCTACCGTTGGATGCATTATAAAGCTATCCTGATTTTCTGTTAATTGTTTCTTTTCTTCTGTCATATGATTCCCCTTTCTGCATTGTAAAAATATAGAAAGGAAAATCTGACTTTTCTACTATAAATATTTTAACATACTGTCATCCTTTGTAAAGGCAAGCTCCCATACTTCTATATTTTTTTTTGCTTTGTTCATTGTCGGGAGTTTACTCGAAAATTGAGCGCCGAAAATGAGATACCTTCTGATTATGGTTAATTAGATACTTTTTCGATTTTAGAACTAAATCGAAGTAAAATAACTCTATCACATTTTCCTGAAATCTTATACCCTGCATAACATTTTCGAGCACTTTCGTTGCATTTCAATCATCAAACCATTTTATATGCATATCCAAAAAATCCCGTACTCCATGTACAAATCACATGAAATACAGGATCTTTTTATTTATCTAACTAGAATTTGATAACTCCAAGAATTATACCTGAGATCAGACAGATAATACTTACACCCCAGATCCAGAAGAAACTGTTCTTGATGTGATCTTTGATCTCCACACCGGCAAGTCCGGTTCCAAGGAAAGTAGCAGGAACAACCGGGCTGATGAAAGTTGCACAGTTACGGCAAACAACCATTGCAATGGCAATATGTGCCGGATTTACACCGAATTCGTTTCCGATTCCGATCAGTACCGGAAGCATTCCGAAGAAGAAGGAATCGGTATCAAACATCAGTGTAAGCGGTACAGATACCAGACCTACGATAAGCGGTAAAAATCTTCCCATAGACTGTGGAACTACGTTTGCAAGTACGTTAGCCATTATGAGTCATGATCTCTGTTTGCTGCATCACTCCAAGAAATACACCTGCACAAAGAATCGTAGATGCCATGGTAAGTGCCGGACCTGCATGGGATTTAATGATCTTACCCTGCATTTTTGCACCCGGGTAGTTTACAAAAAGTGCTACTGCACATCCTACCATAAAGATATAGTAAGACGGTACCTTTGCAAGAACCAGGTTTACGATCACTACCAGTGTTACGATTACATTGAATACAAAGAGTTTCGGTCTTGCAAGCTCATTCTTTTCATCATCTGTTACGGCTTCATCTTCAATTCCGCCATACTCGATCTTTTCTGCTGAAGAAGTGCCTGCACCTCTCTTCTTTTCGATATTTCCCCAGATAAATGCTGTTCCAAGTGCAATAAAAATACCTACAACCTGCATTGGAATGATCTGTTTCCACAGTGCATTTGGTTCAATTCCAAGGACAGTAGCCGCACGCATTGTCGGTCCGCCCCATGGCAGAAGGTTCATTACACCCATTGCAGATACACAGATGAGCATCAGAGTTGTCGGTCTCATATTCAGACGTTTGTAAACCGGGAGCATTGCCGGAATTGTGATCAGGAATGTAGAGGCACCGCCTCCATCCAGATGTCCGATCATAGCAATGATACAGGTCATCATGGCAACACCGACTACATTACTTCCGACTTTCTTCATCAATGCATTGATGATCTTGTCGAACATTCCTACATCTGTCATAATTCCAAAGAAAAGTACAGAGAAGATAAACAGCGCTGCAGTACCATGTACTCCGGCTACACCGGCTGTTACAAATTCCCCCATTTCTTCAATCGTAAATGTTCCGGTTGCTACAAGGATCGCACCTGTTACAGTTGATACACTGACAAATGCAAGAGCCGGTACCGTTACATTTCTTAAGAGCAACGCAATCACAATAATGATGGTTGCAAATCCCAATAAGGCAAGCATTGCTTCACTCATGGCATTTTCTCCTTCCTTTTGTACGGGTACTTTTTCGTACCATTTATTTGATGATTCCATTATAAAAACCCAACCTTACACTCTTACAGATTCCTCCTTACATTTTGTTAAGGTAAATCTTTAAAAGTATTAAGGTTGGGTTTGTCTTATCTTACACCTTACAGATATCTGCGTCTTTTTTCTTATATCGGCTGGTTGGCACGATTCCGAATTGCCTCGAGAATTGCAGTATCCGATACCGGTTTTTCTACATATCCGTCAATGATTCCTTTCTGCCGGGCCTCTGCCATCTCACGGCTGACTCCATCAATAATAATAAGCTTCAGCATGTCCGGATATCTGCCTGCAAGCGACATACAGAAATCCACTCCACTGCAATCCTCCATCGTCTCGTCTACTACCAGCACATCTGCCTCCTGCTGTTCCAGACATTTTTGCAGTTCTTCTCTTTTCATACAGGTCTGAATCTGGATCCCGATCTTCTCAAAATTCTTTTTCAGCAGCTGCAATACCTTTGCATTGTCATCTGCCACCACGATCCGATAATCCTTTCTGGGAATATTCTGCACACTCTGTGGCATATGCTCTGTATCCAGTACCGGAAGGTAGATATGAAAGGTACTTCCTTCTCCTTTTTTGCTCTCTGCATAAATATATCCCTTATGTGAAGTAATAATCTGCTCCGCAAGTGCCAGTCCAAGTCCGGTACCCTCTCCCCCTTTTTTCGTTGTAAAAAATGGATCAAAAATCTGACGCAGCGTCTCTTTATCCATTCCACACCCATTATCTTTCACCTGGATATGGATATATTTTTCCATACATCCGAAAGCTTTTCAATCACTCCCTGAGCCAGTTTTTCTTTTTCTTCTGAATGGCAGGATATTCTGATATTTCCTTGATTTTTTCCAATCGCATGCACCGCATTAACGCAGACATTTAAAAGCACCTGGTTCAGCTGTGTCGCATTTCCAAGGATCATTTCATCATCTACACAAAACTCACTTTCCATATGGATCAGAGGCGTACAGACAGATTCCATCATCCTTCTGCACGCGTCATAAATTTCTTTATCGAAATATTTTTATAAACGGTCTCTACATTCTTTCGACTCAGGGACGAAATCTGGCGCACTACATCCTTTGCTTTTTCCGAAGCCTCATAAATTTCTTTTGCACTGTCCTGTTCTTCTGATCCTTCCGGAAGTTCCATCATCAAAAGCTCTGCATATCCCATGATCGGAGTCAGAAAATTATTGAATTCATGTGCGATACCACCTGTCATAGTTCCCATGATCTGAAGTCTTTGCTGATGTGCGATACTCTGCTCGCTCCGATGCATTTTTTCCAACTGCTCATTCAGTTCTTTCAGATCATTGATCTCCCGCACAGCTCTTCTCATATCACGCATCACTCTGCCAAATAAGACAACCGCAATACCGGCAGCCAACAAAATACCAACAAAAATACATACCATTTTCAAGAAACCTTCAGCTATCGGTTCGTACAGATCATCGTAGTCGATCACCGCACTGACTACCCAGAAGCTGTCTCCGATCTGAACCGGAGAATATGCACTGATTTTCTGTACTCTCGGACGTTTTTCATTTGTCCACCAATACGAATAATAATGAGAAATACCTTCTTTTCTCTTCTTCTGATCCTCAATCATCTTCTCCAGACTGGAGTAATCCAGATCCGGATACATTTTCTTCCTTCCTGCAATAACCGGAATTCCCCATTGTTCTTTCTTCGGATGCATGATGATCGTTCCTTCTGCATCTTTGACAACAATGTATCCATTCGTTCCGATGTGAATTCCCGAAATCAGTTTCTGATAATATTTTTCCGCATCGATCATCAGACAGATCTTTCTCCCATCCTTCAAAACACGCTTATATACATTATAGATTTTCCCACCTGTATCTTTTTCCATATAAATGCTATTCTTTGCCGAGCTTTGAGTGAGCAGCTGTGAACTTACAATCTGTACATCCTTGACACTCTCTGAAAGCTTTCCCTGTTCGTCTTCCAGGTACAGATTCGTGATAAAACTGGTCTGTGTGTCTATAAATTCCCGATATAGTTGTTTTGCCTCATCCTGCGGTCTTGTTCTCTGCTGTTTTTGCAAGAAAGCTTAAACTTTCCTCATATTCCTCTGTGGACATCGCCATATTTTCACTCAGGATTCTGGTTGTCAGGAGCATCTGTTCCTCCTGGTTCTGCATCAAAGTATCTCTGTACTTTTTCCAGACACCAAATCCTGCAAATACAAGAATTACGATTAAAAAAAAGTGGAATCGCAGCAATCAGTGTCTTTTTTGTTTTTCTTCATATATTCTCGTCCCCGGTTTGTTATCAATTGACTTGTTCTCTTTCTAATATTATAATGTTTTTTATAAGTTGTATAGAATTTATTGAAATTTTTACTTTTGGGAGGTTGCCTCAATGGCTGACAAAATACTGATCGTAGATGATGATCCGGCAATCTGTAAGCTGCTGGAAAAAGTAATGCACAGCAATGAGCTAGAAACAACAACAGTAAACTGTGGCATGGATGCGCTGTCCATCCTGAAAAATCATACATTTGACCTGATCCTTATGGATATCATGCTGGGAGATATGGAAGGGTTTGAAGTTATCAAAAGGCTTCGCAATCAGGGGATCAGTACTCCGGTTATGATCGTCAGCGGACGTAATGAAGACTATGATTCTCTGTACGGGCTTTCACTTGGAGCGGATGATTATATCACCAAGCCGTTCCGACCGCTTGTACTTGGTGCTAAAGTAAAAGCACTGATCCGCCGCAACAAGAATCTGGTACTCGACAATTCCGATACTCTGGAATGCGGTCCATTCAGCTATGATACCACAACCATGCGTTTTTACAAAAATGGCGAAGAACTTATCCTTTCTTCCAAGGAGTCTGCACTTCTTCTGCTTTTTATGAAGCATCCGCAGCAGGTTTTCACCAAGGATATGATCTATGAGCATGTCTGGGGCAATACGGTTGCCGTTGATGACAATGCGATCATGGTCTACATCAACCGGCTTCGTGGTAAGATCGAGGACGACAGACAGAATCCGGCGTATATCCTGACAATCCGCGGACTGGGATACCGTTTTGTTCCGTAAACGACCTTTTCATCAAGAAGAGGCTCCATCCTGAATCTTCTCCTAATGAATAAGAAAGAATGTGCCTCGGCACATTCTCGCGCCGAGCGCGGTCGCTTGCGACATTCTTCATCTTCGTGCGAGTGCGCATCTCCGGCACGCAGTGCCTTTTATTTCATAGGAAGTTCCTTTGGAA
>ENA-OQAZ01000119-OQAZ01000119.1-human-gut-metagenome-genome-assembly--contig:-NODE-119-length-39275-cov-5.826786_pt1 | contig 39275 bp, 47 predicted proteins | sample MGYA00242737_ERZ504531 | MGnify/ENA primary metagenome ERZ504531 (study PRJEB26092, sample SAMD00036244) | human gut metagenome | host: Homo sapiens | study: EMG produced TPA metagenomics assembly of... | reverse complement strand
GTAGAGAGTGGCTCTCGAACTTCGAGGTACAGATGAACGAGGACAGGAACGCATCCGCCGCTGAAAGCGAAAGTAATTACCCCGGTGGAGATGTACGCTACATCGGATTGCTGACAGCATTGCGCGTATCGCATGACAGTTCCGACAAGCGTCTTTCGTCCAAGGTGGAGACCTATCCCCTGAACCAGTCCCAGATTCCATCTTCACCGAGGACCTGCTCAAACTCACCGAAGAGAAGAAGACGCTCACGGCGTGGGATATCTATAACGTGGCAACCGAAATCTACAAGCCCGGACGTACGGACATTCCGGCCATGATTCCCCAGAACGGGGCGCTGGCCGAGCTGATGCTCTCGGAAGGGTTGCCGGAATCTTAAAAGGCTGCCACGTGACAAGAATCAAGGGACAACTGACGACAGCCGACTACCTGCATAGCGGAATATAACAGGCTGGTCCGCGGGCTTGAGAAGGACGGCGAGTACCTGTGGGAGACCTACTGCTGGCTGTCGTTCTGCACGGCATGCAGGGCCTCCGACGTGAGGACCTGCGCTGGAAAGACATCTTAGGAAAAAGCACCATGACCCGCATCGAGCAGAAAACAAAGAAAAACCGCCTGATCAAGTTCAACAGGGACGTGCAGGAGAAGAACCGTTTCCTGTACGAGATGCTCGGACAACCCGCCCCCGAACAGTACATCTTTCTCAGCCCGCGTACCGGGAAACCTTACTCGCTGGAATACATCAACAGGCTGCTCAAGGTATTCAAGGTAAGGTACAGGCTGCCGATCAGGGCATTCTCCACACATACCTTCCGCAAGACTTTCGGGCGCTATGTCTACGAGCTGATGGGACGCTCGGCCGAGGGCCTGATCCTGCTCAACCAGATATTCCGCCATTCCAACCTGGAAACCACCCGGCGCTACATCGGGCTGGCGCAGGAGGACATCGACAAAGTGTTCGATTCCATACGTCTATGAGAATATTTTCAACGATGCCCGGAACCCGAGCGGGAGGTTCCGGGCTATGCTTATATAACATATCAAAATCAGAACTGTAAATGGACACACCGATATATATCGACACATACTTCCGCGTCGAGTCCGGCTATGACGGCGGTCGCATGCCGGAAGAGAAAGCCGGACGCTTCTTCGACGAGGTAAAGCGCCTTTTCACGGAAACAGGGTTCAGCATCAAGGAAAACAAATACAAAGACGGTTGTCCCGAGGTGTATCTCGGAAAGACATGCCTGTACTGTCATCCCCAATCGTTATCGGGCCCTGTTCTTAAAGAGCACATGGAGCTTATCGAGAAGATTCTGGCACAAGGAACGACCTTCCGGTACCTACGTACTGACACTTACGGCGAGATTCTCGACCTGACGGAGGAGGAAGAACTCGCGTATTACCACAAGACTCATGACATGACTATCGGGGGTGTCTTTCTCGACGCCTTCCGCACCAAGCGCCGGAACCTGTACAAGAGCCGGGAGCAGGTGCTGGAAATACTCGTCGAAAAGCTGCGTGTCAAGACACTCCGTGGGAAGTCCGTTTATTCGAACACCTCCCCGGCATACCGTTATATCAGGGAAATGTACGGGAAAATGGTGTCCGAAGGACGGCTCGTCGAGGGATGCAAGCAAACCGCTTCCGGGAAACTGCCGCTCTGCCGCACGGCAACCGGCAGGGAACTGAAAATGAAAAGACGGGAAGACGACAGGACGGAATGACACGCGGTTCCGTACCGGACATGGCCGGATACCAGTCCGAAGACTTCTGTAAATCATAATTTTCAAGCCGGACTGTCAATCGAAAGAAGGACGACCCGGCTATACTTCAACAACAAGAGATAGCACTATTATGAGCATACAAATCGGAAAACTGTTGCCGGACGGCAGTGTCCGGCACATCAAGGCGCTCCATGAGACGCTTTCAAAAGACCTTGTGAGGAAACTCCGGGTGTTCTATCCCAATGACAGACGGTAGATGCCCTGCTGTCGCTGGGCGACATACAAAAACTGGGACCGTCACCCTATGGAAAATGGACAGGAACCGGCGATACCGTCCACTGTTTTTCAAAGATCCGTGACGGACGGGAAACACCGCGGCAATCCGCATCACGCATCGCGGACAACGCAGACATTTTCGGCCGCATGGAGGACACGTGCCTCCTGTTCGATAACGGCAGATGGCATGTCATGGACAAGGGAGAATACTGTGAACTGCCGCTCTTCGTCGAAGATACGCCCTCCCATGACAGCATGAAACCGATCACGGTATATGTGAACAACCATGTCCGACTCGAAAAGATAAATACACCGCAGCACTGGCAGGGACTTGAGGAACTCGCCGAACGGGAATCCAGGATACTCTATGTCTACCGGGGGTGCCGCCTTGTGAGAATCGTCCGTTCGTCCAACCTTAAAAAGAAACTGTATGCGGCACAATAACATCGTATCGGCCATAGAATGGCTGCCGGAACACCTGTTCACGGAAGAGATCGTGGAAGCAGCCGTCGAAAGCAAGGAAATAGAGGTGCTGAGCCATATTCCGGGACGTTTCCTCACACCCGGACGTATAGAACGAATCATCGCGGGCAGCACGGAGAGCTGGCACAGCTTCGAGCTGCGCAATATTCCGGAGGCGTACCGTTCGGGAGCAGTCTGTGACTACGCCATGCGCAAAAAAACGAAGAATATCACGGCCGTTCCCGAAGCAATGGTTACCCGAGAAATGGCAGAAGCGGTCATCCGAAACGGACGCGGGGATTTCGACATTCTCGCCTTCATACCTGAACGCCTTTGGGACGCACAACTGGCATACCTGGCCTTGCGCAGCTATATTTACGACCCGTATTACACGGACAGCAGGACAGACGCGTCATGAAAACGGGCTTATCCTCGGATATGTCCCCGTTGAGGTAAAGACTCAAGAGTTCTATTACGGGATGCTCGACGGATGAAAATATTGAGCACGGTTACCGATGCCGTCGTGCCGTCCCGTTTCAAGACTGCGGCATACTACCGCAAGATGGCGGAACATGACCTCTCGCTTGTTCCCGCCCGGTTCTATTCCTATGAGATTCTCCATGCGGCTGTCTGTTCGACCGAAGGAAAAAACTTCATCACAGACCCCCAGTTTTTCAAGCCGTTGTCGGTATATCTGGACGACATGCTGGCGGACCGGCTGATGGAGAAACACCCTTACATGTTCGGGGAGTTGCCGAAGCGGTTCAAGACACCGGAAAGACTGGTCATTGCCATCGATAACAGCAAACGGGAGACGAACTGCTATATCGACGAGGAAACTGAACAATCCCTGCTCACGGTGGAAGTGTGCAAGGCATTCATCCGAAGAAACGGCAACTGTCCCGAATTTCCTGAAAATGTATGGACGCGGGAATTTGTCGACTACTGCATGGAGCACGGGACGTGTTTCCGCTGGTTCCGCCAGATGCCCAAAAAGTTCCAGACCTACGCGAACACGCAGGCGGCGTATGATTACGGCCATCACCATATCTGTGACTTTGCCAAACGGTTCATCACCCCACAAATGGCGAAGGAGTGCTACCGGGAGCGCAGTTATGCACGTGCCATCCCCGGACATTTCCTCACGGAGTTCTGCCGACAGACCGGACTGCCCGAGAAGTTCTACGGCGGGGAAACCACGATGCTGTCGCTGAAAAACAGCCGTGACGACTATACTTACTGCAAAGTCGGCAATACCTGTCTGGCCTTTTACCTGAAAGAACAATACGAGCCGTCCTCGGCACATCTGATGATGACGCGGTCGGATTCAAAATACTGCACGCCGGAGAAGGTGTTCGACGTGCCTGTCGGAACCTTCCACCGCACGTGGCTGGAAAAGATCGTGGCGGAAAACGACCCCCGCTTTGTCAAACCCCGTGTGGACAAAGCGTTGAAAGCCGTACAGGCGGTCTGCTATTACGGTGTCGAGAAGTTGAAGGACCTGAACCGTACGGAAATCTTCCGCAACACCTTCATGGGCGAGACCATCGGTTACTGCGCCCGCCGCAGGGACCTGACCTACCACAGCGACAACTGCGGGACCTTATCAAGGGCTTGAAGTTCAAGATCCGGGGAATGGCTGTCCCCGTAACCCTGGCGGAAGACATGACTCCTTATACGGCCGACATGCTGCACCGGAAGTTCGGCTTCTGCTATATCGGAATGACGGCATTCGCCACGGACTACGGCCTGGACATGGAGAAGGCATACACCTTTGCACAGATGCGCCAGATCGTAAGGGAGAAAGGGCACAAGCCGTCATTGAGAAACTACAAACGTGAACTGAAACAAATAAACATCATACAATGAAAAAATACCGGATAGCTATCGAAGAGACGCTCCGTAAGGTCGTGGAGATCGAGGCGGAAACGCCCGGTCTGGCCGTCTGCAGGGCGGAAGACGAATACAATGAAGAGAAACACGTGCTGTCAGCCGACAATTTCGCAGGAGCTGACATCGCGCTCTCGACTGATGACATCACGGTCATGGAGACTCTGGAAGACGTGGGTTTCATCGGATACGTGCAACGCCGTTTTGAGGAATGCCGGGAGTCATATCCGTCGAAGACAAAGTCCGGCTGGCATTCGGAAGTTTCGACAACGCCCTGTATGAGTTCGGCGAATACCGTAAGGAGGCGGCCCGGAACCGCCCGCAGGTCTACCTGCTGTACCGGAGCGATGCCTGGCACAACCGTTCTTCCATGGAGCTCATAGCCCCGTTCTCCTCCCTCGAAAACATGATGGAGTACCTGCGGCGTAAGAAGAAGGAATTCCGCCTGACGGAAAGTGATCTGGAAGAGTTCAAGAACAACCGGCAGACGAAGGGGCGCGGCGAAAACTACCTGTACGAGTCGGATTATCTGGATGTGCTGCCGGAACAGGAACCCGAACTGCCGCCGAAAGATGACGCTTTCTATGACAAGGTTTTCACCTGCGGGCAATCCGAGCTGTCACGCAGGGAGTTGGAATCTCTGCCGGAGCCGTTCGATACCTACCATGTTACGGACGAAGAAATGGAACAGATTGTGTACGAAACGGAAATGGAGACACGGGACCGGCTGCGGCTCGGTAAAAGAAAGCCCATAGATTTTGACAATGACCGCCATAGTGAAATCTGGTGGGAAGAAATGGAAAAAGCAGTGGTAAGGCACGGCGTACCGTACTACGAGGCCGAATAACGAAAATAGAACCTGTTCATCACATGCCATAATGATGACGGGCCGTCGCGGCTACGGCTGCGGCGGTCTTTTTTTTTTCAAAACGAGGTGAGTATTCCACCCCTTATACAAAACGATTACCTACTCTTAAAAAAACGGATTTATGAAACAGACAAGACAGGATTTCTTCACGGCGAACGGGGAAGGAATCAAAATCATGACATTTACGGAGTTCGCCCGGCATATCCTGCGTATGGAATGCGGGGAAAGTCTGGAACTGTATGCCGTTGTGAACCGGCAGACACGGGAATGCTCCCGGCCGCTCTCTGTCAGAAAGGAACAATGGAACGGTACGCCCTTTTACCTGCTCGGCGGGCACGGGCAGGAAGTCCGTACCATCAATTTTGCGGGTCGTCCGAAAGAGGAGTTTGAAACGACCTGCCATGATGCCTTGGACAGCTACGATGCCGTGGAAAGTATCGGGGCGGTCGTGTCAAGACTGCGTGAATTATCTCCTGAAGAACTGCATAAGCGGATTGCGGAAGAGATGAAGACCGGCTGTAAATACCTGTTGGTCTACCGCAGCGAGGAGGAGATGACGGCCGCACTCGACGGCAAGATATACGCCATCAGCGATACGGACGGCAAATTCCTTTGCGACCTGTATCAGCCGGATTATCTCCATCTGGAAAACGGGGGCGATATTGTGGACACCGCATCCATTCCGGACATGCATTTCCATTCCGATTGGGCAATCGCCAACCCCACGGTACGCGACAAGGTGCTCTCCTCCCGGATGGTGATTATATATACCCACGAAACGGCAACGCTATGATAGAGATTGGCAACAGGATAGAAACGCCGGAAGGTGTGTTCTATGAACTGGAATACGGAGGGGAAGGAAACATCTACAAGAACGAGGATGCCTTTCTCAACCGCCCCGATGAAGTGTGCTATATACCCGAATACGCGGCAGAAGACCGTGAGGACTGGCGTGTGCCGGAGAGCAGTGACGGCTGTTTCACGCATAACTCACTGCTCGCCCTGTGCAAGGGTAATGAAGAGGTGTGCCAGGATCTGTTTTACAGCCTTGAATGGACGTACCCGACCACCTTGCTGGAAGAATGGGACTCGAACGGCTATTTCGATGAGATCGAGGCTGGTATGACAGTAACGATTAAATGGAACGGCATATCATGGACAGGAAATACAAAATCACATACTCGGGAAAAATCACGGGCAAGACCCCGAACTACATATTGAGCCTGCGGGCGCATCTGAAAGGCATTTTCCCTGAAATGGAACGGTATGGTAAGGAAGAATTCGACCACGTGCTTCATTGCATCAGCTCGTTCATTGATGATTTTACCTTCAAGGTACGCAATTCCCGATACCGGGGAGACATCCTGAAAAGGACTATCAGTAACGACTGCCTGAAAGTGTTCAACCTGGGTGACGAGAAAGTGATACTGACCGTCTCCTTCACCCCGCTGGAAACATGAAACCAACAATATGACAGATATGGATAAAATACAGAAAGACAATGCGGAGCCGGGCAAAGCCCCGGACAAAATGAGCGCCGACAAGCTGCATCTGTTCGCCACCCAGTACGCCTTTATCGACGGACGGCTGCACGAGGCCGAGCAAGCCATGCTGAAATTCATGCTGGAGTTCCTGGCACAATATGGCCGCGTATCACTCGGCCTTACAGAAGAGGAGGAACTCGATGACAACAACTTCCCCGTCACGACAACCTTGTACGGGAAGCACGACACGCCCCGTATCAAGCTTACCGATGTCTACCTGACGGATGACGGGGAATATCTCCTTGCTGACGGAATAGATGCGGAGACCGGGGAAAAACGGGACGGATTCTATATCTACAGCGAACAATACGCCGATATCTTCCAGTTCGTCGGCCACGCTTCGGAGATGAACTGACGAATGAGGAACAACCATAAAACGAAATATCAATGGACTGTATCAAAGATTTACAAGACGCCATCCGCAACATTCTCGTGAACAACGGTCTTACGGAACTCTGTCTGGGAGAGCCTGACGAACTGGACGATCCCACCTATATCATCTGGTATGACAGGCACTGTGAGCCTCACGAAGACCCGGTATTGAAGGTTTGCCTTGAAGATGAGGCATTGCCGTTGAGGTCGAAGCCCGCAGTTTCGGGAACACGATAACCGTCTACGATTATGACATAGACCGTATTGAATGGTGGAAAGGCATTCATGCCAATATTCTGGAAGTGCTGGAGCGTGACGGCAAGCGCCGGTGTCCGGCCTGTGGCAGGACGGTCAAGGAAAAGCAGCTGTATTGCAGTGCCGGATGCCGTGATTTCATGACTCCCGGACCGACCGTGGAGCAGGTCGCGGAAAAAGCCAACCGGAATATCCGCAAACTGGCAAGCCTTGCCGCCGGAAAGGACAAGGCGTACCGGAAGCGGCTGATAGAGAAATATACCGTCGGCCTGTCATAGGCCGGGCTTTGTGACACTAAAAAATGTATGATATTATGGCAACAAGAACCATCTACCTGACCGTACGGCTCGATATCGACAACCCGAAGGCCGATGAGATAACGGACGAAGAGGTTGACGAAATTATCAGCGAAGTGGACTATGAATTCAAAAATTACGGGGACTATGAAATCGACACGGAAATCTGCGGGAAAAATGACGAAGGTGGTCTTTAGACGCTATCCCGACGGACAGGTCATCGCCCTGTTCCCGGACATACCGTGGAGCGGACGGCGGGGTGAAATAACCTCCTACATGCATGTCGGCCAGCATGGCGCAGCGACTATGCGGGCGTGATCGCCATGACACGGCCAGCCCATGAAAAGGAGTACCGCAACCCGCTTTCCGAACTGAGAGCCATCGGTTACGATGACCTACACATCATGCGGCGTGCAAGACCGAAATTCATAAACAGCTAAAAACAAATCTTATGTCTCATAAACCGAATGCCGTTCCTGTCTTGCAGGAGGGAACGGTCTATACAATTATACTTGACAACGGACGAAAGGTCCACGACGTAATCTATCATGCCTGTGTCGTCTCCGGCAAGTCGTATTTCGCCAAAGGCGATAAGACCTATCCCGCCGAAAAGGTGCGGAACCATTCAATCACCGGACATGCCGCATCGGACGGCTCTAGAAGGAACGGCACACCCAATCCCGACCGCTTCGCCATCACGGATGAAGTGTGCGAGGTCGTTGATGTAGTTACCACGCCGGAAACCAATCCGGAAATGTTCCGGTGTCGTGTCAAATGCCTGATGTATTCAGCCTGTCACAAGCCGAGGCTGAGAAAGTCATCGCTTCAACGCCACTAAAGCTGGAACTCTTCTACGACGTAGGCCGTGGCAGTTTCGCTATTGACGCCGAGGCAGTTGGCAACACACCGCTGTATAATCCTTACACGGGAAAGGAAATCCCGGATGAAACCTAAGCCGAACTACATCGAATATGAGAGAACTATATATCAAGAATCTCTGCATCGAGATTACCCGACGTTGCAACATGCGCTGTACCCATTGCATGCGGGAGATGCCGAATCCGTGGATATCCCTTTGAAACATATAAGCAACCTGCTGCGGCATGTCAGGCATATTCACCATTTCAACATCACGGGCGGCGAGCCGTCGCTTAACGTCCGGGCCATCCGCCATATCCTCGAACGGGTACGCGCCTACGGTATTACTGTCAATGACTTTTATATCGTAACCAACGGCTCTGCCACATCCCGTTCGGAGGAATTCATAGAAGCCTGCGCCGCACTGTACGAGTACCAGGAGGAAAAGGAACAGGACTCCGGCCACATGCTCGAAATGAGCGACGACCGCTTCCATGATCCGGCAGAGCATGCCGCCACGCTCGCGGCACTTTCCCCGTATCCCTTTTTCGGAGTCCGGGGACAGGCCGAGCGTATCTTCCTTTTCCGGGAAGGCCGCAGCACGGAGGGGTTTCCGAACCTGTTCATGGGATTTATCTTACGGAGGAGAACTACGTTTACGGCGACCTCTGTCTCAATGCTGAAGGCATGGTTCTCTCCAACGGGGACCTGAGTTATGCCCGCCAACGGAACATGCCCTGTGTCCCTGCGGGAAACTGATGCAATATCTCCGGATGACCTTGAAAAAGCGTCAAAAAGAAAGATTGTACGAATAAATACACAAATCAAAAAACTTATGTCAATCGTATGCAGTATCTGCGGCGGCACTGGAGTGAAATGTACCGCCGTCATCGACCCGAACACCAGACAGTTCCTCGAATTTACCCGCAACGCCTTGTCGGACGGCCGGTGCAGCCAGTGCGGCAACGTTGCCCTGACCGACCCTGACGAAGTAAAAGCCGGGCTGGACAAGCTTTGGACGGAATATACGGCGCGGCATCGTGCCGCCCCCAACTACACCTGCTGCGACATTGTCCGGCATGGTGATTACGACGGGTGTGAAAAGGCGTATATCCGCATCGGAGGCCCGTCAGACGTGGTCGAGAAGTATCCGGTCGTGGCCGTGTGCCGCGACCTCGAAGAGCTCAAATCACTTGCGCTCCCTGACCCGACGCGAGAATTTACCCTCATGGGAATTCAAGGGTTCGAGTTCCACGACGTGTTGGAAAACAAGACCTACGAGATCGGGGTGGACGACCTGAAAATTCCCGTCACGACGAAAGAGGTGCTGGACTTTTACCCGGCGGAACATCGGCTGAAAGAAACGGACATCGAACAATATGCCGCGGCTTACACGGCCCGTATCAAGGCGTACAGGGAGTATACCCGTCAGCTCGACGCCACACTCGTGCGGCGGCTTCTCGACAAAGAGCGGCTGATGAAAGTCGGCGAGAGCGACGGTTTCCGCTTGAAACTCCATTTCGACTGGTTTGTCATTTTAAAGCGGGAGAACGAAAGGATGTACGCGCCTTTCAAATACGCTGTAAATGCTTATTGTCTGGATAATATCCAAACTTTCGACCGTCGTTATGTCACGCTCGAAGATGCCTTGCTCCACTGCCTGAACGGTTTCAACGAGAACGCGAACATTCCTAACCGTTACAAGTCCATCGGGCATTACCTGTCGGGGAAATCCTGACGACGGGCAGTGTATCGACGGGTTACCGGAGGCCACGGGTGCTTTCCCCTTGACCGGAATACCGTCGGAACAAGTAACAATGTAACCAAAGAATAAAAAATATGATGAATGATTATAAAATCAAGAACATTCTCGAATCCCTGAAAGAGGAGGTCGAGAACGGGAAGGTATCCCTGCGGGAAGCTGCTGTCGAACTTCATAAAGCCGGCTGGACGAATTTCATCGACATCGACGCCACGAGGAACCTACTGAAGACCCGGAATGTAACGGGGAACGGAAATGTCCCGGGAGTTTCCGACATGATGGGAAAATACCGCGAGATGAAAGCGGCGCACCCGGATGCCCTGTACATTTTCCGAAACGGGGAATCTTGTGAATTGTATGAGGATGATGCCATCGCCGCTTCCGGCATTTTGGGCATTGCCACCGCCGAACGCGTCGACGGGCAAGGGAAAGGCGTCAAGGAACTGCGGTTTTCTTTTCGTGACCTGGACGTGTATCTCCCCAACTGATACGCGCCGGAAACCGGGTGGCTGTCTGCGAACCGAATCAAACCGGTTCGGGCAAACGAGTTTGATAACCATTAAATAACAAATATTCAAAACCCAAAGACACATGATAAAGATAACAACGATTTTCGGCGAGGACGCCGTACGGGAATATGAAGAGAACAATGAACTGCCTTCTGAAGAATGGCTGGCGGATAACGGGGGCGTCGTGGACGAGAAAGAGTTCGAGACTGAGGCGGAGTACAATGCTACATCGCCGGGGTAAACGATGCCGACGGATGGAGTGATTATCATATCATACGCCACCGGTCGGAAGAGGCGGACACCTCGAGAGAGGAAAATCTCTGGCTACGTCTCGGAATTAGCGTCCGGGGCAGCCGGGAGGACATCGAAAGGATTCTAAACGGGGACACCGAAACCCTTCGGAAACTGCTCGATGCCGGACGTTATGGGATTGGCGGAGAGACCTATGTCCCTGGTTCGACCGTCGAGGGGTACAACGAGGACCACGACACGGAGTTCGAGGAGGAAGACGTGGAGTTCCATTTATAATAAAACCACACCATCTGCAATAATGATAACAGTAAAAGTTCTACTCGGTAAGGATACTGTAAGCATATACAGGAAAACCGGGGATATCTCGTCGGTGGAGAGCACGGCCGAATCCGGGGGATATGTGATAACCCGACATTTCGAGACCGAAGCTGAATACAAAGCCTACGCAATGGCTGTGGAAGACCTGGACGGACATGAAGACTGGCAGATGCTGGCTCCTGCCGTTACGCCGGAAGCTCCGTTCCGCAAAGGGGAATTTGTCCGGCTGACAGACGATGCAATTAAGCGGATACGTGAAAGTTTCGGGGACGGACCGGCTGACTACAGAAAGGAAATGATTTTGGAGGTGATTGCCTGGTGCCGCTATGAAGGCACATGGATCATTGAAGTCCGAGATATCCGTGAAGACGATACTCAGGAGTTCGATGCCGTTTTTCTGCGCCCCTTGACGGCACGGGATCTCGTGGCTATTTCCGCACCCCGACACCCGCTATCCACTGCGATATATCCTATTCACATCCGATAACTTAAATGATGCATGATGGAAAATATATTCATACTGCCCGGAAACGAACAGGAACTGTTTAACCGGTATTTAGATAACAACGAATACGGCCCTCTGAAAGAACGGCTGGAACTGGTCAGGAAAGCCTTGAGCAACAAGCTTTCCCCGGATGAACGCAATAAGCACGGCTGAACGTGGGTGTGCATGAACTGTCCATGGAACGTAAGGAACTGGAAAGAAAGATATTCCAAATGGCACTCAAATCCTTTGCAGAACGGGTTTGTGACGAGCAACGCGCTCTTTGCGAACAGGGGTTCTGGCAGGCACCGTGCGGCAAAGAGGCGGAATATATCTCCTCCGCTCCGGTTCCGGACCTTGTAACGGACGTGAAGCAGTACAAGACCATTTGCCGCTGGTGGGAGAAGCTGTCCGATACCAGGAGGCTGAAGGTAGCGGCGATGTTTGCAAACGAACTGGGACCGATATACGGGCACGACACCGAAACGCTGGAACGGATTTATAGCCGCTGGTTTCTACTCTCCTTAGATGGCAAACAACGCATCTACATTCATGGACCACAAACGAAAAACAGACTTCACTATGCCATACAAAAGCTCGGGAATAATCATCAGCGGGACACAATATGACCGCAGGCAGAAGCTCACTCCTTTTCAGAAGGCTGAAATTTTCCACCGTTACATGACAGAAGCTGTCAGCCAGCGCCAGCTTGCCCGGGAATACGGTGTCAGCCGCAGGCTGATAACCTTCATTGTGAACCCAGAAAGCGAAGAGCGGAACAAGGAACTGCTGAGAGAGAACAAGGCAAAAGGCTTGTATAAATATGACCGGAAGAAACATACCGAAAATATACGCAACCACCGTCGTTACAAACAGAGATTATTTCAAGAAGGTAAAATCATACTAAAAGATGGATAGACAATGAGAATACAGGAGAAACAAAAAGCGTTGGAACAGGAAGTTATAGCCAACCTGTGTGCGATACCGAAAATGCCGGAAAATATGTTGCCCCATACGGTATATGTCGAGGAGGAAGGGGAAGACGGGTATGGGCACGGGATACCGGTATACACCATGTACCGGTTGGAGGAGATACGCACGGACGGAAGCTGCACGCTTTACAACGCGGAAAGCCGGGAGCGTTTCACCTGCCGCCACCTGCATGAGATTAACATGGACTGGCTGGTGACAGTCTGGGAACGTTATCTGGAACTCTGTGTCGAGCAGGATATCTGGAAAGGGAATGCCGTTGCATTCCTGAAAGACCGTACCGGCAAACCGGAAGAGGAAATCATTTCATTCGTGGAAACCTCGTGGGACAAATGCCAGGCTTATACAGACAACCTCAAGGCGTTTCTTGGGGAAGATAAAGACCGGGAAATATGGATATTCTCTTTCCCGCTGGACGAATTTGAACGTGACGTTCCGGCCGGGAAAATCATCGTTGATTACGAAAATAACCCCGCAACGCGGGTTGAGAAGATGATACCGCTGGAATTTACGGCCAACATCAATGATGAATGTTTTGATGACCGGAACAATTGGGTAAGAGCCATTGAACTTCCCAAGCAGGAATAATAAACTATTTGAATCAATAAATATGATTACAAAAGAAAACATTGGCAACGAGACCTTTGAGTCTATGACCATCAATGACACGCCTGCATTGTTTACGGATATGCGGATTGACCGGAATGCCGTTCCGGAGGGACTGTACGCATACGATATCCGGGAGTCGGATGACGGGGACCGTCTGGCGACCATCGAACCGACGGTGATGGTAAATCATGGCGGAACCATCCTGACCAGGAAAGAGTTTATCACGGAAAAGGACGGCTATGTACAGATTGACGAATACGGTTTCGAGGACTCCATGACACTGGAAGAGTGGCTTGAGGAAAACAATTAAATGTATAAAGGATATGGATATTAAGGAACTGACAGAAAGGTATCGGGATCGTTTCGATGCCCATTACCTGCAAGACGATAACGGAACCGGCAGAAAAGGTCGGAAACGGAAAAAGGAAGTTGAGACCCCGAATTTTCTCAAGGATGTCATCCGGCCGATCCTGGACACTTTGCCGGACTTGTTGCTGGAGTACGGGTTCACCAAAACTACGGATGATTACGCCATGTACGGCGAGTATTACCGTATCAAGGCGGGTATCGTCCTCGTGGGAGGTTTTTCCATCGATGAGGATTTTAACCTGTACTTCACGCCATTGTTCCATGGCAAAGCCTGCGGTAAGAGTCAAAAAATCGACAGCATCGGACAACTCGTTGAAATCATCCGCGAACAATTTGAAAGAAGGGAGGTGAAGATGAAAGGATAGTTTCATGCAATAGACATGGGTCGTTCCGTAATTTATTGTATATTTGTCAGATGAAGAAAGTCTGTATATGTATTTCGGACGAAAGCCCGGCAGTTGAACGGATTACAGGCACTTTCATGTTTGGCTGACATCAAACCTAATATATCTATTTGATATGAAAAAGGAAGAGATTATTCGCCGCTGTTACGGCGGCATGAAGGAAAGGCATGGCGTGGAAACCATCATCCTTTTCCATGTCGGAGATTCATTCGAGGCGTATTTTGATGATGCCGAAACGATTACCCGGATCACGGAAGTGCCCCGGTTCAAGATGACGGCGGCGGGTATACCTGCCATCAGGATTTCCGACGCCGCCTTGGAAGAATGTAGAAACCGGTTGCTGGATGCAGGATGCAAGGTATGCGTGTCCGAGGTCCGGGGGGTATCCGGCCGCCACATTCTCAAAATCAATGAAACAAATACGGAAACGGGCCGATGAATTGGTATTGATAGCGGCAGCAATAGGTCCTTGGACACTGTTGGTGGTAGCGGTATTAATCATCGGAACGCTGAAATGCTGTCTGACCACGGACTCGGACAGCATTGACGAAAGTATCAACAAATCACCGGGGATAGTCGCGCATGTCATGGTACTGGACAGTACGGATAATGGTTTTCGGGTGGTTTATGCGACGGCTGAGCCGGTAACGGATGAAAGGTTTGCCGAGATATGCGACAGGCCGGGTATTCTGGAGGGGTTCGAGAACCTGAAACGGAAAGCTCCCGAACACTTTGGCGGCAACCTGCTGGAAACCGACATCTGTGACTTCGCGTTGTACGCCTACCGGTTTCCTATCGATAAGGACGTACGGATACACAATATCTTTGTCGCCGGTAAAGAGAAAATGGACTTCTATGTCCGGAACAACCCGGACCTGCCCGGGTGCGCTACATGGATGCACCACGGTACGGAACAAGGGAACCAATATCTGAATGCTGACGATATAAATCACTGTATACCCAACGGAAGGCGGATTTACCGTTATTGGAAATGCCGTTATCTACTGCAAACTTCTGATACTGACGAGCGTTTCAGTCATTTTACAGAGGAGGAAAGGCTGTACTGAATGCAGCCTTTTCTCTATATATATTACACATAACCATCTGAAAATTAATAACTAAAACGTTTTGTTGGCGTGAAAAATTGGCATATATTTGTATGGAAAAGTGACCCATTGAAAACAGATTGTCAATTGAAAGCAATAGATTGAATATGAAAGAACAGTAATATGACATCGGAAAAATCGCAACTGAAGTTTGCGAGATCGGAAGAGACGGGCGAACTGATAGGGTTCGTTTCGCGCCATTCCAAGACACGTAAATTGATGGGAGTCCGTGAAGACTCAAGATTCGGCAAGCAGATTTGTGTCCTTTCGGAAGACCTGAAAGGAACTCTCGAGCCAAACATACTATACTCGGTAGAGTTGAAACCCATGCACAAAGCCAACGGGTATGTAGTCGTTGCCGCTACCCCCGTGTTATTTCAGGCGCATGTGGAAACAGTGATCGTCCCGAAGACATTGTATCAAGTAACTGTGACGTTCGGCAACAAAAAGATTTTCTTCGACCCGAAAGACGGCAAGAGCGTAATGAGCCGCACAATAGACGGTGTGCTGGAAATCCTCAAGGGACGCAAGGATATCAAGTACAAGGAAGGTGTCATCACCGACTATCTGAATCAGGCGCGTGCTCTGGTACGACGTATGGAATCCGACGGGTTCATCTATACGGGAGACAGACATCAGGGAGGAATTCAATGAAAGAAAAACCGGTCGTGGGTATTGCGACCGACGGTGCCCATTCTGCAAAAGAGAGGTTGACACGCTTCCGGGCTGTCGACCTCTCTTCAGGAAAAGAACTCTTTTCCAAAGCTATCGGTAACTGGACGAACAATATCGGGGAGTTTCTCGGCATTGTCGAGGCGGTCAGATATGTCATGGAACATCCGGAAAGTCCGCGAACAATCTACTCGGACAGCATTACAGCCATCACGTGGTATTGTAACAAACAGACAGCCTCTTCACGCAGATGCCCGGCATTGCAGAAAGCGGAGATATTCCTCAAAGTGATGGAGCAAGAATCAAGGACATCGAAGTGCTGCACTGGGACAACCGCCTGTGGGGTGAGATTCCTGCCGACTTCGGAAACAAATAACAACATCAATATGGCAAAATTAAAATCACAGTCACAGAAATATGTTGAGCTGAAGGAGGAAGACTACCTGCTGCTCATCGAGAATACCATCAAGATGGAAGCCCTGAAGATTGCCGGTATCGAAAAGATGCCCATATACAAGGCTATGGAACATATCCTTGAACACGAGCACATCGACCTGCTCGTCAAACCCGTTTCAAGGAGATATTCTTGATTTTTTTAGGTGGACAATAATACACCCCACAAGCAAAATCAATGCTTATCAGTACCAAATGATAGTATATAATAACAATTAATGTAAATCAATGCAAATCAGATGATTAAGAAAGTGGCGCATGTACGGAATTATCTATACCATACATGCGCCACTTTGCTCTATACACTTTTTGATTTCCTTGATTGATAAAAGAAGGTTCTTTTCCAGTGTTTTACAATCCGACTTTTTTATATACTTTTGTCTTCAGTATCAGTTGGTTATTGAAACCCTCTATGTATGCTTATAAGTAGAGATTAGCTTTTTTAAGCGAAACTAACTACTGGTTATCAATCAATTATCAAACAAAAAAAGTTTGCCTGGTGGACACAGATTCTTTTCTGCGAGAAAGCACATCTGTGTTTTATTTCGGGTAGAAACCATGTTCAAGCGTTTCTCCGGGAATATGAAAAATGAAATCAGATACAGAAACCCATATAAAAATGGCAAATGAAGATGATTTTACGCTGTCATCTTCATTTGCCATTTTATTTTAAAGGATATTTATTGAACTTGAAAAAAGTCTGTAGGTAAGAGCTTACGGTCTTAGTATGCAAAAGAGTTACCAGCTCTGTTTGTCCTGCATCTGGCGAAGTGCTGTCCGGTAGTCTTCTACCAGCTCTTTCATCACCTCATCCACCGTCTGTAACTTGCGAAGCTGGGATGCGGCTTGTCCTATTTCCAGTTCTCCTTCGTAGAGGTCGCCTTCGAAGATTCCCTTTTTGGCCCGGCCTTTTCCCAACAAAGCCTTCAGTTCGTCTGCTGAGGCTCCTTTTTGTTCCGCTTCCTCTATCTGCTTGTAGAAATCGTTCTTCACCAGACGGGTAGGGGAAAGCTGCTTGAGTGTCAGAAGGGTATCTCCTTCATTCAATCGCAGGCAACGGTCCTTGAAATTGAAATGTGCTGAACTTCTTCTGTCAAGGCAAATCGGGTACCCATCTGTACCCCTTCTGCGCCTAACGCTTCGGCGGCTAAGATGCCTTCGCCCGATACAATTCCTCCTGCGGCAATAAGAGGTACACTGCACACCTTTTTGACGGCCGGAATCAGACAGAAAGTCGTAGTTTCCTCTCGTCCGTTGTGTCCGCCTGCTTCAAAGCCCTCTGCCACAATGGCATCTACTCCAGCTTCTTCACATTTCATGGCAAAACGGCTGGAAGATACCACGTGAGCCACCTTGATGCCCGCCTGCTGGAGCTTGGAAGTCCATGTCTTGGGATTTCCCGCAGATGTAAACACGATTTTTACGCCTTCTTCCTGAATGATTTCCATGAGGGTTTCAATCTCCGGATACATCAGCGGCACATTGACTCCGAAAGGTTGGTCGGTAGCCGCCTTACACTTACGGATGTGTTCACGCAGGTTCCCGGGTGCATGGAACCAGCCCCCAACAACCCCAATCCACCTGCGTTGCTCACGGCTGAGGCCAGTCTCCATCCGCTACACCATACCATTCCACCTTGAATGATGGGGTAGCGGATGCCGAAAAGGTGACAGACTCTGTTCTGCATATCAGTCAGTTATTTTTTATATTTCTCAATCAGGTTCTTGGCTACGGTATCACCCAGTTCTACTGCTTTTTCCAGGTTGGCCATACCTTCCTTCTTCTTTCCCTGCTGTATCTGGCAGTAACCCAGCATACGATAGGCAGCTGCGTTCTTCGCGTCCAGTTCAATGGCTTTATTCAAGGCTTTCATGGCATCATCCGGCTGGTTTACCCGCAAATGTACGCTTCCTTTTTCTACCCAGTATTCCACGTTCTTCGGTTCCATTTCAATGGCCTTGTTGATGTCATTGATGGCCTGCTGGTAAATACGGCATTGCATTTCAGCCTGCTCACGGATAAAATAGAAATCAGACGATACCTGGCCCATCATGGCGTCGTGGAACAGATTGTAGTCTACCACTGCTTCGCGGAACTGCTTGTCTTCCGCTTTCATGCGGGCACGTTCGTACAGATAAGGAGCCGCTTCTTTTCCGTAGGGAGGATTGTATTTCGCCACGGCACTGTCCATCAGGGCAATGGCTTCCTTCTTTGAAGCACCTTCAATCAGTTCTTTGGTCTTGGCTGCGGCATAGAAAGAAGCGGCAGAGGCTAGCGGTGAACGGTTTACTTCTTCGTAGCTGGCAAATGCTTCCGGATATTTCTGCATGGCAAAATAAATATCTCCCTGCAGCTGGTAGTACAGTCCCTGCTTGTCGTTTTCCAAGGCCGTATTGATTTCCTTCAGTGCCCGCTCCATGGTCCAGTCGCCATACGGTTTGGCTCCCTGGAGACCAAGCACATAATTATATAGCAGTTTAGAAAGGTTATAGTATGCGTCTCCCTTGTTTTCGTTCACTTCCACCATAGTTTGCAGATCTTTTTCTGCCAGTGCATAGTGTGCATCGTCACCGTATCCCATGTAACAAAGGGCACGGCGGGAATAGCCTTCACTGTTTTTAGGATACTGCTGGATAAACTCGTTCAGCAGGTTCAGGTATTCTTCCTTTGACAGGTTAGAAGAAGACACGTACAAGTACACCAGTGCCTGAGACTCGTCTTCCGGCAATCCTTTCTTGATGCCGATGGTATTCAACGTATAATCGTTGGCAGAAAGGGCACTGATAGACAGGATTTTTGCATAGCCTATTCCGATGGCATAGCTTGATGTGCTTTCCTTGTCACTGTTCTTCTGTACCAGTGCTACAACTTCTCCTTCCGCATTCATTACCGGACAACTTACGGTCTTTTCTCCCGTTTTCATATTCAGGGTATAATAGAAAGAGTTGTTGCTGATGGTATCGATTTTGGAAATGGTGCCGTGTGTGCCCGAAGTCGCCTTCTGTGTAGAGTAGGGAAGTACGTACACCGTTTCGTTTACCGCTCCCGGACGGGATGCCGGCTGTAAGGCTACGGTCTTTTTATCGGCTGCTGTCTTGAACTTCACTACGTCGTACATATCGTTGGCTCCCAGAATGTATTCCACCGGAAGTTCCTTTCCGTCGGCAGTTACGACTACGGCACGTTCGGCCCCTTTAAACAGCGTATAATCGGATACGGCCGTACCGTTTTCATCAATGTAGAATCCGTTTCCGGTATTGAGAATCTGATTCTCCTTATTGTACGTGATGACAGAGAACACAGCTTTTCTGGCTTTGTTGGCCCATTTGGGAAGTACCTGAGCCATTCCGGTCTGAAAAGCCATCCCACAGCATGTCAGCACGAGGGTAATTTTTCCTATTTTCATGGTAGTATGTATGTTTTATTGTTTTATTCTTCTCCGAATCCTCTTTGTTTCACGGCTTCATAAATGAGGATACCTGCTGCCACGGACACGTTCAGTGACTCGATGTTGCCGAACAACGGAATCTTGATCCATTCATCGCAAAGTGCCAGGTGGTCGTAGGGTACACCGGTATCTTCCGCACCCATGATGATACATGTTGGACCTGATAGTCGGCCTTGGTGTAGTCGTAGTCACCTTTTTCTGTGGCTGCTACAATCTTGAATCCGCTGTCTTTTAAGAACTTGATGGTATTCGTCAGGTTATTCTCGCGGCACACCGGAATGGTATGCAAGGCTCCGGCAGAAGTCTTGATGGCATCCGCATTGACACTGACACTGTTTTTTGACGGAATGATGATGGCATCCACACCGGCACATTCACACGTACGGGCAATGGCTCCGAAATTACGCACATCGGTCAGGCCGTCCAGCAAGATGAGCAGCGGGTTCTTTCCCTGCTCAAACAAGAAAGGCACGATGTCTTCCGTACGCTGGTAAGTGATGGGCGAGATAAAAGCCACCACTCCCTGATGGTTCTTCTTGGTGATGCGGTTGATGCGTTCCACCGGTACACGCTGCACGGGGATGAACGTATCTTTCAACACGGCGAAAAGCTCCTTCGACAAGTCGCTCTGAATGTCTTTCTTGATTAATACTTTGTCAATTTCTTTTCCGGCCTGGATAGCCTCGATAACGGCGCGTACGCCGAAAATCATTTCGTTCTTTTCTATCATGGTCTTGTTTGTTTCTTGTTATTGTTTAAAGCCTAACAGGGCACGGGCATTCTGCACGGCCGCCTCTGTCAGGGTGGCACCGCTGAGCATGTAGGCAATTTCCTGCACCCGCTCTTCATCCGTCAGGCGGCGGATGTGGCTGTTGGTTCCGGTGTCGGTATCTTCCTTGTACACCTTGTAGTGCGCAATTCCGCGTGCGGCAATTTGGGGCAGGTGAGTGATACTGATTACCTGGCGGTTCTGGCGTCCCATGTCCTGCATGATCAGTGCCATTTTCTCTGCGATGGAGCCTGACACACCGGTATCAATTTCATCGAAGATGATGGTCGGCAGTTTGACGGCTCCGGCAATCATGGCCTTGAGTGAAAGCATGACGCGGGCAATTTCACCTCCCGAAGCGATGGAAGCCACGTTCTGCAACGTTCCGTTCTTGTTGGCCGAGAACAGGAACGTCACGCTGTCCATCCCTTTGCTGTCGGGTTCCTTTCTGGGAGTCAGCTCCACGGCAAAACGCACGTTAGGCATACCCAATGGGATGAGCAGGGATTCCATCTGCGATTCAATGTGCCGTGCCGACTGTGTACGCAGCGCGGTCAGCTTTTCAGCCTGGCGAAGCACTTCGGCATACAATTTCTTCTTTTCTCCCTCCAGCTCTGCAATCCGGTCGTCGAAAGAAGTGATGGCATTCAACTGGCTGCGATAGTTTTCCGTCAGCTCAATCAGTTCTTCTACCGACTGCACGCGGTGTTTCTGCTGCAAGGAATAAATCAGGTTCAACCGTTCGTTGACAAAATCCAATCGTGCCGGATTGAATTCCACTTCTTCCTCCGCATTGCCGATTTCGCGGGAAATATCTTTCAGTTCAATGTAGCAGCTGTTCAGCCGTTCCATCCATTCCTTAGCCGGCGCATATACCTGTGTCAGGCCCTGAAGAGTCTGCATGCACTCCTTGGTCAGTGAAACCGTACCGCCTTCCTCGCCGTTAATCAGCTGGCTGGCTTTATAGAGTCCGGCCTTGATGTCCTCAGCATGGCTCAGTGTCTCCGCTTCCTGTTCCAGTTCTGTCTGTTCTCCGTCTTTCAGTCCGGCTTCTTCCAACTGTTCCAGCTGAAAGCGGATATAGTCTTCATCCTGACGGCTCTTTTCAGCCTGTGCGATGAAGTCATCCAGTTCCTTTGCCACTTTCTTGTAAGAGAGATATACCGACTGATAGGCCGACAATGCCTGCTCGTCTTGTGCCAGGATGTCCAGAATGTTCAACTGGAAACCTTCCTTGTTCAGCAGCAGGTTCTGGTGCTGGCTGTGCACGTCAATCAGTTTTTCGCCCAGCATTTTCATCTGTGCCAGCGAAGCCGGCGTATCGTTGATGAAAGCACGGCTTTTTCCGTTAGCCGACACTTCACGACGAAGGATACATTCGTCCGGTTCGAATTCGATGTCATTCTCCTGAAAGAACGGTTCCATGCCGTAGTTGGCAATCTGGAAAGTCGCCTCCACGATGCACTTGGAAGCCCCCTTCTTGATGGATTTCACGTCGGCACGCTGTCCCAACAGGAGTCCGATGGCCCCTAAGATAATAGACTTTCCGGCGCCGGTCTCACCGGTAATCACCGAAAAGCCGGACGTAAAGTCAATGTCCAGCTTATCAATCAGGGCGTAGTTCTGTATAAAGATAGACTGTAGCATAACAGTTTAGGAATGAAACAGACTGGAAAGTTTATCCACAATGTCTTCGGCCACTTCCTGCTTGCGCTTTAACGGGTAGGAAACAGCTTCAGCGCGGTCTATAATCGTGATCTTGTTGGTGTCGCAACGGAAACCGGCTCCTTTGTCATTCAGCGAGTTCAGCACGATAAAGTCAAAGTTCTTGCGTGCCAGCTTATCCTGTGCATGGCTGACCTCATCGCAAGTCTCCAATGCGAATCCCACTAACAGCTGGTCCGGACGTTTTTCCTTTCCTAAGGAAGCGGCAATGTCGCAAGTCGGTTTCAACCGCAGCACCAGGTCGTCCTTTTCCCGTTTGATTTTCTGGTCGGCCACCTGCTCCGGTGTGAAGTCCGCTACGGCCGCACACAAGATTCCTGCGTCTGCATCCTTGAAGGCATCGGCAGCTGCGCGGTGCATTTCGGCCGCACTCTCCACGTCTATGCGCTGAATGTTCGGATGAACCGTCTGCAGGGTAACCGGACCGCTCACCAATACCACTTCCGCTCCGCGTGAAGCACACGCTTCGGCCAGGGCATAACCCATCTTTCCGGAAGAGTAATTGCCGATAAAACGCACCGGGTCAATTTTCTCATAAGTAGGCCCTGCGGTAATGACGATTTTCCGTCCGGCCAGGTCTTGCTGACGGGCAAAGAACGCTTCCAGCACTTCGATGATTTTCTCAGGCTCTTCCATGCGTCCTTTTCCTACCAGGTGGCTGGCCAGCTCACCCGAAGCCGGTTCGATAATATGATTGCCATAGCTGCGCAGAATGTCGAGGTTATGCTGTAGAAGGATGAGCAAACATATCCAGGTCCATGGCCGGAGCCACAAACACCGGAGCTTCATCGACAGGTAGGTCGTCACCAGCATGTTGTCGGCTACCCCGTGCGCCATCTTTCCGATGGTAGCAGCCGTAGCCGGGGCGATGACCATGGCGTCGGCCCACAATCCCAAGTCCACGTGGCTGTGCCATGTGCCGTCACGCTGTGAGAAGAACTCGCTGATGACCGGCTTGCTGGTCAGCGCCGAAAGCGTAATGGGAGTGATGAACTCCTTTCCTGCCGGCGTGATGACAATCTGCACCTCTGCGCCTTTCTTAATCAGTCCGCGTGTCAGCACGGCTGCCTTGTAGGCCGCAATGCTACCCGTGATACCCAGTACAATTTTTTTTCCTTGTAGTGTATTCATGCTACCTTCCGTTTACTTGACCAGCCCCGTTTCACGTAGGCGGATTTTTGTCAATACATTCTTCGTGTTCAGCGTGAAGTCTCCGTTCATAATCCAGCCGTAGTAGCCCATGTCTTTCTTGAGTACTTCCGACACCGGAATACCTTTGTATTTTCCGAAGTTGAACACTTCCACGCCGTTATCGTCATACACGATTCTTCCGGCAAAGTCCACGTTCTTGCTGTAGCTGGAATATTCCGACAAGTAGTTGATGTCGTTCTGGAGCACATCAGGATAATGGTCGAGCTGTGCCTTCAGCACCTCGTAGGTAGCCCTTGTATCGGCTTCTGCCGTGTGCGCGTCTTCCAGGTTCTTTCCGCAGTAGAACTTGTAGGCAGCCGAAAGCGTGCGCTGTTCCAGCTTGTGGTAAATTACCTGCACATCGACAAACTTCCGCTTGGTCAGGTCGATGTCGATACCAGCACGGAGGAATTCCTCTACCAGTACCGGCACGTCAAAACGGTTGGAGTTAAAACCGGCAATGTCGGCCCCTTCAATGTCGCGGGCAATGTCCTTTGCCACTTCCTTGAAAGTAGGGCAGTCGGCCACATCCTCGTCGTGAATGCCATGAATGGCAGTCGATGCCTCCGGAATGTGCATTTCCGGATTGATGCGTAAGGTCTTGGCCTCTTCGCTACCGTTAGGATAAACCTTCAAATAGCAGATTTCTACAATACGGTCTGTATTAATGTTGGTGCCCGTGGTCTCCAGGTCGAAGAACACGAGCGGATTTTTCAAGTTCAGTTTCATGAGTCTGTGTGTAACAAAAAATGATTAGTCGTTCAGCATCATCGGCATCAGCAGCATCAGCAGGTCTTCGTCTTCTTCCTGTTCTTCAGGCACGATGACACCAGCGCGTGACGGGTCGGCCAGTTCGATGATGATGTTCTGTGCAGAAATGTTGTTCAGAATGTCAATCAGGAACGACGACTTGAAACCGATGCTCATCGGGTTACCGCCATACTGGCAAGCGATGGTTTCTTCGGCGAAGTAGAGAAGTCGATGTCCTGTGCAGAAATCTTCATCTGGTTTTCCGACAAGCTCAGCTTGATCAGGCTGCTTGACTGTGAAGAGAACACAGACACACGGCGCAGGGCACTGATGAAGAGCGCACGGTCAATGATGGCACGGTGCGGGTTGTTCTGCGGAATGACAGAGTTATAGTTCGGATAACGTCCTTCAATCAGACGGCAGATCATCTGATAGTTTTCGAGAGTGAACATGGCATTGCGGTCGTCAAAACCAATCTGTACGTCGCCCTGTTCCTTCGGCAGCAGGTTCTTCAGCAGGTTGGCCGGCTTCTTCGGAAGGATGAAGGCAGCTTTCTCTGCTCCCCGTGCGGCATAAGTCTTGCAACGTACCAGCTTATGACCGTCGGAAGCAACCAGTGTAATGTCTTCCGTGCTGATGTCGAAATAAATACCGTTCATCACCGGACGAAGTTCGTCGTCGGCTGTCGCAAAAATGCTGCGGTTTACGCCGTTCATCAAGATTTCTGCTCCCATGGTCACCTGTACGGCATTGCTACCCAACGCCTGTGCCTGCGGGTATTCGTCGGCATTCTGTCCCATCAGACTGTATTTTCCATTCAGGTATTCCACGGTGATTTCCATGTTGCTGGGTTCGATGTGGAAACTCAGCGGCTGCTCAGGAATCTCTTTCAATGCTTCCAGCAATGTCTTGGAAGAAACGGCAAAACGGCCGTCACTGTCCGATTCATTCACTTCGATGGAAGTAGACAGCGTAGTGTCATTGTCCGAAGCAGTCATAAAGAGTGTACCGTCTCTCAGTTCGAAGAGGAAACAGTCCAGAATAGGTAATGAATTTCTTGAGTTGATTACTCGGCTGATAGCCTGCAAATGACTGAATAAAGCAGTACTTGAAACGATAAACTTCATAGCTGTTTTTATATTTGTTTTTGTTCTGTTTTTATTATTAAATGCATCTACGGATGCTCTAAACCAATTGCCAAAGTTACGAAAAGATTGCATACACCCCACAAAAAAAAGGTCTTAAAAATTAGTTTTCTTCTATGGAAAGTCGTAATTTCGTCACCGAATTTAAAAATACTATTTATGGAATTAGCAGGAAGAGTGATTGCGGTTCTGGAACCGAAAGGCGGTACATCGCGGAACGGCAACGAATGGAAGGTACAAGAATATGTCATCGAAACACACGACCAGTATCCGCGTCGCATGTGCTTTGATGTCTTTGGTGACGACAAAATCAAACAGTTTAATATTCAGGTGGGCGAGGAACTGAACGTATCGTTCGACATTGATGCCCGCGAATGGCAAGGACGCTGGTTCAACAGTATCCGTGCATGGAAGGTGGAACGTGTGGGAGCCACTCCTCAGATGCCTCCGGTAGAAGCTCCATTCCCTCCGGTAAATGCAGCTCCGGCCGACTTCTCCATGACAGACGAGAAAGACGACCTGCCGTTCTAAATGAATACGGAAATTTGAAAGCCTCCTTTGCTTCTGAAAAGATGAAGTGAAGGAGGTTTTTTTATTGTCCGTTTTCGGCCGTGTGCTTGACGGGTTGTCGGGGTTGGCAGGCATTTTTATAAAGTATATATACGCGGGGTGTGGAAAAATATAACGCTTATATTTTTCCACACCTGTATATAGGAAGTTTGAAAAACCGGTGCCAACCCCGACAACCCGTCAAGCTTTCCGTTGTCGGTTTATGCTCCTTTGTTGGTTTAATGTTTGTAAATCAGGTAAGTATGGTTTTTCTTCCATTCTTCCTTATTATTGCTTGAAATCTTTGTTTGAAGACATTTTCACACACTTTTTCGTGCTGGTTTTACATCTGTTTGCATTTGCATGTCTTTGTGAAAAAACGCACTTACGTTTTGACTCAAATGCACTTGTGTTTTAGTTTAAACGCACTTGCGTTTTGATTCAAACGTACTTGCGTTTTGGGTTGAATGCACTTGCGTTTTTAAAAGAGTTGAGAGTGCTTTTATTTTCTGCAATTGGGGAGGTTTGCAGGGGAATATGTCTGTGTTTTTTCTAACTTTGTAAAAAACATTGAAAGTTATGAAAACAAAATTGTTGATTGCCCTGTTCGGCCTGCTTTTGTGTTTGGGCGGAAGCTCTTGCGTGGTGCATCGCCATGCACCTAAGCCACCACATAAGAATAAGAAGGGGATTCCTCCTGGCCATGCGAAAAAAATACGTGGTAAAAAATCTGCAAAGTTTGATGCTCCCGGACATCGTAAGCATCTTCCTCCTCAATTGTAGATATATAAAGCGTAAAGGAATTAATTGATAAATCTTTTTATGCTTTCTACGTTTCTCGTGGCCGAAACGTAGGTTTTCTTTTCTTGGGTTGGAAAGTTTGCGAATGAAAAAGTCAAATACGCTTTTTTAGTCAAAAGCAATCATTATCTTTGTATATAATTCAAATTAATGGTAGTCATGAAGGATATCAATCCACTGAAAATTGTGCTTGTTGGAAAGAAAAATAAAAGTAAATAAGTAGTTATGGCTAAGAAAAAAGAAATAGCAGATGAGCCTTTGGAAAAACAGCTTTGGAAAGCAGCTGATAAACTTCGTAAAAACATTGATGCAGCCGAGTATAAGCATGTAGTATTAGGGCTTATCTTTTTACGATATATTTCTGTTTCATTCGAAGATTTATATAATAAACTCAAGCAGGAAATAGACCTTGGGGCTGATCCGGAGGATCGTGAGGAATACAAGGCAGAAAATGTGTTTTATGTTCCAGCGGAAGCTCGTTGGAGTACGCTGGTAGCCAATGCCAAAGACCCTAAAATCGGAAAGCTGATTGACGAGGCTATGGATGCGATTGAAAAGGATAACCCTTCCTTGAAAGGTGTACTGCCAAAAGTGTTTGCCCGACCTAATTTAGACCCGACCAGCTTAGGAGAACTTGTCGACCTGATAGGTAACAGTACATTGAATGCTGCGACTAACAGTGCTGACCTTTTAGGACATGTGTTTGAATATTTCCTAGGTGAATTTGCCTTGGCAGAAGGGAAAAAAGGAGGACAGTTCTATACTCCACGTAGTGTGGTGGAATTGCTTGTGAATATGCTGGAGCCCTACAAAGGACGTGTGCTTGACCCTTGTTGCGGATCAGGTGGTATGTTCGTGCAAAGCGAGAAGTTTGTGGAGCAGCATCAAGGCGCGTAAATGATATATCCATCTTTGGTCAGGAAAGCAATCAGACTACCTGGCGACTCTGCAAAATGAATCTGGCCATTCGTGGCATTGATGCTTCTCAGGTAAAATGGAATACCGAGGGCTCTTTCCTGAATGATGCTCACCGTGATGTGAAGGTAGACTACGTGATAGCTAATCCTCCGTTTAACGACAGTGACTGGAGCGGTGACCTCTTGCGCAGTGATGGCCGCTGGAAGTATGGTGTACCGCCTGCTGGAAATGCCAATTTCGCTTGGATACAGCACTTTATTTATCATCTTGCTCCGGCAGGACAGGCAGGTTTTGTCTTGGCTAAAGGTGCATTGACCTCAAAAAATAGCGGAGAGGGAGAAATACGGAAGAATCTTGTAGATGCTGGCTTGGTAGATTGTATTGTGAATCTTCCTGCAAAATTGTTTTTGAATACACAGATTCCCGCTTCCCTTTGGTTTCTGAGCAGAAGCCGCTGTGCTGATGGTTCTTTCCGTGAGCGCAGTCAGGAAATTCTGTTCATTGATGCACGTAATATGGGGCACCTTATTAACCGTCGTACCCGTGAGTTCTCACCGGAAGATATTAAGTTGATTTCCGATACTTATCATCAATGGCGAAACGAAGGTGGAACTTATCAGGATGTACCCGGTTTTTGTGCGTCGGTTCCAGTGTCGCGTGTGGCTGAATTGGATTACGTATTGACTCCTGGCCGTTATGTAGGTTTGCCGGAAGAAGATGATGACTTTAATTTTGAGGAACGGTTTACGGCACTAAAAGCGGAATTTGAAGCACAGTTGAAAGAAGAAGAACGGTTGAACAAACTGATATTGGAAAATCTGGCTAAAATAAAGTAATTATTATGAGCATGGAAGATATTAAAAAACAAGATGACCTAGAAGTCGAAGTAGAAGATCTCAGTGGAGGAGAGTCAACAGAATTGATAACCAAGCCATTTAATCCAAATGAAATAGATGTGGATATTTCTACGGTGAATTTAGGCTCATTGATAGAACAACTGGAAAATGATGAGATTGATTTGCAACCTGATTTTCAGCGTGCGGCTGATGTGTGGGATAACGTGAAAAAAAGCCGCTTGATAGAGTCTATTTTACTCGGTCTTCCATTACCTTCTTTTTATTTCAGCGAAGATCCAAGAAGCCAGAAACTTTCCATTATAGATGGTCTGCAACGAATTTGTGCAATAAGGGATTTTATATTGAAAAAAGATGAGCCTTTAAAATTGGAGGGACTACAGTTTCTGAAAAATTTTGAAGGTATGACATATTCGCAATTGGCACGGCCTGAAGTGAAGCGTATCAAATCGCTTAAAATCACGATGAATACATTGCGTAAAGGAACTCCATTAGATGTCAAATACATCATATTCCAACGCGTCAATACTGCTGGAGAACCTTTAACCCCACAAGAAATGCGCCATGCATTAAATCAGGGCCCCGCAGCTGAATTTATAAAAGAACTTGCAAACATGGAGTCTTTTAAAAAAGCCACCAATTATTCTGTGAAGAGTAAACGAATGCAAGATCGGGATTTTGTAAATAGATTTATAGCGTTCTTTATTGGCTATCAAGACTACATGGGAGACCTGGATATGTTCCTAAATGATAAAATGGGAGAGTTGAATAAAATGACTCCCACACAGAGGATGGCATACGCGACTCGTTTGATAAAGCAATGAAGTGCTGTTATCAGATATTCAAAAATGATACATTCCGGAAAAGATATAGTGTTACTGATAAGAGAAAGCCAATATCTAAATCGGTATATGATACATTGAGTGTAAACATAGCTTGGTTGAGCGACGAAGAACAGCTTATGCTGTTGAAAAGAGCAGAAGTATTTAAAACAGGTATGATTCGTTTATTTAATGATGAAAGATTCAACTTCTCTATATCAACTGGAACGGGGCAAAAATATAATGTAGACTTACGTTTTACGATGGTAAAATCACTAATAAAAGAAATAATAAGCCTATGATAACCCATTTGAGCATAAATAATTTAAAGCTTCATGACCATACAGACCTGGAACTGAACGGACTGACAATTCTTACAGGTATGAACGGTATGGGAAAATCCACGGTAATACAGTCGTTAATTTTGTTGCGCCAGTCTTTTATGATGAATGACCTGGATTCAGGTTTGAACCTGAAAGGTGATTTGTGCGATGCTGGAATATCAGGTGAATTGGCTTGTCAGGCTTCAACAGAACACACCTTGAATATTAATATGAAGTTTGCCGAGCAAGACGATTTGAATTTCTCTTTTGAATATCCCGACAATATCATGGATACGATGCTACCAGGAGTAGAAGGGAATGAAACATCTAAAACTGTATTGTCAAAATATTCACTGTTTAATGAGAAATTCCAATATTTGAGCGCTTTCCGTTCCGGTCCTCAAAAGAGTTATAATCGAGATACGTCATTGGTGGTAACCAAGAAGCAGATTTCTAAAATCATGGGGCAGTGCGAATATGCAGTACATTTTCTGGAACAATACAAGAATGTCAATATACCTGTAAAAGAACTTGCTCTCATAGATGAAGAAGATGCCACTCCCGATTATCGGCTTGCAGTACAGGTAGAATGTTGGTTACGTTTGGTTTCACCCAATATCAAAATCAATATTGAGCCTGCGGGGGAGGATTTTAAATTGAAATATAAATTCAACCGTGACGAAAATACCATTACAGAAGATATAACAGCCCTGAATACCGGTTTTGGTATTACGTATGTATTGCCTATCCTGATAGCCGTGTTGAGTGCGGATAAAGATGCCATTATCTTGATTGAAAACCCGGAAGCACATTTGCATCCCAAAGGACAGGCGGTGTTAATGGAGCTGATTTCAAAAGCGGTGGCCCATGGTGTGCAAATTATCATTGAGTCGCATAGTGACCACATCATAAACGGTAGTCTGGTGGCTGTAAACAAGAAATGGATTACTCCTGACCTGCTTTCCATATACTATTTCGAAAGAGAAGAGCATGGACATACAGCTTTGTCACATCAGTTGCAGATTTCGGAAACAGGGCATATAACCCGTCCTCCTAAAGGATTCTTTGACCAGATAGATATTGACCTGCGAACCTTAACTGGATTTTGATATGGAGCACAGTGAGTTGTTTTTATTATTACCAAAATATGAGGATGTTGAGGAACAACCGGAGTATATCAATCTACTAATATTATGACAGAAGATGAAATTTTAAAAGTCGTAAACAAAATAGACGAGATATGCATGTTTATATCAAATGAAAACTACAAAGGTTATTATGATGCTGAAAATGTGTCAGCTTTTCTTTATCCTGCAAAGATTTTAAAAGAATCATATCCTAATACAATAACACGTATGAGAATGGTAATGAGTAAATGGGGTGAAAATTGGCGCAGTCAGAAAATGCAAAAGCCTACAGAAAGCTATATGTATTATTGTATCCCGATAAAGGATGACACGCTGTGTGAGATTACAGAGCAAAAATTTGTTTCTACAGATGGAAGTACATTTCTTTTGGTTAATTGTGATGCTTTTTCGTGTGCTTCTGAAACAGTGACCACAAAGCGTAATCAGTATGAAGTGGAATTGGATGTAAGAAATGCAGATATAAAATCCATATCTAGATGGTATGAAACAAACCGTAAGCCACAGAGGACTTTTAATCTTAATCCAAAGCATGGTGAAAATGGAAAAGGTGCACATCCGGATAATAAAGGAGAAAAAGTATCTGTATTGATGTGTAGTAGGGGTGAGGCAAAGAATATGCTTCTGAAAGCTATAGGTTCTGATCCAAGGGTATTATACTTTTTTTGATAAAAAGTACAATCAGTATATTGAGTTTAAATGCGAAAGTAAAAACACTTATCATGGATTTCATCTTGATGCAATAGATGAAAAGAGGGTACCGGAAGAAATAAAGATGATGATTAATAAACTGATACCATGATTTTTAATTCTACAGAGAAGGAGTTTATAAGTGCCATAATAACTTATGAAGGCAAAGCAAAATCGCTGGCAGAAGTGCTTAATAAAAGCAAGTTGCTGGAGAAGAAGGGGATTGGCATCGTGCAATATGAAGGAAAGAATATTATTTTTTTGAGGAAAGATTTATATGATGATTGGTTTCATAATGATGGTTTGGGTTATGTGGTAGAATTACTTTCTCTGATTGATACTTTAATTAAGAAGAAGTATATCATTATGATACCTTTTTGTACTGATAATATTTTAATGGTAGGTGCTGATGCTTGTTGGCTTAGACCAGAAGTTATGTCTGTAAATGGAAATCAATTTGTAACTCTTACATATAGAAATGAGAATTGGCTAGATTCTTTTGGCAATCAGTTATATTGGCCTTGTAAATATACGGAGCAGGAACTTCCGATGGGAAATTTATTCCATTGTACCTTTTCTGTAAGTGAAGAGTTGAGAGAATTAGTAAAGAATAATTTTAGGTCAGAAGACGAAATTCGTTTTAGAAAACAACAATGTTTGACTTGGGTCTCTATCATTGCTGCTACATTAATTGGAATCCTTGGAATAATATTTTAATAGTTTGAGTATGTGTGAGTGGAAAGAATATAAGTTGGGTGAGTTGATAATAACAAATGCATTAACTATCAATAAAAAATATCCATATACAGAAATTCAGTACTTGGATACGGGCTCTATCACTTGTAATAAAATAGAGTCTTATCAATATTATAATATTGAAGATGCTCCAAGTAGGGCTAAACGCTTAGTTAAAGAGGAAGATATTATTTATTCATTAGTTAGGCCTAATCAATTACATTATGGCTTTATAAAATTTCCTCAAAAGAATTTAGTCGTATCAACAGGGTTTGTTACTATAACTTGTAAGAAAGAAGTTCTTAACCCTAAATTCTTATATTATTATTTAACTCAAAATAGCGTGATAGAATACCTTCACACTATAGCTGAGGCTTCTACTTCTGCATATCCATCCTTAAAGCCCATTGATATAGAGAGTCTTGATATAGAAATTCCTCCATTAGAGGAACAAAAACGCATAGCATTAATAATCAGTTCTTTAGATGATAAAATAGATTTGCTTCATCAAGAAAATAAAACTCTTGAATCAATGGCAGAAACATTGTTTCGTAAATGGTTTATTGAAGAAGTTCGGCATGAAGTTTCATTAGGAGATGTCGTAGAAACAACTTCAGGTGGAACTCCATCCAGAAAGTGTGAAGAATATTATCAAAATGGAATTATAGACTGGGTTAAGTCCAAAGAACTAAACAGGAGTTTTTTATTGAAAACAGAAGAAAAGATTACGGTGGAAGCCGTTGAAAATTCTTCTGCCAAGTTTCTTCCTGCAAATTCTGTTTTAATAGCTATGTACGGTGCTACAGTAGGTGAATACGCCATTATAGCGAAAGAAATGACATGCAATCAAGCTGTTTGTGCGTTGAAACCGAATGATAATTATCCGTATACATACCTGTATTTATGGGCTAAATTTATGCAAGATGAATTTCTGAATTTGGCTTGTGGAGCAGCCCAGCAAAATATTAGTCAGGTCTTAATAAAACAACAGCCAGTTTGTAGTGATGTGAATGCAGTTAAGCAATTTCATTCCATTGTAGAACCATTTTTTGAGAAATTAAAACAAAATGAGGTTCAGCTATCTTCTCTTGAAGAAATGAAAAATGTGATATTGTCCAAATTGATGAATAATGAATAAATTAATAGAAAAGATAAAATCTACTCCTTTAAATCCTGTTTGGATAATAATATTTTGTATCATAATAGGAGGAATAAATCTTATTATTATGGGTACAGACGACAAGTCGATGAATGTATTCTTAACATTTATAGGTCTTGGTATTAGTGCGGCAGTTGTACAATGTGCTATTATTCAAAATACTATTCAAAAGGATAATATTAAAATTCAATTATTTGATAAACGTTATAAGGTGTATCAATCTGTTCTAAATAGCATAACTCTTATTAAAAGAGATAATTGGGATAGGTATATACTTTTTAGGGGGAATGATATTAATCAGCAATTTTTATTAGTTGAAGAAGAACTTTATAAATCGGCTATTTTGTCACTATTTCTGTTTGATGATGATATTTATTTGAAATTAAAGGATATAAATAATTCATTTGATAAGGTCGCTAAGGCTTATAAAAATATGTGTATTGCTAATGTTCAGTCTATACAATCAGATGGGCGGACATCAGAATATATTCTATTGTTTCAACAGTTCTTGGCTTCTAGGCAAAACGGTTCAGTGAAATATGAGAATGAGCTTAAGGATAAATTTCCTAAAGAGTATATAGCTATAATGGAATTCTTAAAAGAATGTGATTCCTATTTATCTGTTGTAGAGAAAAGTAAAATTTTGACTGATATTGGGAAGTATATCAAAGTTGATAACTTAGATAAATAATTAATTATGACACAACTCACCGAATCTCAAATAGAATCTTTCGCCATCCAGCTTTTTGAGCATCTTGGCTATAAATCACTTTACGGTCCGGATATTGCTCCTGATGGACCGAATCCGCTGCGTACGTCTTTTGAAGAGGTCGTGCTAAAAGAATCTTTACGTAAAGCAGTGCGGCGTATCAATCACGAATTGTCAGCAGCGGTTTGTGAAGATGCGGTCAATGAGGTATTGCGTATTGCTTCGCCTGACCTGCTGGCCAACAACGAGCTGTTTCATCGTATGCTGACGGAAGGGGTTTCGGTGTCAGTACACCGGGAGGGAGCCGAGAGGGGAGAGTTGGTCTGGCTGGTTGATTTTGATAACCCGCTGAATAATGAGTTTGCGGTGATCAATCAATATACCATTGTGGAGAACGGACGAAACAAACGGCCGGATTTGATATTGTTTGTCAATGGTTTGCCTTTGGTAGTTATAGAATTGAAGAATGCGGCAGATGAAAATGCTACACTTCAAAGTGCTTTCCGGCAGGTTGAGACTTATAAAAAGGCCATTCCTTCTTTGTTTACTTACAATGAGTTGATTGTTATTTCTGACGGTTTGGAGGCACGAGCCGGGTCTTTGTCGGCAGGTTTCAGTCGCATGATGGCCTGGAAGAGTGCCGACGGAAAGGCGGAAGCGTCCCGCTTGGTCAGTCAGTTGGAGGTGTTGATTCAAGGCATGCTGAACAGGGAGACTTTGATGGATTTGGTGCGTTCGTTTACGGTGTTCGAGAAAACAAAAACGGAAGATCTGAAAACAAAAATCACGAAGATAGAAACCGTGAAGAAGGTGGCTGCCTATCATCAGTATTATGCGGTAAATAAAGCTATTGATCAACGATACGTGCCACAGGTATTAATAAGGCGTGCGATGGGCCTATGCGTGAATCGCCTGAAAATTATGGACTTAAAGATGTGAAGAGTCAGCCCATAGGAGACCGTAAGGCGGGAGTGATATGGCATACTCAGGCTCGGGAAAATCGCTTTCGATGGTGTTTTACGTAGGGAAAGTGGTACGCATGCTGAACAATCCGACCATTGTGGTCATTACAGACCGTAATGATTTGGATGATCAGCTTTTCGGTACGTTTGCAGACTGTAAGCAGCTTTTGCGGCAGAAGCCCGTACAGGCTGAAGATGGGGAAAAACTGAAAGGTCTTTTGAGTGTCAATTCGGGAGGAGTGATTTTCACAACCATTCAGAAGTTTCAGCCGGAAGAAGGAAAGAATGTGTATGAAACATTGACGGAGCGGAGCAATGTTATCGTGATTGCTGATGAAGCGCATCGTACCCAATATGGTTTTAAGGCCAAAACGGTTGAGGTGAAGAATGAAGCTGATGAGGTGATTGGTTCGGAAATAAAATATGGTTTTGCCAAGTATCTTCGTGATGCCTTGCCCAATGCCACTTATTTAGGATTTACTGGCACACCGATAGAAACGGCAGACATAAATACGCCGGCTGTGTTCGGACATTATATTGATGTGTATGACATTGCACAGGCAGTGGAAGACGGAGCTACGGTGCGTATTTTTTATGAAAGCCGTCTGGCAAAGGTGGAACTGAGTGAAGAAGGCCGCAAGTTGATTGAATCGCTCGACCGGGAACTGGAAACCGAGGAGATGAATGATGTGCAGTTAGCCAAGGCCAAATGGACGCAATTAGAAGCTTTGATAGGAAATCCTGCTCGTATTAAGAATATAGCAAGGGATATTGTGACGCATTTCGAACAGCGTCAGGAAGTTTTTGAGGGAAAAGCTATGATTGTGGCCATGAGCCGTCGTATTGCGGTGACATTGTATAATGCCATTATTGACCTGCGTCCGCAGTGGCATTCGGATGACTTGGAAAAGGGTGTGATAAAGGTGGTCATGACTTCGGCATCATCTGATGGGCCTGATATTTCCCGGCATCATACTACAAAAGGTCAGCGGCGTTTGTTGGCCGAGCGGATGAAAGATCCGGATGATGAGCTGAAACTGGTGATTGTGCGTGATATGTGGCTTACGGGATTTGATGCTCCGTGTCTGCATACTTTGTACATTGACAAACCTATGCAAGGACATAATCTGATGCAGGCCATAGCTCGTGTAAATCGTGTGTACAAGGATAAGCCGGGAGGCCTGGTAGTGGATTATCTGGGCATTGCTTCCGACCTGAAAAAGGCTTTGTCGTTCTATTCGGATTCGGGGGGAAAAGGTAATCCTACAGAACAGCAGGAGCAGGCGGTTGCTTTGATGGAAGAAAAACTGGAGGTGGTGCAACAGCTTTTGCACGGTTTTGATTATCGTCCTTATTTCACGGCAGATGTTTCTCAAAAGTTATCATTTATTTTGCAGGCTGAGGATTTTATTCTTGGCTTGGATGAAGGCAAGAAGCGGTTTGTGAACGAAGTCAATGCATTGTCTAAAGCTTTTGCCATTGCCATTCCTCATGAAAGGGCAATGAAAGTAAAGGAAGAGGTTGCTTTCTTCCAGGCGGTGAAGGCTAGACTTTGCAAATTTGATGTATCTGCTTCGCATAAGACTGATGAAGAAATCGAAACAACTATCCGTCAGGTGGTAGATAAGGCTTTGGTTTCGGAACAGGTGGTGGATATTTTTGATGCGGCAGGCATCAAAAAACCGGATATATCCATTCTTTCAGAAGAGTTTCTGATGGAACTGAAAGGCATGGAGCATAAGAATCTTGCATTGGAAGTTTTGCGCAAATTACTGAATGATGAAATAAAAACTCGTATGCAGCATAATCTGGTTCAGGGAAAAAGCCTGATGGAGATGCTGGAGGCTTCTATTAATAAATACCATAACAAGGTAATTACTGCGGTAGAGGTTATTGATGAACTGATAGGTTTGAGCAAACATATTGTAGCGCATGATAACGCGGCTAAGGAACTGGGATTGTCTGAATATGAATATGCTTTTTACTCTGCTGTAGCTGATAATAATAGCGCTATGGAGTTGATGGGTAAAGATAAACTCAGGGAACTTGCCGTGGTCCTGACAGAAACTATACGTAACAATGCATCTATTGACTGGGAAATTAAAGAAAATGTACGGGCTAAAATGCGTGTGTCCATCAAGCGGTTGCTGCGCCGTTATGGCTATCCGCCAGACATGCAGATGTTGGCTACGGAAACGGTGATAAAGCAAGCCGAAATGATATCCGCTGAACTGATAAGAAAATAGTATTATGAAAGCCGTTTCAAGGTATTGAAAGCTCTATATGGTTATATAACTATACTCTTTAGTTATATTAACTATAAAAATTAGTTTATCGACTAAAAGTTTTAGTTCTTTGCAGTAACCAATTGAAACGGATATGAAAACACTTACTGCCAAAGAAGAAGAAATCATGGGATTTTTCTGGGAGAAAGGTCCGATGTTCGTCAAACAGCTGGTGGAACTTTACGAAGAACCCCGGCCGCACTTCAATACCCTGTCGACCATTGTAAGGGGACTGGAAGAAAAGGGGTACCTGTCGCATACCGCGTTCGGTAATACCTACCAGTATCATGCTATAGTGTCGGAAGAGGAATTCCGGCGGAAAACCCTGCGCGGGTCATCTTCAAATATTTCAACAATTCTTTCTTGGGGGCTGTTTCCTCGCTGGTGAAAGAGGAAGACATCTCAGTGGAAGAACTCAAAGAACTCATCCGTCAGGTGGAAGAGGGACAGAACGAGAAACCACAATAAAACACGTCTGCCTATGGGAACCTTTTTAGTCTACATACTCAAATCGGCTGTCTGCCTGGCAATGTTCTATCTGTTCTACCGCCTGCTGCTCAGTAAAGAAACTTTCCACCGTTTCAACCGGATGGCTTTACTGGGAGTGATGCTGCTCTCGTGTCTGCTGCCTTTGGTAAAAGTGACGGTGGAACAGGCTTCGCCGGTAAATGCACAAGTGATGTCGATGGAAGACTTGCTGCTGATGTACCAATGGAATAGCGAAGCGGTAGTGGTGGAAGAGGGAAGTCGCCCGTTCCACTGGCAGGAAGGCTGGTGTTAGTCTATTTTGCGGGCTTGTTTTTTGTCATCGTCCGTCACCTCTGGTCGTTGGGACGCATGCTTTATCTCATTCGTCACAGCCGGTGTGAAAGGTTGGACAATGGTATCCGCTTGGTAGTCCACCGTCGTAAACTGGCCCCTTTCAGCTGGATGCGCTACATCGTGATTTCGGAAACGGACCTGAAGGAAAGCGGACATCACATTCTGGTGCACGAAATGGCTCACATCCATCACCGTCACTCATGGGATTTGTTGCTGACCGAAGCCTGTGCCTGGCTGCAATGGTTCAATCCGGCCATCTGGCTGCTCAAACAGGAGTTGCAGAACATTCATGAATACGAAGCCGACGAAGAAGTTCTCCGTCAGGGAATCAACGCGAAAGAATATCAAATGCTATTGATAAAAAAAGCCGTTGGCGCAAGGCTCTACTCTATTGCCAACAGCTTTAATCACAGTTCACTTAAAAAACGTATCACTATGATGATTCGAAAAAAATCCAATCCGTGGGACGTGCCAAGTACCTCTATGTACTTCCGTTGGCAGCCGTTACCGTAGCTGCTTTTGCCCGTCCTGAAATCTCCAAACCTCTCGACGAGATTTCAAGTGTCAAAGTTAATGATTTATCGGCAGTTCTGGAAACGTATGCCGATAAAAATGTGTCGAACCCTGCCGAAAAGACTAAACTGAAGATGAAGGTGGTGGATGAGAAAGGAAAACCCATTATCGCGGCAACTGTACTTGTGGCGAATACGACCAACGGTACCCTTACCGACGAAAACGGCAATTTCACGCTGGAAGTTGGCACCGACCAAAGCATCCAGGTGGCCTACATCGGTATGAGTACGGTTACCATGTCGGTCAAAGACTGCCTGAAAAAAGCCGACCAGACAATTGTCTTGACTGAAAGCGATACAAATACATATTCCGGAGCATACCCGTTCACTTTCCGGCAGCTTATTAGGGTATAAAACCATACCTTAAAAGCGTAATTTTTATCCGTTCATCCCCTAAAAGGATGAAAAAATGGATAACCAGACATTAAA
>ENA-OQAZ01000118-OQAZ01000118.1-human-gut-metagenome-genome-assembly--contig:-NODE-118-length-39828-cov-5.286466_pt1 | contig 39828 bp, 51 predicted proteins | sample MGYA00242737_ERZ504531 | MGnify/ENA primary metagenome ERZ504531 (study PRJEB26092, sample SAMD00036244) | human gut metagenome | host: Homo sapiens | study: EMG produced TPA metagenomics assembly of... | reverse complement strand
GCGGGCTACGCTGTAGTACCGGCATGTCTCAGGAGGCACGACCGGCCGCGTCGGTACGAGGATCTTGTGCCGTGGGATTATCCCCACACACTGGCCGGGGAGTTGAGCAAGGCCGGTACTATACCCAGTGTGTCGGCAAAATGCATGTTCATCCGCTGCGCAACAACCTGGGTTTCCATGATGTACGGCTGCATGATGGCTATCTCCATGCCTACCGCCGCCCCAGCACGCCCAGTTATGAGGATCAGCGTGTGGCCGATGACTATTATTGGTGGCTCAAACAGCAGCTTGGCGTGGATGCAGACCCGGTGGACACTGGCCTTGACTGCAATAGTTGGGTTGTGCGCCCCTGGATCTACGAGGAAAAGTATCACCCCACAAACTGGGTCGCCAGCGAGTGCCGAGACTTTCTGCGCCGCCGTGACCGCTCGAAACCATTCTTCCTGATGGCCAGCTTTGTGCGGCCACACCCTCCGCTGGATGCCCCGGAATATTACTTGAATTTGTACAAAGATGAGTCGCTGGCCGAGCTTGGCGCGGTGATTGGAATGACTGCGTCCGCTGGGAACGTGACGGCCACAGCTACCATGCCCAGACGGCACCCTCGGATGAAGCTACATCCAGCAGCTGCGGGCGGGTTACTATGCGGCCATCACGCACATGGATCATCAAATCGGACGTTTAGTCTCCGCACTGGTGGAGGAGCAAATCATGGATAATACCATAATTCTGTTCGTGTCCGACCACGGCGAGATGCTGGGCGACCACCTGATGTTCCAGAAGGCAAAGCCGTTCCAGGGCAGTATCCGGGTGCCGCTGTTTATCTCCGGGCCGGAGCGCTATGTGGGCAAGCATGGTACGGTTTGCACCGATTTGGCAGAGCTGCGCGACGTCATGCCCACGCTACTGGAGCTGGCGGGCGCACCGATTCCCGAAACCGTGGACGGCACGAGCCTATTGCACCCCGTCGAACGCGAATATCTGCACGGTGAGCATACACTGGGCGAGGATTCCATGCACTTTATCCTGACGAAAGAGGATAAATATATCTGGTACTCTCAGACCGGGCGAGAACTGTACTTCAATCTGCGCGACGACCCGCACGAGACAAAAAACGTGCTGGAGGAAAACCAGAAGCGCGTGGCGGAGCTACGCGCTCTGCTGATTGATGCTCTAAAAAATCGTGAAGAGGGTTACACCGATGGGCACACCCTGCTTGTGGGCAAAACCCCCGTGACCGTATTGCAGCATACCGAGGTGCTATGAAGCAGCTTCAATTCCTGATTAAGTCCGCAGCGGGCTACTGCAACATGCGCTGCCAATATTGCTTTTATCGAGATGAGCAGCAGAATCGCGTGAACCCCGATGACTGCATCATGTCGTTCACTACTGCGGAAACGCTGATTCAACGCTGTTTTGCGGAAATCGAACAAGGCGGTTATATCTCGTTTGCCTTTCAGGGTGGGGAACCGACCTTGGCTGGGCTGGATTTCTTCCGTTTCTTTACGCAGACCGTGCAAAAGTACAACCAAAAGCGTGTCACGGTGCAGTATGCCATTCAGACAAATGGCCTTGCAGTTACCGAGGAATGGGCTGAATTTTTCAGCAAAGAACACTTTCTCGTAGGTATCAGCTTGGACGGCACCCCGGATGTGCATGATGCCCTGCGCCCGGATACACAGGGAAACGGAACATGGAATAAAATTACGCAGACGATTGAACTGCTGCACCGATACGGCGTGGAGTGCAATCTTTTGTGTGTCGTCACCAAACGGCTGGCCAAAAAAGCGGAGCGCGTATATAAGTCCATGAAGGCAACGGGCGTGCGCTATTTACAGTTCATTCCTTGTTTGGATCCGCTGGACACGCCGCAGGGGCAGCAGCCCTACTCCCTCACGCCAGAACTGTATGCGCAGTTTTTGTGCGCCCTGTTTGATGCCTGGTATCGGGACTGGAAAACCAGCACCTATGTCAGCATCCGTTTGTTTGAGGATTATATTTATCTGCTTATGGGCGGCCGGCTGGGACTTGCTCCACAACAGGCACCTGCGGCGCGTACATGGTCGTGGAGGGTAGCGGCGCCGTCTACCCGTGCGACTTTTTCTGCTTGGACGCTTACAAACTCGGAACCGTGCAAAACGACACCCTGCAATCGCTGCTTACCGGCGAAAAAATGCGGGCGTTTATCACGGACGGCTGGCAGATACCCGCAGAGTGCCAGCAATGCAAGTGGGTCCACCTGTGCCGTGGCGGCTGCAAACGTGACCGCAACGTTGCCGACAAAGTACGGTGCAGTTATTATTGCAAAGCGCTGCAAAAGTTTTTTGCCTACGCAGAACCGCGCCTGTACGAAATGGTTCGCGCTGTTCAAATGTACCGCTGAAAAGGAGACAAATATCTATTGGACAAGAAAGATAAATACTGGCAGCTGTTTCTCTCTACCTTTAAGTTGAGCGCCTGCACCTTCGGCGGCGGCTTCGTCATTATCCCGTTGATGCGGGAACGCTTCGTGAAAGAACTGCACTGGATAGAGGAAGAAGAAATGCTGGACCTGACGGCCATCGCCCAGTCCAGCCCCGGCTCTATCGCTATCAATGCCTCAATTCTGGTGGGCTACCATGTGGCGGGCATCCCCGGTGCATTGATTACCGTGGTGGGCGCAGCGCTACCGCCGCTGATCATTATTTCCATCATCTCCGCATTCTATCAGGTGTTCCGCTCCAACAAATACATGAGCACGGCAATGGCGGGAATGTTGGCCGGTGTGGCGGCGGTCATCTTTGATGTGTTCATCAATATGGCGTGGTCCATCCTGAAAAACAAACGCTTGCTGCCCATCGCGGTCATGCTGGCGGCTTTCGTGGCGACCCGCTTTTTCGCCGTGAACATCATCTTGATTATTCTCGTCTGTGGCGTGATCGGCGCGCTGGATATGCTGTATCTGCAAAAGAAGGAGGCCGAGGAATGATCTATCTGGAACTGTTCTGGAGTTTCTTTCAAGTCGGCCTGTTCAGCATTGGAGGCGGGTATGCAGCAATGGCTTTGATTCAAGACCAAGTCGTGGATATTCACCCGTGGCTGACAATGACGGGCTTCGCGGATATTATGGCCATTGCCGAGATGACGCCCGGCCCCATTGCCGTAAACGCCGCAACGTTCGTTGGCATTCAGGTGGCAGGGCTGCCGGGGGCGCTGATTGCCACCATCGGCTGTATTTTCCCGTCCTGCGTCATCGTCATGGCGCTGGCCTACGTGTATTACCGATTTCGAGGCCTCAGTGTCATGCAGGGCATTTTGGCCGGGCTGCGCCCCACCGTCATTGCGATGATTGCCTCCGCCGGTATCTCCTTGCTGTGCATGGCCTTGTACGGCCAGCGCATGTTTCCGGCAGATTTGGGCAGCATGGATTTGACCGCACTGGCAATTTTTCTCGTGGACTTCGTCATTCTGCGCAAGTGGAAGCCCAGTCCCATTAAGGTCATGGCGAGTGCCGCCGTAGCTGGTATCGCGCTGTACGGCATCGCGATATAAATGAAACCTGAGAGGATGTATATACAAATGAATGATATTTTAACTGCATGGAAATGGAATGGCTCAGTGTCAGAGCCGGTTCCTTATGGCGAAGGACATATTAACCAGACGTATGCCATCACGGTAACATCGGGGCAGGGAGCAAAACGCTACATCCTGCAAAAAATCAATACCGATACATTCAAAGACCCGGCTGGTTTGATGGAAAACGTCTGCGGTGTTACAGATTTTTTGCGCGAAAAGGCTAAGCAGCGCGGGGCTGACCCGGCGCGTGCTACGCTCCATGTGGTGCCTACCAAAGAGGAAAAGCCCTATTATCAGGCTGCTGATGGTAGCTGCTGGCGTATCTATGAATTTGTAGAGAACACTGTCTGTTTGCAGCAGGTGCAGTCGGCTGAGGATTTTTACCAGAGCGCTGTTGCATTTGGCAATTTCCAGCATCAGTTGGCTGAATATCCGGCACACACCCTGCATGAGACGATCCCGCACTTCCACGATACGCCCAAGCGTTTCGCTGACTTCCAGCGCGCCGTGGCCGAAGACCGCATGGGTCGTGCCGCACAGGTGCAGCGCGAAATTGAGTTTGTCCGCGCCCGCGAAGCAGAGTATCACGTTATGGTGGATCTGCTGGCGGCGGGTAAGCTGCCGCTGCGCGTCACCCACAACGACACCAAGCTGAACAATATCCTGTTCGACAAAACAACCGGCGAGGGCCTTTGCGTTATCGACCTTGATACCGTCATGCCGGGCTTGGCCGCCAACGATTTCGGTGATTCCATCCGCTTCGGTGCCAACCACTGCGCCGAGGACGAAGCTGACCTCTCGAAAGTCAATTTCAGCATGGAACTGTTTGAAATTTACACCAAGGGCTTCTTGCAGGCAGCAGGAGAAGCGTTCACCCCGCTGGAAAAGCAGACCCTGCCGTGGGGTGCCAAGCTGATGACGATGGAATGTGGTATGCGCTTCCTCGCTGATTATCTGGAGGGAGATCACTACTTCCACATTAACTACGAAACCCAAAACCTCAACCGCGCCCGCACCCAGTTCAAGTTGACTGCCGATATGGAACGGAACTGGGATGCCATGCAAAAAGTAATTGAAAAATACTGCTGATACCGCTAATCTGCTTTTTCATTTTGCGGTTTGCGTTTTGCAGTAGAGTGCATCATGCAAAATCGTGTTTTCTCCTTCCTTAACTCCCGCGCCTGACAAGCGCGGGAGTTTTCTGTGATACAGCAAGTTGTATGTCCGCAGTGAGGCTAATAAGGTCGTGTGTTGCAATTGGTTTTATGATGTTGGAAACTCAGAACGGTTGATACCAAATGCGAATTGTTGACTAAAAATCGCGCCGACAATGCACTGTCGGCGCGATTTTATATGCTATGCAGTTTTCGATATTTACCCGGAGCTTCAGCCTTATAGCGGCGGAACATCCGGTTAAAGTAGCTGGAATCACTAAAGCCGCAGCTATATGCGATCTCCGTGATGGGATCTTCGGTGGAGCATAATAGCTCCGCGGCACATTCTACCCGGTAGTAATTCAAATAGTCAATAGGAGAGCGCCCAGTTATGCTGTGAAAGACCCTGCAAAAGTGTTCAGGGGTCATTTCTGCTGTGGAGGCGAGATCTTCCAAGGTGATGCGGCTGGCGTAATTCTTTCGGATGCGCTCTAAGGCCGCTTTCATTTGGGCTGTGCTGCGGTCATTTCGCTTATTTCCGGGAGAGGATACTGTGTACGAATGCTGCAAAAGGATTTGACCGAACAACTGCCACATCAGACCAATCGTCACAAATTCATATCCCTCCGGCTCTTTTTCCATTGCCTCAAAGAGTCTGTCAATCAGTTGGCAGGTTACGGAGCCAGCCGGTTGATACGGCTCGATTTGTGCGCTACGTTCAAAAAGCGCATTGTATTTTGCCTGACATACGGAGCCGCTGCCGAGGAAGCGGTTCATATCAAAGACAACACACTCGTAAACGCAGTCGTTGGGGGTTCCGCCGTGAACGGCCCCGGCTGAAATGATGGCGGCATCACCCTTGTGTAAAAGGTAAGAGCGTCCATCAATCAACAGGGAAAACTCTCCGCTCAGAACCAGCATAAGTTCAAATTCCATGTGCCAGTGAAATGGCATTTCATAGCGCGGATGCATTTTATCTACATAATAAAGCTCAATGGGAAAATCAAAAGTGCCGCGTGTAGTGCTTTCATGGGAAGCCAGAAACTTCATGGCAGGCATCTCCTAAAATATCAATATCGTCCAATATAATATCATTATACGCAAAGACGAGGGCAAATTGCAACAGTATAATACAAGTAAAGGACAAAATCCACTTTAGGAGGTACAAACTGTGCAAATCGAAGAAATCAAAGACCAAATCTGCGATGTCTGCCATAAAATGTGGCAGCTTGGCTGGGTCGCTGCCAATGATGGCAATGTCTCGGTGCGGTTGGAGGACGGAACTTTCCTTGCAACGCCTACGGGCATGAGCAAGAGCTTCATCACGCCGGACAAGCTGCTGCGCATTGATGCAAAGGGCAATGTGCTGGAAGGTGCAGAGGGCCTGCGCCCGTCCAGCGAAATCAAGATGCACCTGCGCTGCTACGAAAAGCGCGCCGATGTAAATGCTGTTGTCCATGCCCATCCGCCGGCAGCAACCGGCTTTGCCGTGGCACATCGCCCGATGGATATGTACAACATGATTGAGGATGTGGCAGCCATCGGCGCTGTGCCGCTGACTCCGTATGGAACTCCCAGCACGACGGAGGTGCCGGACGCAATCGAGCCGTATCTCAACGACCACGATGTTATGCTGCTGGAAAACCACGGCGCGCTGACGGTGGGCAGCGATGTCATCACCGCCTATTACCGCATGGAGAGTCTGGAACTGTGGGCAAAAATCACAATCAACGCAATCATTCTCGGCGGCAGCTACGATATTGACCGCAAAAATATTGATAAGCTCATCAATCTCCGCTCCTACTACAAAATTACCGGCAAACACCCCGGCTATCGCAAATTTGAGCGACGCGAAAAAGGTGAGCCGACGGACAAATAAGGAGACACCGTATGCTGAAGAACATTCCGCCTATCCTTAGCCCGGAACTTCTGAAAGTCCTCTGCGAGATGGGACATGGCGACGAAATCATTCTCGCAGACGGAAACTTCCCGGCTGAAAGCATCGGCAAAGATGCCATTGTGATTCGTGCAGACGGGCACGGAACCGTAGAACTGCTGGAGGCCATCCTGCAATTTCTGCCGTTGGATCAGTATGTGGAAAAGCCTGTCGCGCTGATGAAAGTGGTAGATGGCGATCCGTGCAAGCCGACTATCTGGGATAGCTATAAACAGAAGTTGAACGAGAGCGGCAATGACCCGGCTAAAATTGAAATGGTGGAGCGCTTTGCGTTTTATGAGCGCGCACATCATGCCTATGCGATTATCGCCACCGGGGAAAGCGCAATCTATGCCAACGTACTTTTGAAGAAGGGCGTGGTGCAATGAGTAACACAGCAACTGTGCTGGCCTTCGACTTTGGCGCTTCCAGTGGACGTGCGATTCGAGCCGTGTACGATGGCCAAAACCTCACCTACGAGGAAATCCATCGTTTTGAAAATGTCCCCATCGAAAAGGACGGTCACCTCTGCTGGGATGTGGAAACACTGCTAGAAAGAAATTCACACGGCCATTCAAAAGGCGGTACATTTGACAGCTTAGGATTTGATACATGGGGTGTAGATTTCGGCTTACTGGATACGGACGGTCATCTGCTGGCAAACCCTGTTCATTACCGCGATGTCCGAACGAATGGCAAACTGGAACAGGCCGCTGCCCGTATGCCTGCAGAAGAATTGTATGCCCATACCGGCAATCAAATCATGGCAATCAATACGTTGTTCCAGCTGCTGGCTCTGCGTGAGCAGGACCCGGAACTGCTGCAAAAGGCCGAGCAGATCCTTTTTATGCCGGATTTGTTTGCGGCTCTGTTGGGGGCCGAGCCGGTCTGTGAGCGCAGCATTGCGTCCACCAGTCAGATGCTGGACCCCCGCACGGGGCAGTGGAGCAGGGAAGTGCTGGCCGCCTACGGCTTGAACGCAAACCGCTTCGCGCCCCTTGTTGCCAGCGGCACGGTGACAGGCACACTTGCAAACGGTGCGAAAATCATTGCGGTGGCAGGGCATGATACACAATGCGCCTCGGCTGCTATGCCGTGTGCCGAGGAAGATGCCGAACATACGGCATTTCTCTCCTGCGGCACATGGAGCCTGCTGGGAACGGAACTGGATGCTCCGATTCTGACGGCGGACAGCTGCCAAAGCGGGCTGTCCAATGAACTAGGTGCAAACGGAAAAATCAACTACCTGAAAAATATCATCGGTCTTTGGCTGATCCAGGAAAGCCGCCGTGAGTACAAGCGCCGTGGACAGGCATATTCTTTCGCGGAGCTGGAGCAACAGGCACTTGCCGCCGAACCGCTGCGCAGCTTTATTGACCCGGATGCGCCGGAATTTGTTGCCCCTGGCGACCTGCCGAGCAGAATACAGGAATTTTGCCGCAAAACCGGTCAGCCCATCCCGGAAACAGTGGGCGCTGTGATGCGCTGCATTTATGAAAGCCTTGCGCTGAAATATCGCTACGCGATAGAGCAGCTTTCCGCTGTAACAGGTCGAGCATTTACGACCCTGCACGTTTTGGGCGGCGGCACAAAAGACCGTCTGCTTTGCCAGATGACGGCAGACTGCTGCGGCCTTACAGTAAAGGCAGGCCCGGTGGAAGCTACGGCGCTCGGCAACATTATGATTCAGCTGAAAGCCTTGGGAGTGCTGGACTCCATCACACAAGGACGCCGGCTGATTGCGGAGACAGAGGTCATTAAAACATATACCCCAAGCACACAGAACTATGCGGAATGGAACGCCGCTTATGATCGTTTCAAAACCCTATTATAATAAGGAAGGTGCAACTATGCTGTATCCTAAAATTGGTATTCGCCCTGTCATTGATGGACGCTGGGGCGGTGTCCGTGAAAGCCTGGAAAATCAGACGATGCGCATGGCAGAAAATGCCGCCAAGCTGATTTCGGAGAACCTCAAGTACCCCGATGGTACGCCGGTGCAGTGCGTGATTGGCTGTACGACGATTGGCGGCGGTGCCGAGGCTGCCCGTGTGGCAGAGCAGTTCTCTACCCAGAATGTTACGGCAACGCTGTCCGTGACGCCCTGCTGGTGCTACGGCACCGAGACGTTCGACATGGACCCCAACACCATCAAGGCAGTTTGGGGCTTCAACGGCACCGAGCGCCCCGGCGCGGTGTATCTGGCTGCGGTTCTGGCCGCACACGCCCAGCGCGGTCTGCCTGCTTTCTCCATTTATGGCCATGACGTGCAGGAAGCCAACGATGATACGATTCCCGATGACGTGGCCGAGAAAATTCTGCGTTTCACCCGCTGTGCTGTTGCCGCAGGCTGGATGAAGAACAAAGCTTACGTCAATATTGGCGCTGTGACGATGGGCATTGCGGGCAGCTTCTGCGATGCGGGTGTTCTGCAAAAATATTTTGGCATCCGCGCCGAGTGGTGGATGAGGTCGAGATCCTGCGCCGTATTTCCATCGGCATCTATGACCACGACGAATATGAAAAGGCGCTGGCATGGGTGCGCGAGAACTGCAAAGAGGGCTTTGATAAGAACCTCGGCAAGAATCTGCCGCCCGTCATCACGAAGTCGAAGATCGTTCCGGCTGACAAGGATTGGGAGTTTATCGTCAAGATGACCCTGATCATCCGCGACATTCTGTACGGCAATCCGCGTCTGGACGAGATGGCTGGCATGAAGAAGCACTGGGCCGCAACGCCGTGGTCGGCGGCTTCCAGGGCCAGCGCCAGTGGACGGACTGGCTGCCGAATGCTGACTTCACCGAGGCCATTATGGCTTCTACCTTTGACTGGAACGGCCCGAAGGCCCCGACTCCGTTCGCCACTGAGAACGACACCTGCAACGGCATTGCATGATGCTGGGCAGCCTTGTCTCCGGTTCTGCACCGTGCTTCCATGATGTGCGTACCTACTGGAGCCCCGAAGCCTGCGAGCGTGTGACCGGGCAGAAGCCTGACGGCGTTGCCGCCAACGGCTTTATTCACCTCATCAATTCCGGCGCAACGGCCTGGACGGTTCCGGTGCCTGCGTAGATGCCAAGGGTAATCATGTGATGAAACCGTTCTGGGAGATGACCGATGCGGACATCAAGGCGTGCCTGAACGCCACCGATTGGTGCCGTGCGGACTATGAGTACTTCCGCGGCGGTGGATATTCCAGCCACTTCCGCTGCAAGGCAGAGATGCCTGTTACGATGCTGCGTTTCAACATTGTGGAGGGCATTGGCCCCGTCCTGCAAATTGCCGAGGGTTGGACGGCTGATCTGCCCGACGAGATCCACAACACCATCGACAAGCGCACCGACCCGACCTGGCCGACCACGTGGTTCTGCCCGCGCCTGACCGGACAGGGTGCGTTCACCGATGTGTACAGCGTTATGGCAAACTGGGGTGCCAACCATGGCGTGACCGTTTACGGCCATGTGGGTGCTGACCTCATTACACTGGCCAGCATGTTGCGCATCCCTGTTACGATGCACAATGTCCCTGCCGAGAAGGTCTATCGCCCCCACGCATGGGCCGGTTTCGGCACACAGGATCAGCAGGCTGCGGATTATGCTGCGTGCAAGCAGTATGGGCCGCTGTATCGGTAAGTTACCTGTCGTAAATATTCTGCCGGAAAGATTTTGACATAGCCCTTAATACCAGTTAAGGAGAGGTTTCCTTGGAAGCCTCTCCTTGTTTTTTTCATTTGGAGGTATACAACAAATTCAAAAGATAAAAAGTACCTTGAGGCCTCTTTTCTCAAAGTGCGGTTATAAGCCATTGCCTATAACTTAATAGGCTTTTCCTCTATACGGAGAACCGCATTATGAGTTTGTCGAATGAATAACTCTGGCAATTCCACGCGAAAAACGAAATGGAGTTACCACTGCCATATGCGAATCCTGAAGGTACATGCTCCACACAGGTGGACATATACTGAAGAATTTGCGTGTGTCAATTTTCAATTCGACAAGATTCTTTGTCGCTGTCGTTCACCACCAGTATTCCCATCGAAGAAAAAATGATGGGAGTACAGAAATGATAAAAAAAGAACGATGGCATATCCAAAGATGATATATGCCAAAACCAATTCACTGCTTATGTGGTTTTGGCAGTAAAACGAAAACACCAATCTTACATAAAGAAGAAACAGAGAGAGCATGAAAAAGAAACCAGAACTAAAAAGGAGGCAGAACAATCCGAATTTAGAACCGCCGGGTATGATATGTGGAGCAGAATGGAGCCGCAAAATGAAAAACTGATGGCTGCTATGCAGCAATTAAGTCTCAAAGAGAGGTTTGTTGTCACAGAGTATGTCCTGAAAGGAAAGCCCTTTAAGGAAATTGCTCAAGAAACAGGACTCAAAGAAAAAGGAGTGGCATCTGCTATTATAGAAGCATTAAAAAGCTGAGAGCCGAAATGGGGGATGTAAAATGACTTTTATGGAACTGTTACTCTCAGCTAAATTGGGAAGTACATCGGCCTTTGAAGAACTGTTTGCGAGGTACAAAAATCTTTTGCGAAAATATTCCGTAGTAAACGGTGTATTTGACGAGGATTTATACCAAGAACAGTGCGTGCTGTTTGTACGCTGCATTGAAATTTTTGATGTGAATCGATAATAGAAAAGGGGCTGTTGCACAAGGAAAAATTCCAAGTGCAGCAGCCCCTTTACGGTTAAACGGTTCCAAAAGCACCAAAACGCTCGCCATAGGCCCCCTGATTTTCCAAAAAGAGATAACTCAAACAGGCCCTTCTGAATAACGATTGTTTTCCAGAGGAGCCTGTTTTCCAATTCTTCAAAAATCAGAAATTCAGGTATGCTTTAGGCTGAATCAAATGCAGATTTTGCAGTCCACTGTTGCACTTTGCCAGCAGATGAGCAATGTTTTGGGAAAGCCCCAAGAACAGAAGCTCAGCCAGAACTTTGACCTTGCCGCCGGTAAGGAAACGCTTGAAATTCCGATTGTGCTTTAGCTGTCCGAAGGCACCCTCTGCCTGAATAGAACGGTTGCAGCGCAGCAGCTTTCCTTCCTCGGTGGTAATGTTGTGATACGAATTATTGCGCAGATTCTGAAATTTCCAGCAGACAAAAATTTCCTTGCGCTTTTCGCTGTCTTTAGCCTTGCAGCAGGCTGCACGGTAAGGGCAGTCGGAGCAGTCCTCGCAGCGGTAAACAGAGATTTTGCGCTCTGTACCGTCCTTCGCATGGGAGGTATAGTGAGAACTGAGATCCAAATGTCTGCCGTTCTTGCAGATAAAGCAGTCATCCGGTTCGTAATAGGCCATGTTTTCCATTCTGCCAACCTGTGACTTTGAAAAACGCTTTTTCCCCGATTCATAGTTGGCGGGCTTAATAAATGCGGTCCGGCCATTTTCAAACAGCCAGCGGTAATTGGCAAGACTTTCATAGCCGGAATCAGCCACGACATTGCGATAGGATTTTCCGTGCTTATGCCATAAATAGGTCAAAAACGGAATCCGCGTGCCGAAGTCTGTTCTGTTGCTGAATACGGCAATGCCGGTTATGAAACCGCTGTTGACAGCAAACTGAACATTATATCCGGGTTTTAGCTGACCATTGCGCATATGGTCGTCTTTCATATGCATAAAAGTGGCATCTGTGTCTGTCTTGGAATAGCTGTTGCGATTTTCCCCGCAAATTGTCTTCTTTCTGTTGTACTCCATCCAGCGGCGATAAGCTTCCTCGCCACAACCTCTATAAGGACCTCTTTGCTTACTTCGGTAAGCAAAGTTGCCGCACATTCTGAGCCTATTGTCAAGTATTTAGAAGAAAAAATCCCTCTATACCAATTTCTGCGTTGGTGTAGAGGGATTGCCTATTTAACTTAGTGACATTGCCTTTATCGGAATAGCTTTTTCCTTTATAACAACCCCGTCTTACAGTTGGGGAGAAACGCTTAGCGCTTCAGTTCCAGCAACGCATCACCCTGCTTTACGGTGCCACTGGCTTTAGCTTCGACAGCGGCATAGTCATCGGTATTGCAGACAATGACCGGCGTGGTCACGGGATAGCCTTCGGCCTTAATGGCTTCCAGCTCAAAGCGGATCAACGGCTGGCCCTTCTTTACCTTGTCGCCATCGTTGACGAGGTAGGTAAAGTGCTTGCCACCCAGCTTGACCGTATCGATGCCGATGTGCATCAGCAGTTCGGCACCGTCAGCCGTGGTCATGCCTACGGCATGGTGGGTCTCAAAGGTGGAGGAGATCTCACCGTCAGCAGGTGCCACCAGTTCACCGTCGGAAGGCTCAATGGCAATGCCATTCCCCAGTACACCGCTGGCAAAGGCTTCATCCTTCACATCGGCCAGCGGCACTACCGTACCGTTCAGGCAGGCAGACAGCACGGTATCCTTTGCTGCGGGTGCGGGTGCGGCTGCCGGCGAGGGAGCGGCAACCGGGTCTTTGGGTGCACTTTCCAGATAATCTTCCAGCTTTGCCTTGATGACGGCCACCTTGGGGCCATACACCACCTGTACGCCGTTGCCCTTGCAGATCACGCCGGAGGCGCCGGAGGCTTTGAGCACATCCTGTTTGACCAATGCCGCATCTTTGACCGTGCAGCGCAGACGGGTTGCACAGCAATCCACATCGGCCAGATTAGCGGCACCTCCCAGACCTTCCACGATCAGTGCACTGACCGGGTCATTTCCGGCAGGCACACTGCCGGAAGCAGCATTGCGGGCGTTCACGTCCGCACGGGTGTACAGCTTGACTTCCTCGGCATCATCGCGACCCGGGGTCTTGTAGTCAAACTTGGAGATCATAAAGCGGAAAATGATGTAGTACAGCACAAAGTACACCGCACCGACCACGACCACCCACACCCAGTGGGTCTTGGCGTTGCCCTGCATCACACCGAACAGCACCAGATCGATGAGACCGCCGGAGAAGGTCATGCCTACGCCCACATTCAGGATGTGCATCAACATGAAGGACAGACCGGCCAGTACGCAGTGCACCGCGTACATGGGTAGTGCCACGAAGATAAAGGTAAATTCCAGCGGCTCGGTAATGCCGGTGAGGAAAGCCGTCAACGCAGCAGACAGCAGCAGGCCACCTGCCGCCTTTTTCTTTTCAGCTTGGCGCACTGGTACATAGCCAGCGCCGCGCCGGGCAGGCCGAACATCATAAAGGGGAACTTACCGGCCATGAAGCGGGTAGCACTGACCGAGAATACAGTGGTGGACTTGGAAGCCAGCTCGGCAAAGAAGATGTTCTGTGCGCCGGTCACGGTCACGCCGTCGATGATAGCGGTGCCACCCACAGCGGTCTGCCAGAACGGCATATAGAACACATGATGCAGTCCAAAAGGAATCAGCGCACGCTCCAGCAGGCCGTAAATAAAGGTGCCTGCGTAGCCGGAAGCCAGCACCAGTGCACCCAGCGCGGCAATACCGTTCTGCACCACCGGCCAGATATAGAACATGGCAATGCCGACCACCAGATACACAATAGAACTGACGATGGGCACGAAGCGTGTGCCGCCAAAGAAGGCCAGCACTTGCGGCAGCTCGATCTTATAGAATTTGTTGTGCAGCGCCGCCACGCCCAGACCGACCACGATGCCGCCGAACACACCCATTTGCAGCGTTGTGATGCCCAGCATGGTGGTGGTGGAGTTGGCAGGCATAGCTTCTACGCCGCCAGCCGCATTGATCATGGCTGAATGGCCGTATTCATAATGATATAGGCACTGCACCGGACAGTGCCGCGACCTCTTTTTCCTTGCGAGCCATGCCGATGGCTACGCCCATGGCGAACAGCAGCGCCAGATTGTTGAACACCGCATTGCCGGTCTGACTCATCACGTCCAGAATGGTATAAATGAGGGTGCCCGGATGGATGACGCTGTTCAGGCCATAAGCCGCCAGCATCGTTTCGTTGGTGAACGAGCTGCCGATGCCCAGCAGCAGGCCCGCCACAGGCAGCAGTGCAATGGGCAGCATAAAGCTGCGTCCCACGCGCTGCAGCACGCCAAAGATCTTGTCTTTCATCTTAAGTTCTCCTTTTCCTAAGTTCGTATCCAGCATATATCTACACAGGAAAGACCTGTGGAGAATCAAAGGTGAAACAAAAAGCTTATTTCCCCATCCAAATCCGTTTCAGATGATGGTAAGGAACACCAGTTCCTCGTCCGAAAGCTCCTTGTGCCAGGTATTGCGCACATACTCCGCAATGCAACAGGCGCATTTGTAGTGTTCGCTGCAATTGCGGGCGATCAGGGCGCGGAACACTTCGTCATGGGTATCGTTTTCCTGCTCCTGTTTTCCTTGAAATACGCGCTGTGCAAAAAAGCGCAAATGCACTGTAAAACGGCTGAAATCCAGTGCATCCCGGTCAAAATGGAAGTTGTAAAAGCATTCCACTACCTGCACGCAGCCATCCACAAAGCGGGTGACATCGTTCACCACGCTCATGGTGGTGTTGAGCTCTGCGTTGACGATGTGCAGCGCAATAAAGCCGCCCTCGTCGTCCGAAAGGTCTGCATGGAAGCGCTGGCGGATAGTGGCAAGGCACTCCACGCCAAGGTGATACTCTTCCGGGTAGAATTCCCGAATGGAAGTCATCAACGGGTTAGAAAAGCGAATACCCTCTTCGCTGCGCTGAATGGCAAAGCTGATGTGGTCGGCCAGCGTGATGAGCAGGCTTTCATTCAGTGGGTATTTCAGCCGCTGCCGGATGGTTTCTACCAACTCATCGGTGAGCAGTAGATGCTCATACGGAATCCGTTCCAGAAGTTCCACCAACTTTTGCTGCACGGCAGGGCTGGTCATGCGGTAGCTGCACTCTGCGGTTTCAGCCTCGATTTTATAGCCCGGCTTAACACCAAAGCCCAAACCGCGCCCGGTGACGATCAGTTCACAGCCCGTGGGGTCCACCACGCGCAAAATGTTGTTGTTGATTGGCTTTTTGACGGTATATTGCATTGTTTCTCCTCCTCGGGTTGAAAAAGGCAATAAAAAAAGACCACCCTTGACACAGCAAACATACCGAAGGCTGAAACACGCTTTCGGCTTGTGCTATGCAGAGTTGGTCTAGCCCGCCAAACGGTAACAATCCAACGACGCTGCTCACGTACATTTTTCTTTTTTTGTAAGGCGCAAACAAATCAGGCACTTGAATAACGATTTATTCTGTATAATACTACAATATCACATTCTTTGTGGAGTGTCAAGGCGAGAACGGCTCTCTTTTTCACTTTGTTAGCTTTGCACAAATTCAGTCGATAATTTACAGCAGATTGACAAGTAAAAAGATTTCTTTTATTCCTCATCCGGATACAAGTTCCGTGCATCCTTAACTGCAAGCAGAGGATTTTATTTGACGTGCATGATACGAAACCAATCGCAACAAATCGTCCCTTTACAGTCGGGCAAAACTGGATTATGCTCAACACGCCCAGAGGAGCACAATCCAGTGCGATTCTCTACAGCATTGCAGAAACGGCAAGGCCAACAATTTGAAGCCGTATGAGTATTTCCGTTTTTTACTGGACGAGATTGCAGAACATCTTTATGGCCGGGAGCATGATCCAAATGACCGCGCGTTCTTAAATGATATGATGCCGTATCGGACAAACTGCCTGACATTTGCAAGAAGAAAATTTGAGGCTTGCTGGAGCCGGATTCGGCTCCAGCTTTATTTTTGCTTGACGGCTGTGCTTGAGCGGTTACATAGATACATTGCACAGACTTACTCCCTTTAATACTCCTCTAGAAAAAACCAGCCGGAAGTAAATCCCTTCCGGCTGGCATATACATATTCTCTTTTACGCGGTAAATGCAGGGCGGATACTCTGTTGTACCCCGGTCTTTTCTTCTTGTTGCTTTGCCCACGTCACGCGTGTCACTTCTTCAACAAATGCGCGCGCTTTCTTATCGGCAGAATAGTAATGGATTCCAAATTGGTCGCAGACGTCAAACAAAAGTTCGGTGTAGGCAAGTTCGTCCGCTGACGGCATCGCAAAATATCCACCTGCCGCATCGGCCAGTTCATCGATTTCATAACGTTCATTTATGATCATATCTGCCTCATCGGCTATATTTTTAACATTAACCATTTACCACGCTCACTTCCTTGATCGGAGCCAAAAATGTATCTGGATCAAAATATAAATTTTTCAAAACAGGAATTAAATCAATATACTCTTCTTCAGGCCTGTCATTCTGTTTATACTTTGCCATCGCTACAATATAACCATGATTCCATTCTTTTACTTCTGTATAATGCTCCAATGAATATGGTGCGCGAAATCTAATTACCTTATCCCCCACACGGAAAACTGTATAATTGGATTCATTGCTAAGAATTGCCCGTTGGCTATTCATACACGTTTCCCTCCTTCATTACTCTGGCTTTTTCAGTAGCTGTTCAAAGTTTGAGTATGCCTCGCGAATGATTTGTATTTGCCTACTTTAGTATCAATAACCGCAGCAATCAATTCAAAATCACGGGGACCTTCTGCAACAATTCCTTTTTGTCAAAAGAGCGCATTTATAGGTTTGAGGCAAGCAATAAACGCACTGCGGCAGCCTGATTTGACGCTTTTACAGGTGACTGTGAATGGAACATCTGCATGATTCCATAGGATCAAATCGCTTTGCCGCCTGACTCTTCATACTTACTTTCGCGTGCAATGTCGCTTTTGAAGCGGATGCACCGCACGTGACCGAGACGTTCTACAAGGAAACAGTACGGGCGGATGCCATCGTCGATTTCCAGAATTTCATAGGGCAATAGCTGCATAGAGAGCAACTCTGCCAAAGAATGATTTTTGATTTGCTTTGCAAATTCCATCGCCGTATAAGGTGACTCTCCCTCATACCGCACTGCATAGCGGCTGGGGTATGGGAAAAACGAGATTCCGTTGGCCGCAAGCATGCTCTCTCCTGCCTCGATTTCCGGTGAACGGAAGTTGTAAATCCGCAATGTGGGCGGCACGCGCCGCTTAGGACACCATTTCGGTACATTTACCTTGGGGTCATCAGAGCGAAAGATGATGATTTTTTTGCCGCCGGTGCAGTATTTTGTGTTCGGTTTCATGCGCCGACCGTGAACTATTTTCGTTTCAGACCCGGCATAGAGTTTACAGTCCGAGCAGTAATAACACTTGAATTTGCGTACTTTTTCTTCATACATAGTCAATTTCACCTCTTATTCCGTCAAAAGAAGCCGTGGCAGCAAAGCGCCGCCACGGCTGTAATTAAATCATTCTGCGAACATTCAACCTTTACGCACACGCGGCCAGCGTTTGTCGGCGCGGGTTGAGGACCGCGAGTACAAAAGGGCGAGGCTTGATGTAATAATGGGTGGTGGATGTTTCAAAGTGGATCTCCTGCGTTTCGGTTTCGTGAATCTTCACTACAGGAGCCGTATGGTACATTTCGCCGCCCGTACTGAAGATGGCGGGTCTGCCCACCATCAGTGCGGACATGAGTTTGCCGGTAATGTAAAGCTCCAGCTTCCGCTTTTTCATTCTGTCCTTGCCTCCCTTTAAGCATCTCTGCACAGTTCCACCACGATGAACCGCGCGTTATCCAGCAGCGTGTTCACATGGTACAGCGAGGTGTTCTGCATCTGCGCGATCTCGTTCGTCTGGTAGCCTTTGGTGCGCAGACGGATAATTTCCATCTGCTGGGGCGTTACCCGCTTGGCGAGGGCGTGCAGAAGCAATGCAACCTCACTTTCACGCAGCGCTTCCTCGTCCGTTACCGTTGGTGTTGAATGCCGGGTCAGATGCCCGGTGTAAGACTGACGGGGACGAACAAAACGGATGACGCGGAAACGGCGCTTGTCGGTGCGGTGGGTATTGACAACTTCGCCTTCCATCGCCCGCCACGCAACCGTGGCAAAGGAATAGCCTGCAAGGTTCGGGTCGGTCAGATACCGCTGTACGGCCCGCAGATAGCCGAAAATGACGATGTCATAATATTCGCTGGCAGGCAGATTCTTCTCGTGCAGAAACTTGTAGACAAGGTTGTGGTTCTTGTCGGCAAAAATACGCTGAGTATCATTCAACGGAATATCGTGCATAAAGCACCTCCTTCATAAACTGTTACGCGGGCAGCGGCTGCGTGTCACCGTTCACCGATGCCCCGATGCAAAAGCTGCCATCGGCGGTCGCAGGGGCGGTAGCGCAGCTCTCCACATCACAAAGACCATCATCCTGTTCACGTTTTGCCTCGATGCGCTGGCGGTTCATGCCGCGAATCTGCTCACGGAAGCTCAAGGCGTACTTGCGCACAGCGGCAAGCTGCTCGCCGTGGAAATCGCCCAAGCGCTTGAACGTGGCAACGCTGTAATCCTTGCCCTCCGGGTTCGTCTGGCGTTTCAATCCAATCTCCACAAGGCTGCCGTAGGTGGCACGGTTGCGGAAAACAAAGCCCTGATTCAAAAACTCACGGAACGGGCTGATGCTGGTGGGAGAGAGATTGATCGCCAGCGGCATAAACTCCCCGCTGCGCAGCAAGTACAGCACCCGCATATTCTTGCAGCTTTGCCGCGACCATTGGCGGCACTGCCAAATTGGCTCAACGCACAGGTTTCGCAGACACCACCGGGTTCACCGTAGCCCTGTTTGCCGTCTACAGAGGAGCAGAGCGGCGGTACATCGTCGCTGTACTCATCGCCCTCCGGCCAGTAGGCGCAGCTTGCGTGATTGAACAAAATCACGCCGGTGAGAGTGGGGCTGTAATCTGGGTGCTGAGGGTCGCCGGTGGGCAATTCAAACTGCAGCACGCCGCCTGCGGGAATCTTGATGCGGGGAAAGGACATCGTAAAGCCGTCCCTATCCTCGGCAAGTTCCTCACTGCTGAAATCGGCATCGCCCATTTCGGGCAGCACAAAATCCAGCGGTTCGTTGGCGGTCATGGCGGTGGTGGCTGCGGCGTTAGCTTCATCATAGACATAAAAAATCCTCCTATATGTAGGGCAGCATCAAGCAGCTGCCTGGTTGATTCTCGACCACTGCTGTGTGGGCATGGTCAAAATGCTGTAACCGATACTTTCCAATTCACTGGCGCGGTCATAGCTCTCCACATCATGGCTGTGTCGGGTCACGGCGTTGGATAAACCATACAGCGTCAAATCGTTGGATTCGATCAGCCGCTGCAATACGCCAGTGCTTTCGCTGTCGGTAATGTGGAACTCTTTGCTGGCAAGTTTGACGACGGCCGGCACATCACGGGTATCCATCTGTGCGGCTTTGGCCTCCTGCATTTTGCCGACGACCTGTGCGAACCGCGCTTCTTCCACGGCAGCGCGCACGGTGTCCTGAATCTTCATGACAAAGGCTTTGTCCTCCGCGTCCAAAGTTGCTTGGGAGTAGACGCTGAAATTTTCCTCGCTATCTGTAACACGCCCCACATGGTTACGGCGGGCGGCGGCTTCATTCACGACCATGCCGTTGCTGCACACCAGCCGATAGATCAGCGGCTGGATGCTGACGGAACCAAGTCCGACCTCGCTGTTGCTGATGATGACCCCTGCCTGCACAATGTCGCCGGGGGATACCTCCGCCTGCAAGCGGGGGTTCACGGCCTTGATGTACATACGGCTTTCGGTGATTTGGCAGCTTTCAAAGCGGATGTCAGGCAGCCCGCCGAGAATCGGAAGCGTCACTCCGGCAATGTCGATATTGTCGATGCGGCGGTAGCGATTGCTCAGGTACGCACGGGCGGAGCCGTCCAAGGTGCGCAGCATACGCTGGCTGTTTTCTTGCTTGAACCATGTGTTGGCGTTGTAGGCCAGCAGGTCGGGGCGTTCCTCCCGCATACGGTCATAGTAGGCGGCGGGGATGCGCAGATGAGTGCCGATCTGCCGATGGGCGATGCCGGTGATGGTCATGGGCTCGATTAGTTCAGTGCCGCTGTCGTCCGACAGGTGCAAAAACATTTCTTTGCCGTAGGATTCCATCCGCAGGCGATTGGGGGCAATGAGGTAGTCCTCCTTGGACTCGCTCTGCCGTTTCACTTCGGTCAGCATCTGCTGTAAGGATACACCGGATTTCATACGCGAAACCTCCCTTTACCACGAGAGAACCAGCTTGCCGGAAGTTTCCTCGGCGGCCAGCCCATCTCCTGCAAAGACCTGTTTCAACTTTTCCCAGCAGCCCACAGGTGGGAAACCGTGCAGTTCCGGGAGTACCGATGTGCTGCCATCCGTAAGCTGGATGTGACCGTCCTCCTGCACGGTCATCGAGTGATGCCCGCGGGAACTGAGGTCGGCCACTATGCCTCCAGCGTTGCGCGTCCCTCAGTTTCATACCAAATGCGCGGGTCGGGCAGTGGGGGAGTCTCAGCGGGAATACGCGGTTTTTCAGGCGTGTCTGCCGTGGGATTTGGGCGCAGCGGCACGGTGTTGATCAACTCGCACCGCAAGTGAGCCTGCTTGTCCAAAACGACCTCGCACTCTCAAAGCCGTCCAATCCGTGAACACGAATCAGGCAGCGCCCTCCCTCTTTGACGATAGCAAGCGGATCTTTGGTGGCCCATTCCCATGTGATGTTGCTGTCCGCCGTGCGAAGCGCAGCGGTGACGCGTTGGTTCACATGAAGCAGCAGAATGTCGCTGAGCGGTTCGTCCTCAATGTCCGGCACCACAAACTTGGTGCGGCGGGGTGCCTTTGCTTTCTTCTTGGGGACTGCCGGTAGGCTGCTGCGCAGATGGTGCAGCACATACAGTTCCCAGATGGAGCAGGCAACAAGCAGAAGCGGCAGCAGCAGCGCGCCGCGCACAAACGCGGCGATGGCTACAATGATGCCCACGAAAATACTTGTACCGTTCCAGATGGCATTGTCAGATTTCATTGTCGATTACCGTCCTTTCACAAAAACAAAAAGGGCTGCATCAGGTGTCCATTCTGAACACTTGATGCAGCCCAAGGTGCAGCCGCTTTTCGGCGGCCATGCGGGATGCGGATGGATTCTTGGTTCACTCCTTTCTGCCGGTGGCAGGAAATATCTATATAAAAAAGTGCCGGCAGGGAAGACACCGCGCCCAATTCAGCGCAATGCCATCTACTACCGGCACCGATTACAAAAATAACAACGTATGCTTATATAGCATAAAAATCATCTATAAGATTATTATAATACTATATCTTGTGGATGTCAACGGTGGATTTTGTATGGGCTCCTGCACGATGATAACAACGCGCTTGCAATTATACTCCCGCAGGAGTATAATTGCAATGAGGAGGTGGTCTGATGAAAAAGACGATTTATCACGGCTCGGATCACATTATTGAAAAGCCCCAATATGGCTATGGAAAGCCCTACAATGACTATGGCGTTGGCTTCTACTGCACCGAAAACCCGAACATGGCAAAAGAGTGGGGCGTAAGTATTGACCACAACGGTTATGCAAATGAGTATCAAATCGAATGTGACGGTTTGACGATTCTCGATTTGAATGCCCCGGAATATACAATGCTGCACTGGCTGACGATTCTGCTTGAAAACCGTGAGTTTGATGCGTCCACACCGCTGGCGGCGGAAGCTAAGGATTATCTCTTACAGAATTTTCATCTGGACTACAAAACGGCAGATGTCATTATCGGCTATCGTGCCGATGACAGCTACTTTTCCTTTGCCTCTGACTTTATCAACGGTGCAATCTCGTATCGCCAGTTGTGTAGCGCTATGCGCCTTGGCAAACTGGGTCAGCAATTTGTACTGAAAAGCCGAAAAGCCTTTGAGCAGCTGAAATTTATGGGCTATGATACAGCAGACGCCAAAGAATGGTATAAGAAGAAAGCGTTCCGTGACCAGGCCGCCCGCCGCCAATACTTTGATGTAGAGCGGAACCGCCGCCAAAGGGGCGATCTTTACATTACAACCATCCTTGACGAGGAGATGAAGCCCAGTGATCCACGCTTACGATAAAAATTATCTTACCGCTGCACAAAAATGTCTTGCGCGTATGCTGGACTACATGGTCAATGATTTACAGTATCCGCTGGAAACAGTATGGAACTGGTTTTTAATGAGCGAGATTTCCCATCGCTTTGAACTCGGTGATAGCACTATTTTGGCAGGCACTTCCGGTGTGGAACTTGCCCGCAGGGTACTGGAACAGGCGGGGGAGCCAGAACCCGTCCGCAAGGCATCCTATGCGTATGACCGCAGTCTCGAATACTGGACGGGCTGGGCTATCGCATATTACCAGTGGGATACCGGGCTGCGCTTCTCTGAAATTGAGCAGGCTGTGCCGATTTCCAAGGTGCGAATGCTGTATACGCCCTACCATGAAATGGACGTTCGCCAGTTTGCTGATAAGATGAACGAACTGTACCGCGCAGCAAAGCCGGAAACAAACCTAAAGAGCCTGCGCACACTGGCCGAAATGAGCCAGTCGGAACTGGCACGACAGGCAGAAATCCCCGTGCGCACCATCCAGCAATATGAGCAACGCCAGAAAGACATTAACAAGGCGCAAGGGGAAACCTTGCTGCGCTTGGCACGTGTCCTGCATTGCAGTATAGATGATCTGATGGAAAAAGTCCCACAGCAATAATATGAATAGAAGCGGAAGATTCTCATTTAAGACAGCGGGAATCTTCCGCTTCTATTTTGTCGGTTATCGCATCAGTAAGTATCAAGCATAATTTGCTGCCGCAGGTAAAGGTTTGACACTGCCGTGATGACCTCGCGGCTGCAACGGTACTCCCGCACTGCATGGGCGAAGTTGTCGCAGTTCAGGTCGTTGTCGTCATACAGCTTGTCCAGCACATCGTAGCCGTCCTTCAGGCGGCGGATGTCCATTTCGATGCACTTGATAATTTCCGCGCACGAGAGCGGTGTCTGCCGGGCAAGGCGGATGACTTTTTTCTCGCAGGCGCTACGGGCATCAACGTGGAACAGGCGGCGGGTGATTTTCCAAGAGATGCCCTCCAAAAACGTCAGTTTGAGGAACGACAGCACCCGCAGCGGCATGCCGCACCGATGGGGATGATAAAGCGGCAGGAGAGCAAATCATATAGCGCATCATACTCGGTATCCCCGGTGCCAACCACAATGAGCCCGCGAACTAGCAGGCGCTGCACACAGTCCTGCCAGCTGCGGTGGATGGTGACATTGGAACTGCTCGCCATCTTCTCGTAGAAGCTGCTGATTTCCTCTTCCCGCAGGATGCGCCAGTTGAGGATGGACCAGAGCATAAACTCTTGCACATCGACCTCGTACTCTTTTTCGCAGACGATGATGACCGGGCGGGTGCCTTCTTCGGTGCAGCAGCGGATATAACGGCCATTGGCAGTGTAAAGCATTTTCATAAGGGAACCTCCAAATTTTAATTTTCGTGTAGAGATGAGAGAAAAGATTCATCGTTTCGCAATTTGTGGACAGCACGGCTGATCCACGCCGAAACGTGGTTGGGCGGGGCGCTCATGCGAGTAGCAACTGCGGTAAGCGGTATGCCGGAGACTTGCAACGCCAGCGCATGGACGCCTTGCGGGTCACGCCACTGTATTGAGATTCTGCGGCGGCAAGCAGCAGGGGAGTCTCGCACTCAATATCGAATGGAGCGCTATGTTGTACTTCTAATGCGGCAAGTGCAGTTGGCTTCATCTCTGCCAGAGAAATCATGCGGCATTGTTTTCCCGTAAGGTTGCGGCAGTAACTGACAAGACCATTCTGTACGACCTGCCGGGCATAGGATGCAAAGCTACCGCGCGCTGGGTCGAAGGTCAGTGCTGCATTGCAGAGCCAGACACAGCCCTCTTGATACAAGTCCTCATAGCCAAGACCAGCAACGCAGGGATTGACATTGATGTCGAACCGCAGGACGCGCTCTACGATGCTCAGATTTTCTTCTGCCAAACGCTGTTGGTCAGCTGTGAGCCTTTTCACGCATTTCATAACCGTCACCTCGCAGTCGCATTCTCGCAGATGCGGATGATTTGCTCACAGCGGTAGTCGCCGCACTTGGCAATATGTACCTGATCTCCGGGCAGTCCCATCTGCGTTTGCAGCCAGCAGTAACTCTGGTCTCGGTTCATGCCAAGCTGTGCCTGTACACTGTGCAGTGCATGGTGGGCAAGAATGCGTTTATGCCGCAAATCTCCGTTGGCAAGGGTGCCGAGCGGCTGTTTCGTGCGGCGGTCTGCTGTGACATAGGCATCACAGGCAGGCCAGCGGCGGCAGACGTACAGGTACGTTCCTGCGGAAATGTCGGACAGACCATGAATCGCGCTTGCCGGGCGCAGCATGGCAAGAGAGCCGCAGTAGGGACAATGGATACGAGCTTGTTTCATAGAATTTCACCTCCAATTTGTTGAAAATAGGCCGAAAAAACCTATTTGCCCTTATTACTGTCATCTCACACGAAAAAATTAAAAAAATTTCGGCCACTTTTTCAAATTTTACAATTTGTTCATATCTTCGCGGCGTTACGCAGCATCGGACGGGATCCGCCACCGACAGATTTGCGTACATCCAGCATCGTCCTGCCGTTCAGCGTGACAGGCGCATTGAACAGCATCGTCAGAAGGTACTTTTTGAGATTTTTAACGTCTGTGTGCAGATTACGCAGGCCATCAAGGACAAAACGGATATGCTCGCTTGTCAGCTGTAACAGCCGTTCCCGCACCAAGGCCATCGGGAACAGGTTGTTTCCAAGCCGCAGTACAGGGCTGCGAAGCTGGATTGTCTCCACGACCAACTCGTAGATTTCCTGCATCACGGGGGCGCTCTCCGGCTGATTGCGGCAAAGCAGGTCCAGCTCAATGTTGTCGCGGACTTTTGTCCGCACGGTCTCGCTCTCGGATAAGATCAGATCCGTATTTTGTTTCTCTTTATTTTGTATTTCTTTATTTAATTGTATGGGATTTTCCTGTACAGCAGAATCCGATGCAAGGGGTTCCAGCATAGGCGGCACGGATTCAGCGCTGCCATCGGAGCCGGACGAGGACGCTTGCGGGTACTCATAGACATAGTAATCGCAGCCTCGCAGACAGCCGCGTTCATCCCGGACGCGGGTACGCACCACATACCCTGTGTCCTCCAGTTCCCAAATGGCTGTACGGATAGCGTCAACGCTCTCCTTGTTGATGGCGGCAAGCCCTTTGAGGGTATAATCCAGTCGTCCGGCAGGGAAAGCATCTGCGACAGCAGGCCCTTTGCTTTCAGTGACAAATTTTTATTGCGAAGATGATGATTGCTCATAACGGTATAATCCTTAATGCGCTCTACGCGAAAAACAGCCATTTTACGAATCCTTTCATGTAAAAGATGGGCAGCCGCCGGGACTGCTCACGGTTCATCGGTTACAGATTCTGACGGATAATGCGGGTGATAATACCCACGGCGATGCTACGTTCCTCGTCCAGCTTTGTTACCACAAAGCTGACGTCGTCCTTTTTGCCGGGTGTGCGGCGGTCATAGCAGGAGTGAGCCACGGCGTTGACACCGTTGGAAAGCCGCACATAGACGATGCCTTTATGTACATCGGTGACGCGGCCGGCGTATTTGCTCTGCACACGGCAACGCTTCAAGCTTCGCGGCTGGTATTCTCGGTGATGCTTTTGACATCAGCGTGGACAGACATTTCTTCCTGTGAGGTTTTGTTCACTTCGGTCACGCGGACAAGAATCTGGTCGCCCACAGCAAAACGGTCATGGGCATCACCGATCCAGTCCCATGCCAGATTCCGCGCCATGATGGAACACTCCACGCCGAAAATCTCCACACGGATGGATTTGTCGGCAACGGCAATAACGCGAGCCTGCACAACGCGCCCCTCGCGGACGCGGTACTCACCGTTGGCATCTGGGCTGAAATAGAAAAGCTGGCGTTTGCGCATCATGGCTTCGCGGCGGCTGGCAACCACACTGCGCTCTTGGAATCGATGCCAAGGATGACGAAGTCGATTTCTGCGCCCAGCATATTGCCCAGCAGCTTCATCTGGCGGACGGCCATGCTGTCAGTGCTGTTAGCTGCGCTGGGGGCGACCATCATTTCTTTCAGAGGGATGACAATACGGAAACCGTTGTAGTCTACAACTGCAATTGTCTTGCCGCTGTCGGTCTGCTCGATACCGCCCAGCGGTGCGGAGAGGATGCGCCGTGTGCGGTAGGCGTTGTGGATCTCGTGCCACGCGGCGGCTTCGCGGGCATCCTCGGTTTCGATTTCGTCGCCGCTTTCAATGGTCAGCACCGGGGCATCTGCTTTGCGTCTGCGGCGGGGCGGGTGAGTCTCGTCGGGCTTTTCTTCTTCGGCAGGGGCGGGAATGGCTGCATCCTCAAAACCCACAGGTTCGGGGATGGGCAGGTCAGGGGTAAAAATATCATTGTTCATTTCCATGAGAAATCTCCTTTTCAGTTTCAGGTTTTGTTATGATTGATTCTTTGTCGGTGGCAACCACCGTTTTTGACTTGGCAGGACGGCCACGGCGCTTAGGCGGTGCCTTGGGGGATGATTTGGCTGTTTCCGCCGGGGAAATTTTGAGCGTTTCTGGTAAGGCTTTCCGCCACTCCGGGATATGGGCGGACGCCTTACATTCCCGCAGCTGCTTGTAAGCGGGGTGCAGAGAGTAGTCCATCTTGTGAACTTTCAGAATCTTATGGCCGCGCAATATCACTAGTGCTTCATCCACCGGCAGGCGCAGCACTTCATCCGGGGTCAGCACTGACCGCTTGCCGACACCGCTGCTCTCGCGGTACTGCGGCGTATAGTCGGAGACGCGCAAGGTACTCAGTGCTTTGGAGGTACTGGACACTGCCACACTGGCAATGCCGGTGCGCTGGGAAACGTACTCAGCTGTCAGCTGATCCGTACAGCCAAGAAAAAGCTGCACATCGCAGTTGCCGAGAATTTCCTGCCACTGGTTCTGCGGGTAGCGGTTTTGCAGGCCGGCAAGATTCTGGAATATGCAAGACATGGAGATGTTGCGGGAGCGGATAACGCTGATGCGCCGTGACAATTCGGAAATCGTACCGCAGGCAGTCAGTTCCTCGCCCAGCACATGGACTGGCACAGGAAGCCGCCCGCCGGGGCAGTTGGCATCGGCATATCGGACAAGCTTGATAAAGGCAAAGGACAGAAACAGCGATGCGAGAAAGTCAAAGGTGCTGTCTTGGTCGCTGGTAACGAGATAGTACGCGCAAGGCTGCTGCCCCGGCAAATCAAGGCTGATCTCGTCATACGCAGTGATTTTCTTAATCAATTCAGACTGGAATACCTGTAACCGGCTGCCCAGCCCACTGATAACCCCGCTGCGCACCGAATCCGAAGCCCGTTGATACAGGCTGTACGGTGCTTTGGCGGGGTGGGTCAGCGGCAGAACATCGAACAGGCTGTCCAACTGGCTTTCACTGCATTGCGTGATGAGGTTGTACACCTCGCCAATATTTCGCTGCTCCGGCGGGTAGGTGAGGTCAACATATAAGACCAGTGCTTTCAGCAGGTTCATCTCGCCGGAATCCCAGAAACGGTCACTTTTCCCGGTGCCGTTGGTGTTCTTGATGATGACATCCACGAAAAGCTGCGCCATCAGTTCCTGCCCTTCGATTTCTTTCAAGCAGTTCCAAGAGTCTGAATTTTCTGGGCTGACGAGGTTGAATACCCGCACTGTGTACCCTAAATCTCGCATATACTCGCTGGATTTTTCGTAGAGTTCTGATTTGGGGTCACAGATAATCAGCGACTCTCCGCGGGCGGCGCTTTGCAGGATACGATTCATGCAGAACGAACGTGTTTTCATCGAGCCGCTGGCACCGTAGACGGCGAGATTACCGTTCATGCGTGTTTTCTCCGGAATGCAGAGAAACTTTCCGTCGAGCATTCCCAGCACAGTGCCCGTATGCTTGGATAAATCGGAAACTATATCCAGCACGGAGGGAATCTCTCGCGGCTGCATCCAGCCGGATGTGCCGTAAGTACCTTTTGCGGAAAAATCGAAGTTGCGCTCGGAATCTGTTAAGGCATCTTGGTTGAACAGCTTTCGATACAGGAAAATCGCGGCGACTGTTGCTGCGCAGCCTGCCATACAATACAAATTGTAGGGAAACCACAGAATGCCTTCGAGACAGGCCGGCGGCGACATAGAGGGGAATGGCGGAGAAGTACCGCCCGGCATACCGCCTTTTTTCTGCCAGACAGCATAGTTGCCGATGAACTGCGTCAAGTAGCCGCAGGCATAGAGCAGCAGCGCGACTGCCAACAGAATCTGCAATCTTTTTGAAGTGCGTTTCATGGCAAAGTCAGAAACCTCCTCTCGAACTCAGCAAAGTCGATGGTCTGCAACACGACCTTGTCGCCGCAGAGTGGCTGCAGTGCGTCTGCCTGAAAATCAAAGCAGAGGATGGCACCTTTCATTTGCAGCAGTTCCAAGGCAGACAGGAATCGAAACAAACGCGGCAGATCCGGCAGATAGCAGAACAGAATCGGCGCGCCTGCATCGGTACGAGCATCGTTTTCGATGAAAGCATTACGGCAAGGCAGCTGGAGTTCTTGCAACAGCGTGGCGTTTAGTTGCCCGATGACATCCGGGTGACAGAGCAGCCACAACAGCGTCTCGCCGTGGTAGTCATTGGTGAGAAAGTAGAAATGTTCGTAGCCTTCGCCAAAAAGGAAGTGTTCTTTCTTGTAGGTCTTTGCATCTTTCAGCAGAGTAGTCATCACTGCCCACTGATCGGACAGCAGGATGCCATCAGGCGTGTGACTTGCGCCAGTCCGCATATAGCGGATATTTTGCAGCATGATTTTTCCCCGCTGTTCGATTTGCGTGTCAAAGGTCGGAACAGCATCCATGCCGTTGAACACAGCAAAGGTGTGGGATGGGGTCATCAGTGAGCCTACCATGCGGGAGCCGTGAACCTTTATCATTTCAAGACCCAGTTCTTTCATCTCGCGGGAATCATAAAAAGCGGTTGATTCAATGCGGCAAGGACTGCTGCCACCAGGCACAAATACAGGGGCTTTTCATCCCGATAAATCGCCGCGCCTGCATTCAACATCGTGACATAGGCTTGCGCAATACGGTGCAGCCGCAGACGACGGGCAGGGGATGATTTGATGGAGTTGGTGTCGGTGCGACCTGACAGATAGAATTGAAATCGTTCTGGCGCTCGTTCCCGCAAAAGACGTTTGCCACGGATACCGAGCCGATAGCCGCGAAGATGATCTTTGGAGAAGATGCGCAGGAGCTTGCCGTGTGTCAGGCTCGTCACAACTTTTTTTTCGGTAACTTTTGCTTGAGGTAAGACGATCAGCACACGCACAAGGAACCTCGCCGCAGATGCTGTAAGCGCCAAAAGTTCATAATAGAGGCTGTCTTGCGCGGGCAGGACAGGAAAAGCAGAAGAAATAGAAATCACCTCGGAATTTAACCGTGCCTTCTTTGACTCCGGCGAAAGTCGCTGCCGATTGGGGTATGAATCGGCTTACAACAACGCGGAAAAGTCATTTTCAAGCACAGGTATCTGTTTTTTACGTATTTTTAGGAAAAAGTGGAGGTCGGTTTTCAGCCGATTTTGGGGCGTTCAGCCATGCCGAAAAGCAATTTTTCGGCATTACAGTTATCACGGTAGAGGACGAATATCCAAATCGGGTCGTCTGGAAAGAATCGCACAACGCCCCGGTATCGTCTGTCAGACAGAATGTAGCAATGACATCTATGACAGCTTTCAGTTCCAGATTGTCATAATCCCGCACGGCTTTGATTGGCAGATTGTGGTCATAGATATGCTCCACGCAAATCACGCAATCGGAGAAATGGGGAAGTGGTCCGCTTTGCACCAGTGCCGCCTGTAGTGGCAGCAAAAGGAATTTACAGCCGTCCCGCTTCTTTTTATCCGGCAGAAGCGCAGGGAGCAGAACTCGCAAATAATTATCAGATGCCCACACGCGGATGCCCTGCACCTCGGCTGCCTTGGGGTAGTAATAAATCGGCGGCTCGTTAGACACAGAAAAGAACATATTGCGAAGACGCGCCGTGCTTTTCTCACTGAGAAGTGCCGCGCTCTCGGCAGTTTTGGCAAACTGCATCGGGTCGGGCGCGGGCAGCAGATGTTCCATCTCGTATAGCTTTTTGTGGATATCGATGAGCCCGCGCTGCTCCAAACGGATGCGGTTCAAAAGTACGTCAGGATTCAAGCGCGGCCTCCTTTTTGTAGTAGCTGACGGTGCCGTCTTCGGCCACCGTGCAGAACCCGGCCACCTGCGGAATATCCAACAGCTCGATTTGGGCAACATCATCGACCACCACAATGCGCTTGCCGGTATCTTTCTGCGGTTGGCGCAGCAGCTGACAGATCATGGCTTCTTTGCCTGCGGGATAGGCACGATCTCATACAGCTCCCCATTTGCAAAACAGAGGATCGCTGCCGGGAATTCTCCAACAGTGTGGTATTCCACCTGATTTATAAAATCGAGTAGAACCAGACGCAGCGGGATAAGTCTTTATCTGCGCCGTTTTGTGCTTCTTGATTTGCGTAGTAGCGACCATTCTCGGCGCAGAAGATGCGCTCTTCTTTCAGCATATGGGCAAGCAAAGTTTTTGCTGTCACTTCCTTTTCGGGAAAGAAGCGGCAGAGCTGTCCTTCGGTCAGACCGGGATACAGCGAAATGTTATGCAGCATTTCAGCGGCTTCCCGCTGATAGATCGCTGCGCGGTTTTTCAATACAATCACCATCCTTATTGCGCATTAAGGACGCATCAAGACGTATTAGGTACTGTCGGCAGCATAGCCACAGGCCGCTAATACGCAATCAATACGTTCTTTTGCGCATTCGACTTTTTATTGAGTAATCATTGTGTCAAGGCGGACGTATTACGGTCATCTGCAAAACCTCCCAAATCAGAAATTGCCCAAAACAAAAAGAGCCGTGCCTGAAAAAAGTCAGGTACGACTCTGGGGAAAATGTCCAACCTTTTTGGCTGAACCCTATTTTGAACATACTAATTGTAACACGCGGGATTATACACGTATATACAATCACTGCGCGGATGTTGTGCAGATGTAATGCAAGTGCAGCAAAAAACTTTCAAGGCAGTGCATCCGGCGCAATCTTGATTCTTTGGTGTACAGGCATTATAATGCAAGGGAAAGGAATCGTCATTTTTATGGATAACCAATTATTGCAGATACAAAACAGAACCTGCCGCATCTACGGCACTGCCAGCGCCGAATACCTGCTGCTGCAAATGGTGGATGAACATGACCTTGCAGGGATGGAACGAGAAGTTGAAGCCATACATCGGCAAACCACACAACCATTTTTGCTGGCCGCTGTCCAAGTCAATAATTGGAACGACGATTTGTCGCCTTGGCCTGCACCGCCCGTATGGGGTAAGCAGGGCTTTGGTGGCAGGGCAGGGGATACGCTTGCATGGCTGGCGCAGGCTGTGCCGAGCATCCGTCGACAGTATTCTATAAAGGAAGATGCAAGGTTGTTTTGGGCGGCTACTCGCTGGCAGGGCTGTTTGCATTGTGGGCAGCAACGCAGAACGATGCGCTGTATGGCGTAGCCGCCGCTTCGCCGTCCGTGTGGTTTCCCGGTTGGCAGGAGCATGAGGCGGCACGCCCTATTCAGACGCAGCGCGTTTACCTCAGCCTTGGTGACCGCGAGGAGCACACCAAAAACCAGACTATGGCATCAGTAGGTGACAACATCCGCGCCCTGCACACCGCCCTGACCCAGCGCGGCACAGCCTGCACGTTGGAATGGAACACAGGCGGCCACTTCAAAGATGTCGACCTGCGGACGGCAAGGGCGTTTGCCTGGACTATGGAGAGTGAGTAATGACGATTCTGATAGATGCCGATGCTGCCCGGTGGTGGATTTGACCCTTCAGACAGCCGCAAAATATAACGTTCCTGTGCTAATTCTATGCGATACTGCCCACCAAATTCAGCGCGTCGGCGCACAAACCATGACCTTTGAAAAAGGTGCCGACAGCGTAGATTTTGCACTGGTGAACCGCGTATGCCCGGGCGACCTTGTTATTACGCAGGACTACGGGCTGGCAAGTATGTGCCTAGCGCGCCGCGCCCGTGTGCTGAACCAAAACGCTTAGAGTATACGCCCGAAAATATAGACGGCCTGCTGTTCCGCCGCCACAAAAACAAAAAGCTCCTCCGTGCCGGAAAGCACCCCAAAGGGGCATCCAAACGAACGAAGGAGCAGGACATAACATATAGAAACGCTTTAGAAAGAATTTTGCAGAGTGCGTAAAACTCTTTCTAAGTCATCTGAAAACGGTGTAACCGTTATTAAAAATTAAAGCCTGTTCTTATTACAAGAGACCGTAAACCTACATCTACCCCCGTCAGCTCTTATTTTATGCCAAACGGGAACAACGCTCTTTTTCTCTTGCATAAGTTTATACATCGTTTGGCGTAAGATTGGCGTATGGCATGATTTCAGTTAGAAACCCGTCAAAAGAAAAAGCCCGAAATTTCTCGTATCATCAAGAAATTTCAGGCTTTTTTGTGCTCAAATTGACAATTTACTGGTCAATCGGCTTCATCGTGGGGAACAGCAGCACGTCACGGATCGACGCGCTGTCGGTCAGCAGCATGACGAGGCGATCCACGCCGAAGCCGAGGCCGCCCGTGGGGGGCAGGCCGTACTCAAGGGCGTTGACGTAGTCGTAGTCGACCTGGGCCTTGCAGTCCGGCTCAATGGCCTTGCGCTCGGCGACCTGGCGCTCGAAGCGGGCCTTCTGGTCGATGGGGTCGTTCAGCTCGCTGAATGCGTTGCCGTACTCGGTGCAGTCGATGAAATACTCAAAGCGCTCGGTGAAGCCGGGTCGGTGGGCTTTCGCTTGGCCAGCGGGCTGATCTCGACAGGGTAGTCATAGATGAAGGTGGGCTGGATGAGCTTATCCTCGACAAAGGCGTCGAAGAACTCGGCCAGGATCGCGCCCTTTGTCGGGACCTCGGGCAGCTCTACATGATGCTCCTTGGCGGCAGCGATGGCATCCTCGTCGGTTTTCCAGTCGTTGAAGTCAACGCCGGAATACTTCTTGACGGCCTCGACCATCGTCAGGCGTTCCCAGTGACCCATATCGATCTGCTTGCCCTGGTAGGTGATCTCAAGGCTGCCGCAGACCTTGAGGGCCAGGCGCTTGTACATCTCCTCGACCAGGTCCATCATGCCGTGGAAGTCGGTGAATGCCTGGTACAGCTCGATGGTCGTGAACTCGGGGTTATGCTTGGGATCCATGCCCTCGTTGCGGAAGATGCGGCCAACCTCATACACGCGGTCCATGCCGCCCACGATCAGGCGCTTGAGGTACAGTTCGGTCTCAATGCGCAGGACCATGTCCATGTTCAGGGTGTTGTGGTGGGTGTAGAAGGGGCGGGCGGACGCGCCGATCTCGAACGGGGTCAGGATGGGGGTGTCGACCTCCAGGAAGCCCTTTTCGTCCAGATAGGCGCGGATCTCCTTCAAAATCAGGCTGCGCTTGACAAAAGTGTCCTTGACCTCGGGGTTCATGATGAGGTCAACGTAGCGCTGGCGGTAACGCGCCTCGCGGTCCGTCAGGCCGTGGAACTTCTCGGGCAGGGGCAGCAGACTCTTGGAGAGCAGCGTCAGCTCGGAGATGCGGACAGAAATTTCGCCCATCTTCGTGCGGAACACCTCGCCCTTGACGCCGATGATGTCACCGATGTCCAGCTTCTTGAAGGCGGCGTAGGCTTCATCGCCCAGCAGGTCGCGCTTGACAAAAATCTGGATGTCGCCCTTCTGGTCGCGCAGATGGGCAAAGCTGGCCTTGCCCATGATGCGCTTGGACATCATGCGGCCAGCCAGAGAGACGATCTTTCCGGTCTCAGCCTCGGCAGGAAGGTCAGCAAACTCATTTTTGAGGTCGGCCGAGTACGCATCCTGCGCATATTTGGTGATTTCAAAGGGGTTATGACCGGCTTCGCACAGGTCTGCCAGCTTCTGGCGGCGCACAGCGGCCTGCTGGGTCAGTTCCTGCTCGGTCTGGGGCTTATTCTGCTCCATGTGAGATCGTCCTTTCGTGATTTTTAATTCTGTTGATATGGGTTGCTTGTAGGGGTCGATGCAATCATCCGCCCCTTCAGAATTTATTGCGGATTATTACTTCGAGCGGCTGACTTCCAGCAGCTTGTACGTGATGATGTTGCCGTTGGGCAGGGTGACATCAACGCTGTCGCCGACCTTGCAGCCGATCAGTGCCGCGCCGACGGGGCTCTCGTCGCTGATGCGGTTCAGATCCATGTCAGCCTCGGTGGAGCCGGTCAGGTCGTACTCCTCGGCGTCCTCCAGGTCATCGCCCTCTGCCAGGATCTTGACGTGCATACCGATGGAGGCGGTGTCGTTGGACAGCTCACTCTCATCCATGATACGGGCCAGCTTCAGGGTAGCCTCCAGGTCGGCAATGCGGGCCTCCACAGAAGCCTGCTCCTCCTTGGCGGCGTCGTACTCGGCATTCTCGCTCAAGTCGCCGTAACCGCGGGCGACCTTGATCTTGTCGGCAACTTCCTTACGCTTGACGGTGCGCAGGTTTTCCAGCTCCTGCTCCAGTTTATTATAACCCTCACGGGTAACGACAACTTCTTTAGCCATAGCAGTGTCTCCTAACGTAAAATGGATAGTAAAAGATGTGCGGCACCAACTGGGGAGCCGCACTAACTTATATATTATACGGGTTCAAAACGGATTTGTCAAGGCACAGCGTCATTTATCCAGCTGCAAAAGGCCAACCTTGCGGTAGACCTTGCTGACAGTGCGGTTGGCCAGGCGGGAGGCACGCTCCGCACCGTTCTTGAGGACCTCGTCCACGTAGGCCTTGTCGGCCAGAATGCGGGCATACTCAGCCTGCACGGGGGCCAGCGCATCGGCGGTGACCTCGGCCACGGCCAATTTGAAGTCACCGTAGCCCTTTCCCTCAAACTCGGCAGCGATCTCGTCGTTAGACTTGCCCGTGAAGGTGCTGTAAATGCACATCAGGTTGGACACGCCGGGCTTCGTCTCGCGGTCAAAGCGGACTACGCCGTCGGAGTCGGTCACGGCGCGCTTGAACTTGCGCACGATGGCATCCTTGTCATCGGTCATCAGGATAAAGCTGTTGATGTTCGTGTCGGACTTGCTCATCTTCTTGGTCGGCTCGGCCAGCGACATGATCTTGGCGCCCGCGGCGGGCACGTAGCCCTCGGGCAGGGTGAAGGTATCGCCGTAAATGCCGTTGAAGCGGCCTGCAATGTCGCGGGCAATTTCCAGATGCTGGGTCTGATCCTGCCCCACAGGCACGAGGTCGGCATTGTAGATGAGGATGTCCGCTGCCATCAGCACGGGGTAGGTGAACAGACCGCCGTTGACGTTGTCGGGGTGCTTGGCGCTCTTATCCTTGAACTGGGTCATGCGCGACAGCTCACCAAACTGCGTGTTGCAGGCCAGCACCCAGGCAAGCTCGGTGTGCGCGGGCACGTGGCTCTGTACAAACAGAACGTGCTCCTTCGGGTCGATGCCTACGGCCAGCAGCAGGGCGGCCAGCTCACGGGTGCGGCGGCGCAGGTCTGCGGGCACCTGGCGCACGGTCAGGCTGTGCAGGTCGGCCACCATGTACAGGCAGTCGTAATCGGACTGCAAGAGGGCCCAGTTGCGCACCGCGCCGATGTAGTTGCCCAGGGTCGGCGTGCCAGTGGGCTGAATGCCCGAAAGAATGCGTTTACGTTTTTCTTCTGCCATTATGATGTATCTCCCTTGTAAGCCGTTCTGCCCACGGCGGGCAGGTGGCTTCTTCCTTTATTTATATACTATAAAATATAATCAAACAGCGGACATTTGTCAATGTTTCTGCGCACGGAAGTCCGTAAAATTCACAGCTTCACCCTGATAAAGTCGTGCTCCACAGCGGGAAGGATTTTTTCAATCAGGTCCTTTGTCCGCAGCCGCAGGCTGGACGTGTTGATGCAGGGGTGACAGCCCACAAACTCGCTGTTCAGCACATCCTCGTCGATCAGCAGCTGCACGCGGTGCCCGGTGTCATTCATCAGTCCCAGCACGCTGACCGAGCCGGGCGTAATATCCAGAAACTTTTCCATGTATTCCGGCTTGGCAAAGGACAGGCGCGCCGCGCCGATCTGTGCAGACAGATCCTTTGTATGGAAAACCTTCGTGTCCGGGATCATCAGCAGATAAAAGGCTGTTTCCTGTCGATTACACAGGAACAGATTCTTGCAGATGACCGCCTGCAGCGTCTGGTCGATCTCCTGACAGACCTCCATTGTCATAGCCGGTGCGTGGTCGACCCTCTCGTATGCCACACCCAGCCGGTCCAGCAGATCGTAGGTGCGGATCTCCTTTTCCAATCGGCCCGCCGTGTCCGCAGGCCGCCCCTTTTGCAGCTCCATTCCAAAGCCCCCTTGCGTTTTCTCCCATTATAGCAGTCTTTCCGCGTTTTGCAAAGTGGGGAAAAATGTGTTATACTGAGCCGGATGCCAGACTGACCCGTAAATGATATTTTCAGGGAAATGGAATTTTGCTATGAAAAAGATTTTATTCGTCTGCCACGGCAACATCTGCCGCAGTCCGATGGCGGAGTTTGTGATGAAGGATATGCCGCTAAAGCGGGGCAGGGGAGCGGTTCGTCATTGACTCTGCGGCGACAAGCACCGAGGAACTCGGCAACCCGGTCTACCCACCCGCGCGGCGGGAGCTGGCGGCGCATGGCGTGGTCTGCGGGCTGCACACGGCGCGGCAGATGACGCGGGCGGACTACGACAAATACGACCTGCTCATCGGGATGGACAGCGCCAACATCCGCAATATGACCCGCATCTGCAGCGGCGACCCGGCGGGCAAAATCCACCGTCTGCTCGACTACACCGCCCGCCCCGGCGACGTGGCCGACCCGTGGTACACAGGTGATTTTTCGACCACCTGGCGGGACGTTGCGGAAGGCTGCCGCGGTCTTTTGAAGGCAATCACCTCGCAAGCCATGTAAAAACATTGCATTTATGTGCGATATGTGCTATGATATTAAAGGATTATTTCCATCCAGTCAAGTTCAATCCGAAAGGAAAGAGTGTATACAATGGGAAAATACTTTGGTACTGACGGCTTCCGCGGGGAGGCCGGTGTCACCCTGACCGCCGACCATGCCTACAAGGTTGGCCGCTTCCTCGGTTGGTATTACGGTATGCTGCGCCAGCGCAACGGCGAGGCCACCACGCCGCGCATCGTCATCGGCAAAGATACCCGCCGCAGCTCCTACATGTTTGAGTACAGCCTCGTCGCAGGCCTGACAGCTTCCGGCGCGGACGCCTACCTGCTGCATGTCACCACCACGCCCCAGCGTCGCATATATTGCCCGCGTGGACGACTTTGACTGCGGCATCATGATCTCCGCCAGCCACAACCCCTATTATGACAACGGCATCAAGCTCATCGACTGCTACGGCGAGAAGATGGACGAGGAAACGCTGCTGCTCGTCGAGGATTACCTCGACGGCAAGCTGCACGTCTTTGACCAGGATTGGCCCGAGCTGCCGTTTGCCAGCCGTGACCATGTCGGCTGCACCGTCGACTACGTCAGCGGACGCAACCGCTACATGGGATACCTGATCTCTCTGGGGATTTACTCCTTCAAGGGGGTCAAGGTCGGCCTGGACTGCGCCAACGGTTCCAGCTGGAACATTGCCAAGAGCATTTTTGATGCTCTCGGTGCAGACACCTACGTCATCAACAACAAGCCCAACGGCCTGAACATCAACCTGAACGCCGGCTCCACCCACATTGAGGGTCTGCAGAAGTTCGTCGTCGAGAACCACCTCGACATCGGCTTTGCCTACGACGCGACGCTGACCGCTGCCTCTGCGTGGATGAAAAGGCAACGTCATCACCGGCGACCACATCCTGTACATTTACGCCTGCTATATGAAAGAGCGCGGCAAGCTGTTGATGAACACCGTCGTCACCACCGTCATGTCCAACTTCGGTCTGTACAAGGCGTTCGACGAGCAGGGCATCGGCTACGCCAAGACTGCCGTCGGTGACAAGTATGTTTATGAGTACATGGCCAAAAACGGCTGCCGCATCGGCGGCGAGCAGAGCGGCCACATCATCTTCTCCAAGTACGCCAGCACCGGCGACGGCATCCTGACGAGCCTGAAGATGATGGAGGTCATGCTGGCCAAGAAGAAGCCGATGAGCGAGCTGGCCGCACCGCTGAAGATCTATCCGCAGGTGCTGAAGAACGTCAAGGTCACCGACAAGAAGGCCGCGCAGGATGACGCTGATGTGCAGGCCGCCGTCAAGGCCGTAGGCGAGGCTCTGGGCGACACGGGCCGCATCCTGGTCCGTGAGTCCGGCACCGAGCCGCTTGTCCGCGTCATGGTCGAGGCTCCCGAGCACGAGACCTGCGAAAAGTACGTCCAGCAGGTCGTGGACGTCATCAAGGCCAAGGGGTACGCGATTTAATTTGTTGTACAATTTTACACCGCGCTGTGGAGAACCCGCAGCGCGGTGTTTTATTTCACTCCCGGCAAAAAAACGCCCGCACGTCACAAAAACATGACGTGCGGGCGTTTATTATGCCTTTACTTTAAGAGCAATCGCTCAGATTACAGCTGCGGGCCGGCAGAGACCAGAGCCTTGCCGTGCTCGTTGCCTTCGTACTTGGCGAAGTTCTTGATGAAGCGGCCAGCCAGATCCAGAGCCTTGGTCTCCCACTCGGAAGCATCCTTGTAGGTGTCGCGGGGATCGAGGATGGCGGGATCGACGCCGGGCAGAGAGGTGGGAACCTCGAAGTCGAAGTGCGGGATCTTCTTGGTGGGGGCCTCGTTGATAGCGCCGCTCAGGATCGCGTCGATGATGCCGCGGGTATCCTTGATGGAGATGCGCTTGCCGGTGCCGTTCCAGCCGGTGTTGACCAGGTAAGCCTTGGCGCCGGACTTCTGCATCTTCTTGACCAGCTCCTCAGCATACTTGGTGGGATGCAGCTCCAGGAAGGCCTGGCCGAAGCAGGCAGAGAAGGTCGGGGTGGGCTCGGTGATGCCGCGCTCGGTGCCGGCCAGCTTCGCGGTGAAGCCGGACAGGAAGTAGTACTGGGTCTGCTCGGGGCTCAGGATGGAGACCGGGGGCAGGACGCCGAATGCATCGGCAGACAGGAAGATGACATTCTTGGCTGCGGGTGCAGAAGAGATGGGGCGGACGATGTTCTGG
>ENA-OQAZ01000116-OQAZ01000116.1-human-gut-metagenome-genome-assembly--contig:-NODE-116-length-40122-cov-7.058257_pt1 | contig 40122 bp, 31 predicted proteins | sample MGYA00242737_ERZ504531 | MGnify/ENA primary metagenome ERZ504531 (study PRJEB26092, sample SAMD00036244) | human gut metagenome | host: Homo sapiens | study: EMG produced TPA metagenomics assembly of... | reverse complement strand
CCTTTTGAAAGAGTTAGGAGTAGTAATTCCTGGTGTTGAAAATGAATTGAAGAATTCGTATATTTTTAAGTTCGTTTAGTAAGATAGAAGGGAATCGAATAGATCCTATGTTTTCTCTATATTGGGGGAAAAACGCATCGAGTTCAAAATATGAAAATATAAGTCTTCATTCTATAGCTCATATAGTAAAAGGAAATGCATTATCCAAGTCTAATGTTGGACTTGGAGACATACCTGTTATTGCAGGTGGGCAAACAAGTCCATATTTCCATAATCAAGCAAACTATAATGGAAATATTATCACCGTTAGCGCGTCTGGAGCTTATGCGGGATATGTTTGGTATCATGATTACCCTATATATGCGACTGATTGTTGTGTAATTTTCTCTAAAGAAGAAGCTCGCTTCAAAACTAAATATCTATTTGAGGTTTTGAAACTGCAACAGAAGGCAATTTATAAACTACAGACAGGAGCTGCCCAACCACATGTATATGCAGCAGATTTACAAATGCTTAATATTCCAAATGTGCCAATAGAGAAACAACAAGAGATTATAGATTATATTGTAGATATTCGTACTTGCGCAAAAAAACTCCAAGAAGATGGTAGAACAATTTTAGAGAATGCGAAACGAGAAATAGAACGAATGATAATTGGAGATGATGGGGGCGTGGAATAGGTCTTATTATGGAAAGTTGTAGAGGGCAGGCTCTTCCTGCTCCGGAAAGCAAAGTTGTTCCGCCATTCGTGAGTCTCACAATATGGTTTAAACACTTACTGACTTGAGGTGTGAAGATCTCTGGCTTCAAATGAAAGATTCTCACACCTCAAGTCATACCCCAAATGATGATGATTTCACTTCAAGTCATAATGAAATACAGAATAAGTCGAATATCATTACATCCCAAGATAAGGTTTTTGAATTTTGTAAATCATCGAAAAGTATCGTTGAAATAGCAGAAATGCTTGGAGTGAATGATAGAAGATGGATGCGTAAGAAATACATAGCTCCTTTTATTGGTACAAAACTTCAAATGACTATTCCGTAATCATACTATTTTCGACCTTGACACACATCGCCACCTAACATACCTTTGCGCTGTAAAATAACAATTATGGCAAAAGAAAAAGTAAACTATCAGGAGGTATATGGCCTTTACCAGTTATGTAGTGAGACTAAGGATCTTCGGGAGTTCTGTACGGATTATGGAGTAAATTACGACAAGTTCATGAACTGGCAGCGTCATCAGTTGTAGAGTGAGAAGTTAGGCAAGACGATTCATGGTTTGATGAGGTCTCCAGATCCTACCGGATACAATGGTCGGACATGGCTTACTTGACGGAAAGCATCGTCGTCGACAGGATGTGTGTTACTCCTAGGGACGAATAATAAAACGTTGTTTTGGAAGTACTGAATTTGGTTGTGCGTTTTCAATAAAAAGGGTGATTGTTGTAAGGCTTTTGAGAAAGTTTTCTAATTTTGCATATTACGTAACTATCTGAATCAGGATGACGGATAGAAGCGTATGCGCAGGTACAGTCTTAACTGGCAATATACAGAAAACCGGTAGAGAAAGTGCTTGTTTATGGTAAAGCGGAATTTAAGATAGAATATGATAGAGCAGGTTTTGATTGAGAATTACAAGTCCATTAAAGACTTGTCGCTGCCTTTGAATCGGCTGAATGTGTTAATCGGTTCAAACGGAGCTGGAAAAAGTAATTTCATTTCATTTTTTGAATTGACCAAGGCAATATATGAGCAACGCTTTGGCAGTTATACCTTGTCTAAAGGGGGGATTGATAACTTGCTGCGTCAGGGAAGAAAAGTATCGCCGTCTATCCAAGGATTGATTGATTTTGACAATACAAATGCTTTTTTCTTTGAGATTAAACCATCGCAATCGAACAAAGGCTATATTGAAAAAACGGGAGATTTTTTTAATAACTGTCATAAGCCAGAAAAGGATTACTCACAGTGGAACAGAACGATTTGGGATTCTGCCGTAGAAGAATCCTCTTTGAAGGATAATAAAAGATGGAGGGCTGCTTACTTGAGAAAGTATTTGGGTAGCTTTACAGTCTATCATTTTCACGATACCAGTGCCACTTCTCCCATGCGTGGAGATTGTCCGATTAACGACAATGAATATTTGCGTGATAACGGATCCAATCTTGCCGCTTACCTGTATTCATTGATGCTGAACGATGAAAAGACATTCCGCTTGATAGAGGGTGTGATACGTTCTATTGCTCCTTATTTCAAGGGCTTCAAGCTCCGTCCGGATGCCAACAACAAGGAAAGAATTCGTCTGGAATGGGAAGAGAGGGATACAGATATGTACCTCGATGGTTATAGCTTTTCGGACGGTACTTTGCGTTTTATAGCCCTTACAACCTTATTGTTGCAGTCCAAGATGCCGGAAGTGATAATTATTGATGAACCTGAATTGGGTTTGCATCCGGCCGCTATCAATAAACTTGCCCAACTTGTCAAGCAGGCTTCGCTCAAAAGCCAGATTATTTTGTCTACTCAGTCCACCAATCTGGTCAATTGCTTTGAGGTGGAAGACATTATTGTGGTGGACAGGGCAGACAACCAATCGGTTTTTCGTCATTTGGAACGGGAAGAGCTGGAAAAATGGATGGACGATTACGAACTGTCTCTCAGTGATTTGTGGGAGAAAAACATGATAGGAGGGCAGTTATGAAACGTGTGTACATTGTCGTCGAAGGACAGACGGAGCAAGAGTTTGTCAACTCGGTCATTTCTCCCTATTTGCAAGAATTTGGTATATTGAGCGTTACGCCTGTCTTGGTTCGGACAAGCAGGACAGGTCGGGGAGGAATGGTGAGCTATTCACATCTGGCAAATACGATCAAGCCTCTTTTGATGTCCGAAAAAAGCGATTATATCGTAACTACCTTTATTGACTTTTTCAGACTTCCCCACGATATGCCCCATTATGAGGACAGCATGAAGAAGCCGGACAAAATAGAGCAAATACAGTCGTTGGAAGCGGCAATTAATGAGGCTATAGACGACCGTCGTTTTTTCTCTTACATACAGTTGCACGAGTTTGAGGCTCTGCTGTTTTCCAGTAACAAAGGTTTTGAGTACTATTTTTCGGAAGAACTCGCAGCAAAGACTGCTTCTATCATTTCATCCTACGACAACCCCGAAGACATCAATACCTCTCCTGAAGGGGCTCCCTCCAAAAGATTGCTGGCTATAAAGTCCGACTACAACAAAGTGCTGGAAGGAAACCTGATAGCATTGGAAATCGGGATAAAATCCATTTTGGAGAAATGTCCGCGGTTTGCGGAATGGATAAAGACAATCATTGAAAAATCTGAATAGCAAGCTCATTTTTCTGTTTGTCACTTTTTATTCGTACATTTGCGAAGCATAACCCAAATACAATAACCATGAAATTTATTGGAATTATTCCTGCAAGATATGCATCTACACGCTTCCCCGCCAAACCTTTGGCACTACTGGGAGGCAAACCCGTGATACAAAGAGTTTATGAACAAGTGGCCGGTGTGCTGGACGAAGCTTACGTGGCTACCGACGACGAACGCATCGAAGCGGCTGTAAAGGCTTTCGGTGGAAAGGTGGTAATGACATCGGTCGACCATAAGAGCGGGACCGACCGTTGCTACGAGGCTTACTGCAAGGTGGGCAGCGGCTATGACGTGGTGGTGAACATTCAGGGTGACGAACCGTTCATCCAGCGTTCGCAGCTGGAAGCGTGAAGGCTTGCTTTGACGATGCGTCAACACAGATTGCCACACTTGTGAAACCGTTTACGCCTGCCGACGGATTTGATGCGCTGGAAAACGTGAACTCGCCCAAGGTGGTGGTGAACAAGGAGATGAAGGCGCTCTACTTCAGCCGTTCCATCATTCCTTACCAGCGTAACCGCGACAAGAAGGAGTGGCTGGCCGGACATACGTATTACAAACATATCGGACTTTATGCCTACCGCGCTCCGGTGCTGAAGGAGATACATCTCTTCCGCAGTCGTCGCTCGAACTGGCCGAATCGCTGGAGCAGTTGCGCTGGCTGGAGAACGGCTATTCCATCAAGGTGGGCATCAGCGAGGTGGAGACCATTGGTATTGACACACCGCAGGATCTGGCACGGGCCGAAGAGTTTCTGCGCAATCAGCAGGAGACACTATGACGCAGCTCGACCGTAGTGTGGCGCCTGCCATCCGTCAGCTGGAGCATTTCTCCATCTTGCAGCCGGAGTTGCAGCGTATGAAGAACGGCATGCCGCTGTATGTGCTTTCGGCCGGAAACGAAGACGTGATTCGTTTCGACCTGCTGGTGCGGAGCGGACAGCTCGACCAGTCGCAGCCGCTTCAGGCCGTGTTTACCAACCGTATGCTGCGTGAGGGAACGGTGCGCATGACATCGGGTGAGATTGCCGAACGGCTGGATTATTACGGGGCGTGGCTCGACCTTTCTTCTTCTGTGAACTGTGGATTTGTGACACTGTATACACTGACGAAACACCTTGACCGCACCATGGAGATTGTGGCCGGACTGGTGAAGGAGTCTGTGTTTCCGGAAGAGCAGTTCCGCATTATCTGCGACATCAACCGCCAGCAGTTTCTGGTGAACAACCAGCGGGTGGACGTACTGGCTCGCAAGCAGCTGAACCGTTCGCTTTTTGGTACTTCGCATCCGTTGGGACGCTATGCCGAACTGGAGGATTATGAACGCATTCAGGTGGAGGCGCTGAAGGATTTCTATCACCGACACTATCATTCGGGCAACTGTTCCATGTACGTGTCGGGTAAGGTAACGCCCGAGGTGGTGCGCTGCATCGAACGTCACTGGGGAGAAGCGCCCTGGGGAAGTTGTACGACAGAGAAGGTGGAACGCACGTGGAACATTGTGAAGGATGTCCGCAAACGGGTTCACGTGGAGAAGGAGGATGCCTTGCAGAGTTCGCTCCGCATGGGTGGTTTCTCGCTCGACCGCAAGCATCCTGATTACCTGAAACTGCGTGTGCTGGTTACGCTGTTCGGAGGATATTTCGGCAGTCGTCTGATGTCGAACATCCGTGAGGATAAGGGATATACTTACGGCATCGGGGCTGGACTGGTGTCTTATCCGGGCACGAGTCTGCTGGTGGTGAGTACGGAGGCGGCCAATGAATACATGGAGTCCGTCATCACGGAAGTTTATCATGAAATGGACTGTCTACGTCAGGACAAGGTGCCGGCAGAAGAACTGGAGATGGTGCGCAACTACATGCTGGGCGATATGTGCCGTTCGTACGAGGGGGCATTCTCGCTTTCGGATGCCTGGATATTCATCGAAACGGCCGGATTGAAGCCCGACTTTTTTGATGCGTCGCTGGCTGCCATCCGTGAGGTGACGTCCGACGAACTGCTTTCGCTGGCTCAGCGCTATTTCTGCAAAGAAAACTTAATAGAGGTAGTGGCAGGTAAAAAAGTATAAACCTTCCGGCTCGTGCAAAAGTAAAAAGACTATTTTTGAGCGGAATTAAAAAAGAGACTAAGAACGTGAGAAAGAACAAACATACATTATTTTTATTTGCCTTGCTGGCATTCAGCTCGGTATCGGCTTCGGCCCAGTTGTCATTGGGATACTACCAGTTTAAGGATGGTTCGGAATATACCGGCGAGCTGAAAGGACGCCGCCCGAACGGAAAGGGAAAGACGGTGTTCCGCAATGGCGATGTGTACGAAGGTGAATACGTGAAGGGTAAACGCCAAGGTGAAGGTACCTATACTTTCAGTGACGGAGAAAAGTACGTGGGAGAGTGGTACGAAGACCAGCAGCACGGCAAGGGAACGTATTATTTCATGAACAACAACCGTTACGACGGGATGTGGTACACTGACTACCAAGAGGGTGAGGGTACGATGACCTATTATAACGGGGACTTATATACTGGAACCTGGCATCATGACAAGCGCAACGGACAGGGTACTTATACCTGGAAAGGTGGAGCGGTCTACACCGGCGAATGGAAGAACGACCTGAAGAACGGGAAGGGCACCATGGTGTGGGAGGATAAGTCGAAGTATGAAGGTGACTGGAAGGACGGCATGCGTCACGGAAAGGGTACTTTCTACTATACCAACGGCGACAAGTACGTGGGCGACTGGAAGGATGATGTGCAGGATGGAAAGGGTATCTATTATTTCCAGAACGGCGAACGCTATGAGGCGATTATGCCAACGGCGAACGCACGGGAAGGGGTATCTATACGTATCCGAACGGTGACAAATACGTAGGCCATTTCCTGAACGGACAGCAGGAGGGACAAGGCACGTTCACCTGGGCCAACGGAGCGGTGTACGACGGGCAGTGGTCGAAGAACCAGCGCTCGGGTACCGGAAAATACAAGTGGGCCAACGGTGATGAATACGAAGGTCAGTGGAAGAACAACATGGCCGAGGGAGAAGGTGTGCTTCACATGGCCGACGGTTCTGTCTATACAGGTTCTTTTGTACGTGGAAAGGAAGAAGGAAAGGGTGTGCTGATTGAAAAGGACGGCACTCGCTTTGAGGGCTTCTTCAAGCAGGGAAAGAAAGACGGTCCATTCGTAGAGATGGATGCCAACGGAAATATTGTCCGGAAAGGGACTTTCAGATACGGACGTTTATTGGAGGAGAAAAAATAATGATGGAATTATCCGAACTGACTTTGAAGGTGCGTGAACTGGCTGTAGCCACGGGGGCTTTTATCCGTGAGGAGCGGAAGAAGTTCAGCCGTGAGCGGATCGAGAAGAAGCACGCACACGATTATGTGTCGTATGTCGACAAGGAATCGGAACGAAGAATAGTAGCCTGTCTGCGGGAATTGCTTCCCGAGGCAGGTTTTATTGCAGAAGAGGGGAGCGGAACTCACACCGACGAGGAGTATTGCTGGCTGGTTGACCCGCTGGACGGTACGACCAACTTCATTCATAACCATGCACCTTATTGTGTGAGCATTGCCTTGCGTAACCGTGAGGAAATTTTGCTGGGAGTGGTTTATGAAGTGTGCCGCGACGAGTGTTTCTGGACTTACAAGGGGGCGCCTGCTTATTGTAATGACCGACAGATTCGGGTGTCGCAGGTAGCTGTACCCGATGAGGCTTTTATGGCTTTCGGTCTTCCGTACGAAACGGAGGCTTACAAGCCGGTATTCAACCGCCTGATAGAAGGCTGCTACGGGTATGTGGCAGGCATTCGAGTGGTCGGTGCGGCGGCTGCCGAGATGTGTTACGTGGCCGACGGCCGTTTTGAAGCGCGTGCCGAAGCCTTCACTTGTCCGTGGGATGTGGCGGCAGGTATCCTGCTGGTACAGAATGCCGGAGGAAGGGTGACTGACTTTTCCGGTGGTGATTCATGCTATTCTGGCCGCGAAGTGGTGGCTTCCAACGGAAAGGTACACGATTTTCTGTTGAATCTGCTGGGATAATGTAAAAAAATATCGTTTTATTCGACAGATAAGAATTAATTTCGTAAGTTTGTGTGATTCAAAAGTAAAGAATATGGATATACCGGGCATATTGGATTTCCTGAAAGTACTGGCGGCAAACAACAACCGGGAGTGGTTTCAGGAACATAAAGCGGAATATTTGAGTGTGCAGGCAGACTTCGAGGAGTTGCTGGCAGGGGTGATTGCCCGCCTTTCGCCATGGGATGAAAGTGTGGCGCACGTCCTTCCGCGTGACTGCACGTATCGCATCTACCGGGATGTCCGTTTTTCTTCCGACAAGTCTCCTTATAAGACCCACATCGGAGGGTATATCAATGCAAGGGGAAAGAAATCCAATCACTGTGGTTATTATCTTCATCTGGAACCGAGCAACTGTATGCTGGCCGGAGGAAGCTGGTGCATGCCTGCCGATATGTTGCGGGCGGTGCGTCAGTCGGTGTGCGACCGCATTGACGAGTATCGTGCCATTGTGGAAGACCCGGCTTTCAAGCAGTCTTTTCCAGTGGTAGGCGAGTCGCATCTGAAGACGGTGCCCAAGGGATTTCCGAAGGATTTTCCTTATCCGCAGTACATCCGTTGCAAGGACTTTACGGTGGCCTGCCGGGTGGAAGATGAGTTCTTTTCCCGTCCGGACTTTATGGAACGGATTATCGACGTGTTTCGCCAGCTGAAACGCTTTGCCGATTTTACAAATGAAACGATAGATGAGTTTGAATAAAATATTAACGATTTAAAATTGAAAGAATATGGTTATTGACAAACTGGAAAATCTGGAAAAATATGTGTCACTGAATCCTTTGTTTGCAGAGGCTGTAGCTTTTTTGAAGGCAACTGACTTGCAGGCACACGAAGTGGGGAAGGTAGTGCTGAAGGAAGGTGAACTGATGGTGAATTTTGCAGATGCACGTCCGAAGACAAAGGAAGAAGCGCGTCTGGAAACACACAATGATTTCATCGACATCCAGATTCCATTGTCGGGGGTGGAAGTAATGGGCTATATGCCGCGTACGGATTTGCCTGAAGCTGCTTACAATGCAGAAAAAGATATTACCTTCTATGAAGGACTGGCTACTGACTACCTGACCGTAAAGCCGGGTATGTTTGCTATTTTCTTCCCGGAAGATGCACATGCACCGGGCGTAACTCCCGACGGAGTGAGAAAAGTGATTGTAAAAGTACGTGTCAAATAATTTCTAATTACTAATACTATGGACAAGGTATTGAATATTATAAAGAATGATCCGTGGCTGGAACCATACGCTGACGCTATCAACGGCCGTCATCAGCATGTGGTGGAAAAAGAAAAGGAACTGGTAGGAAAGAAGACGTTGTCAGATTTTGCTACCGGACATATGTATTTTGGTCTGCACCGCACTGACAAGGGATGGACCTTCCGTGAATGGGCGCCGAATGCGACGGAAATCTACCTGGTGGGCGATTTCAACGACTGGCAGGAGAAACCGGCTTTCCGCATGAAGCGTGTGCGCAAGACGGGTAACTGGGAAATCAATCTGCCGGAAAAGGCCATGAAGCACGGCGACTTGTACAAGCTGAAAGTGTACTGGGAAGGTGGATGCGGTGAACGTATTCCGGCATGGGCTACTCGCGTTGTGCAGGATGAACAGACCAAGATTTTCAGTGCGCAGGTATGGAATCCGGAGAAACCGTATAAGTTCAAGAAAAAGACCTTTACGCCTAATGTGGCTCCGCTGATGATTTACGAATGCCACATCGGTATGGGACAGGATGCGGAAAAGGTTGGTACGTACAATGAATTCCGTGAGAATGTACTGCCGCGAATTGCGAAGGACGGATACAATTGTATTCAGATTATGGCCATTCAGGAACATCCTTATTACGGAAGTTTCGGCTATCATGTGTCCAGCTTCTTTGCTCCTTCTTCACGCTTCGGTACACCAGAAGAACTGAAACAGCTTATCGATACGGCACATCAGATGAATATTGCCGTGATTATGGATATTGTACACTCACACGCCGTGAAGAACGAGGTAGAAGGACTGGGCAACTTTGCCGGTGATCCTTGCCAGTATTTCTATCAGGCGGACGTCGTGAGCATCCGGCATGGGATTCGCTCTGCTTTGACTATGGCAAGAACGAGGTGATTCACTTCCTGTTGTCCAACTGTAAGTACTGGCTGGAAGAGTTCCATTTCGACGGCTTCCGTTTCGATGGGGTGACTTCTATGCTTTATTACAGTCACGGACTGGGTGAGGCCTTCTGCAACTATGGTGACTATTTCAACGGTCATCAGGATGACAATGCCATTTGCTACCTGACGCTGGCCAACCGGTTGATTCATGAAGTGAATCCGAAGGCCATTACCATTGCTGAGGAAGTATCGGGTATGCCGGGACTGGCTGCTCCGTTCGAAGACGGAGGTTACGGTTTCGACTACCGTATGGCCATGAACATTCCTGATTACTGGATTAAGATTATCAAGGAACGTCGCGATGAAGACTGGAAACCATCCAGCCTGTTCTGGGAAGTGACCAACCGCCGCAAGGATGAAAAGACCATCTCTTACTGCGAAAGCCACGACCAGGCACTGGTGGGCGACAAGACCATCATCTTCCGCCTGATTGATGCCGATATGTACTGGCACTTCAAGATTGGCGACGAGAATGGAGTGGTGGAACGAGGCATTGCCCTGCACAAGATGATTCGTCTGCTCACGGCTTCTACCATCAACGGAGGTTACCTGAACTTCATGGGTAATGAGTTCGGTCATCCGGAATGGATTGACTTCCCGCGCGAAGGTAACGGATGGTCATACAAGTATGCACGCCGTCAGTGGAACCTGGTTGATAATCCGGATTTGTGCTATCATTACCTGGGTGACTTCGATGAGGCGATGGTCAAGCTGATTCGCAGCGTGAAGAACATCCAGAAATCGGATGTCATCGAGGTATGGCATAACGATGGTGACCAGATTCTGGCATACCGCCGCAAGGATTTGGTGTTTGTGTTCAACTTCAACCCGACCCGTTCGTTTACCGATTATGGCTTCCTCGTACCGAGAGGTGCCTACGATGTGGTTCTGAACACAGACAACAAGCAGTTTGGTGGATTCGGCTTCTCAGAGACAGTCTCCGCCACTTCACCTGTGCCGACCCGCTTTATGCAAAAGACAAGAAAGAATGGCTGAAACTGTATGTGCCGGCCCGTTCTGCAGTTGTATTAAAACGAGTGAAAGATTGAATTGATATTGTATGAGTGATTACACAAATGCATTTTATAAGAAGACTGCACGCATCATGATTGCTGTATGCGGTCTTCTTTTTTCTCTGTTTAGTTTTGTATATCTTTATGTGTTCCAGCGCGATGTGCTGGAAGCCCTTCATTTCTCGCTGGCACATGGAAAGACTACCTTTGCTCCGATGGCCAGTGCGCTGGTCATTACGCTGATTCTGCTGTTGCTGCGCTGGGGAGTAAACAGTCTGCTGGGGCTGAAGGGAAGGGTGCGTGCCCTGGCGTATGTGCCGTCCTTTCTGGTGCTTTGTGCCCTGACGGATGTGGGGCGTGGAGTGTATATCTCCGACTACCATACTCCGTGGACCTGGCTGTTGCCTTTACTGGTGTTGCTGTTTGTGGGAATTGGCTACTGGCTACGTGGAGTTTTCCGCGTACAGTTGAATCACGAAGGAAGTCTCTGGGGGCTGGTCAACAGTAACCTGGCTATCTTGTTGGGATTGTGTCTGCTGACAGTGTGTGTGGGCAGTACCAACCGGCAGTTTCATCATGAGCTGGAGGCGGAACATTATCTGCGTGCCGGGGAGTATGACAAGGTGTTACGCGTAGGAGAAAAATCATTGGAGGCCAGCCGTACGCTGACCGCCTATCGTGCCGTGGCCTTGTCTCGCTTGGGAAAGATGGGCGACAGGCTGTTTGCTTATCCGCAATATTACCGTTCCGACGGATTGTTCTTTGAAACAGATTCCCTGCACACGCTCCGTTATACGAATGATTCCATTTATTACCTGCTGGGAGCACGTCCATATACGGGAGAAGACCGCATGGTATTTCTGCGGAACATCTGCTACAAGGGAACGGGAAAATATACGTCGCTGGATTATTACCTTTCTGCCTTGCTGCTTGAAAAGAAACTGGACAGTTTCGCACAGGCCGTTCCCGATTTCTATTTGCCGGAAGATACCTTGCCGCGTTATTACCGGGAAGCACTGGTAATGTATCATGTCCAGCGGAATGATACCGTATCTTCGCGTGCAGACAGTCTGACTTTAGATCGTTTCAAGGCTTACCAGACCTTGCAGCAGAAAGAAGGTTCCCCGCTGGAAGAGCGCAACCGTATGCGTCGCGAGTTTGGCGATACCTACTGGTGGTACTATGATTATCAGGAATAAAAAACATTTGTGTAGAGATAAAAAAATTAAGAGAGGCTGCCGGGGAAATGCAGCCTCTCTTATTTTTTAAAGAACAAACGCTTTTGTCCTTACAGCTGATATTTTCACAAATACCAATACTGTTCTTATCTATTACTATGAAAAACATCTTTATAACATCCGGTTCACTTGGATTGTTCAGAGAAAAATGTGTTTTTAACACTTGTTTTGATTCTGTTTCTATCGTTTACATATTTCCTTGAAATCACAATAAGTACACCGGTCTTCCTCTTCCGTCTGACTGAAACTCAGGTCGGGGTTGAAAATCTCTTCCAGGAGTGCCTGTAGGCGGGTTCTGAACTCTTCTTCCAGCAATGAAAAGTCTTCCACAGGGGTGGTTTTGTTATACGATTCCTTGAGCTGGATGACGGGCGAGTAATCTTCTGCCGCAGCCCGGTGAATGTAGAGCAGGGCAGGAGCTACTTTCCGGTCATCATTTCGTTCACGCAGTTTCCGGCATACGATAGCCGCATACAGGAAAGTCTGGAACACGTAATTGGAACGTTTGGGGCCGGGCGTGAACAACGATTCTACGCTGGGCGGGGTGTCGGCCTTGCCTCCCGTTTTGTAGTCCACGATACGGAGTACGTTGTCCTTGCTGTCCATGCGGTCGATGATTCCTCCATGCGCGAGCGGATGGCTCCCTTGGGTGTCTGTATCTCTACGTCCTCCATGACCCGTTGTTCGGAGCCTACGAAGGTAAAGGGAGCGTGGCGCAGGTCGTTGCGAAGCAGCTGCTGGATATAGCGCAGAATTACGGCGGAATTGATGAGTTGTACCCCGTTGTATTCCGGACGCTCGTCAGCAGGGAGGTGGAAGAACAGCTCCTTGAACCCGTTGTCCACGTAGTTTTGCAGTTTCACTTCTTCCTTGAGCAGGGCTTCCAGGGTGTCTTTGTTGATGACTTTTCCGTGTGCCGTGAGCTCCTTGTAGATGTGTTCGGCAGCGTAGTGGAAGATGCTTCCGAATTTGGCCGAGTCGATTTCCGCACTTACTTCTTCAGGGGCTGCCAGTCCTGCTACGTACTTATAATAGAACTTCAGTGGACAATCCAGGTAGCAGTTCAGGGCTGACGGGGAAAGAAGGGCTTTCGGATTTACCCGCACATCGAATACGCTCTGCATCCGTTTCATGATGTCGGGCGACTTGGGGATACAGATGGGTGAGGAAGCAATGGCGACTGCTCAGCCTCCAGTTGTTTCCGCTGTACGGGATAGCCCCACTCAATCAGCAGCTGGAGCATGAAGCGCGACATCTCTCCCCGATTCATGCCGTCGCTCACCGTGTTGTAGAGCAACGTAGCCTTCTCTGCCCGTTGCAGCAGACGGTAGAAATAGTAGGCATAGACCGCAATCTTGTGGTCAATGGTGGTCATACCGAACGCCTTGCGCAGGTTGTAAGGAATGAACGAAGCATCACCGCCTGCCTTGGGCAACTGGCCTTCGTTGACCGACAGCAGAATGACATGGCGGAAATCTAGGTTACGTGTCTCCAGTACCCCCATCACCTGCATACCGATGGCCGGCTCTCCGTGGAAAGGAATGCTGGCTGTCGACATGACGCGTACCAGCAGGCGGTGGAAGGTGGCAGGTTGTACTTCCAGGTCCTTGCTTTCAAGCAGGGCATGGAAGCGGTTGACCATGGTGAAGCTTTTGAACAAGGCTTCGCGATAGAGCTGGTCGAGGGCATCGCTGGTGGAGGCTGCCTGCTTGCGATACAGCTGTGCCACCTGCTTCAAGATATCGGCCAGCCGCTTGCACAGCTCCAGGTTGTGGCTGCACGGTTTGAACAGCAGCGACAAGGCTTCGTCCCGTTCCAGTTCCGAGGGCAGGGGATAGAAGCGGTTCTTTTCCGTCAGTTCCTTTTCCAGCGGAGCGGCTTCTCCGGAAAGCAGTTGCGTGTACGGATGCTTCAGTACGCTGATGACTTCGGCAAACTGGTAGCGTCCGCTGCGGGAATTGTAGCCCGCAATGTGCAGTTCCAGCAACGTCTTTACGAAGCTGTAGGCCGGTGTCTGCGAGAGCGGGAAACCCATGGTGATGTTGATGTGGCGCACGTTGTCCGGCAGTGAGTGAAGTACAGGTTGCAGCATGGCCTCGTTGCAGAGCACCACGGCCGTTTCCTTTTCGTTCTCCGTCAGGTTCTCCCGAATCCATTGCGGCAGGTAGCGTGCCTGTCCGTTCTCCGTAGGCGATTCGATGAAGGTAATTTCTTTCGGATGGTTCAGGTGGTCGAACAGGGAAGGCGGCAATTCCGAGGGGAAATTCTTCAGGTTGCGGCGGATAAACTCGCCTGCCTCGTGCGGATGCTTGTTCAGGTAGAAGGTATCGTAGTCCCAGTAGAACAGGGCCTTTCCTGCTTCGTGCAACTTGCTGAACAGGGTTTGTTCCACCTTATTCAGCACGTTGAATCCCACGAACACATATTTGTCGTAGGGAAACTGCTGTACGTCCATAGTCTCCGTCACCTCGCGGTAGAGCATTCCTTCATAGGCGATGCCCTGCTCGCGGAGCAATTCCTTGTATTGCGTATAGATGTCGCCCAGCACGTCCCACAATGAGATGAAACGTCGCTTCAGTTCCGTCACCTGCTCGATGGAGAAATTACGGAAGAACTGGCTCAACGCTTCCTTCTGTCCTTCCTCCAGGAAGTCATATTCGCCCGTCAGTTTGTTCAGGTCCTTCAGGTTGCTGAACAATGCCTTGGTGTCGGCCATGTTCTTGTCAGCATCGTCAAAGTCGCTGATGAGCATCTCGCCCCAGAAGTAGAATTCGTCCAGACTTTCCTTGCTGCCCGTTATTTCACGGAACACCTTGTAGAGGTCGCACACTAATTTGATGGAATCGCCCGTCACCCATTGCGACGACTGGCGGAACAGCTCACTGATGCTCACGTAGGCCGGCGACCATACCGGGCGGTTGGATTCCTGTGCCAAATATTCATTGAAAAAGAGGCTGGCACGCTTGTTCGGGAAAACCACAGCCACCTTCGTGAAGTCTCCGTTCATCTTCCGGTACAAATCGGCGGCCACCTGCTTCAAAAAAGTTTCCATATATTGCATTGTCGAAATATCGTTGTGAAAAAATAAACTCAGGCCGGAAGCGTCACTTCTTCCAGCTCATTGGCAAACACGTACCAAAGGAATCCCCGGATGTGGGTGTAGCCATCTGCGTGAGCAAGTCCATGTACTCCTGCACCTGTGCGCGGTAAGCCTCGTTCTTCTTTCCGAACTTGAAGTCCACCACGACCACCTGTCCGTCTTTCCGCATCACGCGGTCGGGGCGGCGTGTTTGCATCTGTCCCTGCTCGTCGGTGTAGACAATGGCACACTCGTTGTAAAGCTCCCACGTACCGCTGAACCAGTCCTTCACGGCCGGATGCTGCAAGGCCCAGTGCGCCAGTCCCTGAATCTGCTGCTTCTGCTCCTCCGATTCGAACACTCCTTCGAAACTCAGCCGTTCCAGTGCCGAAGGAAGGTCATCCGCCTTTTCGATGTGGGCAAACACCTGGTGCAACAACTGTCCCTGACGGATGTATTGTCCGCGACTGTCCTCTGTGTCGTCACCCTGAATGAAGTCGGCCGAACGGTTCGACTGCTTGAATTCGATGTGCGTTTCGATGCTTTCCATCTTCACGGGCACTCCCTCGCGGGGCGACGAAAGTCGGTTGGATTTGCCCGCCTTCTTCTCATCGTGCGCCGTGCAGAGTTCCCCGTATTCGCCCACTGCATCGTCTTCCGGATTCTCCTGTGCCAGCGGCAGTTCCACCTCCTGCATGAGTGGCAGACTGTCGTACAACAGTTCTGAAACCGTTCCCTTCTGTCCTGCCTTTGCGAAAATAATCAGGTTTTTGCAGGCACGTGTAAACGCCACGTAAAGCAGGTTCAGGTTGTCTACCCAGAGTTGTAATTTCTCTTCCAGGTAATCGTCGTGATACACCGATTCCGCCATGGCACCTGAATAGTTCACCGGTACGATGTCCAGGCGGTTGAACGGCGGAATGTCGGTTTCCTTTCCCGTGCCTGCCACGCTGCACCATATCAGGTGATTGTTCGTTTCGTTCTCCATCTTCCAATCGCAGAACGGCAGCAGCACCGTGTGATACTCCAGTCCCTTCGACTTATGGATAGACAAGATGCGGATGCCGTCAATCTCGCCCGAAGGGATGGTCTTCGCGTTCAGTTTCTCGTCCCAGAAACGGATGAAGGCCGTCAGCTCCGATGAGTTGTTCTGCATGTATTCCGTCACCGCATCATAGAAGGCACAGAGATATGCATCCTGCTTCTCGATAAGCTGCATGTCGAACAGCACAAACAACTTCTCCAGCAGTTCGTACAGCGGCATGAAACGGAGTTCGTTTGCCTGCAACTGGAAGGCTGCCGGCAGGTAACGGGACGGGTCGTCGAGCAGTACCGTGTTGAGGCTGATGTCCTTGCGCAATACCCCTTGCTGATAAGCCACCGCCAGCCGTGCCAATGCGATGCGGTCGTCGGGTGAAGAAAGATACCGCAGTCCGTCGATGAGCATACTCACTGCCAGCGATGCACTCAGCCGGAACGCCTCGTCGGATACGATGCGGTAGGGGGTATGTTCGTCGAAGTAAGCGGCAATGTCGGGGATGCTCCGGTTCTTTCGCACCAGAATGGCCATCTCGTTGAGGCGGATACCCTCTGCCGTAAGGCGTTCCACTTCCTCGGCCAGCTGTTCCAAGGTCGCTTCCGTGTAAGGCCGTTCCTTGGAGTCCTGTAGGAAGGTCACCTTTACGAAGCCCTTCTCCTCCTTCTTGGCACAACGCTGCCGCACGTCGCTGTACGCCTGTTCCAGTTGGGCGCAAGGCATGCCCTGTTCCTCCTGATAGCGTCGGTTCAGTGTCTGGCAGGCCGCCGTGAAAAACTCGTTGTTGAAGCGGATGATGCGTGCCTCACTTCGCCAGTTCGTGTCGAGCGTACATTCCTTGATGCGGAAACTCCGGTCATTGCCCAGTCCCGCCAGAATTTTCCAGTCGCCGCTTCGCCAGCGGTAGATGCTCTGCTTGATGTCGCCCACGATGAGGCTGCCTTCCTTCTGTGCCAGACTTTCCTGCAACAGCAGATGAAAGTTCTCCCACTGCATGCGTGAGGTATCCTGAAACTCGTCAATCATCACCGTATCGATGGTGGTACCGATTTTCTCGTAGACAAACGAGGCATCTCCCTCCCTGATTAAGCTATGGAGCAAGGCATTGGTATCCGACAGCAGAAAACGGTTGTGCGCCTGGTTCTGCAAGCGTACCTCCTCGTCAATGTGCGCCAGCAAACGCAGGTTATTCAGGTAACGCAGCGAAAGGTCGCACGAGTTGAGCAGCAAGTTGTTCTGCGGACGACGGTTTTCCGCTTCCGCTAACAAGGGTATCAGTTCCGAAGCCGCCAGCGAACGGATTTCATCGCGGTGGGCCGACGTTTTGGTCGTCCAGTTTTCCTCGCTTTCCAGGCACTTCTCCACGGTGGCATTGCGGATGTCATCGCTCAGTTTCCCGTTGGCCAGTTTGTTGAAATAACTGCCGATGCCTCGTGAGCCGTTCTTCAGGTCGGCCGGAGTCAGTCCGTGCATTTCGAGCAAGCCCGTAAACTGTTCGCTGAATCCCTTCATGAATTCCAGCACCTCCTCACGGATACTTTTCAGCTCATCCCGGTAGGAAGGAATAAAGTTCGGGTCGGCCAGTTTCCGGCGCAGTCCTTCTCCCTTCTCGATGTAGCTCTCGTCGAAAATATTCTGTCCGAATCCCTTGATGTCTTTCGACACATCCCAGCGGCGGTCGTTCACGATACGTTCCTCGATATACTCCAGCAGCCAGTAGAGCACCGGTGAGCGCCGGTCCAGCTTCTCAATCATGGCATCCACCGCATCGCTCAGCACCTCCGTATTGTTCAGTTCGATAGACAAGTTGGCCCCTAATTCCAGTTCCCGCGCCAGGTTGCGCATCACCGACTAGGAAAACGAGTCGATGGTCTCGATGCGGAAACGGCTGTAGTCATGAATGATGTGCCGTAACGCCTCCCGTGCCGATTCCCGGATTTCCTCGACCGATTTGGTCGATGTCTTCTGAATCTCCTTCAGGTAGCCTTCCGAACCCTCGTCGGCCGTAGCGATGCCGTAAAGCTGTTCCAGGATACGTTCCTTCATTTCCGCCGTCGCCTTGTTGGTGAACGTTACCGCCAGAATCCTGCGATAGGCATACGGGTCTTCAATCAGTTGTCTTATATAATGTACCGCCAGTGTAAAGGTCTTGCCGGAGCCGGCAGAAGCCTTGTAGACTAAAAGCTGGGGATGCTGTTCCATGTGTGATGTCGTTTTTAGGGTTTTCGTTACACAAACTTACGGAATTTTCGCGGAAAAACCGCAGGAAACCGCCGATTAGTGAGGGGAGAACCGTGGCACGTGTATCCGGAAATCTTCCTGCGGTATGCTGAAAATGCCTGGAAGCTTTCTATGTTTTCCGGTACGGAACTGTATGTTTCCCGTCCGGAAAACGTAGGGTTTCGCACCGGAAAACCTATGGCTTGCGTGCGGAAACGTAAAAAGTTGTAGTACGTTTCTCATTTTATGTGACGGCCTTTGGAAAAGAGAGATAGGGGAATGTCTGCTTTAGTGAAAAGTGTTTGAAAATGTTGGTGTATATTAACAAATGTAATTATCTTTGTATCCGATAACCGGGTGAGGTAACCTGTTTGTCCGGCAGAATTTAGAAATGAGATACCAAAAAACTTTTTATTATGAAATTAAGGCTATACATCGGAGGACTGGTAGCTTTCTCCGTTTTATTTTCTTCGTGTGGGAAAGACTCGGAAAAGGGAGAATCGTTTGAAACCTCATACGTATAATGTTTCGGGGAAGGTAGAAAAAGGACCTTTTGTGAGTGGGTCGACCATTACCATCCAGCCCATGGATTCCAAGCTTCAGGTAAGAGGTGATTTCTATTCCTCTACCATTCAAGACGATATGGGAAATTTCTCTTTTGGTTCCAAATTGTTTGAAGCTCCTTATGCAGAACTTACAGCCAACGGATATTTCTTTAATGAAGTAGAAGGAGAGCTTTCTTCAGGTACCTTAAGCCTGCGTGCATTGGTTGATTTGTCAGATAAGACCACGGTCAATGTCAATGTGCTGACTCATCTAAAATACCAGCGTGTACAGAGGCTGGTGGAAGGAGGTATGAGTTTCAAAGAAGCCAATACGCAAGCACAAAAAGAATTGTTTACGGCTTTCGGACTCCAGAGATATGAAGATAAGGATGCCTCTTCATTTTCCATCATTGGAGGTACAGATGAATCAGCTGCCCTGATTGCTATATCATCTTTATTGATTGTAGATAGAAGTGAAGCTGCTTTGACGGAGTATTTGGCCAAGCTGTGTAAAGAATTTGGAGATAACGGTGCATTTACAGAGTCAACTCGGCAGCAGATGAAAGAAGGCCGGAATGCATTGGCCGGGCAGTTGTCGGCTGTTCGCAACCATGTTATTGACCGCTATGAGGAAATAGGCCTGCCGATAGAAGTGAAGGAACTGGCTTACTTCTTTGACTGGGATAATGACGGAGTGGCCGGAAACGAGACCTTACAAGAAGGGCAGACGGTTACACTGGAAACCACGGAACTTCAGGTACCGAACCAGGGTGGCAATTATACGATAAAGATTACCTCTCCTGTACCAGTTTATTTGGAACCGCTGATTTCAGAGGATGACGAGTCGTATCCGCCTCTCATTTCGGAGGATTATTTTTCTACGGATATTTATGAGGGCTTGGTAGATGCTTCTGTCTCTCTTGAGAAGTCGCTGGAGAATAATGTGCTTACCATCAATGTGAGTCCTCTAAATTCTCGAACTTCTAAAGAAGCTTCTGTGAAAGTATACGACTGTATGGGGAATGAGGTCGGAGAGGTGAAGATTGTCCAGGAAGGAAACCCTGATATGCCTCTGCCTAAGTTGGGAGAGACTGGCAAGACGGTGGTGGCTGGATTTGCTTTAGAACTTGCAAAAGCTTTTTCGCAGTGGTCGTTGATGGAACAATATTACCATTATAACAAAGAGGCAAATTTAGTTTCTCAATATATAAGTCCGGATGCGACGATTATAAGTGACATCTGGAACTCTTTTTATCGTGCCAATAGGATGAACCTGATGTTTAAGGAAGCAGAAGCGAAGCAATTGGGAGTATATCAGAGTTACTTTGATGTATGGAATGCTTTGTATTATTATTATATGGTTGTGGCATGGGGGGATGTACCTTATGTAGACAGTACTGATTTTGGGGTAGCAGGTGGCTCCAGTATTTTCAAGACCTCCCAGTCTGAGATATTTTCCCGTTTGATTAAGGAGCTGCAAGAGGCAATGGATAATCTGGAGGAAAAGAAGAATGAATCATTAAGAGACGTTAATGACTTTTTCTTTGTTTCCAGAGATGTGGCTCGTATACTTCTGGCAGATATTTATATGTATCAGGGTAATTATCTGCAGGCTGAATCACTTCTTGCCAAAGTTATATCCGGTGGCTTTTATATGTTGGACTCTTCCAATTATAACCAGAAAGAAACGATTACGGATTTATATAACAATGGGAGTGGAACAGAAACCATACTGGCAGTTCGGAATGGCGTGATGACACGTAGCAACATCTCGTTAGGAGTTCCTTCTCTTGTTCCTCTTATGACATATACAGATGTATTACTGTCATATGCAGAATGTCTTTGTAAAAACGGTAGCACGTCGGATGCAGAAAGCCAGTTGAACAAGATTGTCGCAGCAAAGGGAATCCCATTGTCAGGAACTACGGTTTTGGATAAAATTAAGAGCGCCCGGTTGCAACTGTCGCTTTATTGTGACGTGAACTTTGCCTTTTTGAAAAGGACAGGATTCGCGAAAGAGGTGTACGGAGTAGAAGACTATAGGTTGTTGCTTCCTATTCCGCAAAGAGATGTAATTGCCGGTGGAATTTCGCAAAATACTGGATATTAGAATTTAGGCGGAAACTGGTAGGGTCGGGCGAGTAGCCGGAGTTGAATAAATGTACCTGATAATCGTATAAAACCCTGGAAAAATTTGTGTAATTCAAAATAAAAGCATACTTTTGCACCGCAATTAAGGATGGTTCCGTAGCTCAGCTGGATAGAGCAACGCCCTTCTAAGGCGTGGGTCCTGCGTTCGAATCGCAGCGGAATCACGGAAAATAAGAGAAAATCAAGCGGTGAAAATATCGTTGGTTTTCTCTTTTTCTTTTATAAATGTTTGTAAGTTTATTAAAATTGCATATATTTGCACCCCGATAAAACTACCGACCTTGTTTTTACGGACACAAACTGAACGAGCTTAAGCTAAACTACAGAAAAAAATCACTTCGTAAGGCCGATTACAAACGAGCCTGTATTATATCATTTGAAAGGATAGAGAAAGCGTTCTTCTAAAATCGAAGAATAAAACTGACAAGAAGGCCGGATGCGGCCCGCAGACTGTTTTTACAGTTCAGGGAAGTACCTGTGCAGGAATGTTACACCCATTTTTTAACAAAAACCAAACTAGACTTTTTTTTTAACCGGTACCTGAGGAGGGGAATTCCCTTCCTCAGGATACCACTAAACCGCGATAACTAAACTTAATTGTCCAACAAAATCTTAAATCATCTATGAAAATAGAAAGAGCTACTCAGCTGCTATTCCTTTTGCTGATAAGTCAGGGAGGAAATGCGGCCTATGCCAACCTTCCGCGAGGAGCCAGTGCGTCTCCCGTACAGGTGTCGGCGCAAGCAAACAAAATCACAGTGAGTGGAACAGTCGTTGACGTCAACGGAGAACCTCTGGTAGGGGTAAGCGTGCTGGAAAAGGGTACCGGAAACGGTACGATTACCGACATAGACGGAAACTTCACCATGTCAGCAGGCGAAGGGGCCACGCTTGAAATTTCTTACGTGGGATATCAGAACCTGACGGTTTCCGCCAAGGAAACACTGGGTGTTCTGGTCATGAAGGAAGATACCGAACAACTGGATGAAGTGGTGGTAACGGCATTGGGTATCAAGCGCTCACAGAAGGCTTTGAGCTACAATGTGCAGGAGGTGAAGAATGATGTGCTGACAAAGGTAAAGGATGCCAACTTCGTGAACAGCCTGAACGGAAAAGTAGCCGGTGTGAGCATTCAGCGCAGTGCTTCGGGTGTGGGTGGAGGTACCCGCGTCGTGATGCGTGGAAACAAGTCTATCAAGGGAGACAACAACGTGCTGTATGTAATTGACGGTGTGCCCATGGGCAATCAGGCCGATCGCACAGGCGACGGTACGGGCTTCGGCGCAGGACGCACGTCGAGTGAAGGTATTGCCAGCTTCAACCCTGAAGATATTGAAAGTCTGTCGGTGCTGACAGGTCCCTCGGCTGCTGCACTCTACGGAGCCAATGCGGCCAACGGTGTCATCCTGATTACCACGAAGAAAGGTGCTGCCGGAAAGGTGAATGTCAACGTGTCGTCATCGGCTGAATTCTCGAATCCTTTCGTGCTGCCGCGCTTCCAGAACACCTACGGAAACGTGAGTGGGGAGGCTGCCTCATGGGGAGAAAAACTGCCGGTACCTTCTTCGTATAATCCGGCCGACTTCTTCAATACCGGAACCACTTTCACCAATTCTTTTAATCTGTCTGTGGGAAATGACAAGAACCAGACGTATGTGTCCGGTTCGGCGGTCAATGCCAAGGGTATCGTGCCCAACAACAAATACCACCGCTACAATGCCATGGTGCGAAATACTACCAAGTTCTTCAACGATAAGTTGACCATGGACTTGTCGGCCAGCTACGTGCGTGAGTATTACAACAACATGCTGTCCTACGGTACGTATTTCAACCCTCTTCTGGGAGCTTATCTGTATCCGCGCGGAGAGAATTTTGAGAAGGAAAAGTATTTCGAACGCTATGATGCCGAGCTGGGCTACAATGTGCAGTCGTGGACACCGGGCGACTTCGGTATGGCTGTGCAGAACCCTTACTGGGTGGCTTACCGCAATTTGCGTCCTGAGGTGAAAGACGCTACATGCTGTATGCATCGTTGAAATATGAAATTACCGATTACCTGAACGTGAGTGCACGAGGCCGTCTGGATAATACCTACACGGAGAAGGAAGACAAGCGTTATGCCTCTACGCACGGTACGTTTGCCAAGCCGCTGGGACGCTATGCTTATTCGAATGAGACTTTCCGCCAGAAATATGCAGACATTATGGCCAACCTTTCGAAACCTTTTGCCGGAGACTTTTATGCCAATGTCAACGTGGGTGCTTCTTTCGAGGAATACGACACGAAGGGAAGGGGATACGGCGGACAGTTGCTTCTGGTGCCGAATCTGTTTGCTTATGACAATGTAGACCCTTCTACCGGTGTGCCTTCACAGACGGGTGGTGACAACCGTAAGATGAATCTCGGTGTGTTCGGTTCTGCGGAAATCTCGTGGAAATCGGCCGTGTATCTCACACTGACCGGTCGTGCCGACAAGCCTTCTCAGCTGATCAACAGCAAGTCGCCATGGATATTCTATCCTTCTGTCGGACTTTCGGCCATCGTGACCGACCTATTGCCCGAAACCATGCGCCAGTCCATTTCGCCGGTGCTGGGCTTCCTGAAAGTACGTGCTTCCTATACGGAGGTGGGTTCGCCTATTCCTTACACCGGACTGACTCCCGGCACCATTACGCACTCCATTGAAGGAGGTGTAATCAAACCTTTCAAGTATTATCCGCTGCCGGAGCTGAAGCCGGAAAGAACCCGCTCTTATGAGGTAGGTATCGACTCCAAATGGCTGAACAATACCGTGTCGCTCGGTGTGACGCTGTATAAATCGAATACCTACGACCAGTTGCTCGAAGCCAAGCTGTCGGAAACGTCGGGTTATGACTATATGTTCGTGCAGGCCGGTAACGTGGAAAACCGGGGTATCGAACTGACGCTGGGATACGACCAGACCTTTGGCAATTTCTCATACAGTACCTCGCTGACAGCTACTGCCAACCGTAATAAAATCATCGCACTGGCTTCGAACGTGAAGAACCCCGTGACCGGAGAAGCACTCGACCTGAGCGACATCAAGGTGGGACGTTTCCGCCTGCGCGAAGGAGAAGAAGTGGGTACGATATATGCGGAAGAACGCCTGAAACGTGATCAGGACGGTTACATCGTGTACAACGAAGGTCAGACCATTACCACGGAATCTACGGAACCTTACAAGCTAGGCAGTGTCAATGCCAAGTGGAACCTGGCTGGAGAAACGGCTTTACCTACAAAGGCTTTAACCTGAACTTCCTTGTGACTGCCGTCTGGGAGGTATCGTGATATCCAAGACACAGGCCGTGCTCGACCAGTTCGGTGTGTCACAGGCTTCGGCCGATGCGCGTGATGCCGGAAAAGTATGGTGGGCAATGTGGCAGTTCAGCCAAAGGACTACTATGAGTCGGTGGTGAACCTGGATGCGTACAATGTGTACTCTGCTACCAACGTCCGCCTGCAGGAAGCCAGTCTGGGATACACCTTCCCTAATTCCTGGTTCAAGGATACCCCGTTCCATAGCGTGAACCTTTCCGTGTATGGCACCAACCTCTGGATGATTTACAACAAAGCTCCTTTTGATCCGGAACTGACGGCTTCTACCGGTACCTTCGGACAGGGATACGATTACTTTATGTTGCCCAGCCAGCGCACGTATGGAGTGAGCCTTAAATTTGGATTCTAACAAATCATGAAAAACAACGTATAATATGAAGATAAGAAACTATTTGATACCTGTATTTTCCGTATTGGCACTTGCATCTTGCAACTATGAGCAGATCAATACAAATATCTATGGTGTGACGGAAGAAGGAATGAAGACGGGCGGACTGCTGTATGGGGCTCCTTTCATGGACATGCAGAAGCTGGTTATTCCCATCGGTTCGCCCACTGAATCGACAGGACCGGGTAACGACCTGGCCAATACGGACATCATGTCGGCCGGCAACTACATCGGTTACTGGGGCATGAACAACAACTGGAATTTCAATACGGAGGCTACGTGGAACTTTACGGATGCCCGTATGAGCTATGCCTACCAGAATTTCTATTCGAAACTGTTCCGTGCATGGAATGACATCTACAAGCATACGAAGAATTCGGAAGACCCTGCCGACAAGGAAGTGCAGGCTGTAGCCAACATTGTCAAGGTGACTGCCTGGCTCCGTGCGACGGATGTGTTCGGCCCGATTGTATATACCAATGCCGGCAACGGAGACATTGCCCCGAAACTGGATTCTCAGGAGACCGTGTACAAGGCGATGCTGGCCGATTTGAAGGATGCTTCGCTGCTGCTGGTCAATACCGCATCGAAAGTGCTTCCGTCGTACGATGTAATTTATAACGGAAACGCTTCCAACTGGGTGCGACTGGCTAACTCGCTCATGTTGCGCATAGCCGTCCGCGTGCATTTCAAGGATGAGGCACTGGCAAAGGAATACATCACGTTTGCCCTTGACCCTTCTCACGGAGGTGTCATTGAAACCGTGGCACAGGAGGCCAAAATACGGAGTACGGACAAGTTGCCGCTGATGAACTCCATGCTGCCGACTGTAGAGGACTACGGAGAATGTCGCCTGGGTGCCACCATCTGGGCCTACATGCAGGGATATAAAGATCCTCGCTTGCTTGCTTATTTTACGGCTACTTCGAATGGCTATTTCGTACCTATTCCTCCTACAAACTACAATCCCCTTAGTACGGAGGCCAAGAATGGGGCTTCCAAACCGAAGGTCGATGCCGCTTCTCCTTTGTTCTGGATGCGTGCCTCGGAGGTGTCTTTCCTGAAAGCAGAGGCTGCTCTTTACAAACTGACAGGAGGCAATCCGAAAGATTTGTATGAAGAAGGTGTTACCAAGTCGTTCGAGGAAAGCGGCGCAAATGGAGTTGCAGCTTATCTGCAGACTGACGATCTTCCTTATGACATCAACCGTTCTGTGTTGCCTTATAACCGTGAATATTCCTGCAAGCTTTCTCCCGGAAATGTGGCTCCCAAGTGGAACGATGCCGATTCGGATGAAGTGAAGTTGCAGAAAATCATTACCCAGAAATACCTGGCACTCTATCCCAATGCCGTGGAAGCCTGGACCGAATATCGCCGAACAGGCTATCCTTATCTGCTCAAACCGGCTTATGACAAAGCTTACGTGAGCATAGGAGGTGAAGAAGATGCCATTACGCCCGAAAGATTCCGCTTTGCTCCGGCAGAATATGGTACAAACCCCAACATGTCGGAAGTGCCGGCGCTGCTGGGTGGGGAAGACCAGGGAGCAACCAAGCTGTGGTGGGTGCGCAACAACCGTCCCAAACAGCCGAAATGAGAAATGAGTTTTACGGAAAAGTGTAACAAATGAAGCGATGAAAAAAATCATAAGATATGCAGGAGCCCTGCTGCTGGCGGCAGGCTTCGTGGCCTGTTCCGAATGGACCGTGCTGAAAGAGAAACGTTCGAAAACCAGGAGAACCTGGAAAAATACATTCCCTTGCTGGAGGCGGAAAGTGAAGCCGACCTGACTCCCTCCATGCGTGACTATTTTGCCAAACTGAGAGAATACCGTCAGACGCCTCATGTGAAGGGATTCGGCTGGTTCGGCAACTGGACCGGACGAGGCAGCAATGCGCAGAACTACCTGAAGATGCTGCCCGATAGCGTGGACTTCGTATCCTTGTGGGGTACGCGTGGAAACCTTTCGGAAGAACAGAAAAAAGACTTGAAGTTCTTTCAGGAAATCAAGGGCGGAAAAGCGCTGTTGTGCTGGATTGTACAGGACCTGGGCGACCAGATGACTCCTCCGGGACAGGAACCGAAGAAATACTGGATTGAAGAAAAAGGAGGGGGTAACTTTGTGGAAGGCGTGAAGGCCTATGCAAATGCCATCTGCGATACCATTGAGAAGTACAACCTGGACGGTTTCGACATTGACTATGAGCCCGGCTATGGTCATTCAGGTTCGATGGCTAACGGTGAGATGATCAGCGAAAATTCGGGCAATACGGACATGTTCGTATTTATCAAAACCCTTTCAGACCGTTTGCGTCCGGCCGGCAGAATGCTGGTAATGGACGGTCAGCCTGAGAAACTTTCTACCGAGGCTTCCAAGTACATCGACCACTATATTTATCAGGCATACTGGGAACGTTCCACCGCACAGTCCTTAGGAAAATCAATCAGCCTCACCTTGAAAACTGGGAGCGGAAGACCATTATCACCGTAGAGTTTGAGCAAGGCTGGCAGACAGGTGGAGTAGATGAGTACACCAGCGTACGTCCGGAAATCAATGCTTATCCGGAAGGACGTCAGATTTTTGATTATGCCACGCTGGACCTTCCCGACGGCAGACGCATCGGTGGCATCGGTACGTATCACATGGAATACGACTATGCGAATACTCCTCCTTACAAATGGCTCAGAGAAGCCTTGCACTTAGGAAATGTGGTTTATCCGGGTAAGTTAGATTAAAAATTGAATTATGAAAAAGAAATTATATTTCAGCATATTCGCAGGAGCCTTGCTGGCTTGTTCCTGCCAGAATGAATTATACAAGGATGCAACCAGTGAATACCAGTCGGCACAGGGGGCTTACATCAAGACTGGTGAATCTTCGCAGGTATTCGTGGAAGAAGGAAAGGAAGTCGATGTGAAGTCTATCACCGTATCGCTGGTGCAGCAGGAAAACGATGCCAAGACGGTGACGGTAGAAGCCGGCAGCAAGGAACAGCTGGAAGCATACAACAAGAAGCATGGAACGGACTACCTGATGCTGCCGCCCGAAATGTATGAAGTAGGCAAGGAAGTGGTGTTCAGTTCTAGGCAGACGCAGCAATTTCTGCCGGTAAAGTTCAAGGATGTGAAATTCTCCCTGCAGGGAAGCTATGCTTTGCCGGTGAAACTGAGTGGCGGTACGGTACCCGTGATTGACAGTGAATCTGAATCACTGATTGTACTGGAGCAGCGCATCAATACGAAGTGTCTTCGCATTGACGGATACGGCAGTGAAGATGCCAAGATGTTCCCGGACGATTTCAAGGTGGACCAGTGACGATGGAGGTTATGGTGAACCGTAGTGCATACCAGAGCAACAACCGCTCGATCTGTGGTACCAAACTCGTATCTGGAGCCGGTGCACTCGATGAAATCTATCCTCGCTTCGGCGACGTGACCATCCGTCCCGACCAGCTTCAGTTTAAGACTGGAGGTTCTCAGATTGACGTACCGGCGGATGTCTTTGCGGCACAGGCCGACACCTGGTACATGCTAGCTTTCGTGTACGACGGTAAGAAAAACTATGTATATGTGAATGGGGAATTGGTGGCCGACCGTGAAATCCGTACAGGGCCTTACGGTCTGGTAGGTTTTTGGATTGGCGGTGCGAACGAGCTGGTTCGTGAAATCCGTTTCTGGAAGACGGCCCGCACACCTCAGCAGTTGAAGCAGTTCATGTGGAAAACGGTAGACGGAAGTGATGAGAATCTGGTGCTGTATTATCCACTAAACGGAAAGAAGCGGAACCTTGACACAGGAGAAATCACCGAGGACGAAACCATGCTTTGGGATTTCAGCAACAATGCCAAACATCTGCCTCTTCCTTCAAAAGCTAAGTTTGATGATAATGACGGAAAAGGCTTTATGTTCCCTTTGGTTGATTAATTATAGGTTTTATTAATGAAGAAAGGCTGTCTCCAACACTCTGGTGTGGAGGCAGCTTTTTATGTGTTATTATAGGGACAAATGATATTTAAATATAGAAAAACTTTTAGTATCTTTAAACAACGGGAAACAACTATCACTCCAAGAGCTCCCGTCTTCTTGTGTTGTGATTTGCTTTCATTTTAGTATCTTTGAACCATTAGAAACAACCACTCAAAAAAATTGTTCAGGTTCTACGCGTTGTGATTTGCTTTCATTTTAGTATCTTTGAACCATTAGAAACAACCTAGGCGATATGTCATTACCTGGCGAGCCGTTGTGATTTGCTTTCATTTTAGTATCTTTGAACCATTAGAAACAACTATTTGCCTGATTTGTTTGCTGTGCAATCTGTTGTGATTTGCTTTCATTTTAGTATCTTTGAACCATTAGAAACAACAACCGCATCTACTACAATCCGAATAATGTCGTTGTGATTTGCTTTCATTTTAGTATCTTTGAACCATTAGAAACAACCAAATTTAAACAAACCATCGGACTCAATATGTTGTGATTTGCTTTCATTTTAGTATCTTTGAACCATTAGAAACAACAATAAGATATTTCTCCCTGATTATAACGGGTTGTGATTTGCTTTCATTTTAGTATCTTTGAACCATTAGAAACAACTAAAGGTTTAAAACAATCTTGGTTCATCGTGTTGTGATTTGCTTTCATTTTAGTATCTTTGAACCATTAGAAACAACGTAATCGAAAGACAAAAGGTTACCAGGTTGGTTGTGATTTGCTTTCATTTTAGTATCTTTGAACCATTAGAAACAACACCCTGGCATGGGAACTGTTCAGAAAGAGGTTGTGATTTGCTTTCATTTTAGTATCTTTGAACCATTAGAAACAACTCATTGATTGTTTCTTGTTGTCTATCAGTAGGTTATAAGTAAATTTAGAAAAAGAAAAAGTTGTTTCTTGAAATAATAAATCCCATATTAACCATGGGATTTATTATTTTAAAAGAGTTCTAATTGTTGTCCTGGTGTTTTTACCCCACTTGCTTTCTTGCCATAAAATAGCTCAATTTCTCCAAACTGTTTGTCTGTGATACATATAATTCCAACTTGACCATATTCAGGTAGAAAGGATTTTACTCTTTTTATATGCACTGCTGCATTTTCACTGCTTGCACAATGGCGTACATAGATAGAGAATTGAAACATTGTGAATCCATCTTTTTGTAGATTTTTGCGAAAATCAGTATAAGCTTTTTTATCTTTCTTTGTTTCTGTTGGTAGGTCAAAAAGAACTAAAATCCACATAACTCTATATTCGCTGAAACGTTCCATTAGAATTCAGGATAAATGATTTTTCGTGATTCTCCAGAAAAGCATTTATATAGTGATGCCGTTGTTTGGCTTGCTGCTATCATAAGAGGACTTCTTTTCCCACTGATTCTGACATCTATTGTGGGGATGGATAATAAACTGGCTTTTACTTCTTTTGTAAGTTCCATTTTGTTTTCAGAGTATAGTTGATAGACTAGCTGGTCTATGAAGGGGCGATATGGTTCCATAATATCGTCTGCTAAGCAATAGGCATTGTATCGGTTATGATGGTGAATGCCTAATGTGGGTAATAATCCGCTTGTTACAAGAGAACGTGCGATAACTGCACGGAGAATGGCATAACCATAATTTAAAAGATTATTAGGGGGTATGCCATCTCGGTCTCTTGTAAAATTTTCAATGTCATGAAAAAGTGTTTTCCAGTAGAAAGCTGCAGCACGTGCTTCCAGATTGTCGGGGTCTCCACTTCGTACATCGTTAGCCCATATACGCATGCATTTTATATCTTCGTTTATACATATGGATAAGGAAGATGCTTGATTGTTGATTTTTGCTTGAATGGTTTGTTGCCATAGTTGTTTCTTTAAAGGCAAAGAAGCATCCAGTTGTTTCCGAAAACGCTCATTTTGGGTAGTGTTTCCATAGAGAGGGAGCATTAATCCTACAGGCATACTTTTACTGTCACAAGTAATAAGTGCACAATTATTTTCAAGCAATGCTTCAATAGCTCCGGACGTAATGGTGATTTGTTTATTATCCAAAATAACAACACCTATATCTTCAATAGGTTTGGTTATTTCAGATTGACGTTTCATCGCTTCCGGAAGTGAAGAACATTTCTCTACTTCCGGAAGTTTTATGACAAGTTGGGCATTACGTAATGATAGGTATGCTGGGTTACCAAAATATAATGTTTTCTTTATCATAGGCTGATTGGCGTTATAATGTTTCCTAATCTATCTGTTTGGATAGGGATGCATGTTTCTTTTATCATTTCTCCTGTGATAGCTCTTTCCATTTTATTCAGTGGAGAAAATTCATATTTATCAATAATTGTATTGGCTACATTGGATTTGATAAAGAAACATTGATTTCCTGTACAACTTACCATTTTATAAATTCTATCTTTTTGTATTGGTTGGTTAATATGTCCATTTTCTATTTCTTCTTTTGTTGGTACATATACTAAATCATTAGGTGATAATATAAATTTAGGCAGATTACCCTTTTCGTTTTCGGGTGCTGGTGACAAGCCTTTTTTCAGTCGTTCAATGACCACATTTAATGGAATAGAGGCGAAACTGCGTTTATGGGCAGTTTCATATATTGCAAAGAACAGATTAGTACCTTTTGCGGCTTCTACGAACTTAGTAGATTTATTTCCTGTTTGTCCAACAGCGAATTTATCGGCTTGTTCGTATGTTCTGACTTTATAAATTGGTTGATGAAATTTTCCATTATTTAGGGACATAATATTTTTATTCATTTGTTCAATACCTTCAGGTGAGAAGGCTTGTTCCGGATTATTACCATTCTGTTCTAAATGACGCAGTAAAATTTGTTGGATTCCTGTATCTGCAACTTTTTCTTCTATTTTCTTTTTATTGAAAGTTGTATTTATTGATTCACGGCAAGCAAAGAATCTGTTGGCAGTTTCTTTGGTGAAATAGTATACTGGTATCTTCTTTAGATTTATTTCTTGCCAAATATCTTTATTGTCTTCAAAGTATTTTTTGATTTGTTTTTCATTGAGTCCCTGCGTTAAAAGTTCCTTTATTTTTTTCTTTAAGTCTTTTTCAATAATTCTTTGAGGATTCTCAAGAGCGGCTTTCAATGTAGCAGTGGTTGTTCTGCGCAGGTTGATTTCTCCATATACGGTTTCTTTATGCATTGGCTTACGGATAGCCCAACTATCACTTTGTTTTTGTGAGCAGTTTACTTTCTTGCCGTTTTCATAATGGATATAATGGTTAGTTGTTTTATTGATAATACGCAGATTTTGTTTGAAGCTTACAATGATGTTGCTTAAAATGGAGTACATATCTTGGGTAAATGTGTCCCAAGGTTTGTCAATGAGCCATTGATAGTTTCCCAAATTGTCGGTTTTTGTTTTCTTGCATAATATTTGTCGCAGGTCTTGACGTGAAATCTTTGCATTCTTGCTGGCTGATTCATTATTTAAATAATTGACTATATTCCGATTGGCGCAGGCTATGACAATGGCATCCATGGCATGATGGCGGTGGTCAATACGTTTTTTGTTGAATCCTTTTTGTAAATCTAATGGCATAGCAGGAATTGTCTTGTTGCATGCATTGGTTGTCGTAAAGCGATTGCTTTCCGTAATTTCGTTCAAGCGTATGAAACGAGGTAAAATGAGTTTATTCCATACGTCGTTGATCCCCCAGTCTTTTTTTAGTCGGTCTGTGATACTTCCAGTACAAACAATAACATTCTTAGATGTAGCTTCTTCTTCTCCTTCATCACGTACAATATTAGATAATAATGATTTTATTAGCTTACTAATATAACGGCTGTCGTTTAATTGACGTTCAATAAACTGATCTGGAATATCTTCCATCAATAGCTTTTGCATTTTAGTGCGGTTGTAGGAATAATGTTCTTTCACAAATAGCTCATAAGCTTCAACCGTCTGTATTTTAACGTTTTGTCCGAATCCTAGTTCTACTATTCTTTCTTGATTGTTTTTGATGAATTCATAGCCTAACATATTGCCTTTTAGCTTATTAACTTCTGCTTCACAAATAACTTTATTTGTGAATGAATCATCAAAATAACGAGATTGAGGAATTACATGTTCAATTTCGTATGCAGGGGTGAAAAGTTTTCCTAAAGGAATCATAGCTCCAGTATAAGGAGAACGATATTTTTGTTCCAGCCAGCATTTATAACGTAAGACATCGGATGTAGACGGGCGTTTTTTGGTATCAACTTCATTGAATTTCTTTAAAATAACAGCAATATCTTCTGGTATATCTTTAGTTTCGTTTAGAACTTCTTCTTCATATATACGCAATAAATCTTGCTGGCTTGGAGAGTGCGGGCGTACGTTCTCAATTCCAAATTCTGGATTGGCAAATTCAGTAAGAAGTGCCTTGATACGCAGATTGGTGTTTTCGTTTTCTTGTATTTGTTGGGTGAGTTTTCTGCGTTTCTCGGCAGGATTCTTCATTTCACGTCCTAATTCGACATGAATTTCATCAATATGCCCTGTCTGTTTCCAAATATCTCGTACAGTGCGTAAGGTTTCCATGATGATTTGTTCCACAATAGGATTGTGTAAAGAATGTTGCTTGAATGCGTTTAGAAAAGCATCAATGTCTGAAGGTTGTTGCCATTTAGTAACGTCCTTTATCTCTGAATGGCGGTTATATACGATATAGCATGCCAGCCAGGTTGGAAGTCCCTGAAATGAGTATAAATTGTCCAAATAGATTGTTTTTTCTCTGGTTCGGTTCTTTATGTTTTCTTCAAACTCTCCAGTTAATATTTTTTTCTATACGGTCAAGAGTTGTACTGTCGAAATTTTCTGCTTTCCAATATCTTCCTATACGCATAAGTGGCAATAGTTTTTTGATAGCTTTGGCAGAATAGGAACCGTAATCTTTCTCGAAAGGAGGAATTTGCTGAAAAGTATCTGCAAATTTATCGCTTAAATAGTTTTTATCAGCGAAATGCTGTAAAGCTTTTCTGAGTTCATTCTTGTCAGAAATAGAGTATAGAATATGCCATAGTTTCTCTTCTATTTCTGATGTTAAGGCTGATTGCTCTATTCCTGCTTTTTCCCAATATGACAGTATCTTGTAGTGAGTCTCATTACAAGGATATGTCTTGTCCTCTACATAATTCCAGCGATAATTTGCTATATTCTTTTTTAATCCAAATGCTGGTTTTTTAAGAAATGTGTCTTGTCTGATTTCTTTTTTCTGATTAAGCCAGTCGAACAAATTGGCGTAGTCATCTTCGGTTTTCAGAAATTGATTTGTTACATCTATATCAGTAGTAAATTTCCCGTTTATGGTTCCTTCCTTTTGATAAATTCGCAGGTTTGATATAAATTGCCATAGACGGAACTCTTGAAAAAGAGGATGTGATTTAGCTATGCACTTTAATGAAGAAGTGCATATTTCTCCTGTTTCTTTATTGGTGTATGTGTATTCTTCGTAAGGGCAATTACTAATGAGCGATTTTTTGCTTTTAAGTGGACGTTGATAGAACAAAATATCTTCAATAAGCAATTGGGAAATGCTATATTTTGCAATAGCATTACGATGGGCTTCGTTATTAGGATACAGTTCTTCGATGCAGGCTTCTAATAAATTGGAGTCTCGCAATTCTGGGTGAAATTCTTCTTGTTTCTTTAATATCTGATTTAATTCGTCTTTATAATACTTGCGTTCAATGGTGCGAATCAATTTTCCCCGAATCTTTTGGCTAGGAGTTTGTAATAGTGTATCATAGATGTATGCGCCTACTGTTTTATGAGATGTGTCAAGATCTTTTTGAGTTTTTGTTTTAATAAGCTCCCACTGTTCTTCCCATTCTTGTTCGGTAGGAATTTTGAAACGACGGCTTAACTCTCCATTTTCATCATATTTGTCATTCCCGTTTTTATCAAGGTCTATGATTGCAATAATATCTTTTTTCTGACCTTTCCAGTCAGGCATGTTTTTACTGAAAAATTTTCCTTTCTCTCCGTTTTCAAGTGTTATTGTGAATATTTTTAATCCTTTATAAATTTGCCCAGTGTCAGTAATATCTGTTACAATCTGGCTGTCAAAATATTGCCGTGTTTTAGAAGACGCTTTTTCTGTTTCCTCTTCGCGTAGCTGGTAGTATCCTCTTTTCTGGTTGAAATTTAATAAAATCCAGGCTAATTCTTCTTTTTCAATTTTTTGTGTCAAAGCTTTTTTGCGCAAATAAAACAAAGTCCAGTCGTATGGAACCTTTTTTACTTGGTTGTTGTTTTGTAAAAAGTCATTGAGCATCTCTTGGAACGAGCTTTGAAAGATAAAGTAAGAAGGTTCATGCGTATTTGTTGTCCAAGCGAGCTTGGGCTCGGAATTGGCTATAAACTTTCCATACCTGTCTAATTGGCTGGCATAATGCTTTGGAAGAAATCCTAATAATTGTAGGATGCGATGCAATCTTTCTCTTCTGAGCTTCTTGCGCTCATATAATCGGCGTACCCCACGAAATTGTGTACGGTTGGCGGTTTGTGAAACAGTGTTTCCTTTATTGAAATCTCCTAATTGGGCGGCATCCATTGGAATTATTCTACTTCCTGCAGTATTGATTCCTATGAGTTGTTCTTTTTGAGTGTTTTCTTCTTTTATGGCATTGATAACTGCCCATCCTATACTATTGGTACCTAAGTCTAAACCTAAAATATGTTTCATAGTTGTATTTTTCAATTTTCTCAAAACTACTAATTTTTTATGAAAAAAACTTGTCTTTTGTGTTGTTTCTTTTTATTTTTGTAAAACTAAAATGAAGCAAATCACAATAAGGATTATTCCGTTGTGAAAACATTTAGGCGCTTGCCCATCGTCCTTTATCGGTGGGCTTTTTTATTGTTTTATGTTTTCTATAAATAAAAGATCCCCTCCAGAACTCATTCATTACAAATAGTTCCGGAGGGGATTAATTTTATCTATATCTTTAAGTGGTACGGATTATTTGTATTCGTCCCAGCTCTTGATAGCGATGTCGTCAATGCTCATAGAGCAGAAGGCATTGATGAATGCGCTTGCCAGACGGGCATTGGTTACCAGAGGAATGTTCAGGTCGACTGCGGCACGGCGAATCTTGTATCCGTTTTCCAACTCGGTAGGAGTGAGGTCACGCGGAATGTTTACCACCATGTCGATTTCTTTCTTGTGTAGCATTTCCAGTGCCTGAGGCTGACCTTCTTCGCTTGGCCAGTATACGCGGGTGTTTTCCACTCCGTTTTCTGCCAGGAACTTAGAAGAACCGCCGGTAGCGAAGATGTTGTAGCCTTTGGCCTTGAGGGCGCGTGCTGCCTGAAGCAAATCTACTTTCTGTTTCAGTGTACCGGTAGACATTAGGACGTTCTTTTCCGGAATGCGGTAGCCTACAGACAGCATGGCTTTCAGTACGGCACATGAAGTGTCGTCGCCGATACAGCTACTTCACCTGTAGAAGCCATGTCTACACCCAGCACAGGGTCGGCCTTCTGCAAGCGGTTGAACGAGAACTGGCTGGCCTTGATACCTACGTAGTCGAGATCGAAGAGGTTCTTTTCGGGCTTTTCTACCGGCAAGCCTAACATGACTTTGGTAGCCAGTTCGATAAAGTTAATCTTCAGTACCTTGCTGACGAACGGGAACGAACGGCTGGCACGCAGGTTACATTCAATTACCTTGATGTCGTTTTCACGAGCCAAGAACTGGATGTTGAACGGACCAGAGATGTTCAACTCTTTCGCAATCTGACGAGAGATACGCTTGATGCGGCGTACGGTTTCTACGTACAGTTTCTGCGGCGGGAACTGGATGGTAGCGTCGCCTGAGTGTACACCGGCAAACTCGATGTGCTCAGAGATGGCGTAAGCTACGATTTCACCGTTCTGTGCCACGGCATCCATTTCTACTTCCTTAGCGTGTTCGATGAACTGGCTTACTACTACCGGATGCTTCTTCGACACGTTAGCGGCCAGCTGCAGGAAGCGTTCCAGCTCTTCCTGATTAGAACATACGTTCATGCTGCACCAGAAAGCACGTATGACGGGCGAACCAATACAGGAAAGCCTACTTTTTCGATAAATGCGTTGATATCTTCCATAGAAGTCAGTGCGCTCCATTCAGGCTGGTCTACGCCGATACGGTCGAGCATAGCCGAGAACTTGTCGCGGTCTTCAGCGTTGTCGATGCTCTTGGCAGAAGTTCCCAGGATGTTTACCTTCTGTGCGTCCAGGCGCAATGCCAGGTTGTTCGGAATCTGTCCGCCAGTAGATACGATGACTCCGTGCGGGTTTTCCAGGTCGAGGATATCCATCACACGTTCGAAAGTCAGTTCGTCGAAGTACAGACGGTCGCACATATCGTAGTCGGTCGATACGGTTTCAGGGTTGTAGTTGATCATTACTGAGCGGTAGCCTTCCTTACGGATGGTGTTCAGTGCCTGTACGCCGCACCAGTCGAACTCTACGGATGAACCGATACGGTAAGCACCTGAACCCAGTACAACGATACTCTTGTGGTCGCCCAGGTAGTGTACATCGTTGGCCACGCCGCTGTAAGTCAGGTACAGGTAGTTGGTCTGTGCCGGATATTCGGCTGCCAGCGTGTCAATCTGTTTTACTACCGGCACGATGCCTACACTCTTACGGTGGTTACGGATTTCCAGGATACCGTCTTCCATATCGCCTTCGTAGCCGATGGCACGTGCCACCTGGAAGTCGGAGAATCCCTGACGTTTTGCCTTGTAGAGCAGCTCGTTCGGAAGCTGTGAAAGCTGTGTATGGTTGTTGCCCCACTCGTGGAGTTCCTTAGAAGTCTGCATGATGTTCATCAGCTTGTCGAGGAACCACTTGTCAATCTTGGTGAGGTCGTGAATTTGGTCTACTGTGTAGCCTGCACGCATAGCCTTTGAGATGACGAAGATACGCTTGTCGGTCGGTTCGCGCAGTGCTTTGTCGATGTCTTCGATAACCAGCTCCTTGTTTTCCACGAAACCGTGCATGCCCTGACCAATCATACGAAGACCTTTCTGGATGGCTTCTTCGAAGGTACGTCCGATGGCCATGACTTCACCTACCGACTTCATGCTGGAGCCCAGTTCGCGGTCTACGCCGTGGAACTTACCCAAGTCCCAGCGAGGAATTTTACATACGCAGTAGTCCAGTGCCGGCTCGAAGAAGGCAGAAGTTGTTTTTGTTACCGAGTTCTTCAGGTCGAACAGTCCGTAACCCAATCCCAACTTAGCTGCAACGAAAGCCAGAGGATAACCTGTAGCCTTAGATGCCAGTGCAGAAGAACGGCTCAGACGGGCATTTACCTCGATTACGCGGTAGTCTTCTGATTCAGGGTCGAACGCGTACTGTACGTTACATTCACCCACGATACCGATGTGACGGATGATACGGATGGCCAGTTCGCGCAGTTTGTGGTATTCGCTGTTGGTCAGCGTCTGTGACGGAGCGATAACGATAGACTCACCGGTGTGGATACCCAGCGGGTCGAAGTTTTCCATGTTGCAGACCGTGATACAGTTGTCGAAACGGTCGCGCACTACTTCGTATTCCACTTCCTTCCAGCCTTTCAGACTCTTTTCTACCAGCACCTGCGGAGAGAAAGAGAACGCTTTTTCGGCCAGCACGTTCAGTTCTTCTTCGTTGTCGCAGAAACCTGAACCCAGACCTCCCAGTGCGTAAGCTGCACGGATGATGACCGGATAACCCAGTTCCTTCGCTGCACGGCGGGCATCTTCGATGTTTTCTACCGCCTCACTCTTGATGGTCTTCACGTTGATTTCGTCCAGTTTCTGTACGAAGAGCTCACGGTCTTCCGTATCCATGATGGCCTGTACCGGAGTACCCAGTACGCGGGTGTTATATTTCTCGAACACACCAGCTTTGTAGAGAGCCACACCGCAGTTCAAGGCAGTCTGTCCACCGAATGACAGCAGCACGCCGTCGGGACGTTCCTTGTCGATGACCTTTTCTACGAAATATGGAGTAACGGGCAGGAAGTAGATTTTGTCTGCCACACCTTCCGAAGTCTGCACGGTGGCGATGTTCGGGTTAATCAGGATGGTTTCGATACCTTCTTCCTTCAGCGCTTTCAGAGCCTGCGAACCAGAGTAGTCGAATTCACCAGCTTCACCGATTTTCAGGGCTCCTGAACCTAACAGCAATACTTTCTTTATGTTTTCTTTCTTTATGTTTTCTTTCATTGTCTTCTTTGTTTTTTAGTGGATTACAGCAACTTTACAAACTCATCGAACAGGAATTCCGTGTCGGTAGGACCGCTGGCAGCTTCCGGATGGAACTGAGCCGAGAACCAGGGGTTCTTTTTGTGACGGATACCTTCGTTCGAACCGTCGTTCATGTTGATGAAGAGCGGTTCCCAGTCGGCTCCCAGTGTATTGTTGTCTACGGCATAACCGTGGTTCTGTGAGGTGATAAAACACTTTTCCGTGCCTACCATGCGTACCGGCTGGTTATGGCTGCGGTGACCGTATTTCAGTTTGTAGATTTTGGCACCTCCTGCCTTTGAAAGCAGCTGGTTACCCATACAGATACCGAAGATAGGAAGTTTTTCGTTCTGCATGGCCTTGCGGATGTTCTGTACGGCTGCATCACAAGTGTCGGGGTCGCCCGGACCGTTGGAGATGAACAGACCGTCGAACTGCAGAGAGTTGAAGTCGTAGTTCCAGGCACGCGGATGATTTCCACGTCGCGCTTGAGCAGGCAACGGATAATGTTTGATTTCACGCCACAGTCTACCAGCACAACTTTTTTCTTGCCTTCGCCTTCGTTGTAGCGAATCACTTCCTTGCAAGAAACCTTGTCTACGTAGTTCACACCTGCATAGGTAGCTTCGGGAATGTTATTTGGTTCATCGTCGAACACGATTTTTCCCATCATCACTCCATGTTCGCGCAATACCTTTGTCAGTTCGCGTGTGTCGATGCCCGTGATGCCCGGAATCTGTTCGCGTTTCAACCAGTCGCCCAGACTTTCCACTGCATTCCAGTGAGAGTATTTTTCACTGTAATCGCTTACGATAATCGCTTCGGCATGGATTTTCTCGCTTTCCATGAAAGTGGGCAGTCCGTTTGCTTCGAATGTGAAGGGAGGCACACCATAGTTACCTACCAGCGGGTAAGTCAGTGTCATCAACTGACCGGCATACGAAGGGTCGGTCAAGCTTTCGGGGTATCCGGTCATTGCCGTATTGAAAACTACTTCACCGGCTACCGGTTTCTCATAGCCGAACGACTTGCCATGAAAGCGGCTCCCGTCGTCGAGGATCAATGTTACATTTCTCATTACCTTGTTACTAATAATCTTTATATCTTGTATTTTTTCTATTCTACTCTCGTATATACGAAAAAACGCCCGGACTTGCCGAAAAGCAGTTCCGGGTGTTTGAAAAAATAGGAAATCTTAAATATTCAGGAAATAAGTGACATAAAAGAAAAAA
>ENA-OQAZ01000115-OQAZ01000115.1-human-gut-metagenome-genome-assembly--contig:-NODE-115-length-40336-cov-5.083016_pt1 | contig 40336 bp, 52 predicted proteins | sample MGYA00242737_ERZ504531 | MGnify/ENA primary metagenome ERZ504531 (study PRJEB26092, sample SAMD00036244) | human gut metagenome | host: Homo sapiens | study: EMG produced TPA metagenomics assembly of... | reverse complement strand
ATAAAAAGCCTGCGCAATCCTTTCAAATCGAAATTATTGTAAATGTTCAGAGCCAACCTCCAAAATGCTACGCATTTCGTCGGTGTGGCGTATCCGCCAATAAAATTTCAAAAACAGTCTTAAAAATGCAAGCATTTTATAGCTGTTTTATGAAATTTTGCTTGGCTCTGAACAGTTACAAATTATTATTTAGAATACAGCTCGACGATAAGCATCTCGTCAACCGGTACATCGATTGCTTCTCTGTTAGGAAGCTCTTTTACTGTACCTCTAAGATTCTCAGCGTCTGCCTCAAGCCACTCTGGTACCATGTTTCCAGCTGTAGCTTCAAGAATCTCTTTGTATCTCTGTGAACCTTTTTTGTTCTCTTTGATTTCAATAACATCTCCAGCCTTTACAAGGTAAGATGGGATGTTAACCTGTTTGCCGTTTACAAGAACGTGCTTATGATCAACGATCTGTCTAGCTTCTTTTCTTGTTCTAGCAAGTCCAAGACGGAAAACAACGTTGTCAAGTCTTGACTCAAGGATGATCATAAGGTTTTCACCTGTCATTCCTTCCTGCTGTTTTGCCTTTGCATAGTAGTTTCTGAAAGGTTTTTCAAGAACACCGTAGATGAATTTTGCTTTCTGTTTCTCGCGAAGCTGAAGACCATACTCGCTCATCTTTCTGTTTGCTCTTTTTAACTGTCTGTTAGATTTCTTATTGATTCCGAGGTAAATCGGATCCATTCCTAATGAACGGCATCTTTTAAGAACAGGAACTCTATTTACTGCCATTTCTATCCTCCTAATATTATACATGCCAGCGGTACTAATGCCGCTGCGTCAACATTTACTATTAAATAACTGCTTTTCTTATACAGCAGAGTATAATTACACTCTTCTGCGTTTCGGTGGACGACATCCGTTGTGCGGTACCGGTGTTACGTCTTGATGCTTACTACATCAATTCCGCATGCCTGAAGTGCACGGATTGCTGCTTCTCTTCCTGATCCCGGTCCTTTTACGAATACATCTACTGTCTTAAGACCATGTACTAATGCTGCTTTAGCTGCTGTCTCAGCTGCCATCTGTGCTGCATATGGAGTAGATTTTCTTGAACCTCTAAATCCCAGACCGCCTGCACTTGCCCATGAAAGAGCATTTCCCTGAGCGTCAGTCAGTGTAACAATTGTATTGTTGAATGATGACTGAATATGTGCCTGTCCGCGTTCAACGTTTTTCTTGACACGTTTTTTTGTTACTTTTTTCGCAACTCTCTTAGCCATTTAAACTAACCTACTTTCTTTATTTTATACGATATTATTTCTTCTTATTTGCTACAGTTCTCTTAGGACCTTTGCATGTTCTTGCATTAGTCTTAGTCTTCTGTCCACGTACCGGAAGTCCTTTTCTATGACGGATTCCACGGTAGCATCCGATCTCTTTAAGTCTCTTGATGTTGAGCTGGATCTCTCTTCTAAGATCACCTTCTACAACCTGAGTCTCATCGATCACTGCGCTGATTTTCTTTACTTCTTCACTTGTAAGATCTCTTACACGAGTGTCAGGATTAACTCCTGCATCCTTTAAGATACGTTCTGCACTTGTTCTACCGATTCCGTAGATATAAGTAAGACCGATTTCTACACGTTTGTCTCTTGGTAAGTCTACACCTGCAATACGAGCCATGTGTCTTTCCTCCATTTTCTTTTCTGGTTTTCTTGTTCATTGTCCCTAATTGAGGCTGCGAATGCGAAACGAGTATCTTCTATTTATAAATGAAGTCTGGTGTAACTCATTTACTGCTGCATCCTACCGGAATGTATCCTTCCGATATCCCAGCCCAGGCATGTACGGAAACTACATACCCTTTCCCGGCACGGATCATACTCTCATCCGCCAATGCAAATGCCGGGTATTATAAGCAATATACAATAGCATCTTCCCTCTTTAATAGAAAGACGACAAACGCCTGTCAGATGCCCAGACCACACGCTCTGTCGGTACCTGCGGACAGATGCGGTGTATCCTTACTGTATATTAAACAGCTCCACACACCTCCTGGCGTGTCATGCTGTCAGCCGCTTTTCTTGCACATTCTGATGCATCTCTTGACTAAGCTCGAAAAGACCTCGCTAAGTCTCCGGATGGGCTTTCTCACTAAATTCATGCTTCGCTTACGCTTGCATTCATTAAGTGTTCAATGCCTATCCCTGACGCTGTTTGTGCTTCGGGTTCTCACAGATTACTCTGATACTACCTTTTCTTCTAATAATTTTGCATTTTTCACAAATTGGTTTAACTGATGATCTAACCTTCATGTCAAATCCTCCTTCCCTACTTTGCTCTGCCTATATATTCCGGTATTTTTGGACACACCTCTCCAAAAATGACCATTTCATACTTTACCACAAAACATATGGTAAAGTCAAGTCCTAAATTAAAAAAGATATTATTTTCTAAAATTACTTTTTAGAAAATAATATCTTTTTATCTTTTCAGATACGGAATGTTGTAAACAACAGCATTCCTGTTATTTGATGTGTAGAATTCTTATTTGTCTCTCCAGACAATTCTTCCTTTGCTCAGGTCATAAGGTGACATCTCAAGTGTAACCTTATCTCCCGGCAGAATCTTGATGAAGTTCATACGCAGCTTACCGCTGATATGCGCCAGTACAATATGGCCATTCTCAAGTTCTACTTTGAACATTGCGTTAGGAAGTTTCTCAACTACAACTCCTTCAATTTCAATCACGTCAGTTTTTGACATTTTTAATCCTCCTGAATGAAATCAACAAAACTTACTCTCCAAGGATCTGAACGATTGCAGCAAATACATCATTGATATCGATTGTACCATCAACTTCTCTGAGTACTCCTGCTTCTGTATAATAATCGATCAGCGGCTGTGTCTGCTCATGATAAACACCAAGTCTCTTAAGTACTGTCTCTGGTTTATCATCGTCTCTCAAGATAAGCTCTCCGCCACACTTGTCGCAGATGCCTTCTTTTGCAGTCGGAGCATATACGATATGATAAGTAGCACCGCAATCAACACAAGCTCTTCTTCCAGACATACGGTTTACAATATTCTCATCCGGAACTTCAACATCGATCGCATAATCAATCTTCTGTCCCATTGCAGCAAGTGCACGATCAAGTGCCTCTGCCTGTGGAATTGTACGCGGGAATCCATCAAGTACATATCCATTCTTACAATCTTCCTGGTTTACTCTGTCTACAACGAGATCAACAACCAGTTCATCTGGAACCAGAAGACCCTGATCCATGAAAGTTTTTGCTTTCTTACCAAGTTCTGTTCCGTTCTTGATGTTTGCTCTAAAGATATCTCCAGTAGAAATATGCGGAATAGTATATTTCTCAGCAATCTTCTTTGCCTGTGTTCCTTTTCCTGCTCCTGGGGCTCCTAACATGATGAGTTTCATATCTTTATCCTCCTTATACAAGTTTAACCCGCTCTGTTCGTCCTGCAATTGAGGACAGAACAAAGCGAGCTAAAAGACATTTAATAGAAAACAATATCAATAACTGTTATCTCTTATTATTTAAAAATCCTGTGTAATTTCTTACAAGCATCTGTGATTCAATCTTCTTAATTGTCTCAAGTACAACACCTACAATAATGATAAGTGATGTTCCACCAAAGGAAACGTTTGCACCGAAAACACCATTGAAGAAATATGGAATCACCTGTACGATGATCAAACCACACGCACCAACAAAGATGATATAATTCAAAATCTTTGTAAGGTAGTCAACTGTTGGTTTGCCCGGACGAATTCCAGGGATAAATCCACCGCTCTTTTTCATATTATTTGCAATCTCCATCGGATTGAAAGTAATCGATGTATAGAAATATGCAAAGAATATTGTAAGTAAAATGTAAACCACAAGTCCGACTGAATAAATCGGATTCTCTGGATCACACCAGTTATTGGAGTTTAAACCTGCAAGGATCTTACTTCCGATTCCGGTTCCTTTTCCTTTTCCAAGGAACTGTGCAATCACGATTGGTGTCTGCATCAGTGAAGAAGAGAAGATAACCGGGATTACTCCGGCTGTATTCACCTTCAACGGAATATGTGTTGACTGACCGCCAACCATCTTTCTTCCCTGTACTTTTTTGGAATACTGAACTGCAATTCTTCTTTCACCGTCCTGAAGAATGATGACAAATACAACTACAACCAAAAGGACTGCAAGGATAATAACACCGGCAAGTCCTGCCTTTGCAATTGTTTTGCCTTTCATGAACTGTGTATACAGTGTTACAAAATCATCCGGAACACGGGAAACAATGTTGATCAGAAGTACGATAGAAATACCGTTTCCAACTCCCTTTTCAGTAATACGCTCACCAATCCACATAAGGAATGCACTACCAGCTGTAAGCGTACATACAACGATTGCACAATTTACGAAATTATATTCTTCCAGAAGTCCCTGACGTCCAAATCCTACAGCCATTGCGATAGATTCAATCAGTGCAAGACCAACTGTCACATATCTTGTAATCGCTGCGATTTTCTTTCTTCCATCTTCACCATCTTTCTGCATTTCTTCAAGCTTTGGGATCGCTATTGTGAGAAGCTGCATGATGATAGATGATGTGATGTAAGGAGTAATGCTCAGGGCAAATACTGACATTCTCGTAAATGAGCCGCCGGTGAACGCCTCAAAAAAGTTAAATGCGTCACCGGTCTGCTGTGCAAAAAAATTCTGAATAAATGTCGGATCTACTCCCGGAGTGGGCAACTGTGATCCTAACCTAACAACGATAAGCATTGCAAATGTATAGAGAAGTCTCTTTCTGATATCCTCAATACTTAATGCTTTACGTAAGGACTTAAGCATTAGATCACCTCTGCTTTTCCACCAAGAGCTTCAATCTTCTCAGCTGCTTTTGCACTGAATGCATTAGCCTGAACTGTAAGCTTCTTAGTTAACTCTCCATTTCCAAGAATTTTTACTCCATCTTTTGGATTCTTAACAATACCGCTTTCGATCAATGTCTCAACGGATACTGTAGCGCCGTCCTCGAATACTTCAAGTGCGCTAAGATTGATTCCTACGATTGTCTTAGAGTTTCTGCATGTGAAACCTCTCTTAGGAATTCTTCTGTATAAAGGCATCTGACCGCCTTCGAAACCAGGTCTTGTAGCTCCTGAACGAGCCTTCTGTCCTTTGTGGCCCTTTCCGGCTGTCTTACCGTTTCCTGAACCATGACCACGGCCTCTTCTGAAATTATCACTCTGTTTTGAACCGTCTGCCGGTCTTAAGTTTGATAAGTCCATGACATTACCTCCTTATCTTAATTAAGCCTCTTCTTCAACTTTAACTAAATGTCTAACCTGCTGTACCATACCTCTGGTAGCTGCATTATCTGGCAATACAACTGTTTTGTTGAGTTTCTTAAGTCCAAGAGCCTCAACTGTTTTTCTATGCTTTGGTACGGCGCCGATTGTAGACTTTACTAATGTAACTTTTAAATTTGCCATTTCAATCTTACCTCCTATGCGCTTGATCGGGCTTCTCGGTTGATTAGCCTAAGATCTCCTCAATTGATTTGCCACGAAGTCTTGCAACATCTTCCGGAGTCTTAACTGCTTTAAGTCCTTCGATTGTAGCAAGTACAACATTCTGTTTGTTGTTGGATCCTAAAGATTTTGTACGGATGTTCTTAACTCCAGCCGCCTCAATTACGGCACGCGCCGGTCCTCCGGCGATAACACCAGTACCTTCCGGAGCCTTCTTAAGAAGTACGGAAGCGCTTCCGAATTTACCAATCACATCGTGTGTTACACTTGAGTTTTCATCAAGAGATACGCTGATCATTTTCTTCATAGCGTCCTCTTTACCTTTACGAATAGCTTCCGGAATTTCAGTAGCTTTTCCTAAACCTGCACCAACATGGCCATTTCCATCACCAACAACTACTAAAGCTGTGAAACGGAAGTTACGACCACCTTTAACAACTTTGGTTACACGCTTGATTGATACCACTTTTTCTACTAATTCCATCTGACTAGCATCAATACGTTCCTGTCTCATCTGTGTTCTCCCTTCCTTAGAAATTCAGACCAGCTTCTCTTGCTGCGTCTGCTAATGCCTTGATTTTACCCTGGTAAATGAATCCGCCTCTATCAAATACAACTTCATCAATACCTTTAGCTTTTGCTCTCTCGGCAATTACTTTTCCAAGGTATGCTGCTGCTTCAACGTCGTTAGTCTTCTCGAGCTCTGCTTTCACTTCTTTCTGAAGAGTGGAAGCGGAAACAAGAGTATTTCCAACAGTATCGTCGATGATCTGTGCATACATATGATTATTACTTCTGAATACAGCTAAACGCGGTCTCTGCGCTGTTCCGCTGAAACGGTTGCGTAATTTCATGTGTTTTTTTCTACGAACTTCGCTTCTAGATTTCTTACTAACCATTTTCACACTCTCCTTATTTATTTCTTACCAGTCTTACCGACTTTACGTCTGATTACTTCATCAGCATATTTGATTCCCTTGCCCTTATATGGCTCCGGTCTTCTCTTATCTCTGATCTCAGCCGCAAACTGTCCAACTTTTTCTTTATCGATACCTTTAACAGTGATCTTGTTCTGTCCCTCAAGTACAGTCTCGATTCCTTCTGGATCGATCATCTCAACTGGATGGGAATAACCAAGGTTCAGTGTCAGTTTATTTCCTGATTTAGCAGCTCTGTAACCTACACCGTTTACTTCAAGAACTTTCTCGTATCCGTCTGTTACACCTACAACCATGTTGTTGATCAGTGTTCTTGTAAGACCATGAAGAGATTTCATTTTCTTTAAGTCGCTCGGTCTTGTAACGATTACTTCTTCGCCTTCAACTTTGATTTCCATTTCTACTGGAAGCTCTTTTGTAAGAGTTCCCTTAGGACCTTTTACAGTCACTACATTGTTCTCAGCAACTTCTACAGTTACTCCTGCAGGAATTGCTACAGGCAGTCTTCCTATACGTGACATACCATTATCCTCCTTAACTTAGATTCTCGGAGAAGCTGCGTTGGCTTCTCTGTTTTCAGTTACATTTATAAGGAAGTTCTTTTCGCTAAGCTCGACAAAACTTCGCTAAGCTCAAAGAACGTACCTTTTATAATGAATCATCCACTCAACTCGATAGATGAGCAGATTTAAGGAAGTTCTTTTCACTAAGCTCGAAAGGACCTCGCTAAGTTCAAAGAACAACCTCGCACTAAGCTCAAACTTCGGCTACGCCTCGTTCTCACTAAGTTGCTTTCGGCTTACCAAACGAAGCAAAGAACCTCTCCGCCTACGCCGAGTTTTCTAGCTTCTTTGTCTGTTACTACACCTTTGTTTGTAGAGATGATTGCTGTTCCGAGTCCGCCAAGTACCTTCGGGATATCCTCTGTATTAGCGTAAACACGAAGTCCCGGTTTGGAGATTCTCTTCAGTCCGGAAATAACTTTCTCGTTCTTGTCAGCACCGTATTTCAGTGTGATGTGAATTGTCTTGAAAGCTCCATCTTCTACAAGGTCATATTTTGCGATATATCCTTCATCAAGAAGAATGTTTGCGATAGCAAGTTTCATCTTTGATGCCGGTACATCTACTGTATCATGTTTTGCAGTGTTTGCATTACGGATTCTTGTAAGCATATCTGCAATTGGATCGCTCATAGTCATGTGTGTGATTCCTCCTATGTTATTTCACAGTATATAGTTGCTTTCGTCTTACCAGCTTGCTTTTTTAACACCCGGGATCTGTCCTTTATAAGCCAGTTCGCGGAAGCAGATACGGCAGATACCGTATTTTCTTAAATATGCATGCGGACGACCACAAATTCTGCAACGGCTGTATTCTCTTGTGGAGAACTTTGGTGCACGCTGCTGTTTGATTTTCATTGATGTTTTAGCCATGAATTTCTCTCCTTTTTACTTTGCGAATGGCATATTGAACTGTGTCAATAATTCACGTGCTTCTTCATCAGTCTTGGCTGTTGTAACAAAAATTACATCCATACCTCTGACTTTGTCAATCTTATCGTACTCGATTTCTGGGAAGATAAGCTGCTCCTTGATTCCAAGTGCATAGTTACCTCTTCCGTCAAATGCGTTCGGGTTTACTCCTCTGAAGTCACGTACACGAGGAAGTGAGAGGTTGATCAGACGATCAACGAACTCGTACATTTTCTCTCCTCTTAAAGTAACTTTACATCCGATCGGCATACCCTCTCTGATTTTGAAGTTAGCTACAGAATTCTTTGCTCTTGTTACAACCGCTTTCTGTCCTGCGATTTTCTCCATGTCTGCAATAGCTGACTCCAGAAGTTTAGCATTGTCTTTTGCCTCACCGACACCCATGTTAATTACAACCTTGTCAAGTTTCGGCACTTCCATGATGTTTTTATATCCAAATTTTTTGATCATTGCATCAACGATCTCATTCTGATACTGCTCTTTCAGTCTACTCAAAGTCCTGGACCTCCTTCCTTGAATTAATCAATAACTTCGCCTGTTGCCTTAGCAAAACGAACTTTTTTGTCTCCATCCATCTTGAAGCCTACTCTTGTTGCTTTTCCGTTATGAAGTAACATAACGTTTGATGCATCAATGTAACCTTCCTGATGTACGATTCCGCCGTTCTGGTTTGCCATGCTTGGCTTTGTGTGCTTTGTCAGCATATTGACGCCTTCAACCAGGACTCTTCCGTCTTTTTTATCTACGGCAATAACTTTGCCTTCTTTATCTTTATCTTTTCCGGCGATAACCTTAACCATATCACCTTTTTTAATTTTCATAGTTGACATTCTCAGGCACCTCCTTACAGTACTTCCGGAGCCAGAGAAACGATCTTCATAAAGTGTTTCTCTCTAAGCTCTCTTGCTACTGGTCCAAAAATACGTGTTCCACGTGGGTTCAAATCGTCTTTTATAATAACAGCAGCATTTTCATCGAATCTGATATAGGAACCGTCTTTACGACGAGCGCCTTTTACAGAACGGACAACAACAGCTTTAACGACATCACCTTTTTTAACAACGCCGCCTGGTGTTGCATCTTTAACAGTTGCAACGATCACATCTCCGATGTTGGCGTATCTTCTTGTAGAACCGCCAAGAACACGGATACACAGTAACTCTTTCGCACCTGTGTTGTCTGCTACTTTAAGTCTGCTTTCTTGCTGTATCATGCAGGTAAACCTCCTTCAAATAATTATTTCGCTTTCTCCATGATTTCCACAAGTCTCCATCTCTTGTCCTTGGACAGCGGTCTTGTTTCCATAACTTTTACTGTATCTCCAACTTTACACTCGTTGTTCTCGTCATGAGCTTTGAGCTTGTAAGTTCTCTTTACGATTTTGTTGTAAAGTGGATGTTTTACATGGTCTTCAACAGCAACAACAATCGTTTTGTCCATCTTGTCGCTGACAACCTTACCCGTACGGGTTTTTCTTAAATTTCTCTCTTCCACGGTTGCTGCTCCTTTCACTATGCTCTTTTAGCCTCTGTAATCAGAGTCTGGATACGAGCGATATTCTTTCTTACTTCTTTGATTCTGCTTGTATTATCCAACTGATTTGTTGCGTTCTGGAATCTCAGATTAAAGAGTTCCTTCTTAGCAGCTACTAATTCTTCATTTAATTCCTCTACGGATTTTCCTTTTAACTCGTTTACAAATGTATTAATTTTCACTGTTATCACCGCCTTCTAAGTCTGCGCGAGAAACGATTTTGCATTTGCAAGGTAATTTATGCATTGCAAGTCGAAGTGCCTCTCTAGCTGTTTCCTCTGGTACTCCTGCAATCTCAAACATAACACGGCCTGGTTTAACTACTGCTGCCCAATACTCAACAGTACCTTTTCCACTACCCATACGAGTCTCAGCCGGTTTTGCTGTGATCGGCTTGTCTGGGAAGATTTTGATCCAAACCTTACCACCACGCTTGATGTAACGTGTCATAGCAACACGGGCTGCCTCGATCTGGTTAGAACGAATCCAGCATGGTTCCATAGCTACGATACCATATTCACCGTAAGAAATCTTATTACCTCTAAGAGCCTTACCTTTCATAGTACCACGGAACTGTTTACGACGTTTTACTCTTTTTGGCATTAACATTATCTATCTCTCCCTTCCTTATCTGCTTTAGTCGGAAGAACTTCGCCTTTGTAAATCCAAACCTTTACACCGACTTTTCCGTAAGTTGTATCAGCTTCTGCGAATCCATAATCGATGTCAGCACGAAGTGTCTGCAGCGGAATTGTTCCCTCGCTGTAGAACTCTGTACGAGCCATATCAGCACCACCAAGACGTCCGGATACGGAAGTCTTAACTCCGAGTGCTCCAGCCTTCATAGTTCTGGACATGCAGGATTTCATAGCACGTCTGAAGGAGATACGGTTCTCAAGCTGCTGAGCAATGTTCTCAGCTACGAGCTGTGCATCTTTGTCCGGTCTCTTAACTTCTTTGATGTCAACGATGAGCTTCTTATCTGTGAACTGTGCAAGCTCTGCTTTCACCTTTTCGATCTCGGAACCACCCTTGCCGATTACGACACCAGGCTTAGCTGTATAAACGATGATCTTAACGCGATCGGATGCTCTTTCGATTTCAATCTTAGAGATTCCAGCGCTGTATAATCTCTTCTTTAAAAACTTTCTGATCTCGTGGTCTTCAACCAGATTGTCAGCGAAATCTTTTTCTGCGTACCATTTGGAATCCCAGTCTTTGATAACGCCAACTCTCAGGCCATGAGGATTAACTTTCTGTCCCATATTGTCCTCCTATCTCTCATTGAGCACGATTGTGATGTGGCTCATTCTCTTCTCGATTCTGTAAGCTCTACCCTGTGCTCTAGGTTTGATTCTCTTCATTGTCGGTCCTTTGTTTGCGTAGCATTCCTCGATGTAGAGGTTCTCAACGCTCATACCGTTGTTATTCTCAGCATTTGCGATTGCTGATTTCAGTAACTTCTCTATAACGCTTGAAGCATATCTTGGATTGTATGCTAAAATACCAAGTGCTGTCTGTACATCCTTGCCTCTGATGGCATCAAGAACGAAACATGCCTTCTGAACAGATACTCTTGCATAAGAAATCTTAGCTGAAGGTCTTGTATCTCTCTGCTCGTTTCTTTCTCTTTTGATCTGGGATCTATGTCCTCTTGCCATGGATGAACCCTCCTTTCAAAATGTATGAAAATTATCTAACTCTTGACTTCTTCTCGTCTTTTCCGTGTCCTCTGTAAGTTCTTGTTGCAACGAACTCACCGAGCTTGTGGCCTACCATATCCTCTGTAACATATACAGGCACATGTCTTCTTCCATCATGTACGGCAAATGTATGACCTACAAATGATGGGAAGATTGTAGAACGGCGTGACCATGTCTTTATAACTGTTTTATCACCTGCAGCGTTCATAGCGTCTACTTTTTTAAGTAAGCTTTCGTCTGCAAATGGTCCTTTTTTAAGTGAGCGAGCCATAGGTTCTAACCTCCTTGTGAATCTGATTATTTAATCGCTTTACCATCTCTTCTTCTTACAATCAGCTTGTTAGAAGCTTTGTTCTTCTTACGAGTCTTAAGACCAAGTGCCGGTTTACCCCATGGAGTACACGGTCCTGGACGTCCGATACTTGTCTTACCTTCTCCACCTCCGTGTGGATGGTCGTTAGGGTTCATTACGGAACCACGAACTGTAGGTCTGATTCCCATGTGACGCTTACGTCCTGCTTTACCAACATTGATCAGGTTGTGATCACCGTTTCCTACAACACCGATAGATGCGCGGCAGATGATCGGAACCATTCTCATTTCTCCTGAAGGAAGTCTCAGTGTAGCGTACTTTCCTTCTTTAGCCATCAGCTGTGCACTGTTACCAGCGGAACGAACCAGCTGTCCACCTTTTCCTGGGTACAGCTCGATGTTGTGAATCTGTGTACCAACCGGAATCTCTGAAAGTGGAAGGCAGTTTCCTACTCTAACCTCAGCGTCAGCACCGTTCATAACTGTCATGCCGTCTGTAAGTCCTTCTGGAGCAAGGATGTATGCTTTCTCACCATCTGCGTAGCAGATCAGTGCGATGTTAGCACTTCTATTTGGATCATATTCGATTCCAACAACTGTTGCCGGAATTCCGTCTTTCTTTCTCTTAAAGTCGATAATTCTATATTTCTTCTTAGCTCCGCCGCCACGATGTCTTACTGTGATTTTACCCTGTGCGTTACGGCCAGCTTTTCTCTTCTTGGATTCGAGGAGGGATTTCTCTGGAGTTGTCTTTGTGATCTCTGAGAAATCAGAACCTGTCATCTGTCTTCTGGAAGGTGTATATGGGTTATATGTTTTGATTCCCATTACTGTCTCTCCTTTCGTTTGCTCTGATTATTTGTTTCACGGGTTTGCACCGTATAATGTCTTATATCTTACAGTCCTTCGAAAATCTCGATATCAGCGCTGTCTTCTGTCAGTGCTACTACAGCTTTCTTTGTCTTAGCTGTCTTTCCGAAAGTCATTCCACGTCTTTTGCTCTTACCATCAAGGTTCATTGTGTTGACGCTTTTTACTTTTGTACCGTTGAACATTTTTTCAACAGCTTCTTTGATCTGAGATTTTGTAGCCTCTGTGTGTACAAGGAATGTATATTTCTTGTCAGCCATAAGCTCCATGCTCTTCTCAGTTACAACTGGTTTAAGGATTACATCATAATACTGAATGTTTGCCATTATGCGTACACCTCCTCGATTGCTGCAACAACAGCTTTCGTAGCGATTACTGTGTTGTATTTCAGGATGTCATATACGTTGATTGTGTTTGTACGTGCTGTTTTAACATCCGGGATATTCTTTGCGGAAATCTCAACATTCTTGTTCCATCTTCAAGAACTACCAGCGCTTTGTTAACGTTCAGGTTGTTCAGTACTGCCTGGAATTTCTTTGTTTTGATTTCGTCGAAATTAAGCTCATCGACAACGATGAATTTATTCTCTTCTACTCTGGAAGTAAGTGCAGACTTAAGAGCTGCTCTCTTCTCTTTCTTATTCATTTTGAAGGAATAGTCTCTCGGAACTGGAGCGAATACAACTCCACCGCCTGTCCACTGTGGTGATCTTGTTGATCCCTGTCTTGCGTGACCTGTTCCTTTCTGTCTCCATGGTTTTCTTCCGCCACCGGAAACTTCAGAACGTGTCTTGGCTTTCTGTGTTCCCTGACGATTGTTTGCAAGCTGATTTACTACTGCCATGTGTACGAGGTGCTCGTTAACTTCAACACCGAATACAGCATCGTTCAGTTCGATTGTATCAACTTCTTTACCTTCGATATTGTAAACAGATACTTTTGCCATCTGTATGTTCCTCCTTTCTTAGCTGTCAGACTAGTTTGCCTTCACTGTCTCTTTGATTGTTACCAGGCATTTCTTTGGTCCCGGTACAGAACCTTTAACGAGGATGAGATTGTTCTCTGCATCAACTCTTACTACTTCAAGATTCTGAACAGTGATCTTCTTGTTACCCATCTGTCCTGGCATCTTCTTACCTTTGAATACCTTACTCGGATCAGATGCTGAACCGTTAGAACCAGCATGACGATGGAACTTGGAACCGTGAGTCATAGGTCCTCTGCTCTGGTTGTGACGCTTGATTGCGCCCTGGAAACCTTTACCTTTTGAAACAGCAGTTGCATCAATCTTGTCTCCTGCTGCAAAGATATCAGCTTTAATTTCCTGAGCAAGTGTATACTCTTCAGCGTTCTCAAATCTGAATTCTTTTACATATCTCTTTCCGGATACGCCTGCTTTGTCAAAATGACCTTTTTCGGCTTTTGTCACACCGTTTCTGTGAGCGATGGACTTCTTTCCACTGTTGTCTTTTGTGACAATCTTTTCTTTCTTGTCAACATATCCAACCTGTACTGCGCTGTAACCGTCATTCTCAACTGTTTTAACCTGTTGTTACTACACAAGGACCAAGGCCTGCAGAACTGTTACCGGAATCAGAACTCCGTCTTCTTCATTGAAGATCTGAGTCATTCCAACTTTTTGTAGCTAAGATAGCTTTCTTCATTATAATTACCTCCTGTGATTTACAGCGGAACGCTTTCGCGCTCATCCTAAATTTTAGGAATACTGTTTAAAATTAAGATGTCCTTATTATTTGGACTTCATCTTGATGTCGATAAATACACCAGCTGGCATTTCTAATCTAGAAAGTGCATCAACAGTTTTCTGTGTTGGTGTGATGATATCGATCAGTCTTTTGTGAGTTCTCTGCTCGAACTGCTCTCTGGAATCTTTGTACTTGTGTACAGCTCTCAGAATTGTTACAACTTCCTTCTTAGTCGGAAGTGGTACCGGTCCACTCACCTGTGACCCGTTCTTTTTTACAGTTTCGATGATTTTCTTTGCGGATGCATCAACAAGCTGATGATCATACGCCTTCAATGTGATTCTCATTACTTGACTTGCCATAAAAAAAAGTCGCCTCCTTTTCGTACTTTTCACATCAGTACGACAAGCGGTGACTGTACACTCTCCCGTGTGTGTCGTGAGAAACTCACACGTTGTTTCATACTCCTACCCTGGTTATCCCATTGGGGCAAATAGTAATCAGTTTTTGATTCGTACAGTGACTTGTCGCCAGTTTCCTAACTTGACATTCGCTCCACGGAAAACCTACACCAGCTTATTCATTTGCCGGGCAGCAACCTCGCGCTTCATTGCTATCATGTCACAGCTCTCTTAGTATATCCGAGAGTACCGAAAATTGCAAGTACTTTCTTTGTTTTTTTTTAAGTACAATTCTTTTTTCTTATTTTATTTTTGTCATTTTCCTTGCAACCAGATCAAATATTACACATAATCAAATCACATTATATATAGAAGAAACTCATCTCAAGTCGTGATCTATCAGGTATCATACTAACCTCAATGCAAAATTTATGTTACTGTTCACTCCCGTGTCAATCACTCCGCTGATTGGCACGGAGAATGCGCGTTTTGACTTGAATGCATCTCGCCCCATCGCCAAAGGCGATTTTAAATGGCGAGATGCGTTGCTGGTCGCACATCGTGTGAACAGTAACAAATTTATAAGGAATCTTATTTTTTGCCCATATAACACTTGACACTGCTCTACACGAATGGTATTATTATCTCGACTTGTAAGACCAAAGGCGGTTTTCCTATTTACCGAGGAGAAACTGTCTTTTTTTATTCGTTTTTACAGGTCAGATACTTCAGTTATCATGCAGTACGCTAACGCCGGATGTTTTCCCCAAGAATATCCCTGCCGCAGCAGTACCGTCAGCGCACAGCCTCTTTGTAGGAATTCCCCAGTTTCGTGTGCAGATGTTTCTGTCTGGTAACTAAAGGATCCTCTCAATTACATACCATAGAAGTGACGCCGCCTGCTGGAGTTGCAGATCCAGCAAAGCGGCGTCATTTCCGTTATAATGCATTCTTGTTACTGTTCACACGATGTGCGACCAGCAACGCATTCTTTACTTTTATAAGAGTTTTTCTATCTCCGGAAATGGACTCAGACTCCTTTTCAATATTCCATGAATATATGCAATCACCATTCCATAGTTTGCAATCGGATCTTGATCCTGTGCGCAACTGATCCTGTATTTCATTTCGCGTTCATTCAGCATACACCCTCCACAATGAATGATCATTTTGTATGAACCAAGGTCATCTGGGAATTCTGTTCCTGAAGAAGTCTCTATTATAAGTTCTTTCCCTGTATACTCTTTCAGCCAGCGTGGAATCTTCACCGTACCAATATCATCACACTGTCTATGATGCGTGCACCCCTCACTGATCAGGACTTTATCGCCGTCTCTTAAACTATCAAGTGCTTTTACCCCACGCACCATCGTTTTCAGATTCCCTTTATATCTTGCAAATAAAATAGAAAAGGATGTCAGTAAAATATCTTTTGGTGTATCTTTCGCAACTTTTCCAAAAACCTGGCTATCTGTAATAACCATCTTTGGCTTTTTTCCAAGTGAAGCTAATGTTTTTGTAAGTTCCGTTTCTTTCACAACGATTGCAGATGCATCCGCATCGAGAATATCTCGAATCGTCTGCTGCTGTGGTAAAATCAGACGTCCCTTTGGTGCCGCACTGTCAATTGGCACAACAAGCACTACAAAATCGGATGGTTCAAGAAGATCTCCAACAATCTTTCGTTCTTCCTCCTCCTTTCCTTTCAACGCTCCAAGTTCTTCCTTCAGCTCATAAATTCCGCTTTTATCCGCTGCACTTACAAGAAGAATCTTCTCTTTCTCTGTTTTTAAATAACTTGCGGTATTTTCCTGTACCCGCAATCTCTCATCTTCTTGTGTAAACTGTTCACATTTATTCAGTACTATTATATAAGGTATGTTCTTTTTCTGAATCTGCTCTGTTATCTTGAGATCTTCTTCACTGACACCACACGTTCCATCAATCACAACAACAGCAATGTCTGTCTTATTCAACACCTGATAGCTCTTCTTCGCACGAAGTTCACCCAGTTCACCTTCATCATCAATTCCAGGAGTATCCATCATCACAACAGGACCCAACGGAAGAAGTTCCATTGTCTTATAAACCGGATCCGTTGTTGTTCCTTTCACATCAGAAACTATCGCAAGATCCTGTCCTGTTACCGCATTCATCACGCTTGATTTTCCAGCATTGCGCTTACCAAAAAAGCCGATGTGCACTCGTTCGGACACCGGCGTCTGATTCATACCCATATTCTTTTTCCTTTCTTTTGGCGGAGACATGTGGGAATCGAACCCACCCGGGACGTACCACGCCCCACACTGGTTTTGAAGACCAGGAAGCACACCAGTTACTCTTCTGCCTCCATAATGCTTAGACAATTCATCATTGATGTATTTATTAAGAAACGGAGCAAACGCCAGCTGATATCTGGTCATCCGCTCCGCCATCTGATTCTATCCTAACAGAATCTTTCTTTCCTGTAAATCACAATTGCTTACATCAGTTCCTCTGCCATCTTCTCGATGTCCGCTTTATTCTGCTCATCCATAGAAGACATAATCTTTACTGAAGTCTCAAGCCATGTGATGTTCTTGCTCTTCTCAAACATTCCTTTCATCACTTTACCAGCCATAGAAGCCCAGGATCCATTCTCAATCAGACCAATTGTCTTATTCTGATAGTTACGTTCTGTCAAGTGCTCGATAAATGTCTTCATGAACGGGAATACATCTCCATTATAAGTTGTTGAAGCAAGAACGATCTTACCGTAACGGAACGCATCTTCTACAGCCTCTGCCATATCCTCACGGGCAAGGTCTGTTACTACGACCTTAGGGCATCCTTTTTCTTTCAGCTTCTCAGCAAGAAGTTCAACTGCCTTCTTTGTATTTCCATAAACAGATGTGTACGCGATCATAACACCTTCAGATTCTGTTCCATAAGAAGACCATGTATTATACTGTCCAATGTAGTGCTCCAGATTCTCTGTAAGAACCGGTCCATGCAGCGGGCAGATTATCTGAATATCCAGTGTTGCTGCAACCTTCAAAAGATTCTGAACCTGTGCTCCGTATTTTCCAACAATTCCGATATAGTAACGGCGTGCTTCGCAATCCCAGTCTTCCTCTACATCAAGCGCTCCGAACTTACCGAATCCATCCGCAGAGAAAAGAACCTTATCCTGCTATCGTATGTTACCATTACCTCCGGCCAATGTACCATCGGTGCAAATACAAATGTAAGCTCATGTTTTCCAAGTGTCAGTGTATCTTTATTCTTCACTTCCAGCTTGTTCTCGTCTGCAAGTTTCAGGTCACGGAAAAAGTTTCCGATCATTGTAAATGTCTTTGCATTTCCAACCACCTTTGTATTCGGATATACTTCCAGAAATTTCTGAATATTTGCTGAATGATCCGGCTCCATGTGCTGAACGATCAGGTAATCAGGTGTTGCTCCATTCAATACATCTGCAATATTCTTCAGCCACTCATCGCCAAAAGCTACATCCACTGTATCCATAACCGCAATTTTCTCATCATTGATCACATAGGAATTGTAAGCCATGCCATTCGGCACAATATAGTGACCCTCGAATAAATCAATGTTGTGATCATTTACACCTACATATAAAATGTCATCTGTAATTCTCATATTATGCTCCTTCTCTGCCGAACTATCAGCAGTCTTTTCATTACCGCTCCCACTGATCTGTGAGCAGCACTTTTTTCGTTACTGTACACTCCCGTGTGAACAGTAACCTTTTTTCTTTTATCACTGAATAGAGTATAGCGCAAACCGCCCTCAGAATCAACGTTCATTCTCATATTCTCGTTTCTTTTTTGAAAACATGTTACTGTTCACTTCCATATCTATCGCTCCACTGTTTAGCACAGAATATGCACATTTTGCCTTGAATCCAAAGATCAGACCATGCACTCATGAAGTTCTTCTCTCTCAATCCCCTTTTCCTGCATTACATGCTTGATCTGTTCTATCGCCTCAAGCGGTGCCGCCCAGGCAAGTCCACAACCGGCCGAGATTACTCTTGGCACCGGAATCAGCCTGCCCGGTACCTCCTCTGCCTTACATGCTTTTTCCATTGCCATCGCATCCGCAGTTGTGTGAAATGTCACCACAAGTTTTAATTCTTTCTTTCGCATTTATGAGATCTCCTGTTTTCCTTTTATCTTTCTCAAAAAATCACAGATTGCCCAGGCAATACTCATACCTGCCGCAATCCCCAGTGCATATAAAAATGTATCTCTTCCATAATTCCACGCCTGATGTAAATCACCCTCAACAACGCTTCTCATGCAATAATAAAGTGTGCTTCCTGGAATCAGCGGAATTACTGATGTTACAAAAAATGATGTCGAAGTGCTCTTGCAACTACGTGCAAGTATCTCCGCATATAAGTCGATTCCAAAAGCTGCTGCCAGTGTTGGAAAGAACACACCACCCCAGCATTCTCTGCAGATGATAAATAACAGCCAGCCCAGAAAACCACCAAGTGCCGCCAACGGAAGGTGTTTCTTCTTCATATGAAACAATATGCCAAATGCAACCGAACCCGCTGCACCTGTAAATAATTGAACAATATACGTCATCAACCAATCCTCCCTATCAGAAATATTGCTCCTATAAATCCAAGTGCAAGCACTGCTGCAAGAAGCATCGCCTCTATAAAACGCATAACACCAGATATTGTATCTCCGATCAATATATCACGAATTGCATTTGTTGCCATCAATCCCGGGATCAATAACATAATATCGCCAATCATAATCTTATCCACGTGCAGAGCCGGAAAAAGCCTCGCCATAACACAAATAAAACATCCCGCAAGAAATGATGCCACAAATTGAAACGTCACTTCATTCATGCAATACTTTCTTATATGTCTTTGTGCTCCCCAGATTAAGATACCCGCTAATCCGGCCAGTAATGCATCCCAAAGATTTCCTCCATAGAAAAGCGCAAAACTAAAAGCTGCCAGAATACTCCCTGCGAGTTTTCCTGTTTGTGTCGGAACTACTTTGTCAATCTGATCGAAGACTTCCCTGAGTTCTTCAGGAGACATCGGATTCTGGCAAAACTGTCTACTCAAATGATTCAATTTCTCCAGCTTCTCAAAATCATTTCCTCCGGTCTTTCGGATTCTCCTTGTCTGAGTTCGTACATTTTCTTCTGGAAATTCCATTGTAATAACAATACTCGATGTGATCACGAACACATTCATCTGCGTTGCACCGCATGCATATCCCATACGGTTCAATGTATCTTCTACACGAAATATCTCCGCCCCGCTTGAAAGCAGCGCATCTCCGATATCAAGAAATACATGCAGATATTTTGTTGAAATATACATGCTGTTATCCTCACACTTTCCTTTTTCTCAACTCTCTTATTATAACCGAAACCAGACAAATAGAAAACATTTTTCATTACTAAAATACTCCCTTTACCAAATTCACATTCAGTAAAGGGAGCAAGGCTTTTTACTATTTCATTTTACTCGATCACAACAGCAAATCCATCTTCGATTTCTTCTACTGTTGTTTTCTTTCCGTGATCCTTTGCAAATTTCTCCACATTTGTTTTCTGATGTGGTTCTGTCACAAGAACCTTTACCGGACTACTGTCACTTTTAATCGCTTCTGCTGTCAGCATCAATGGTTCTGGACAAGATAATCCTCTTGCATCTACTTCTCTCATAACTATTTTCTCCTTATTTTGCTTCGCTTCTCTTGTTTGTAAATGCGATTACAAAACATACAATAATACAAATAATTGCTGCGATCTTACCTGCTGGCGGAACAGCTCCGGCTACGATCTCACCTGTCTCAGCATTCAGTGCTGTTCCACTTGCTGCCAGACCAAAGTTATGTGCAAGTGCTCCACCTGCAAACATACCGATCACTGTTACTCCTGCATCAGATGATCCCTGACCTGCAAGTACAAGCTGACGCAGCGGGCATCCTCCTGCAAGAACTGCTGCAAATCCTACTGCATACATTCCAAGAATGCTCCACAGGTGCTGGGAGTGAGCGATCACTCCAGGTGTATTGAATGCAAGAACAAAATGTCCTGTTGCAACATTGTATACAAGCATAACTGTGAAGAATCCTACAATGATTGTGATCAGGTCAAAGTTCTTCATAAGAATGATATCACGGATACTTCCTGCGAAACACATTCTTGATTTCTGAGCAAATGCTCCAAAGAGAAGTCCACCGATCAGAGAAATAATGATTGGTGCATGCATACTTCCCGGACCTGCTGTACTGCTCTTTAAAAGATTTGTTCCAAGTGCAAGTACAAGCACTCCGATCATAAGAAGTGGAAGCACACTTCCGGTCACTTTATTTGTCACATGTGCACGTCCAAGGCTGAAACCTTTCTTCAATGCAAACACGCCTGTAGCAATACCAAGTACAAATCCGATCAGTGCTACCCATGCATTCAGATCTCCGGCTGACATACGAATCACCATACGAAGCGGACATCCAAGGAATACAAGTGCTCCGATCACAAGAATCATTCCAAGTACAAAACGTACAATTGTGGAAGATCCGGCTGTTGCACGATATTCTTTTGTCGCAATTGAAATAATAAATGCACCGAGGACGATTCCGATGATTTCCGGTCTTGCATACTGTACCGGCTCTGCGGAATGAAGTCCAAGTGCTCCTGCTGTATCACGCACAAAACACGCAATACAGATTGCCATGTTCGCCGGGTTTCCAAAGTAAGCAAGCGTTGCTGCTACCAGACCCATTATGACACCGGCGATTCCCAGTTTCTTCTTTGAATCAAATAAATTCATTTTCTCTTCCTCTCTTTCTTTACAACTCCTTTATCGCACGAATTGCAAAATCAACTTCTTCTTCCGTATTGTAATGAGAGAAACTGAAGCGGACAGCTCCCTGTTCTACTGTACCGAGTGCTTTGTGCATCAGTGGTGCACAGTGTGCTCCCGGTCTGGTCGCAATCCCATAAACTTCATTCAATTCATCACTGACTTCAGAAGAGTCATAATCTCCCAGATTGAAAGTCACGATCGGAGCTCTTTCCTCTGCTGTAAAATCTCCATAGACTTTCACATCCGGGAGCTGAGAAATCCCATCATAAAACCTGCGCATCAGATTGAGTTCTTTCTCGCGGATCACATCAATTCCTGTACGGTTCAGATAATCAATTGCTGCGCCAAGTCCTGCAATCCCATGCCCATTAAGAGTTCCGGCCTCAAGTGCCGTCGGCATCTGGGATGGGTGATGCATGTTATAAGTATCCACGCCGCTTCCTCCGCACAGAAGCGGACGAATTTCCACACCTTCCCTAACATAAAGTCCTCCGGTCCCCTGCGGTCCAAGCAGACCTTTATGTCCTGTGAAGCACAATACATCAACCCAAGTTCCTGCACATCAATCGGATAAACACCTGCTGTCTGAGAAGCATCCACAACAAACAAAATATGCTTCTCTGATGCAATCTGTCCTACCCGTTTCAGATTAATCATATTCCCCGTTAGATTTGAAGCATGGGTACACACAATTGCTTTTGTATTTTTCCGCACCGCATTCTCCATCTCTTCATATGACAGATTTCCCTTTTCATCACAGTTTAGAATCGTAAGCTCTACTCCCTGTTCCTGACACCAGTACAGCGGACGCAATACTGAATTATGTTCCAGTACTGTCGTGATCACATGATCACCCGGTTGAAACAAACCTTTCAATGCAATATTGAGACTCTCTGTAGAATTTGCAGTAAATGCAATTCTTGTCGGACTCTCTGCATGAAAAAAATCTGCAAGTTTTTCCCTTACTGCATAGATACTTCTCGAAGCATCAAGTGCAGCTTCTGTTCCGCCTCTCCCTGCATTGCCCATATGCTCGAGAGCATAGAGAATCGCCCGTTTTACTTCTTCCGGTTTCTGTAATGTAGTTGCCGCATTATCCATGTAGATCATAGGGCTTCTCTTCCTTTCTGTATGTGTTTATATCGTTTACTTTTCAGATACAAATCACTAGTTATAGTATACTTCTCTTTTCTATTTCCGTCTAATAGGAATCCGTAATGGATCCACCTTATTTATAGGAATTTTCTATAAATAGGGCGTGTTATTTGCTATTCATCTATCCCTGTATTTTCTTTCTTCAAATACATTCTCTTTATCATCTTTATAAAACGCTCTGCTGCCGGAAGCAACGGATATTCTGCATCATAGACAAGGTTGATTGATCTCTTTCCACCTTGACTTCCCAGTGGAAAAGCCAGAAGTGTTCCATTTTTCAATTCCTCTTCTGCCGCAAGTTTAGACAAAATCGTAACTCCCATCCCTTTACTTACAGATCTTTTGATCGTCTCCTGATTCTCCATCAATGCTGCCAGCTTCAGTTTTTTCATATCAATCCCTTGTTTTGCCAGCATTTTTACTGCTTCTTTCTTTGTTCCGGACCCTTCTTCTCTTAAGATCACCGGCTCGTCCATGATCCAATCCACCAATTTTTGTCCACCACAAAGCTTTTCAACAAATTTCTCATTTGACGGAGTAAGCACAACCAATTCGTCTTCATAAAATGGAAGATATTTGCAGTTTCCTTTCTCGATCACGGTTCCTGTAAATCCAATATCAATATGATGGGAAAGAATCCTATCGATAACTCCTTCACTGTCTGTCTCAAAAAGCTTCAATTTTTCACCAGGATATTCTGCATGAAATGTAGACATTACATTTGGAAGAATATATTGCGCCGGTACGGTTGAAGCACCAATACGAAGTACATTTCCCTCCGGTTTTATTTCTTTTCCAAACCGTCCTTTTATTGTCTTTTCGATTTCAAGCATTTGTACCGCATAAGCATAAAGCTCTTTTCCATTCTCTGACAGCTCAACTCCTCTTGTATTTCTTATAAGGAAACAGGTCTTCAGCTCTTTTTCCAATGCAGACACATGTGCACTGACAGTTGGCTGCGTAAGGAATAACTGCCTTGCCGCTTCCGAAAAACTTTTTGTTTCTGCTACTTTCACAAATGCTTCCAGTTGTTTTAAGTTCATTCACTCTCCCCTTACTTTCCTCTGATTTGTTCTCTTTGCAATTTATTTCCTGCCAAGCGTTCTGTCTGTGCACCTTCTTTTGCTGTAAATCCGATTCGATCTGTATATTCAAAAATCAATCTGGCATTTTTTCTGCTTGTCTGAAATACTTCTTTCACCTGACTCAGTGTAATCACCTTAGATACAGATAATATACGGCTTACTTCTGTTCTAATTTTAAACGTAATCTCTGTTGTTGTATAAACACTCTCACAAACCTCTGTAATTTCGTTTTCTTCCTGCATATAATTCAGAATTTCCATCAATTCATCTTGACTTTGTATTCCACTTTTCTTTTTCGTTTTTCTTGCTGACTCAAAAAATGTTTCCAATTCCACTTTGTTCAAAAAGAAAACGTTATTTTCCTCTGATTGACTGGCAAAGATTTCTCTTAACTTAGAAACTTCTTCCGTCTCTTTTACTTTATATCCCTCCGGAGAAATCAGCTCTATACTAGAATTTTTCTGTTGCAACCTTATACAACCGACATTTCCATGTTCCTCCAATCGTATAAGACATTTCTGAATTTCCCGATTCTGTTCCTTTTTCCCTTTGCTGATCTGATTGAAAAGAACTGTCTTTGGCATTCCTCTTCGATATGGATGAGCAGACAACCAGCTTTTCAATTCATCCATAATTCTCTTTTCTAAAGAAATCTGTTCCTGCAGGCTCTTTTCTTGATCCGGGATTTCCTTTGAACACTCATTTTCTTGATTCCAAAGATTGTTTTCCAACAGTTCCAGTCTTTGTAAAACCCCATCATGAAATTTTCGCTCTTTTTTTTCTCCCATCTCAAGAATAATTCCTCCACCGATTGTCTCGAGTGGTGAATAAAACCGGATAACAAACCGGTCCCCCGGACAAAACGCAGCAGGTTCTTCTAATCTTAGTTGGACATAGGCTGATTCTCCCGGTTCAACTTTCTCACAGGACAGCGGAACTGCTCTGCACAGAACTTCTGTTGTTCCGCTATAAAAATGTAATCGAGTCTGGTGTTCAATACTTCTTTTACTCTGAGGAAGAAGTGTCAGTTTTGCATTCACATAGTGGCTGACTTTCATGCTTCCTTCCGGTGCGATCACATTTCCTCGATACACAAACTTCCCATCGCTGCTCTGTCTTCGATCCGTCTGAACCAAGTTCAGTGCGCTCCGCTGACCTGCTTCACAAACTTCTGCTTCCTGCTCATGCACCTGAACTCCACGGACTCTGCACGAAGTTTGTTGTGGATAGACCATCACCCGATCTCCCGAATGAATTTTTCCGCCAAGAAGTGTTCCCGTCACAACCGTTCCGCTTCCTTTCATTGAAAATACTCTGTCCACAGGAAGTCTTGGCAATGCAGGAGTTTTCCACATTTCTTTCTGCTTTTTTACACATTTCAGGATTTGACTTCTTAATTCTTCAATTCCAGCTCCGGATTTTGCTGAAACACGTACAATGTCCACCTTATATTCCAGCTTATCTTCTGCCTGATCATTTCTCTGACCTACTGTAAACATCTGTTGCATTTCTTCACAGATCTGCTGTTCTACCATCTCCAGCCATTCCTCATCCACAAGGTCACATTTATTCAAAACAACAAGGATATTCTCAACACCCAAAAGGCGTAAAATTGCCAGATGTTCTCTTGTCTGTGGCATAATCCCCTCATCTGCAGCAATTACAAGAAGAACAAGGTCCATTCCTACCACACCTGCAGTCATATTAGAGATAAATTTCTCATGCCCGGGAACATCAATGATTCCGACACGCTCTCCGTCTGTCAGATCCATCCATGTAAACCCTAGATCAATTGTGATTCCACGTGCTTTCTCTTCTTTCAGACGGTCTGTATCTCTTCCCGTTAATGTCTTGATCAGTGTTGTCTTCCCATGATCGATATGTCCGGCTGTTCCGATGATCACATGTCTTTCCATCTAATGCAGTCCCTTTCTTAATACTGTTTTCTTTCTCAGTTCTGTTTTCTTTCCATAACATGTCTGATCTGTGTCGCCAGATATTCGATTCCTTCTTCCGGGAAAGTTCTCATATCCAGAAGGAAACGCCCTTCCTTTATTCTTCCGATTACCGGAATTGAGAGATTTCTCATCCTGCTTTCTAATTCTTCAACGGTAATCTCGTTTGCTTCCAATGTTACTCCATAACTTGAAATCTCTGTTTCGGGAAGTGCTCCGCCGCCTGCCTTAGAAATACATTTTTCCACTTGAATCTGAACCAACGCTCCCTCTTGACTCCATCTATCAGCACAGGCTCTTGCCTTCTCTTTTATTTCCTCCGCAGGTCTTGTCAGCATTCTCAAGGTCGGAATCTTTTGAACCGCTTCTTTCTGATCCAGATAACATTTCAATACTTCTTCTATCGCTGTCAATGTAAATTTATCTGCTCGAAGAGCCCGAAGCAACGGATGGTTACGCATCTGATCAATATATCTTTTCTTTCCGACAAGGACTCCGGCCTGTGCTCCACCAAATAGTTTATCCCCACTAAAACAAACAACATCTGCACCGGCCTTTACTTCTTCCTGTACGGTTGGTTCTTTGGATAAACCATATTCCTCCAGATTTATAAGTACGCCACTGCCCAGATCTTCAATCACAGGAATTCTGCTTCGTTCTGTATGATTCTCGAAGATTTCAGGTGACAATTCCTGCGTGCACTCTATCAGGCCATTACTTAATTCATACAATTCTTCTGCACTTACCGATTCTGTAAACCCGACAATCCTGTAATTACTTGTGTGGACTTTCAAAAATGCTTTCGTCTTTTCACTGACTGCTGCTTTATATCTTCTATCCTTGTACGATTGGTTGTCCCGACTTCTTTCAAAATAGCACCGCTTAATTCAAGAACTTCCGGAATACGGAATTTCCCTCCGATTTCAACAAGTTCTCCTCTGGAGACGATCACTTCTCCGCCTTTTGTCAATGCACTCAAGGCAAGAAGTACAGCTCCGGCATTGTTATTCACAACAATTGCCGCTTCTGCTCCTGTGATCTGACAAAGCAATTCTTCTGCATATCCGGTCCTGTTTCCACGTTTTCCAGTCTGTAGATCATATTCCAGACTGGAATAATTCTCTGCAACTGATTTCAGTTTTTCCGCAAGCTCATGACTAAGCGGTGCACGTCCAAGCCCGGTATGAAGGATTACTCCTGTTCCGTTATAAACCGGTTGAATCTCCTTTTTCTGTTCTTGTTCCAGAAGATGGTTCACTTCTGATTTTCTTGAACTTGATTCTATCTCATACAGAAAGTTCCGGATCATTTCTTTTGCTTCATGCTCACTGATTCCCTTTTTGATTCCTTGTGAGATTTCATTTCTCAGATTCTCTACAGAATCTCTGACTACTCCGAGAACACGCTCATATCCTTCTTTCTCTGCCAGCCTCTGAACGTTCTCCTTTTTCATCAGGTCATCTACTCTCGGAAGCAAGCGAAAGATCTGATTCTTTTCTTTCTGTAAATTTTCTCTTTTCTTATTCTGATCTAACTGTTCCAACTACTGCTGCTCCTTATTTTCTCTTTCTACAGCGAAATGCCGCAAGAAACCGTTACTGTTCACAGAGCACTGTGAACAGTAACAAGAAATCTCTTACAGCATTTCCATTTTTCCTTTTTTTAGTTGGATGAGCTTTCCCTGCCTCTCTTTGACGCAGCCTACAACCGAAACTTTCGTTTCCATTCCCACTGCCTCAAAGTCTGCTAACAGACAATCTAATTCTTCTCTTGGGACACTGACAAGAAGTCCTCCTGAAGTCTGCGGATCACTGATCAGATCTAAATAGACCTCTTCTACATCTCCTGCATCCAGTCCTTCTGCTGCAAACTCCCGGTTCTTATATGCTCCTGCAGGAACGAGTCCCATTCTTGCATATGCAATCGCTTCTGTCATATATTCTATCTGCTCCGGATATAATTCCAGAGTCATTTCACTTGCCTCGGCCATCTCTGTACAATGTCCCAGCAATCCAAATCCCGTCACATCTGTACATGCGTGGATCGTGTGTTTCTCCATTGCTCTTTTCGCTCTCTGATTCAATGAAGCCATTACTTTCGCAGCTTCATCTGCGGCTGCTTCGGAAGCCATCTGTGCTTTCACTGTTGTATTCACAATACCACTTCCAAGCTGTTTGGTCAGAACCAGCACATCTCCCGGCTGACACCCGTAATTCTTATAAATCTTATCCGGGTGAACGAAGCCTGTTACCGAGAGTCCGTATTTCGGTTCATCATCCTGCACCGAATGACCTCCGACCAGAACGGCTCCTGCTTCTAACACCTTGTCTGCTCCGCCTCGCAAGATCTCCCCTAAGATCTCCGGATCCAGACAATTTGGAAAACATACAATATTCAATGCAACCTTCGGCTCTCCTCCCATTGCATATACATCGCTTAAGGAATTCGCCGCTGCAATCTGTCCGAACAGATACGGATCGTCCACAACCGGTGTGAAGAAATCCAGTGTCTGTATCATGGCAGTCTCATCCGATATTTTATAAATTGCGGCATCATCTGATGTCTCAACACCGACAAGCAGGCGCTCATCGGAAAATTTAGGCAGCTTACCCAGAACCTGGGCAAGGGTCTCAGGACCGATTTTGGCCGCTCAACCAGCTGTCTTTGTCATCTGTGTCAGATGAATCTCTTTGAGTCCCTTACTCATTTCGCTCACTTCCTTTCGAATACTTTTTCAAAACAATTCCCTCAATATACGAAAAAGCTGTTGCAGCAGCTTTCCCATCACATTTTCAAATTACTGTAACTGTTCCTATATTTCTAGCAAGGTTTCACAATCTTACCTGCATGATTCATAGACTCGACAATGTCATACATATTTGTAACGGTTCCTACTGCAAGCTTGTCTTTCATCCCATAATAATCCAGACATGTTCCGCAAGTCACGATTTCAACGCCCTGGCTTTCAAGATTCTTCAGATCCTCCAGAGAGTCAGACCCTTCACATGTGATCGTAGCACCACCATTGTAGAAGATCATCTTCTTTGGCAGTTCCTCAAGCTGTGTGATTGCAAAGATACATCCTTTGATCAGCACTTTACCAAGCTCATCATTTCCACTTCCCATCTTGTCAGAAGAAATCACAACTACCGTATCCCCTGTTGGAACACAATCGCAAACCGCACCCGCCGGTGCTGTCTGAGTTCCCTCTCCTGCAAGCGCCTGAATTGTCACTTTATATTCATCCTCTCCAAGCTTCTCCTGTGTTACTGTTGCGCCTGTACTCTGTGCCATCTTTGTCACATTAGCCACTGCTGTCTCATTATCAACGAGAACTTCTATTGTCTCCGGAGCTGTCAAAGCATCTAATGCTTTTTTTGTCTTAATTACCGGAAGTGGACATTTGTCCCCCATAGCATTTACTGTTACCATTTTTATCGCTCTCCTTTACCTATTCGTTCAGGCATTTTGCCTCAGGCTTCTGTTTTTCAGTATAACATTTTTCCTATGTTGAATCAAACCATTCTATAGAAATTCTCTATAAATTTCCTTCTTTCTGATTCACATTTTTACGCAAAGCTTCTCCCAGTTCCGTAATACACAGTAATGTGATCACAAGCACGATTCCCGGAATCAGAATGATCCACCAGGAGTTTGTCATCAATGCCTTTTCAGAAAGCGAGAGCATGCTCCCCCAGGAAATGATTTCCATCGGAAGACCAATCCCAAGAAAGCTCAATGTTGACTCTGCTATAATTGCACTTCTGATGTTCATCACGACCATAAACATAATTGACGAAACAAAATTCGGCAGCAAATGCACACGTAAAATATGCCAGAAGCTTCCACCATACATTTTGCAGCAATCAGATATTCACTCTCACGGAGCTGTCGTACCTCGGTGCGTACCATTTTTGCGATATTCATCCAACTGCTAAGACCAATTACTATGGTGATTGCAACAACCGAGTTCTTTCCTGCCAGTGCCTGAAGAAAGATAATTAACAGAATGGAAGGGATACTCAATAAAATTTCTGTAAAACGCATCATTAGTTCATCAATCCACTCCGGTGCGATTCCACTGAAGGATCCGTAGATCACCGCAATCGTAGTCGATAACACAGTTGATATCAAACCAATAAACAGCGAGATTCTACCACCGTATAAAATCATTGAGAAAATATCTCTTCCCATCGTATCCGTTCCAAAAAAGAACTCTTTATTCGGTGAAATGTTACAGTTCTCCAGATCCATGTATGTAGGGTCTTTCGTCATAAAGAAACGACAGAAAACACAGGCAAATACGATGACTGCAAGAATACTTCCGGCAATGATAACAGCATTATTTTTTTTCGCTTTTTTCATTTTCTCCACCTTATACCAGATCTGCCTTTCCTGTCATTTTTATCTCTTTCATTCTCGGATCGATCCATTCACTGACAGACTGTCCGATCACATTTCCCGCAATAACAAAAATACCGGTAAATACACAAAGCACCATCAGCATGTTATAGTCATGATATTTTGCACTTTCAAAAGAAAGCGTTCCGATTCCCGGATAGGAAAATACCATTTCCACGATATACGTCCCCTCGATCACATGCTGAAGTGAAATTGCCATCAGACTGATGAACGATGGCATAATATTTTTCACACAGTGAAAGAACAATACTCTTTTTCGTGACATTCCTTTTGCCTTTGCCAGTAAAACATAGTCTTTTCTAGTTTCTTCCAACAATCGGTTACGGATCAGATACGCATAATACCAAAGGTGGCTCAGCACAACAACTGTCAGCGGAAGAATCAGATGCGTCAATCTGCTCAACGGATTTGCCGATTGGCCAAGATCATATGCCCCACTTCCCGGAAGGAGCTTTAGATTCACACTAAAAATCAAAATCAATATAAGTGACAACCAGAATTCCGGAATACAGCTTGTGATTGTTCCCACCTTACGCAAAATCCGGTCTGGAAGCTGATTTTCATAATACACACAGAAAATTCCAAGCAAAAGTGCCAGTCCAAATGTCAGGATAAAACCAATTCCGCCAAGCAATAATGTATTGACTAAGCGTCCCTCGATCACTGTAAGAACATCTTGTTTATATTTATAAGAGATTCCAAAATCCCCCTGAAAAGCATTTCCAAGCCATTTCACATACTGAACAGGGATAGGTTCGTTTAATCCAAGTCGTTCCATTGCATGCTCATGTTCTTCCACCGACATTCTCTCCGCACGTTCTCCATAATAAGAAACCAGCGGATCCCCGGGTGCCAGCCGCGACATTACAAACACAAGAAGTGAGAGCACAAAAACAGATAGCAAGATCAATCCGATTTTTCTAAGCCATTGTTTCTTCATCACTCTGCTCCTCTCCTGAAATCTCCGGAATCGGAATCGCCTCCAGAAGTTTCTTCGTATATAAATGCTGCGGATGTTCAAACACCTGCTCGGTTTCTCCTATCTCCACAAGTTTTCCATCCTTCATCACTCCGACACGGTCGCACAACAAACGCACCATTGAAAGATCATGCGCAATAAAGAGGATTGCACAGTCATGTTCTCTTTGTAAATGCCGAAACAGCTTCACCATCTGTGCCTGTGTAGTTACGTCCAGCGAAGCGATGGGTTCATCTGCAATCAAGAGCTTCGGCTTCATTGCAAATGCTCTTGCGATTGCAACTCTCTGTCTTTGTCCGCCTGACAACTCCGGTGGCCACACGTGAAGATGTTCTTCCTGCAATTCCACTTCTTCCATCATTTCACATAAAAAATCATGTTGTTCTTTCTTGTCAGAAAATACTTTATGTATTTCCAATGGCTCTGCAAGGATCTTCTCTACCTTCATTTTCTGGTTTAAGGAAGATGTTGAATCCTGAAAGATCATCTGCCGCTCTTTTTGCAGTCTTCTCGCATTTTTCTTTTTTGCTTTTTTATCAAGAAGATTTATCCCATCATAAGAAAAATGTTTCTGCTTCCGGATTTAGAATTCCCATCAGACATTTTCCAACCGTTGACTTTCCAGATCCTGACTCACCTACCAGTCCAAAAATCTCGTCTCTTCTTATCTCAAAGGACACATCTTTCACCGCTTGAAACACCCTTTTTCTATCTAAAGGATAGAAGTAGGACAAATGTGAGATTTCTACCAGTTTTTCATGCAATTCTGATTCACTTATTAATTTTGATTCATTTCTATGCATATAATAAGGATGATCATGAAGCAATTTCTTTGTATAAGAATGTTTTGGAGCTGTGAAAAGCTGTTTTGCTTCTTCCAATTCCACGATGTTTCCATCCTGCATGACTGCCACCCTATCTGCGATCTGAGCAACAACTCCGAGATCATGTGTGATAAACAGAATACTTAAATTCAATTCTTTCTGTAATTTTTTCAACAGTTTCAGAATCTCTGCCTGGATTGTCACATCCAGCGCTGTTGTCGGTTCATCCGCAATTAAAAGCTTTGGATTTGAGGCAAGTGCTATTGCAAGCACACATCTCTGACGCATTCCACCTGAAAAATGATACGGATACAGATCATAGCGCTGCTCTGCGTCTTTGATCCCAACAAGCTCCATCAGTTCGATTGCCCGCTCTTTTGCTGATTTCTTCTTATTTTTTCTCGAAATCTTTCTCTCTTTTTCTTCTGATTTAAAGCTTTTTCATGCAGCAAAATAGCCTCTTCCATCTGACTTCCAACTGTCATCGTCGGGTTTAACGTACTCTGTGGATCCTGAAAGACCATCGCGATTCCATGTCCTCGGATCTGCTGCATCTCTTTTTCATTATATCCGATCAGGTTCTGATCTTTATATTGAATGGCTTCACCTGTCACAGACGCACTCTTGGCAGTAATTTCAAAATTGATCGGCACAGTACAGTCTTTCCACATCCTGACTCTCCAACAAGAGCAAGGACCTCCCCTTGTCTTAACGACAAGGAGACGTCCTTTACTACTTGTTTCTTTCCATCTGAAGTTTGAAATTCAACTGACAAATGCTTCACTGCCAGTATTTCTTCTATTTTCATTCGATCGTCCAATCCTCTACATTCCAGAAAATTCCAACACCATGATGGCCAAGAACTGTATCCTTTGTAATTCCCTGGATTTTCTTATTCGTCACATAATCTACATCGCAATAACAGAAGAATGTATATGCCGGATCTTCTGCAAGTGCAACCTGAAACTTTGCATATGCTTCTTTACGTTCATTCTCATCACTTGTCTGTCTTGCCTGTGTCAGATAAGTGTCTACCTGTTCATTGGAATATCCACTGTAATTACTTCCTTTATCTGTACCAAACACTTTATATGTATGGTCATCAGCATCAAACGGGCTTCCCCATCCGATCAAAAATGCTTCCTGATTTGCCCAGTCGATTTCTGACTGAACCTGTGCTTTTGCATCAACTCCAACTTCTTTCAGCTGCTGACATGCGATAGCCGCAAGATCTGCGCGCACCTGATCACCTTCCATCACATTGATTGTAAAAGAAAGCTTCTCTCCGTTTCTCTCATAGATTCCGTCATCTCCCAATGTCCAGCCAGCCGCTTCTAACACTTCTTTTGCTTTCGCCGGATCATAAGAGTATTTCTCTACATCTTCATTATTATATTTATTTCTCTGAAGCGGACCATAAGCTACAATTCCTTCTCCCAGAAGAACACTGTCTACCATCTTCTGACGATCGATTGCATAGCTGATTGCTGGAATTGCATCTTTGTTTCTCTGCCAGAACTCATTATTAAAGTTATAAAGGATACCTCTGTAATCTGCTGTCTTCATATCATATACTGTAAAAGTATCATCATCTGTGAAATTCTGTGCATCCTTCGGTGTCACCTTTGCCAGATTGATCTCACCGGATTTTAACTGAAGTGCCTTTGCATTATCATCCGGTACAATCTTAAACACAATTGTATCAATCTTCGGAGCTCCTTTATAATAATCCTCATTCTTTACAAGTGTAATACTCTGTCCTTCATCCCACTCCTGAATCTTATACGGCCCCGTTCCGATTGGATTATGGAAATATTCATCTGTCTGCATATCTTTGCTTTCCAGTAAGTGTTTCGGAAGGATACCAATTGTCATATAGTCGAGAAATGCCACATTCTTATCCCGAAGTGTAAAAGAAATCGTCTTATCATCGATCACATTGATTGCTGTAACATCCTCATAATTAGAAGCAATCTCTGATTCATTGTCCGGATCCATGATTGCTTTGATCGTAAACTCAACATCATCTGCTGTAAATTTCTCTCCATCATGCCAATTTACATCATCCCTAAGATGGAATGTATAAGTATTTGTCGCGTCATCCAGCTCCCATGATTCTGCCAGTCCCGGTACCACCTCATTATTCTCATCATGTGCTGTCAGACCATCAAACAGAAGCAGATTAATCTCTCCATGCTCATCAATAGCCGGATTGATTCTTGTGTAATCATTACTTCCATAGATTAATGTAGACCCGCTTTGTGTAGTCTCTTTATTTGCATTGTCTGACTTACTTCCACAGCCTGTAAGTACACAACCTGCCAACATGCAAGTAGTTAATACTGCTGCAATAGCTCGTAGCATTTTTCTTCGTTTCATCGTTTTCTCCTCACGTTGTCTATTTTCTCTCACTGCTACTTATTTTATTAAAAATAGAATGTTACCGCAAGCCTAGTAGGGGGATATAGATTTTTTAATCACTCAAAAAAGAGAGGACTTCGTCAAAAAAGTCCTCTCATCTCTTACGAATCTTTCCGTGTTACTGTTTTCTGAATTTCACCATTCTTGATTTCTGTTCCACTTCTTGATTCTTTTTTATTATCTTTTTCTTTTTTTCAGTACAACAACAATTGCTGCCATGGAAAGAATAACACCTGCTGCCGCCGGAATGATCGGTGTAACATCACCTGTCTTAGTTGCTTTTCCGTTTGTTCCGCTCACTGTGTTTCCGCCATTCTGCTTACCTGCTGTTGTTGCCTGATGTTTTCCATCAGAACCTGATCCATTATTCTTGTCAGATCCTGTAGCACCGTTTCCATTTCCACTTCCCGGTTTTGATGGGTTCGACGGTTTTGATGGGTCGGATGGTTTTGATGCATTATCTTTCTCATCATTCAAAGCTTTCATTGCGTTCTGCAGATCAAGAACTGCTGCGTCAACGATTGGCTGTTCGTAAACTGAAAGTTCTTCGTTTGCCATAACTGCTTCTGCTTTAGCAAAAGCTGCATTGAACAGTGCAACATTTTCTGCGCTATATCCTGTCAGATCCATTGCTTTTGCTTTTCCAATGATTTCCTCCAGTACAGACTTATCTGCTTTGTAGCGAAGTCCTGTCATTGCTGTTGTAAGAACTGCTTTTGCCTTGTCTACATCTTCCTGTGTTGCGGACTCATCTGCAAGTACTTTCTTTGCTGCTTCAAGTGCTACTTCGAATGTATTCCATCCTGCGCTGAGATAGTTCTCTTTCTTGTAATCAGCTGTGGAGTCTACCAGTTTCTGAAGAGATGTCTTATCTCCCTTCTTAACAAGTGCTTCTGCTGCATCAAGAAGTTTCTGGTCTGCTACTACAACATCCTCTTCTAATGCATCTCCATCTACAAGCACTTTTCCTGCATTCTCAAGTGCCTCTACAAATGCATCTTTCTCTGCTCCATCAATATACTGATCAAGATCTAATGCACTGTATAATGTATAGTGATTCTGCAGATCTGTCTTATCTCCAGCCTTGAATCCAAGCTTCTGGATTTCTTCGATCAATGCGATTGTTGTATTGTCGATTACTGCCTGGCTTGACTGAACATTAGCACTTACATCTTTCGCATAATTAAATACTGCTGTAAAGCTTTCTCTTACGCTCTCGATAGCTGTATCTACTTCTCCGGCATCTATATTTTTCTGCGCTACGGAGATTACCATATCTAATGAACTCTTGTCTGTTGTTATTACATCATTCAGATTAAACAGACGGAATGCATCAATGCTTGTATACCAACCATAGTTATGATAATAATCATAGAGCCATGCTTTATTAATTCTAAGTTTAACCTTATCAGACTTAAAACTATCGAATAAGAATACTCTGGACTGTCCATCGATAGATGCTCCTTCGACTGCGGCAACCCATTTGTTTCCATCCCAGTATTCGATATCCATATCTTTGATATCCATATAATCTGGAATGTAATTGTCTAATGCTACTTCTGCCGCATTTACTTCTACAGGCTCTGCAAACTGAAGTTCAAGCTCTGCCGGAATGTTCTGCAACTGCCAAGCTGTACCATTATGTTTTCCATCAAGCGCACCTGCTAAACCTTCACTGTCACCTGATGTTCCGTTGTCTGTAACAGATTTATAAGTTTTTTCAATGCTGTCTTCTACATTCAGTGCTTCCTTGCTGATATATTCCGCTGAAGCCACTTCACTCATCTGACGTCTTCCAAGGAACAATGCTGCTTTTACTGTTTCTTTGGATCTTGTCATTGCAAATGGTTCTGTATATTCCTCTGAGAACCATGTTGGCTCATTTCCATCGATCGTATATCTGATCTGAAGATCATCAAACTCGCTGGAAATCGCAACTTTATCTTCTGCTCCGAGCATTTCCTTATCCGTTGGTTTAATTGTTACTATCAATTTATCCCAAATTCCAAGAAGTGCATCTTTCGCCTCATCAACACTCTTCTTCATCAGATTCAGCTCAGTAACTGTGCATTCTTTGTCTTTCAGAAGTTCTATTGCTGCATCTAACTGGTTGTCCAGATCTGCTGCTGTATTGATATAGCTTGCCCAATCTTCGTTTACGTCTCTTCCTTCATATACTTCTTCTGCTGCATAGTAGGAATCTTTTAATGTAATTGCAGCTTCTCCAACCTTGATTGCTTTGAGAAGGATCTGTGAATGATTGTAATATTCATCAGATTTCTCTTCTTCTACAACCTTCTCTGCTGCCTCGATCAATTCCTCAAGATGTGCTTTCTGATCAGCAAGAAGTTCATCGTCCATCTTTGCTGCAAGCTCTTTCGCCTGATCGATCACGCCCTGAAGTTTCTCAGGTGTTGAATGGAAGTCGATTGTGTAAGTTTCTCCCACCTCTGTCGGGAAGGAAATCTTGTTGTCTGAGTGAACTGTTGTCTCTACCTTTGTTCCGTCAGATTTCTTCACTTCGTAAGCTGCGATATTCTCATATTCGCCTGTAAATGTATTTCCATTTCTTGATGTAATCTCGAAACGATCTGCTTTACCTTCTGACCAGTTCATGTCGATCTCAAAGTTGCCTCTTGCAACGATACCTTCTACATGTCCTGTGTTCCACTGCTCTGGGATTGCCGGCAGGAACTGTACATAACCAAGCTGGCTCTGAAGAAGCATCTCATTTACACCTGCTGTATAACCAAAGTTACCATCGATCTGGAAGATCGGGTATCCTTTGTAGTTTGCTCCTCCACCGTGTGATGAGAGAAGATTTGTCAGGAATCCTGAATTTCCGCCACCAACTGCGGACTGTACGATCTGGAATGCCTCATTAGAGTGTCCTGTACGTGCCCAAAGGTTCAGTTTGTGTGCTTTTGACCAACCTGTTGCATCCAGGCCTCTTTCGTTCAGGGATACGATTGCTGCATCCATGAATTCCGGATTGTCTTTGCTGATCATATTACATGGATATAATGCCATCAGATGTGACAGATGACGGTGCGGTGGCTGTACTCCTCCACTCTGTGCGCCAAGGCTCTGTCTCCACTGTGGATATCAATCTCACCAAGGTCTCCTGCCTGTGCTTTTCCGAAATGTGTTTCTTCATACCACTCTTTTACCTGTCCGTCGTCACCAACTAAGACTGGATCCAGTTTGGACTGTTTTTCTTTCCACTGTTCAACCAGATCTGCATCAACACCTAATGTCTCTGCTGCCTGAATTGTATTCTCAAAGTGCTGCCAGATAAACTGCTGATCGTAAGATGCACCGTTTACGATCGGTCCGTTCTCCGGTGAGTAAGAAGGAGCTGATACGTAACGCTGCTGATACTCACTCCAGTAAAGAGCCTCATTCCAGAAGTTTGCAACTTCTTTCAGAGATGGATACAATTCGTTTTTCAGGTAATCTGTGTCTTCTGTGTACAGATAGTACTCATATGCATTCAGAAGTGCCCATGCAGAACCGATTGGGTTCCATCCGGCTGCGTTGTTTTTCTGTCCAAGTGCTGAGAACATATATGGTGTACTAAAACATCCTACGAGCCATCCGTTTTCTTCTCCCTCATCACTCTTAATACCGAAAGCTGCTGCTGCCGCATAACGTCCGGCCTCTTTCAGAACATTCAGGTAATCATTGTATGCTATCTGACATTCTGCAAGGTTACTTGCCAGTGTCGGCCAGTAGTTCATCTGAACATTGATATTGAAGTGGTAATCTCCACCCCACTGGAAGTATCCTTCTCCCCAGACACCCTGAAGGTTTGTCGGAAGAGCTCCTTCTCTTGATCCGGCGATTGTCAGATAACGTCCAAACTGGTAACAGATTACTTCCAGAGCTCTCTGCTCGGATTCTGTAGGAATTTCACCACCATTGTTGTCTACCATGTTACGGTACTTTTTGATCAGTTCATCTGTAGGAATTGTAGGAACTTCTTCGTTAAATCCTAATTCCATACGGGAGAACAATGCATCATGATCTGCTACATGGTCTTTTTTCAGTGCTTCGTATCCTTTTTTCGCTGCTGCATTGATTCTTGCTGTAACTGCATCATGTGGATCTTCTCCACGGAAATTTGGAAGCTCCATCTTGTAGTCTGTACCACATGCAAAGATCAATGTAACTGCATCCGCGTCAGATACTGTGATGGATGGATTTGAACCATTGGCATTTGAAGAAAGGTTTCCTCCCTCGTTGATAACTTTCAACTGTGCTTCAATGTTCAATCCGTTTCCGCCTAATGCATCACGCATTGTGATTGTATCACCGTCAACTGTACTCTTATGAGTTCTTCCTCCGATCAGACTCTGAAGATTTGTATCAAAGCTGATCTTTCCTTTCTGGTCTGCGCTCAGACGTACTGCCATTACATTATCCGGGTAACTGTCAAAGTATTCTCTTGTATAATGAACACCTTCATAATCATAGTTTACAGTTGCCAAGGCTGTACGCATATCCAGATCTCTGACATAATTGGACACTTTTGAAGAGTCCTGATTATTGGAGATATACAGGTTTGCATAATCCTTCGGTGCGCTGTATCCTACCAAATCTCCCATGAGCTTATTCAACCAATCCATTGCCTCACCTTTTGTATTGGTTCCGCTTGCCTCATAGGAATCTTCATTAAATCCAAAGACATACTCTGATTTATCATCCAATTTCTCGCGGATTGCATTCAAATTATCTTTGATTTTCTGAAGATCTGCATCTGTCTCTGTTCTGTTTGTTGTACCATAGCTATAGCCATTATAACTTGTCGGTCCACCTTCCCAAACAGTTTTTTCATTAATATGGATCTTGTCTTTATTAATGCCGCCGAATACAAGACTTCCCATATAACCATTTCCGATTGCCAATGACTGCGTCTGCCAATCTGTCGCTGGTTCATCATACCAGACTCTTAAAAGATTATCGTTCTTTGCAGATTCTTCCGCTACTGCCACTTCTGGTTCTTCTGCAAAAACGTTTGTCGGAACTAATGAAACAGCCATTGCCACTGCTGTTGTAATTCCAACAAGCTTTTTAAACTTCTTCCTCATTCTTTTACCTCCTGGTTACTTAACTGAACAGTTTTCCTTTTCTGTTCCTATGTTGTTTTCACAGTTCCCTGTGTATTTCAACTTTACAGACATTACTGCCTGTAGAAACCTCCTTTCCATTCTTTATATTTCAACAGCTCTTATAACCTCTGTTGTTTGCGTTAGTTGCATAACATATATCACCCACATTGTTTATTTATACAGTTCACAGAATTATACAATTTTTCTTCACATTTTTAAACATATTTTTTTTCACATTTAGTGTTGACAAGCTGTCCTGGATGGCTTATAATCAAAACACGAACTAATAATTCGTATATTGGCAATAAGGAGGTAATTCACATGGAGAAGAGAGTTTATGTCGATCTGCCGCCCTTCACCGGACGCAATGTCCCCATCACCGAGATTGCAGCCGCCATGCACAAGGATGCCCAGTATGTGCGCATCGGTTTGCAGCAGGGAATCCTGAAATTCGGCTATGCGATCAAGCTGGAAAACTCCAACGAGTACAACTACTACTGCCCCGACAGAAAGGTGTGGGAGGAAATTGGATACTTCCAACCGGAAACCGCATAAAAAAAGAGCCCTCATCCTGGCAGATGAGAACTCTTGGCGGACAGTACAAACGGCAGCTGCCGTGTGACTATCACTCAGCAAGGATATTATAACACGACAGCTGCCAAATTCAACAATTATTTAAGGAGGAACAGAATTTGACAGCTTTACCAGACAGCATCATACAAAATGGTCTGTTCTGCTGCTGGAAGTATGAGGAACGGAATGGGAGGAAAACGAAGGTACCATACCAGCCGCAAACCGGTTTAGGAGCGAAAAGCAACGATTCTTCCAGCTTTGCACCTTATACAACAGCAGTACAGGCCAGCGGATATGATGGCATTGGAATTGGCATTTTCAACGGCATCTGTGCGATTGATCTGGACAACTGCGTTCGGACAGCGGCTATTACACACAGACCGCCGCAGAAATTGTGGCTTAATGCACAGCTATACCGAGTACAGCCCCAGTGGAAACGGCCTGCACATCCTCTTTTCGG
>ENA-OQAZ01000114-OQAZ01000114.1-human-gut-metagenome-genome-assembly--contig:-NODE-114-length-40359-cov-4.259321_pt1 | contig 40359 bp, 42 predicted proteins | sample MGYA00242737_ERZ504531 | MGnify/ENA primary metagenome ERZ504531 (study PRJEB26092, sample SAMD00036244) | human gut metagenome | host: Homo sapiens | study: EMG produced TPA metagenomics assembly of... | reverse complement strand
GACCCCTTGAAGACGACGAGGTAGATAGGGCAGAGGTGGAAGTGTGGTAACACATGGAGCTGACTGTTACTAATAGGTCGAGGGCATAACCAAAGCAGTGATAGGTTTGGATGATGATGTTGGTTTTAACTGTATGTAGTTTTGAAGGTACATAACCTTTAATTAAATATTCCTCCTTAGCTCAGTCGGTAGAGCATTCGGCTGTTAACCGAAGTGTCGTTGGTTCAAGTCCAACAGGGGGAGCTTGAAGATCTTGCAGAAATGTAAGATCTTTTTATTCTCTGATTATCGGATCAGGTGTAGGAAACTAAGAAGTTCAATTTGTCGAATTATTTGAAAAGTTTCAAAAATTAAAAAAATATCAAAAAAGTACTTGCCAAACGGTGATTTATATGATATGATTATAATCGCTGTTGAGGAAGTTGACAGACAAAGTATGGCCCCGTGGTCAAGCGGTTAAGACATCGCCCTTTCACGGCGGTAACACGGGTTCGATTCCCGTCGGGGTCATTTATGCCGATGTGGCTCAATTGGCAGAGCAGCTGATTTGTAATCAGCAGGTTATCGGTTCGAGTCCGATCATCGGCTTGTTCTTTGGAACAGAAATAATCAATTGGACCTTTAGCTCAGTTGGTTAGAGCAACCGGCTCATAACCGGTCGGTCCTGGGTTCGAGTCCCCGAAGGTCCACTTAGCTAGACTGCTTGGAAGTAGTAAGGGGCAGCGAGCTGACAATTAAATATTTGGCCCAGTGGCTCAGTTGGTTAGAGCGCCGCCCTGTCACGGCGGAGGTCGAGAGTTCGAGTCTCTTCTGGGTCGTTCAAGATGCGAAAGCATTTTGAGGAATGCCGCAGTGGCGGAACTGGCAGACGCCCGGGACTTAAAATCCCGTGGGTAGTGATACCCGTACCGGTTCGATTCCGGTCTGCGGCATTATTTTTTCTCTGAGATTCTTGTGAAGTCAATGTTTGCGAGTATCTCAGAGTTTTTTTATGCATTCCATTTGCAAGTAAGGATATTATTCAAAAAATAACGGCATTGTATCTCATCTTACGAGATACAATGCCGTTATTTTGAAGTCTTCACACTTTCATTGAAAAGTGGACCTGGCGGGAATCGAACCCGCGTCCAAAAACCTGTCCCATGTACTTCTACTATCATAGTCAGTTATTTGACATTCCCTCTGCCGTACGAAAACTAACATCCTTACGGGTTCAGTAGCTTCATAATACGCCTGACGGCTCAAAGCTTTGCCATCATCGTTTCTCACATAGTCGGTGCCAGATTCCTAAAGTGTGAGTGCTTCAGGGCTGACATGCAGCATTTAGGCTGCAGCTAATTCGAAATTATCGTTAGCGTTTAATTTTAAGTTTGCGATTTAACGCATCAGCCTACGGATAGCTTCTCCATCTTCGAGATCCCTGTCGAAACCAGTACAAGCCTGATCAGTAGAGTAATGAATACTCTCTACTGTAACAGACACATTCGCTTGTGTGCTGTACATACTAATATAGTAAAAAGAAATATAAATGTCAAGTGATTATTGTGTTAAAAGAAGTGAAAAAGCAGTAAAAATTTAGCATTTTTAATATCATTTCACATATTTTTTATAAAGATAATTACTGTCAGACAGGGAAGAATGTGTTAATATAATAATATGAGTAATTATAAATCTTAACAAGAAAATTCAGAAAAAGGAGAGGTTTCTTATGCCAACAACATACGCACATTATAAATTCGGAAAAGAGGTGCTCAGCGCACTTCCAAGACCCCTTCAGAATTCTATAGAAGCGCATAGAGAGTTGTTTGATATTGGGTTACATGGACCGGATATCTTATTTTATTATAATGCATTAAAGAAAGATCCGGTGAATGAACAGGGGCATACACTTCATGAACAATTTGCCGATGAGTTTTTCCATCATGCAGTTGAAGTGATTGAGAAAGCAAAAGATCCGTCTGCTGCGCGTGCATATATTTATGGATTTATCTGTCATTTTGCTTTAGACAGTGAATGTCATCCTTATGTTGAAAAAATTATGCAGGTAGGAAGAGTTTCACACAATGAGATTGAGATGGAGCTGGATCGAATGATGCTGACGGAAGATTATCATGATCCTTTGCGCTATCTGACAGCGAAGCATATTCATCCTAAGATGGAGTATGCGGAAGTGATCGCACCATTTTTCAAAGATGTAACAGCCGAGCAGATCTATAAGGCATTAAAAGATGGTTTTTTATCATAAGCTGTTTCTGGCACCGACATCTGGAAAGCGAAAAGCGTTGTTTCTTGGGATGAAGGCAGTGGGGAAATACGATTCATTGCATGACATAGTGATGAGTGTAAAGCCAGATCCGTTATGTCAGAAATATTGTAAGGTTTTAAAACGGCAATATTCAGGTGCAGTGCCGTTAGCTGCGAGTCTGATCGTACAGTATCAGAAGAAATTATTCCAGGATACACCGCTTCCGGAACGTTTTCATGAGACATTCGGTGCAGGAGAAGAGTGGGAGAAACTGCGCCTGTAGAGAATCGAAGAAAAGAGTAACAGACTGCTTGCCAGGAGAGATGCAGAAGAAGAGAAAAAGAGTCAGGAGAATGTAGATGAAGGAATTCGTTAAAGTGCAGGATATCACGAAAACTTATAAAATGGGTGAAGTTGAGATTCATGCAGTGGATCACATCAGCTTTTCGATTGAGCAGGGAGAACTTGTTGTAATTGTTGGACCAAGTGGTGCAGGTAAGACAACTGTGCTTAATATTCTCGGCGGAATGGATACAGCAACAAGCGGGAAGCTGTATGTAGATGGAAAAGATATTACAGCTTATAATTCCAAACAGCTGACAGGATACCGCAGAGATGACATCGGATTTGTTTTTCAGTTTTATAATCTTGTGCCGAATCTGACCGCATTGGAAAATGTTGAGCTTGCGTTGCAGATCAGTAAGGATCCGTTGGATGCACAGGCAGTTTTGGAGGAAGTTGGTCTGGGGGAACGGAAGAATAATTTTCCGGCACAGCTTTCCGGCGGTGAGCAGCAGCGAGTTTCAATCGCGAGAGCATTAGCGAAGAACCCAAAGCTTTTGCTTTGTGATGAGCCAACAGGTGCATTGGATTACAATACAGGAAAATCAATTTTGAAATTACTTCAGAATATGTGTAGAGAAAAGGGAATGACAGTTATTATCATTACACATAATCAGGCACTTGCGCCGATGGCAGATCGATTGATTCATATAAAAAATGGACAGGTAGCAAGAATGGAATCTAATGAGAATCCGACTTCGATTGATGAAATTGAATGGTAGGGGATGTGATGAAGAAAGCATTACGAAAAAACTTTTATATGGAGATCCGTCATAGTCTTGGACGTTTTTTATCCATTTTCTTTATTGTTGCGATAGGATGTGCATTCTTTTCCGGAATTCGTGCATCAGAGCCGGATATGAGATATTCAGGAGATACATATTTCGATGAGAAGAACCTGATGGATATTCAGGTAATGAGTACAATGGGACTGACAGAAGATGATCTGGATGCAATTCGTGCTGTGGATGGTGTATTGGATGCAGAAGGAAGCTATGCAACAGATGTACTTTGTACGATTCGGGGAAACCAGGTAGCAGTTCATGTTATGGCGCTCCAGGATAAGATGAATCAAGTTCAGTTAGAAGATGGCAGGCTTCCAGAAAAGGAAAATGAATGTGTAATAGATGCAGATTATCTGGATGGAAAGAATCTGAAGATTGGGGATAAGATCACATTATCGAGTGGGACTTCGGATTCTTTGGAAGATACACTCAAGACAGATACATTTACCATTGTTGGTACGGTCAGCAGTCCGGAGTATATTGCATTTCACAGAGGCAGTACAACAATCGGAAATGGAAGTGTCAGTGCCTTTCTTTGCGTTCCGGAGAAAGCATTTTCATTAGATGTGTATACAGAGATTACAGTGCAGGTTGAAAGTGCAAAGGAAGCGACTGCATTTACGAAAGAATATGAAGAACATGTGGATTCTGTGCTGAAAAAGGTGCAGGCAATTAAAGAGGAAAGAGAACAGGCCAGATATGATGAGATTGTTTCGACAGCGCAGGAAAAAGTGGATGAAGCACAAGAAGAGTTAGCTCAGGCAGAGCAGGATCTGGCGGATGGAAAAGAAGAGGCAGAAGAAGAACTTGCAAGTGCAAGAGAGAAACTTGATGCAGCGCAGAAAGAGCTTGAACGGGGAAGAAATCAGCTGGCAGCTTCGAAGCTTGAACTGGAGCAGTCGAGAAATCTTCTGGTATCAAAACAAAAGGAACTGGATCAGTCCAAAGCACAAGTTGAGCAGGGAGCACAGGAACTTAGTGAAAAACAGATTACACTTACAACATTAAGAAATCAGCTGGCACAACTGAAAGAGCAGGAAGAAAGTCTGGAAGATCAGAGACAAGAGCTTTTAGAGCAACAGACACAGATGCAGCAAAAGAAAGATGAGCTTCTGAAAGCAAAGGAAGAATTGCAGCAACAGGCAGAAGACTATCAGTCCGCGTATCAGCAGATTTATCAGCCGCTGAAACAGTCTTATGAAGAATTAAATACACAGTATGAACTTCTTTTACAGAACTATGAGGCACTGAAAGAAGAATATGACCGGAAACAGGAAGCAGGAGAAGAAGATCCGGAATTAAAAGCTCAGTTAGAACAGTTGGAAGCTGAAAAAACAGCAATGGAAGAGAAGTTGACTGAATTGAAAGCAAATCTGGATAAAATGGAACTGGAGGCGAAGGCTGCCGAAGCAGAGATTCAGAAAAACCAGACAAAGATCGAAGCCGGATTAACGCAGATCAACGAAGGGCTTCCAGTAGTTGAAGCGGGATAGCTCAGATTGAAGCGGGTATTCCGGTATTACAGGATAATATACAGAAACTGACGGATGTGCTGACACAGGGGGATGCTGCAATCCTTACCGCAAGTCGGCAGATAGATCAGGCGAAGGCGCAGATTACATCCGGTCAGCAGCAGATTGACAGCGGATGGCAGCAGATCAGTGAGGGACAGAAGAAGATTGAGGAGGCACAGCAGCAATTAAGCAGCGGAACAAAGGAGCTGGAAGACGGTTGGGCAGAGTATGAGGAAGGTCGTATAGAAGCTCAGAAGAAGATTGAAGATGGAGAACGGCAGATTACAGAAGCAAGAGAAGAGCTTGCGAAAGCACAGCAGAAGATTGATGATCTTGAAAAGCCAAAGTGGTATGTCTATGATAGGAACAATCTGACAGAATACAGTGGATATGGAGATAATGCAGATCGTATGCGGGCAATCGGTAAAGTGTTCCCACTCATTTTCTTCCTTGTTGCAGCATTGATCAGTCTGACAACAATGACACGAATGGTAGAGGAGGAGAGAACGCAGATCGGTATTTTGAAGGCTCTCGGATATGGAAATGCTTCAATTGTTGGAAAATATCTTTGGTATGCGATCCTTGCGACATTAACCGGTGGTGTTTTCGGAATTCTGATTGGAGAAAAGATAATTCCATATATCATTATCACTGCATATAAGATCTTGTATCGTCATATGTATGATGTTGTGATCCCATATAATTTGTATTATGCTGTAACAGCATGTGCAGCGGCACTTGCATGTACAGTAATCGCAACACTGTTCTCCTGTATGAAAGAATTACGAGAGCAGGCAGCAGAATTGATGCGTCCGCCGACACCAAAACAGGGAAAACGAGTATTTCTGGAACGAGTTCCGTTTATCTGGAAAAATCTGAATTTCACGTGGAAATCAACCGTGCGCAATCTGGTGCGATATAAAAAACGCTTCTTCATGACAGTATTTGGAATTGGCGGTTGTATGGGCATGATGTTGTTTGGTTTTGGATTAAAAGATTCTATTTCAGCAATCGTTCCGCTTCAATACGAACAGATTCAGCTTTATGATGGAGACGTTATTTTAAAGGAAGATGTGACAGAAGAAGAGAGAAATGATGTCCAGAAAGAACTGGATGCGGATAAGAAGGTATCAGTGACTGCAGAAAATCTTTTGAAAAATATTGAGGTCAGTTCAGGAGAGTCTTCTCAGGAAGTTTATTTAGATGTACCAAAAGATGTGGAAGCATTCAAAAAGTTTGTCGTGATCCGGGATCGGAAGACAAAGGAAATTTATTCATTGGAGGATAAAGGAGCAATCCTGACTGAAAAAGCAGCGAAACTGCTGGAAGTCAATGTCGGTGATAAATTAACGATTGATACAGATGATGGAGAGAAAACAGTCTTGATCAGTGCAATCTGTGAGAACTATATGGGACATTATCTCTATATGACATCTGAAGTCTATGAAAAGACATTCGGTGAGGCTCCGGACTATAATTCGATTTATTATAGAACTCAGGACCGTACAACAGAAGAGGCAAAGGATGTCGGCGAAAATGTAATGAAGTGTGATGGAACACTTAGCATCAGCTATACGACAAGCCTGAAAAAGCAGGTGGATCATATGCTGGAGAGTCTGGATATCGTGATTATTGTATTGATTATTTCAGCAGGAATGCTGGCATTTGTAGTGCTGTATAATCTGAATAATATTAACATTACAGAGCGCAAGAGAGAACTGGCAACATTAAAGGTACTTGGATTTTATGACAAGGAAGTTTCTTCTTATGTCTACAGAGAGAATATCCTGCTGACCTTGATTGGGGCACTGGCGGGATTGGTGATCGGAAAAATTCTGCACCGTTTTATTGTTGAGACAGTGGAGATTGATTCCGTTATGTTTGGACGAAATATAGATCCACCGAGTTTCCTGTATGCCTTTCTGCTGACAGTGGCCTTTTCCTTGTTTGTCAATGGAGTGATGTATTTTAAATTAAAGAAGATCAACATGGTTGAGTCACTCAAGAGTGTGGAATAAGACAGATTTGTCAGGAAATATAATAACGAACATAATAATGGATTGCAGAGAAGCTGCATGGAACATAGATACAATCGTGAAATGTTCCATGACAGCTTCTTTGTTGTTGCCGGCCGCATATAGCGTAAGCAGCAACCGCATGTAGCATGAACAGTAACTTTTTGTTAAAAAGCACTTGAAATATACCTGTAGGGGGTATATATTAATAATTAGAAAATATACCCCTGGGGGTTATACAACAGGAGAAATACAATGGAAGAAAAGAAAGTCTGTCCGGGATGTTGTCACAAGACAAAGGATCGACCGGAAAAAGAATATAAAGATCTGATGAATCGTCTGAGTAGAATTGAAGGACAAGTCAGGGGAGTTCGAAGGATGGTTGAAGAAGGCGCGTATTGTCCGGATATTCTGATTCAGGTATCTGCGGTGAATGCAGCTCTGAATAGTTTCAATAAAGTGCTTTTGGCAAACCATATCCGGACCTGTGTGGCAGATGATATCCGGGATGGAAAAGATGAAACGATTGACGAGCTCGTGACGACACTTCAGAAATTGATGCGATAAAAGATCTGAAGAGAGATCCGGCACAAAAAGTCCGGATCACAACTTGAAGGAGGAGTAAAATGAAACAATATAATGTGACGGGAATGAGTTGTGCAGCCTGCAGTGCCCGTGTTGAGAAGGCAGTTGGGAAAGTCCCCGGAGTTGAGAACTGTTCAGTCAGTCTTTTGACGAATTCCATGGGAGTGGAAGGCACAGCAACAGTAGATGCGGTCATTGCGGCTGTTGAGGAAGCTGGATATGGGGCAACGTTGAAATCTGCAAAGAATGAAGGGCATGGATGAATCAAAGTGAGCAGAACTGTGCGGAAGATGCGTTGCAAGACAGGGAGACACCGAAGATGAAAAGGCGTCTGATCGCTTCTTTGTGTTTTTTGATTCCGCTCATGTATCTGTCAATGGGGCATATGATGTGGGGCTGGCCACTTCCGGTATTTCTGGAAGGGAATCATGTGGCGATGGGGCTGGCGCAGCTCCTGTTAACGACAATCGTTATGGTGATCAATCAGAAGTTTTTTATCAGTGGATGGAAAGGCATGATTCATAGAGCACCAAATATGGATACGCTGGTTGCACTTGGTGCAGGTGCATCTTATGGATATAGCGTGTATGCATTATTCGCTATGACAGCAGCGCAGACGGCAGGCGATATGGATCATGTGATGGAGCTGATGCATGAATTTTATTTTGAATCAGCAGCAATGATTTTAACGTTGATCACAGTCGGAAAGATGCTTGAAGCGCATTCAAAGGGAAAGACAACAGATGCATTAAAAAGCCTCATGAAGCTGGCACCAAAGACAGCAACGATCCTGCGTGATGGAAAAGAACAGGAAGTTTCGATTGACCAAGTGAGAAGAGGAGATCAGTTTGTTGTAAGACCGGGGGAGAATATTCCGGTGGATGGAATTGTTCTGGAAGGAAACAGTGCAGTAGATGAAGCTGCCCTGACCGGAGAGAGTATACCGGTAGATAAAGCAGAAGGGGATAAAGTGTCTGCGGCTACAATGAATCAGTCAGGTTTTCTGCGCTGCGAGGCGACGAGAGTAGGCGAGGATACGACATTATCACAGATCATTCAAATGGTAAGTGATGCGGCAGCAACAAAAGCGCCGATTGCCAAAGTGGCAGATAAAGTTTCAGGAGTATTTGTTCCGGCAGTTATTTCTATTGCAGTTGTCACAATGATCGTATGGCTGCTTGTCGGAGAGTCTGTTGGATTTGCACTTGCAAGGGGAATATCTGTTCTGGTGATCAGCTGCCCGTGTGCATTAGGTCTGGCCACTCCGGTTGCAATTATGGTTGGAAATGGAATGGGCGCGAAGAATGGAATCATGTTTAAGACAGCTGTTTCGCTGGAAGAGACAGGAAAGACGGAGATTGTCGCACTGGATAAGACAGGAACGATCACAAGTGGAGAACCGAAGGTGACGGATTTGCTCCCTGCGGACGGAATGACAGAACATGAATTATTATTTTTTGCAAATGCATTGGAGAAGAAAAGTGAGCATCCGCTTGCCCGGGCAATTCTTGCAAAGGCAGAAGAAAATGGAAAAGCAGAGCAGAAAAGTGAAATCACACAGTTTCAGGCGGTTCCGGGAAATGGTCTGTCAGGAAAACTTGGAGAGGACTGGCTGTACGGAGGCAATTTTAAATTCATTTCTGACAAAATGAAGATTTCTGCCAGCATAAAAGAACAGGCGGAACGGTTGGCACAGCAAGGAAAGACACCGCTGTTCTTTGGAAGGAATGAGCAGTTCCTTGGCATGATGCAGTTGCGGATGTGATCAAGGAAGATAGTCCACAGGCAGTGAAAGAACTTCAGAATATGGGAATCCATGTTGTTATGCTGACCGGAGATAATGAGCGCACAGCGAAGGCAATTGGTGAGCAGGCAGGTGTGGATGAAGTGATCGCAGGTGTTCTTCCGGAAGGAAAAGAACAGGTGATCCGCAAGCTGAAAGAAAAAGGAAAGGTTGCGATGGTAGGTGACGGTATCAATGACGCACCGGCACTGACCAGGGCAGATATGGGAATTGCAATTGGAGCTGGGACAGATATTGCAATTGATGCAGCGGATGTTGTGCTGATGAAGAGCCGGTTAAGTGACGTGCCGGCGGCAATCCGTATGAGCCGTGCAACATTGCGCAACATTCATGAGAATCTGTTCTGGGCATTTTTCTATAATGCGATAGGAATTCCACTGGCAGCAGGAATCTGGATCCCAGTCTTTGGTTGGAAATTAAATCCGATGTTCGGAGCGGCGGCAATGAGCCTGTCCAGTTTCTGTGTAGTAACAAATGCATTGAGACTGAATCTGTTTAAAATGTACGATGCCAGCAAAGACAGAAAAAGAAAAATGAAAAAGGTAGAAACAGCAGAAAACACTGTTTCAGATATTGTCTTAGCAGACAAAAATGAGTCAGAAAACAAGGAGGAGACAAAGATGACAAAGACAATGAAAATCGAAGGAATGATGTGTGGACACTGTGAGGCGGCTGTGAAGAAAGCTCTCGAGGCACTTGAGCAGGTTGATACAGCAGAAGTCAGCCATGAGGCCGGAACAGCAGTTGTAACACTGAATTCCGAAATCAGTAATGAAGTGCTGAAAAAGACAGTCGAAGACAAAGATTATACAGTAACAGCGATCGAGGATTAATGAGCAAAGAAGAGGTTCCCTGCGGAAATGAAAGATTCTGCAGGGAACCTCTTAGATTATAAAAATAATGTAACAGTTACGTATTAGTCCTTGTATACAATCTTTCCATCACAGATTGTATATTTTACTTTTCCATACAATTCCCATCCGGTAAATGGAGAATTGGAAGACTTAGAGCATAAGTCTCAGGAATCCATTTCTCATTCGGATCAAACAGTACAAGATCAGCTGCTTTCCCTTCTGTGACAGAACCGCACGGAAGGTGATACAGGTTGGCAGGATTGATCGTCATCTTCTCGATCAGCTGGCTTAATGTCAGGTGTCCCGGACGTACAAGGGAAGTAATTCCGAGAGCAAGGGAAGTCTCAAGACCAATAATACCGCTTGGTGTTTGGGTGATAGGACGGGATTTCTCTTCCGTACTGTGTGGCGCATGGTCTGTAGCAATCAGATCGATCGTACCGTCTTTGAGACCTTCAATGATAGCAAGACGATCCTTTTCTGTACGAAGCGGCGGGTTCATCTTGGCAAGAGAGCCGTATTTTAACACAGCTTCATCTGTCAAAGTGAAATGATGCGGAGTTGCCTCTGCATGTAGATTTGCTCCCATAGCTTTAAAGGTGCGTACCAGTTCAACGGACTGTCCGGAGCTGATATGCTGGATCACGACCTGTGCACCGGAACGAAGCGCCAGCAGACAATCTCTGGCAACAAGAGATTCTTCAGCAATCGAAGGAGATCCGTAGATGCCCAGCGCATCAGATACAGGTCCGTGGTTGATTCCGTTTGTTTCAATAAATGCAGGATCTTCTTCATGAAGACTGATCGGAAGGTCAAGTGCCTTCGCCTCTTCCATTGCCTTATAGAGAAAGGCAGCATTCTTAAGAGGAATTCCGTCATCTGTGAATCCACAGGCACCGGCAGCGGCAAGTTCTTTCATAGAAGTCATTTCCTCACCTTTGAGTCCGCAGGAGACAGCAGCAGCCTGGAAAATATGGATGTCTTCCAAAGCCTCCCGTTCCATCAGTCTTTGAGAACCGGAACAGAATCGATGACCGGTGAAGTATTTGCCATACAGATCACGGAAGTAAATCCACCGGCAGCAGCTGCAAGAGATCCGGTATGGAGATCTTCTTTATAAGTAAATCCGGGATCACGGAAATGAATGTGTGTGTCAACAAGTCCTGGAGAAATCATAAGTCCTGCAGCATCAAGCTCATCCTCTCCATTTTCAGGTGTCAGAGTTCCGGCATCTGCGAGTGTCTGGATCAGACCGTCTGTGATGCGAAGGTCGACAAGACGTTCTGTATCAGATGCAGGATCAATTAGAAAACCATTTTTTATAAGCATAATTCATCCTCCTTTTGCTGTTAAGTATACCGTATTTTTGATAGAGATTCAAATTTATTAGAAAATGTGTTATCATAAACGCACCGTAACATGAAAAAAAAGAGGGCAGAAAGGTTATCTCTGAATTTTACCGGATCCAGACAATCGTTCTGCGGAAAGAAGGAGTAAATGAAAGAATACGATTATCTGATTGTCGGAGCAGGTCTTTATGGAGCTGTCATGGCACATGAATTAAAGAAAAAAGGGAAGAAATGTCTTGTGATTGACCGAAGAGATCATATTGCAGGAAATATTTACTGTGAGGACATAGAAGGAATCCATGTACATAAATATGGTGCACATATTTTCCATACGTCTGATAAAAAGATATGGGATTACATGAATCAGTTCGCGGAATTTAATAATTACATCAATTCACCGGTAGCAGTTTATAAAGATGAACTTTATAACCTGCCATTTAATATGAATACATTCAGTAAGATGTGGAATATCCGCACACCACAGGAAGCAAAAGAGATTATTGAAAAACAGCGCAAAGAGACAGGAATCACAGATCCACAGAATCTGGAGGAACAGGCACTTTTTCTTGGCGGAAGAGATATCTATGAGAAGCTGATCAAGGGTTATACAGAGAAACAGTGGGGAAGAAAGTGTACAGAACTTCCGGCATTTATTATCAAACGTCTGCCATTCCGATTTGTTTATGATAATAACTATTTCAATGACAGATATCAGGAATTCCGGTTGGCGGTTATACAGCAATCGTTGAGAAGATGCTGGAAGGGACAGAAGTTCGCACAGGGATTGATTTCTTTGAATTCAGAAAAGAGAATCCGGAGATTGCAGAGAAGATTATTTTTACAGGAATGATCGATGAATATTTTGGATATCAGCTGGGAGCATTGGAGTATCGTTCTGTCAGATTTGAGACAGAAGTTCTTGATTGTGAGAACTATCAGGGAAATGCTGTTGTCAATTATACAGAGCGTGAAGTTCCGTATACAAGAATTATCGAGCATAAGCATTTTGAGTTTGGCAAACAGGAGAAGACAGTTATTTCCAGAGAGTATTCATCAGAATGGAGTGTTGGCATGGAGCCATATTATCCGGTAAATGATGAGAAGAATAATGCATTGTTTGAAGAATACAAGAAGCTTGCAGAAAAGGAAGAAAATGTAATCTTTGGCGGAAGACTGGGAGATTATAAATATTATGACATGGATAAAGTTGTTGCCGCAGCTCTTGACAGACTGGAAGAATTCAATTAATATGAGAGTCACACTTCAGTCGTTCTGACTGAAGAATCAGGAAAGATTCTGAAGAGTAGTTCGTATCAGATTCTGATAATTTTCAATTGGACAGGTATTGTATCGTGTGCGGTGTGGGGCCGCACACGTTTAGATGACAGATTGCAGTAGAATTAAATATGGAAAAAATGTATGAAGTACTTCGCTTCGTGGAAAAAGGAACCGAATGCCAGCCAAGTATCGATTGCCTGCAGGGAGAACTTTTGATTTATTATCTGCGGGATAATACACAGTTGGATAAAGCGGTGTTATTTGAATGGTTCCGACAAATTGCCGGAGAAATAAGAAAGTATCAGCAGTCGAGACGTGGGCAGAATTATCGTTGTCTGACCCCATATAGTATTGTTGTGACAGAAGAAGGAGAATTGCTGCTTTTAAATCCGGATGCACAGGAAAATGAATTTGTTATGAAGAAGATGCAGCAGAAAGCGGTGAGAAGTCATTTTATCCGCCCGACAGCGTCAGGAAGCAAGAAGAATTGTTCGGTAGATTTGTTCGGATATGGTAAAATTTTGCAGTTTTTACTGGCATATACAGAGCAGATCCCGGAACTTAGCAGAAGTGAAGAACGCAGATTGGAGAGGATCATTGAACGTTGTACCGATGGCGGAAGACGGCATTATGATAAGATCAGCCAGGTGATACGTGATCTTCCGGAGGAACGCGAGGAATGGAATCCGGAACAGAAGCTAAAATTTCGGAATGTCAAACTGGCGGTTCTTTTATTTGCTACCGGGGCAGTAATTGCGGCAGCAGGAATCGGGATGAGCCGAGGAAGAGAAGGCAACAATACAGTTTTGAAAAGTGAAACAGCAGTGCAAGATCAGAAACCAGACGATGCAGAAAAAATACCGGGGGAACGCAGTGAAACTGAACAGGACAGAAAAAAAGCATTGGAAGATATGAAATGGGAGAAAGAGATGGAAGAACAAGTTCAGGAGATTCTCGAATCGGTCAAAGCATGTGAAAAAAAGATAGAAGAAATGACGAAAGAAGAGAATAACGGGGGAAACAAGGAAGAAACAGAGCAAACGGCAGAACAGCAAACAGAGGAAATTGCGGAAAAATCTGTAGAAGAGGAAATACAACAGGAAACGAAACAAGAAGTGATAAATGATCCGGTTGTTCCGGAATAAGAAAAAAGTCTCCATAAAAGGAGGATGCCGGGTAACCATTTACTGGTTCCCGGCATGTATTATGAAAAAGTTTATTCAAAGTTTTTTGTTTTTTCCTTTGATGCTTATAGTATATGTGAGAGAAATGAAGAAAAAGTGATAAGAAGATGAAAGATTTTTAAATGATAAATGAACAAATTATGAACGACAGATGTAGTTGAAAATAACGGTTTAAAAAAGAATAGCAGTGTGGTATTCTACATCTAAAGAGAACTTGGGAAGTTACTGTTCACTCCCTGTCAATCACTCCGCTGATTGACACGGAGGATGCGTGTTTTGACTTGAATGCATCTCGCCCCATCGCCAAAGGCGATTTAAAATGGCGAGATGCGTTGCTGGTCGCACATCGTGTGAACAGTAACCTTAGGAACAGGAGGTAACGGTTGAATATGACAAGACAGGAATTTATCCGAAAATTACAGGAAGCTTTGAATGGAAAGCTTGATGCAGCAACAATTCAGGATCATCTTAAGTTTTATGATGATTATATTATAGAAGAAATGAGAAAAGGAAAGAGCGAGCAGGAGGTCTTGGAACTGCTCGGAGATCCGTGGGCAATTGCGAAAACCATTGTAGATGCAAGCGATGGAACAGACGAAGAAGTGGTTTATGAGAACAGGAGTCCATTCAATAATTCGTACAATCAGACAACGCAGGCACAGAACAGCTATACTGGTTATGGACAGAAGAATGAATATGGAACAGAGCATTCTTATGGTTCCTATCATGAGTTCAGATTAGATACCTGGTGGAAGAAGGCTTTGCTGATTCTTGCAGTTGTATTTGTAGTCGTAGTAGTTGTGTCTGTTATAACAGGAATCATTAGTTTTCTGGCACCGGTTCTTGTTCCTCTTCTGATCATTATGATCGTGATCAGACTGATCGGTGGGAACCGACGATATTAGAAAAAAGAAAAGTAAAAGACCGATGGGGGAGCCATCGGTCTTTTGAGGGGAGTATAAATAATTAATAAGGGGTTGTAGAAAATAATCTTTCTACATGAATCAGTATAATATATGCATTTGGAAAAAGCAAGCAAAATATTCAAAATATGGTTGAAACAAAATGCATAAAAAGACCTCCGTTTGGGATAATAAAGATTGTACTAAATAGTTACTGTCAGTTAATAAGAACAGTAACACCAAATAAGGAGGAAGTATCATGGCAAAAAATTATAGCAACACAAGTAAAAATTCCCAGAATGGATTCTATTCATCGAAGGAAGAAAATCAGAGTAAGAACAGAAATTCAACATCTAATTCAGGTTCGAATAAGAATTCCAGTAAAAATTCTTATTCAAATCAGAGTAAGAACAGCACAAACTGCAATTCCAAAAATGCAGATGACTGCTATGGCGGAAAAGATGATTATGATGAGTCAGACAGATATTAACAGATACTGTATGCAGTAACAAACAAGTGAGTGGCAAAATTTATTTTTGACACTCACTTCATAAGATTATTATAAACAGCAACAAGGCAGAGAAGAAAGGCAATCGCACTTTACTCTGCCTTTCATTTATAGTAAAATTATAATACTGTAAAAAGAATCAGTTAACAGTAATTAATAAGTACATAAAGATAATATGAGGTAGATATGGAAAGAATGGAATGGATTGCGCCGTGTCATTTCGGTCTTGAATCAGTATTAAAAAGGGAGATTCAGGATCTGGGATATGAGATCGCACAGGTGGAAGATGGAAGAGTTACCTTTTACGGAGAAGCAGATGCAGCGTGCAGAGCGAATGTATTTCTCCGTACAGCAGAACGTGTTCTGCTCAAGGCAGGAAGTTTTAAAGCAGTTACCTTTGATGAATTGTTTGAGAAGACAAAAGCAATTCCGTGGGAGAATTATATACCGAAGAATGGGAAGTTCTGGGTGGCGAAAGCTTCATCGGTAAAGAGTAAGCTGTTCAGCCTTCGGACATTCAGTCAATTATGAAGAAAGCGATGGTAGATCGTCTTAGAAGCAGATATCATGTACAGTGGTTTCAGGAAGATGGAGCTTCTTATCCACTGAGAGTATTTTTAATGAAGGATATCGTTACGATCGGAATCGATACATCGGGAGATTCTCTTCATAAGAGAGGATACCGTCCATCAGCCGGCAAGGCACCGATTTCTGAGACACTGGCAGCAGCACTGATCATGCTGACACCGTGGAGAAAAGAGCGTATCTTAGTGGATCCGTTTTGCGGAAGTGGAACATTTCCAATTGAGGCAGCAATGATGGCAGCAAATATTGCACCGGGAATGAATCGTTCTTTTACGGCTGAGAGCTGGGCAAATCTGATTGATAAGAAACTCTGGTATGAGCCATTGATGAGGCGAATGATCTGATCGATGATCAGATTGAGACGGATATCCAGGGATATGATATTGATGGGGATGTTGTGCGGATGGCAAGACAGAATGCAGAGAATGCAGGTGTGGATCATCTGATCCATTTCCAGGAGAGACCGGTCAGTGCACTGAGTCATCCGAAGAAATATGGATTTATTATAACAAACCCGCCGTATGGAGAGCGTCTTGAGGAGAAAGAGGCACTTCCTGGTTTATATCGTGAATTTGGCGAGAGCTTTAGGAAACTTGACAGCTGGTCTGCATACATGATCACAAGTTATGAAGACGCAGAACGTTATTTCGGAAGAAAAGCAGATAAGAACCGTAAGATTTATAATGGTATGCTGAAAACATATTTCTATCAGTTCCAGGGACCAAAGCCACCGAGACCGAAGAAATAAGAAACTCTGTACTAGATTGTTGGCGAAAAAGAATAGAAGGTAGAAAGCAAAATGAAGAGAAGAATTGTATTTGCAACAGGAAATGAAAATAAGATGAAAGAGATTCGGATGATTCTTGCTGATCTTGGTATGGAGATCGTATCGATGCGTGAGGCAGGAGTCGATGAAGAAATCGTAGAAGATGGAATGAGCTTTGAAGAAAATGCAGAGATCAAGGCAAGAGCTGTATCACGAGTGCTGGTCAACGATATTGTTCTTGCAGATGATTCAGGTCTTGAGATTGACTATCTGGATAAGGCACCTGGAATTTATTCTGCGAGATTTGCCGGAGAGGATACTTCTTATGATATAAAGAACAGAATCCTTCTGGACAGACTGGAAGGGGTTCCGGACGATGAGCGTACCGCAAGATTTGTCTGTGCGGTTGCAGCAGTATTTCCGGATGGAACAACAAGCGTAGTCCGTGAGACGATTGAAGGACAAATTGGACACGAGATTGTCGGTGCGAATGGTTTCGGTTATGATCCGATCTTCTATGTTCCGGAATTCGGATGTACAACAGCGGAGATGACACCAGAGCAGAAAAATAAATTGAGCCACAGAGGAAAAGCACTTCGAGCAATAAAAATCCTGTTGGAAGAGAAATTGAACGAGGAAGAAGCATGAAAATTCTGATTGTCAGTGATACACACGGAAGACACCAGGCACTGGACCGCGCATTAGAAGAGGCTGGGAAAATTGATATGTTTATCCATCTTGGAGATGTAGAAGGCGGAGAAGACTATCTGGAGGCTGTCGTAGAGTGTGAGAAGCATATTATAAGAGGAAATAACGACTTTTTTACAGAACTTCCGAGAGAAGAGGAGTTTGAGATTGGTCCTTATCATGCATTTATTACCCATGGACATTATTATTATGTGTCCATGGGGATGGAAACTATCATAGAAGAGGGCAGATCAAGAGGAGCGGATCTCGTAATGTTTGGTCATACACATCGTCCTTTCTTTCTTCAGAAGGATGGAATGACAATTTTAAACCCGGGAAGTCTATCTTTTCCACGTCAGGAGGGAAGACGAGGCAGCTATATGATCATGGAAGTCGATGGGGACGGAAAATTAAGTTTTGAGCAAAAATATCTATAATTATTCTAATTATCAGAAAACTAAAACAAAAGAAACAATTTGCACACTCTTCTTGTGGAAAACAGGTAAAAAAACAGTCGCAAAAAAGTAAAAAAACTTTAAAAAACCTGTTGACTTTCTGAGAAACATGCCATATAATATATCTTGTCGCTGCGGGAGATACGAAAGAAACACAAAGCCGCAGGGACAAGGAAATAAAACTGATATCGGGGTGTGGCTCAGCTTGGCTAGAGCGCTGGTTTGGGACCAGGAGGTCGCAGGTTCGAATCCTGTCACCCCGATCATCCTGCGGGTGTAGTTCAATGGTAGAACACCAGCCTTCCAAGCTGGATACGTGGGTTCGATTCCCATCACCCGCTTCTCGTTTGAAAACGAGAGGTTCTCATTAAGAGAGAAATGAGTCTGTAGCTCAGCTGGATAGAGCAACGGCCTTCTAAGCCGTAGGTCGAGGGTTCGAATCCCCCAGGCTCGTTTTGTGGTGGGTATGGTGCAGTTGGTTAGCGCGCCAGATTGTGGTTCTGGATATCGCCGGTTCGAGTCCGGCTATCCACCTTTTTCTTTAAATATTCCAACTGGCCGTGCAGTGTCAGATATGAAGTCTTCGATGGCTATCGCCAAGCGGTAAGGCACAGGACTTTGACTCCTGCATTCGCTGGTTCGAATCCAGCTAGCCCAGTTATCCTGCTAGCAGGAAAGAAATAAAAATGAATAAGGGCGTGTAGCTCAGGTGGTAGAGCACTTGACTTTTAATCAAGTTGTCCGGGGTTCGAATCCCCGCACGCTCACTGGAACAAGCAAATTGCTTGTTCTATTTTTTTCTTAATCAATAATTGAATAAGAAATATGCGGATGTGGCGGAATTGGCAGACGCGCCAGATTTAGGTTCTGGTGTTTACGACGTGCAGGTTCAAGTCCTGTCATCCGCAGTAAATTTATTTCCCCGGAAGTGCTGATCAACATTGCACTTTCGGGATTTTTTCTATCTGAGAAAACCGGTATGAAAAAAGAAGCCACACATTAAAGTGCAAGCTCCTTTTCTTTCTTTTCCCAATCAATAAACATCATAAAGAATGAAATTAATAATAAGAAAGAACAGCCAAGAATTGCCTTTGTCCGGAACAGCTGGACTGCTGCATTGCCGATTACTGCGCCGACAATAAAGCAGGCGATGATTCCGTAATACAAAAGGCTCGTATCTAGAAAATGTCGTTCTTTTGTATGGAAATAGTGGTGTAGGTTCTCTGTCCCACTGCGCAGATTACCGATGCACATTGTAGTAGCAATTCCTTTGCCGTGAATCTTACGAAAACTTTCGACCTGGATTCCACAGGCGAAAGAAGTCAGTGCATTAGCCGGAAGATTCAATGCTGTTGGGAAGAAACTGACTGCAATCAGGATCAGTGCTTCTGCCAGAACAGAAATCTGTCTCCAGTGAAGCAGATTTCCAGCCTTAGCCCGGACAACTTCAGCAAGAGCGATTCCAAGTGCAAAGGCGAGTACAGGGAAAAGGTATTTCAGTGTGTTCTGGAAGTCTCCCTGAGAGAGATGTACTCCAAAGAGAAGCATGTTTCCAGTCTGTGCATTGGCAAATACTTCTCCACGCTCCATATAAGAGTAAGCATCCATGAATCCACCGGAAAGTGCAAGGATTGCTCCAAGCCGGATAGATTCAGAAATTTGAAATTTGTGTTTCATAGATATCACCTCATTTTTGTGTGTAGTACCTACTGCCATGATTGAATTACTGCTTTCCGGAAGAAAGCAGTAATAATAAGCCATCAATTATTATAGAAGTGACAGTAGTGGCTGTCAAGATTCTCCGGGTGAGAACTTTATAACAAAAAAGGTAGACAATATGTCGAAAAAAATCAAAAATTCACTTGCACCTCCGGAATAAGTGGTATATACTGGTCAAGTATGTTTGAAATTACAGAAATCTGCATTCAGGCATTGTGCAGATTTCTGTGTTGACTTTTATTATTACTTGTATTTGATAGACAGATGGAGGTAAAAAACATGGTAGAAAAGAAAGTGAAGTTTATGTCAGCCGGGCAGATCATGACATTTTGCAACACTTGTCAGAAATTAAAATCAGACGTTGATGTAACTGATATGGCAAACAGAAATTATATCATCGATGGTAAATCCCTTATGGATTAATGTCTATTAAGCTGGGACTGCCAATGCGTGTAGTTGTGAATGGACAGGATGAAGAAGAGGCAAATGAATGTTTTTCTAACTATGAGTTTGAATAATCAGACCGAAAAGAATTGACGAAAACAAAATATGGTACATTAAAAGAAGAGACGGTCAGTCTGTAAATGAAGTTTTGATACACATTTATAGATTGACCGTTTTGTTGTTCACAATATTGACAAAACTATTTGGTATATTAAAAGGTAATTAAATGTAGAAGTGATGTGGTACACCCAAATATAAGTTAGGAGAAAAGAAGATGGAAAGAGCAAAAATATTAGTTGTGGATGACGAGAGCAGAATGAGAAAACTTGTGAAGGATTTCCTTACAAGAGAAGGGTATACAGTATTAGAAGCCGGAGATGGAATGGAAGCAATGGATCTTTTTTACGAAGATAAAGAGATTGCCCTGATCATTTTAGATGTAATGATGGCGAAAATGGATGGCTGGCAGGTGTGCCGTGAGGTTCGAGAGACTTCTAAAGTGCCGATCATTATGTTGACAGCGCGTTCTGAGGAGCGAGATGAGTTGCAGGGATTTGAACTTGGTGTAGATGAATACATCTCCAAGCCATTCAGTCCAAAGATTCTTGTGGCAAGAGTGAATGCAATCCTTCGCAGAACTTTTGGAACGGTCGGCAATGATTCGCTGGAGGCAGGCGGTATTACCGTTGACAAGTCAGCACATATCGTGAAGATTGACGGAACACCGGTCGAACTTAGTTATAAAGAATTCGAATTGTTGACCTATTTTATAGAAAATCAGGGAATTGCGCTTTCCAGAGAGAAAATATTGAATAATGTATGGAATTATGATTATTTTGGTGATGCAAGAACAATTGACACACATGTGAAGAAACTGAGAAGTAAATTAGGAGATAAGGGCGAATATATCAAAACAATCTGGGGCATGGGATATAAGTTCGAAGTTCAGAGCGCGGAGAAATAAATCAGATGAAGAAAGCAAAAAAAGAACGGAAATATACGTTGAGCGGACAGATGACAGCTATTTTTATTGGTCTTCTTGTTTTTATTCTGATGACAGTTTTTATTGTTAATACAGGGTTCCTTGGACGATATTATATGTCTCATAAGCAGAAAGATCTGATTGAGATGTATGAGGCAATGAGTGAAGCAGTGAACAATGGAAATCTTGGAAATGAGGCTGTGCAAAAGAAACTTGTGGCGGAACTTGAAAAAACAAATATTGATGTCTGCGCGATGGATATTTCTGACGATGGAAAAGTTGTATTTACAAATGTAAAGGAAGAAGGTTTCCTGTACAAACAGATGCTCCGTATTTTCTTTTTGAAGGACGATGATCAGGAAAGAATCTTGAAGCACACAAATGATTATGTGGTACGAAAAATAAAGGATCCGCAAAGCGGCATAGACTATTTAGAAATGTGGGGATATTTGAGTGACAATGTGTTTGTTACGATGCGAAGTCCTCTGGACAGTATACGCGAAAGCGCAAATCTTGCCAATCAGTTTTTGATCTATCTTGGAATTTTCGGTTTGTTTTTCGGTGGTATTTTGGTGTGGATTTTTTCCCGTAAAATTACGAAACCGGTGTTGGAACTGGCGCGGCTGTCCGAAGATATGGCCAATCTGAATTTTAATGCGAAATATACAAGTGGTGGAAAAAATGAGATTGGCGTTCTTGGTGAAAACTTTAATAAAATGTCAGAACAGTTGGAGAAGACTATTTCTGAATTGAAAACAGCAAACAATCAGCTGCAGCATGATATTGAACAAAAAGAAAAACTGGAAGACATGAGAAATGAATTCCTGGGAAATGTTTCTCATGAGTTAAAAACACCGATTGCATTGATTCAAGGGTATGCAGAAGGACTGAAGGAAGGAATTAATGACGATCCGGAGAGTACAGAATTTTATTGTAATGTCATTATTGACGAGGCAGGAAAAATGAATCGGATGGTGAAGAATCTGCTGATATTGAATCAGCTTGAATTTGGTTCGGATGAAGTGGAGTTTGAACGATTTGATATTGTAAAGCTTGTAAAGGGCGTAATTGCAAGCTGTGATATTCTGATCCAACAGGCTGAAGCAAATATAGATTTTATTGCAGGCGAATCAGCGTATGTATGGGCGGATGAATTTAAGACAGAGCAGGTTGTGCGTAATTACCTGACAAATGCGATCCATCATGCTGAAAATGAGAAGAGAATCGAAGTGAAAATTATTCGGACTGAAGGAAAGGTACGTGTTTCTGTATTCAATAGTGGAAAACCGATTCCAGAAGAGGATATACCGAAACTGTGGGATAAATTTTATAAAGTGGATAAAGCACATACACGTGAATATGGTGGAAACGGGATTGGACTTTCAATCGTTAAGGCAATCATGGAATCTTTCCATCAGGGCTATGGTGTGAAAAATTATGACAATGGTGTCGAATTTTGGTTTGAACTCGACGCAAAGTGTGGTAAAGTATAGAAAATAGATACTAGATAATAGATTACAGATAAGAGGTAGGCAAAATGATAGCAATAATCGATTATGATGCCGGTAATATCCGCAGTGTTGAGAAAGCATTGCTTGCACTTGGACAGGATGTCACAGTTACAGCGGACAGAGATGAGATCCTTCATGCAGATAAAGTGATTCTTCCGGGTGTCGGTGCATTTGGAGATGCTATGGAGAAATTAAAACAGTCAGGACTCGATGAAGTAATCCGCGAGGTTACAGAAAAGGGAACACCATTTCTTGGAATTTGCCTTGGATTGCAGCTTTTATTTGAGCACAGCGATGAGGCTCCGGGTGTAGAAGGACTTGGAATTCTAAAGGGTGAGATCTTAAGGATACCTGATAAAGAAGGATATAAGATTCCCCATATGGGATGGAATTCCCTTCATTTAGAGAATGATGGAAGACTTTTTAAGGGAATCGCTGAGAATTCTTATGTATATTTTGTACATTCTTATTATCTGAAAGCAGAAGAGGAACAGATTGTCAAGGCATCAACAGAGTATACAACACATATCCATGCGTCTGTTGAGAAGGACAATATTTTCGCATGCCAGTTCCATCCGGAGAAGAGCAGTGATGTAGGACTGAAGATTCTGAAAAACTTTGTAGAACTGTAGGAGGTTGTGCGGAATGTTTACAAAAAGAATTATCCCATGTTTGGATGTGAATGCCGGACGTGTTGTAAAAGGTGTGAATTTTGTTGATCTTCAGGATGCCGGAGACCCGGTGGAGATTGCAAAGGCATATGATAAGGCAGGAGCTGATGAACTTGTATTTCTGGATATCACAGCTTCTTCAGATGATAGAGGAACAGTTGTTGATATGGTACGAAAGGTTGCGGAATGTGTGTTTATTCCGTTTACTGTCGGCGGAGGAATCCGGACAGTTGATGATTTCCGTGCATTGTTAAGAGAAGGTGCGGATAAGATTTCAATCAATTCTTCTGCAATCAACAGACCGGAGCTGATCCGTGAAGCGGCAGAGAAGTTTGGAAGCCAGTGTGTAGTAGTGGCGATTGACGCGAAGAAAAGAGCAGACGGAACAGGATGGAATATTTATAAGAACGGTGGACGTCTGGATGTCGGAATCGATGCGATTGAGTGGGCGAAGAAAGTAGAGGCCCTTGGCGCAGGTGAGATTCTTCTGACGAGTATGGACGGTGACGGAACGAAGGCCGGATATGATCTGGAACTGACACGTGCGATTGCTGACAGTGTATCGATTCCTGTAATCGCGTCCGGTGGAGCCGGAACGTTGGAACATTTTAAAGAGGCACTGACAGAGGGCGGTGCAGATGCAGCATTGGCAGCATCTTTATTCCATTATAAAGAGCTGGAAATCAAAGAAGTAAAAGAGTATTTAAGAAACGAAGGAATTTCTGTCAGACTGTAGAGAATGGTTGAAGCAGAAAGAAGAGGGAAATAAAAATGAGTGGTTTGAACGGAGACTGGTATGAGGCGTTGAAAGGAGAGTTTTCTAAACCTTATTATAGGAAATTATTTGAGACGGTAAACGAAGAATACAGGACAAAACTGATCTTTCCACCGGCACAGGATATTTTCAATGCATTTCATCTGACTCCACTGAAGAATGTGAAGGTTGTGATCCTTGGACAGGATCCTTATCATAATAACGGTCAGGCACATGGATTAAGCTTTTCCGTGCAGAAAGGTGTGGATATTCCACCGTCACTTGTGAACATTTATAAAGAACTTCATGATGATCTTGGATGTACGATTCCAAGTCATGGATGTTTGACAAAATGGGCCGAGCAGGGAGTATTAATGCTAAACACGGTGTTGACTGTGCGCGCGCATCAGGCGAACTCTCACAGAGGAATTGGATGGGAAGAATTCACAGATGCAGCAATTCTGGCTCTGAACAGTCAGGACAGACCGATTGTCTTTATTCTGTGGGGAGCTCCTGCGCAAAGGAAGAAGAGAATGCTTACGAATCCAAAGCATCTTATCCTGGAAGCACCGCATCCAAGCCCGCTGGCTGCTTACAGAGGTTTCTTTGGAAGCAAGCCATTCAGTCAGACAAATGCATTTCTGGAGAAGAATGGGATTGAGCCGATTGACTGGCAGATTGAGTAAACTTTGGGAATGATGCTTGACAGAAGTGAAAAAGTGACTTACAATATGCTTAACAAGACAACTGAGTTGATGGCTCTATCCCATCTGCTTCAGTAGCAAAGTATTAAAAAATAGACGTTTGCCGCCAAGCAAGGACGTCTATTTTTTATGTGTATAATTCAAAATCAAAACAATCAAACTGGCTGTCGTCAGAATAACCATCAATTCTTCATATGTACTCATAATGACCACCCCTTCCACAAGACTAGAAGCAGGTGAGAACGCCCTCTCAGTTGCCTGGTTAAACATAATGAAAGTGTATTTATATTAACACATAAAGATAAAAATGTCTATATTTCCATTGACAAAACTAAAAAACTAGTGTACTATCTAAATATAGCACTGATACAGTGATTACAAAGAAGATAAATGGAGGGATCACATGGAATATAATTCAGGAAGTCCAATCTATCTTCAAGTGATCAACGAGCTTAAGAAAAAGATGGTAAAGGGCGAGTTGAAACCGGGTGAGAAGATGCCGTCGAACAGAGAACTTGCAGTTCTTTATAAGGTGAATCAGAATACAGCGGCGAGAATCTACCGGGAGATGGAGTTGGCAGGATATTGTTACACGAAGCGAGGAATCGGTACATTTGTGTCGGAGGAGGAGCATATGTTTGATAATGTGAAGAAAGAGATGGCGGAAGAGTTGTTGAAGAATTTTGTACATGAGATGCGTGATCTCGGATTTCAGAAAGGCGAGATTATCGAGCAGATTGCCGATTACGAGGAGGAGTAGAAATGATGTTAGAGTATAGAAGTATCACGAAGAAGTTTGGGAATAAAGAAGCAGTTAAAGAACTTACGCTGAACTTGAAAAAGGGCACGATTTATGGGCTTCTTGGAGAAAACGGAAGCGGTAAGACAACGCTTATGAAGATGGCAGCAGGACTGACAAAGCCGACAGAAGGAGAAATCTTATTTGAGGGACATCCACTCAGTTATTATGACAAAGCTTCCATTGCATATATGTCTACGGAACCATTTTTCTATAGCTATATGAAAGTAAAAGACGTGGAAGCATATTATGCAGATTTCTTTGAGGATTTTGACAGAGAGCAGTTTAGAAAAACAATTGAACGTCTGGGCTTGAATGAAGAGATGAAAGCATCTGCAATGTCAAGCGGAATGAATGCCAAGCTGAAAGCGGCAGCGACATTGGCGAGAAAAGCAGATCTTCTCTTGTTAGATGAGCCTTTGAACGGTGTGGACTATAAAGCGAGAGAAGAGATCATTGCTTTGATCCTGGAAGAAGCAGATGAGAATCGTACAATGGTGATCTCTACTCATCTGATTGAAGAGGTAGAAAGCTTTATTGAGGATGCGATTTTTATAAAAGATGGACAGCTTGTGGATGTCGTGAATGTTGAAACAGAGAGAATGACAACGGGAAATTCACTTGCAGAGCTTTATCTGCAGAAGATGTAAGGAGGGAGTATCGATGGGAAAATTAATGAAATATGAATGGAAGAAACAGCGGACTTCGAGAATGATTGTTATGGTAGCTTTAGCTGTCTGTGTGCTTACATTTCTTGGAGGCGTGCTGGTTGAAAAGGATGCATTGATGGGAATCAGTGCAACGCTTTTATTAGTCGGATCGTTTTTTGTAGTGTTCTATATGGGAATTGAGAGTATACTGATTTTAAACAGAGATTTGAAAACAAAGCAAAGCTATATGATCTGGATGACTCCGAAATCCGTATGGGAAATTCTTGGAGCAAAATTTGTTGTAGCGATTGTACAGATGTTTTTCGTGTTTGCACTTTATGTGATTGCCGGACTGCTTTGTTTTGTAGGGATGCTTCAGTATGTCGGAGAACTTGGAAATGTATTTGCGATCATAAGAGATAGTTTTATACAATTGTCAGGCGAAGGGCAGCTGATCGCACAGATTATCTGGAATCTTTTCTGCATCTTTGTCGGATGGATAGAGGTTGTGATGGTTGGATATCTTGCAGTGATTGGTTCTAGAACGATTTTGAGAAACTCAAAATATGCAGGAGGAATCTCAATCGTAGCTTTCTTTGGAATTACATTTATAATAGAAAAGATTTATAATCTGATCAGCAATGTACTTCCGAATGTAGAGGTCGAAGGAGATTCGTTCTTTGGTGTCGGATATCCTGCTTACTACATTATAATCTGTGTAATAGTATTTTTACTTAGCGGATGGATGGCAGATAAGAAGCTTAGTGTATAAGAAGAGTCCCTCGATTGTGAGGGACTTTCTTTACGCAAGGAATTACTATAGAAGAATCTTTTTCATATCATCAGGCAGTTCTGCTGTAAATTCCATCGGCTCCCTTGTGATCGGATGAATAAAGGAGAGTTTCCAGGAATGTAATGCCTGACGGTGGATATATTCCATATCGGGATTATATAGATAATCACCGACAAGAGGAAAACCTAAATATTGCATATGGACACGGATCTGATGGGTGCGGCCGGTCTCTAAGATAAGAGAGACAAGCTGTGCCCGTTTTTTTCTTCTACAACTTTATAATGTGTGACTGCACGCTCTCCATGCTCGAAGTCTACTTTTCGCTCAATCATGGAACTGCCGGTGCGGGCGAGTGGAGCATCAATCGTGCCGGATGGAGGTGTTACACTGCCGCGGACGATCGCAAGATATTCACGCTTAATCTCATGACGAGCCCCATGGAGGAGAGAATACTGGAACTGATCAAGTGTTTGGCAATGACAGTCAGTCCGGAAGTATCCCGGTCAAGACGGTTTGTGCAGCGGAAGATAAATGGCTTTCCTTGCTGCGTGTAGTACCACATCAATCCATTTGCAAGAGAATTTTCATAATTATTCAGTGACGGGTGGATCGGCATTCCGGCAGGTTTGTTGACAACAAGGATATCTTCATCTTCATATATAATGCTAAGTGGCAGTTCGACAGGAGGGATATTCGGTGAACTTTCATTTTCCTGAATATATACTGTGAGAAGATCTCCGGTAGCAAGTGGTGAACGCATATACTCCCAGACTCCATTCCTTAAAATGCTTTCCGGCATTTTTTTTAACTGGGTGATGTTCTGATAGGAGTAGCCTGGTGGCGCAGGAACTGTTCGATGCGCAGGCCATCTGCCTCTTCTGTTATCTGATAGTTGATCGTACGATCCATCTTTTTCTATCCTGTCGTGTCTGATAGCATAAAAAACAGACACATCCTTTCTGATTTGACTCTTTATGAACTCTTGTATCATACACAAAATCTTTAAAAATTACAATAATCTTGAAATAGTGTTATGTTTCTTGGAATTTTATTATATCTTATTTTGGAACTTTTTCTTATAATAACATCATCAAGAAAAACAAAGACAAGTAAACATAAAAGGAGGATTCAATTATGAAGAAGAAAAAGATTCTTGCACTTGTACTTGCAGCTTCAATGGCAGGCGGAATGCTTGCAGGATGTGGAAGCACATCAGGCGGAGATGAAACAGCAAAAGGAGATAAGTCATCCGGAAAAGTTTATTATCTGAACTTCAAACCGGAGCAGGCTGACCAGTGGGTAGAACTTGCTAAAGAGTACACAGATGAAACTGGTGTTCAGGTTGATGTACAGACAGCTGCATCAGGAACATATGAGTCACAGCTGAAATCAGAGATGGCAAAAGACGAGGCACCGACATTGTTCCAGGTAAACGGCCCGGTTGGACTTGCTACATGGAAAGATTATTGCTATGACCTTTCAGGAAGTGACGTTTACAAAGACGTTGAGTCTGATGACTATGTATTAAAAGATGGTGATGCAGTAGACGGAATCGCTTATGTTATTGAGACTTATGGTCTGATCTACAACAAGGCACTTCTGAACAAATACTTCGAACTGCCGGATGCAAGCATCAAATCCATCGATGAGCTGAATAACTTCCAGGCACTTAAGACAGCTGCAGAAGAGATTCAGGCGCATAAAGATGATCTTGGAGTAGAAGGAGCTTTCACTTCAGCAGGAATGGATTCTTCTTCTGACTGGAGATTCAAGACACACCTTGCAAACCTGCCAATCTACTATGAGTACAAGGCAGACGGAATTGATACTACAGATGCTATCAAGGGAACATACCTTGACAACTACAAACAGATCTGGGATCTGTATCTGAACAACTCTACATGTGAGCCATCTATGATCTCTTCTAAGACAGGAGATGACGCAGCAAGCGAATTCTCACTTGGTGAAGCAGTATTCTATCAGAATGGTACATGGGCTTACAATGATATCAAAGATAACGAAGTAGCAGATGAAGATATGGGAATGCTTCCAATCTACATCGGAGTTGACGGAGAAGAGAACCAGGGACTTTGTACAGGATCAGAGAACTATTGGTGTGTAAATAAAAATGCTTCTGAAGAAGATATTCAGGCAACACTTGATTTCATGAAATGGGTAGTTGAGAGTGACGAAGGTCGTGACATGCTGGCAAATGAGATGGGATTCGTAACACCGTTTACAACTTTCTCAGATTACCTTCCGGACAACCCGCTTGTAAAAGCAAATGCCGAGTACACAAAGGCTGGAAAGACACCAGTAAGCTGGAACTTTACAACAATGCCATCTGAGAACTGGAAGAACAATGTGGGTGGAGCTCTTCTGAAATATGCACAGGGCACAGGCACATGGGATGATGTGAAGACAGCATTTGTTGATGGCTGGGCAGAAGAATACGCAGCAGCAAATGAATAAAAAAGACTTTTCACAGGACCGGCAGATAAAAAGGCTGTGAAATAGTGAAAATATCATGCAGCCTGCCAACGAGAATACCGGGGGCAGGCTGAAATTATGTGATTAGAAATGTAAAAAGCAAAGGTGCAGACAGGCTTTTTTATAGAAAGAGAGACAGGAGGAGAGGAACATGCAAAAAGCAATAAAAAGATATTTTCCGGTATTTGTATTGCCGACGCTGATTGCATTTACGATAGGTTTCCTTGCACCATTCGTGTTAGGTGTATATCTTTCGTTCTGCAAATTCACAACGGTAACAGACGCCAGATTTATTGGACTTGGCAACTATGCAAAGATACTGGGAGATGGGGATTTTCTTCACTCTCTCTGGTTTACTGCATTATTTACAATTGTAACAGTATTACTGATCAACATTTTTGCATTTGCGGTAGCAATGCTTTTGACAAAGAAGATTAAAGGAACGAATATTTTCCGTACTGTATTCTTTATGCCAAACCTGATCGGCGGTATCGTACTTGGATATGTATGGCAGCTGTTATTAAACGGTATTCTGGCACATTTCCAGAAAACACTTACATATTCTTCAAAATACGGCTTCTGGGGATTAGTTATCCTGATGCTCTGGCAGCAGGTTGGATACATGATGATCATCTATATCTCAGGCATCCAGAATATTCCTGGAGAACTGATCGAGGCAGCACAGATTGATGGAGCGAATAAAGTACAGCTTTTAAGATATGTTACAATTCCGATGGTTATGCCATCCATCACCATCTGTACTTTCCTGACACTCACAAACGGATTTAAACTTTTCGACCAGAACCTTGCATTGACAAACGGTGGACCGGACAAGATGTCAGAAATGCTTGCCCTGAACATCTATAATACATTCTATGGAAGAACCGGTTGGGAAGGCGTAGGACAGGCAAAAGCAGTTGTCTTCTTCATTATTGTAGGTGTGATTGCATTGATCCAGAATAAAATGACAACATCAAAGGAGGTGCAGCAGTAATGAACAAAAAAGTAAAACATGGTACATTATTAACAATCATTTTTGCAGTGCTCAGTCTGCTGTATGTGTATCCGATCATACTGGTATTTATCAACTCCTTTAAGAAAAAAGCCTATATCAGTAAAGCACCGTTCGAGATACCGACCGGAAAGATGTATGTCGGATTAGAGAACTATATCCGTGGTATTAAACAGACAGGATTGATTCAGGCATTTGGATGGAGTTTGTTTATCACAATTTTATCTGTAGCAGTAATCATCTTATGTTGCTCCATGTGTGCATGGTATATCTGCCGCGTGAAGACAAAATTTACGAAGATCCTTTATATGCTTTGCCTGTTTGCAATGATCGTACCATTCCAGATGGAAATGTTTACATTATCTAAGATTGCAAATATGCTTCATATGGGAAATCCATGGGGACTGATTGTGATCTATCTTGGATTTGGTGCAGGACTTTCCGTCTTTATGTTCACCGGATTCATGAAATCCATTCCACTGGAGATTGAAGAAGCTGCGATGATCGATGGATGCACACCAATCCAGACATTCTTCAAAGTTGTACTTCCGATTGCAAAGCCGACTTGTGTAACAGTTACAATTCTTCAGGCAATGTGGATCTGGAACGACTATCTGCTTCCATCACTTGTATTGGATCAGAGAAAATATAAGACAGTGCCGATGGCAGTCCAGTATCTGAAAGGTGGATATGGTTCCGTAGATATGGGAGCAATGATGGGAACTCTTGTTCTTGCAATTGTGCCGATCATTATCTTCTACCTGTTCTGTCAGAGATATATTATCGAAGGTGTTGTGGCAGGAGCAGTTAAAGGATAGTGTGGACATTGTCTGAAAGATGACTTAAAATAGAACTATGAAAATTATAAAAAGACAGCAGAGAGTGAGAAATTACTCTCTGCTGTTTTCGGACGTTAAAAAGGAAATAGTAATAAGTTTGAAAAAACATTGAAACTGCAAAGTCAGCGTGTGGGAGGCGCGGGGAATGATTACAATATTAATCGTAGATGATGAAAAACTGGAGAGAAGGGGAATCCGTTTTCTGTTAAAGAGGGAGGAAGGAGAATTCCAGATTCTGGAAGCGGCGAATGGAAAGGATGCACTTGGCGTATTAGCATCTAATCATGTAGATATTTTGTTTTCAGATGTGAAGATGCCTTACATGAATGGTCTGGAACTGACGAAAGCAGTAAGAGAAGATCATCCGGAGATGGAAATCGTGATTTTCAGCGGATATAATGATTTTTCCTACGCGAGAGAGGCTCTGCGATATGGTGTCGTGGATTATGTCCTAAAGCCGGTCGATCCGAACGAATTTCATAAGACCTTTCAACGAGTGATGGAAAATATCTCATCTAAGGAAGAGAAGCAAAAGCAGCAGAACAGAAAAGAAGATTATCTGAAGAAATACTTCTTCCTGAGATATCTATATTCTGGAAAAGAAGAGGATTTTGTTCAACTTGAGAAATTAACGGATGAAACAGAAGATGATGTTTCACAGTTTTCGCGTATGGTTCTTGTCAGTGCATCCAATGGTTTTTTCGAGACGGAGGAGGAACATTTTCTGACAAGTCTGAAGGAAGAGGTGCAGAGAGAATTTTATTATGTGAATCTGAATTCAAATGAGTCCATCTTTCTGTTCGCGGAGAAGTATACAGACTATCATGTGGTTGTAGAGAAAATGTATCGATTCTTTGCGCATCAGTTTGACAGTGAATGTTATTTTGCGGTCAGTAAAGAAATTGAGGATAGAAAGAATCTGGCAGAGGAGTTTAAAGCCCTGGAAGGAATGCTGGAAGAGCAGTTCTACCAGCCGCATCAGCATTTTATTTTTTCATGGAGAGAAGCAGGAAGAGAAGAAAGCAGACCCGGCAGAAGATTCTGAAATCATGGAACAGATCACGAATGATATTCAATATAAAGATCTGCCCCATCTCCGTCAGGATTTTGAGAAATTGGAAGATAAATACCGTGCCAATAAGCAGTTTTCAGATATGTATGTAAAGTTTGTATTTTCCGGAATTTTAAAAGAATTGCTTGATCAGATGGATGGAATGGATGAGAAAATGCTTTCGAAGAGAGTGGATCGGTTATATCGTTGCAAAAACCTGAAGGATGTGATCGCTATAGTAGACGAAGCACTTCAGGAATATGAACACTGTATACAGGAACAGGAAGACGGATTCCGTTCAGAGATTACGAAAGTAAAAAGTTACATTTATCATCACTATCAGGAGAGGAATCTTGGAGCAGAGACGCTTTCAGCAATGGTATTTCTTTCTCCCGGATATTTAAGTGCTGTGTTCAAAGAAGAAACGGGAGTGACACTGAACCGCTTTATCCGTGAGGTGCGGATGGAAAAAGCGAAAGAACTTCTTGAGACAACGAATATGAAAATCTCTGGAATTGCAAAAGAAGTAGGATTTTCCAATAACTCTTACTTCTGCAGAAGTTTCCGGGAATTTTTCGGAGACACACCGGAAGCATGCAGGAAAGGAACAGAGGCGGATGAAAAAACAAATACGGAAGCTGCTCCATCGATTTGAAAATCTGAAATTCCGTAAGAAACTGTCAGTTTTGATGTTGATTGTAGGATTGGTGCCGGTTGTATTCCTGGCTTTTTCTATGCAATATGGCATGACGAATCAGCTGAGAGAAAAGGAACAGTATAACCTGGAAAAAATACTGGAGCAGTCGGTGAACTCAATTGAGAACCAGTCACAGATTTATGAAAATCTGGTCGATTATTTATCCTATTCACAAAGTCTCAGGAATATTTTCGATACGGAAATGGAATCAGATTATGAGAAATATTTGAAATATGTGAAAGTAGCAGATCCGTTGCTTCAGATGCCGACCATCTATCACAAAGAGATTCGGAGTATTACGCTGTATTCTGACAATATAGAAGTGCCACATGGAGATACACTTCTTCCAATGTCAGAAGCGGAGAATCAACAGTGGTATTCTAGGCTGAATGAAGGAACGCTGATGCAGTGGAGCATTACTCGTGGGGGAAATAAATCAATCATTGCCAGTCGAAAATTCTACGATAATGATACGATCAAAGCAGTATTGGAGATGCGCCTGGATTATGAAAAAGTTCTTGGTCCATTCATGAGTCAGATTACAGACAATACGGGTGGCATGATTATGGATGAAAACGGAACTGTTGTTTATGCGGATTGTTCTATGGATAAAAAATATCGTCCAAAGAATATTGAGAATCTTAAGGATATCAGTGATAAGTATTATATTTCACAGAGAACAATGAAAGATACCGGATGGAATTTCTATATCTATCGTCCAAAGGCGGTAAGTGAAAATGCAATCCATAAGCTTTTGCTTAAAAATATTCCGTTAATTTTAATCAGTGTTCTCCTTTTGAGTCTTTTAGGGTATGTTTTCTCCATCCGTATGGTGTCACAGTTGGAGTTATTGACAGAGAATATGAACCAGATCAATATGGGACTTCGCAAGGTTACGGTGCAGAGTAAGTCCAAGGATGAGGTTGGTGTGTTGATTCGGTCATTCCAGCGCATGATGGATCAGATGAACCATTTAATCTCAGAAGTATATGAGAGTAAGATCCAGCTTCAGAATAGTGAGATGAGAGCACTGCAGGCACAGATCAATCCACATTTCCTTTACAATTCGCTTTCTATCATCAACTGGAAAGCGATTGAAGCGGGGGAGGATGAAATCAGTCATGTAACATTGGCACTGTCTACCTATTATCGGACAAGCCTGAATCGTGGTGAAACAATGACTACGGTGGCAAAAGAAATTGATAATATCCGTGCATACCTCAAGATCCAGTTGGTTATGCATGATAACGAGTTCCGTGTGGTCGAACAGATTTCAGACGGTCTTAATGATTATATGATACCGAAGCTGATCCTGCAGCCGCTGGCAGAAAATGCAATCGATCACGGAATCGATGTGTCAGATAATGAGGATCCAACATTGTGGCTGACGATTCGTGAAGAAGATAAGCATATTTTCTTTGAAATCAGGGACAACGGAGCAGGAATGACGCAGGAAAAGGCAGATCAGATCCTGACCTATCAGTCGTCCGGTTATGGCGTGCGAAATGTCTGTGACAGAATCCATGTTCTTTACGGAGAGAAAGGTGAGATGAAGATAGAAAGCACTCCTGGAAAAGGAACGCGTGTCTTTATCCGGATTCCGAAGAAGACGGAGGCAAAGGTGTTATGAAAAACGATATGAAAAAGCGAATTCTTTCAGCCCAGCTTGTATTAATTTTATTGATGATACTTTGGTGCGGAACTTGTTTTGAATCAAAAGAAAGTCAAAGACAGATGGAACAGTCAGATGCATCTCAAAGTGAGTCTGGTGCAGGCGAAGCAGCTGAAGTGAAAAGAAAACTGATGTATGAAGCAATGCATACGCCGCTTGGAAAATATCCTGAGACAGTCACGTATACACTTGGTAAGATTGCAGGAGCAAATAATTCGAATCTCCCGGTGGGAAATACGTACGAAAACAATGCGTATACGAGATATCTGAAGAAAGTGCTTAATATTCAAAATGCAGATGTCTTTGAATTGCAGGATGGCAATACGTATGAAGAGGCAGTCAATGTAGCGATTGAAGATCGAGATATTCCGGATGTGCTTGTCGTGAAAGGAAGAGATAACCTGCTCCGCCTGATTGAAGCCGGTCTGATCGAAGATCTGACAGAAACTTATGAGGAGTGTACAACAGACACGATCAAAGAAATGTATGACAGTTATGGAGATTCGCTTTTACAATCTGCAACAGTTGATGGAAAGTTGTATGCATTTCCGAATACGGTGATCGATGACGGAGCTCCACTTCTCTGGTTGAGGAAAGACTGGATTGAGAAGTTGGGATTGAAGGAACCGGAAACGGTAGAAGAAGCGTTGGAGATAGTGCGTGCATTTGTAGAACAAGATGCAGCAGGAGACGGTCAGACGATTGGTCTTGCCTGTAGTACAGATGTGATTGCCGGGGCGGACCAGACTTATGGAGTGGATTCAGCGTTTATACATGCAGGCGCAATGCCATGTCACTGGATTCTGGATGAAAGTGGAGATGTAGTTTACGGGTCAGTAACGCAGGAAACAAAAGGAGCACTTTCAAAGCTTCGTAATCTATATGAGGATGGGATACTCGACCAGAGATTCTTGTTGAGAAAGACGGAAAACATAGATAATCTGTTAAAAACCGGACATTGCGGAGCAATTTACGGACGTTGGTGGGCTCCGAATAATCCGCTTAGTGCGGCATATAGTGTCGATTCAAATGCAGAGTGGAAACCGTATCTTTTAGACAAAGAACAAGTGAATGAGACACAGAAGATATCAGTTTTTGAATCGTATGACCAGTGGATGTATGTGGTGGTACGCAAAGGTATATGAACATCCGGAAATTGTAGCAAAGTATGTGAGTGCTATTTTGATCAGTCTAGATAATGCAAATGATGCTTCAGCAAGAGAATTGAATGACTATTTTTCCATTAATGTAGATCCGACAGCCGTCCGTTGAATATTAATGTGGATTATGAGGATGCACTTTATCGGACAACGGAACATATTCAGGCAGCGTTGGACAAAACACTTGATGTGTCGGAATTGAGTGGACTCGAAAAATCTTATTATGACACATGTAAATCATTCTTGAATGGACAGTTGACAACGGCAAATGGCTGGGCAGCTTATGCGTCAAGAATTGAGGCAGTAGGGGAACTGCAGAAAGCGGAAATACGAAGTGCAGAGACGCTACCCCTGGAAAACGTAAATGCTGAAATCCCACAGGAATTACAGGAGCTGGAGAAGGAAGCGTTTCTTCAGATTATCAGCGGGGAGAAACCAGTGGATTACTTTGATACTTTTGTGGTAGAATGGTATGCGAACGGCGGAAAAGAACTGACCGAACAGGTACAGAATGCCTATGAAAGTGGAAAGGATTAAAAAGAATGGATATTAATCAGAGACTGACAGAAGAACTGGATGTAAAACGCTGGCAGATCGATGCGGCAGTACAGCTGATCGATGAAGGCAATACGATTCCATTTATTTCAAGATATAGAAAAGAAGCAACCGGAGAACTGAATGATGAACAGCTGAGAAAGCTGTATGAACGTCTGGTATATTTAAGAAATCTGGAAGAAAAGAAAGAACAGGTAATCTCAAGTATTGAAGAGCAGGGAAAACTGACAGAAGAATTAAAGAAACAGATTCTTGCAGCAGAAACACTTGTGGCAGTAGAAGACTTATACCGTCCGTATCGCCCGAAACGACGTACTCGTGCGACAATCGCGAAGGAAAAGGGACTTGAGCCACTGGCTGCATTGATCACATTGCAGAAGACAAAAGAACCGCTTGAGAAAATAGCAGAAGCTTATATTTCTGAAGAAAAAGGTGTGGAAAGTGCAAAGGATGCAATCAGCGGAGCATGTGATATCATTGCAGAAAGCATTTCAGATGAGGCAGTTTACAGAACCTGGATCCGGGAGACGACAATGAGAAAAGGAAAGGTTACTTCTCAGGCGAAGGACCCGGAGGCAGAGTCTGTTTACGAGATGTATTATGAGTTCGAGGAAGCGGTTGCGAAGCTTGCCGGACACAGAATCCTTGCATTGAATCGTGGAGAGAAAGAGAAATTCCTGACAGTGAAGGTGGAAGCACCGGAAGAAGATATTTTAAGATATCTTGAGCGTAAAGTGATCCGTACAGAAAATCCGTATACAACACCGGTGTTGAAAGAGACGATCGCAGACAGCTACAATCGCCTGATCGGCCCGGCTATTGAGCGTGAGGTCAGAAATGAACTGACAGAGAAGGCAGAGGATGGGGCAATCGAAGTGTTTGGAAAGAACCTTCATCAGCTTTTGATGCAGCCGCCGATTGCAGGCAAGGTTGTGCTTGGCTGGGATCCGGCGTTCCGTACCGGTTGTAAGCTGGCAGTTGTTGATGAGACCGGAAAGGTAATTGGAACAACAGTTATTTATCCGACTGCGCCGACAACAGAGAAAAAGATCCAGGCAAGTAAGGATCTGCTTAAGAAGATTATTCCGAAGTATCACATTTCCCTGATTTCTCTTGGAAATGGTACCGCATCCCGTGAATCTGAGCAGTTTATCGTAGAGCTTCTGAAAGAGATTCCGGAGAAGGTACAGTATGTGATCGTTAATGAGGCGGGAGCATCTGTCTATTCTGCAAGTAAGCTGGCAACAGAAGAATTCCCGAAATTTGATGTGGGACAGAGAAGCGCGGCATCAATCGCACGCCGTCTGCAGGATCCGCTTGCAGAGCTTGTAAAGATTGATCCGAAATCCATCGGTGTCGGCCAGTATCAGCATGATATGAACCAGAAGAAGCTTGGAGAATCCTTGAATGGAGTTGTAGAGGATTGCGTAAATAAAGTTGGAGTAGATTTAAATACTGCTTCTGCACCGTTACTTTCTTACATCTCAGGAATCAGCAGTGCAATCGCAAAAAATATTGTGGCTTACAGAGAAGAAAACGGTCGATTTACAGATAGAAAAGAATTGCTTAAAGTACCGAAACTCGGACCGAAAGCGTTCGAGCAGTGCGCAGGTTTTATGCGTATTTCCGAAGGTAAGAATCCACTTGATGCTACAGGTGTTCATCCGGAATCTTATGCTGCAGCAGAAAAGCTGTTGAAGAAGCAAGGGTACGAAGCAGATGCTATCACAGCACATCAGCTGACAGGACTTGGTCTTACAATCGGAGATTATAAGAAGCTTGCAGAAGAGCTTGGAATCGGTGAGATCACACTTCGTGATATCGTCAAAGAACTTGAGAAACCGGCTCGTGACCCACGTGATGAGATGCCAAAGCCAATCCTTCGCACAGATGTCCTTGAGATGAAAGATCTGAAGGAAGGTATGGTGTTGAAAGGTACTGTGAGAAATGTAATCGACTTTGGAGTATTTGTGGACATTGGAGTTCATCAGGACGGACTTGTACACATTTCCCAGATTACAGACAGATATATCAAACATCCGCTGGAAGCAGTAAGTGTTGGAGATATTGTGGATGTGAAGGTGATGAGCGTGGATCTGAAGAAGAAGAGGATTCAGCTGACGATGAGAGGAATTTAAGGTTAAGTAGCTTGGGTTTGATTAAGATGCGTGAGGAAGTTTCTTTATTGCATCGGACACCGGCCCGCTCTACCTCATCCCTTTGACAATCTGTAACGGAAAAGCCAGAACACTCGCCATGCGGGGTTCCTGTCTGACTTTTCCTAACAGATTCTGCAAAGTGTATTCGGAACGCTCCTGCCTTATATGTGTCCTCAACAACAAAGAAACTTCCTCACTTACATTATTCAAACCGAAAGTATTTGCTTCGAGGTGACGGATTCAAGGAAAATATTGAAGTCGAGGACAAAAGTAAAAAACACCCAGAACAGAAACAAATAGAGTATCTGTTTGGGCGTTTTTTTTAATTCAATTATCTGATTTTCTGTGTTGCTCCGTAAAGTTTTGGACCTGCGATTGCTGCGATGATGATTTTTGCTACATCTCCTGCAAGGTATGGGATAACACCCATCATAAGTCCTTCTTTGAAGGAGAGGCTTAACAGTTTGGCAAGCCAGACTGTTCCGAATGTATAACATACAGCCATTCCGATGATCATTCCAATGATTGTAGGAACGAGCTTACGATCAAAGTGATCAAGTGCAAATCCCATGATCAGTGCAAGGAAGATGAATCCGATCAGATATCCTCCGGTTGGTCCTGCGAGAACCTGGAAGCCTCCGCGGAAAGAGGAGAAGACCGGGACACCAACTGCTCCGAGCAGGAGGTAGATGATAAAGCTGATTGTTCCGTTTTTCATTCCGAGAACGAAGATTGCAAGGAAGATTGCAAAGTTTGTAAGGGAGATAGGAACCGGGCTGAATGGCAGTGGGATGGAAAGTGGTCCGAGGACGCAGGTTACTGCAGTCATCAGGGCGATGAGTACCATCTGTTTTGTTCTTATTTTCTGGTTGTCTACGGCAACTGTGCCGGAAGTTTCATTCTGTGACATTTCAATTTACTCCTTTAGATCTTAATACTTATCGCTGTTTCAAGCGAGCTTTACATTGCTGTTTGAAATAGAACAACGATTGAGTTCTTCGTTAGTATAATTCATGAAAAGTTGATTGTCAACTATAAAATACAGAAAGGTTAACAATTAAAAATCTGTGAAGATCTTATTAATTTTGCAGACATGTGATAGCAAAATGGAAAGAATAAGGTAGAATAGATAAAGTCAGGAAAATTGCCAGAAGAGAAAGGGATTGCATGTTTGGATATGTAACGGTCTGTGAACCAGAATTAAAAGTAAAAGATCTGAAGAAATACAGGGCATATTATTGTGGACTTTGCCGGACATTGAAAGAAGATTATGGATTTATGGGGCAGATGACATTGACGTATGATATGACATTTGCAGTTATTCTGTTATCTTCTTTATATGAGACGATTACGAAACATGAGGAACACCGCTGTAAGGTTCATCCGGTGAAGCGGCAGCATATGTTGCAAAATGAGATAACATCTTATGCGGCGGCGATGAATGTACTGCTGGCTTATTATCATATGGAAGATGACTGGCAGGATGATCGTAAAGTGTCAAGTCTGATGACGAAGAGCTGATTCAGGGAAAAGCGAAGAAAATCATAGAGAAATATCCGCGGCAGAGTGAGATCATCCGGAAATCACTGGACAACTACGGTTATATCCTGGTCGCAGATACGATGGATGATGTGATTGATATTGCAAAATGAGATCGCATCCCAACATCTGGAAGATCCCAGACAAAAGAATCCATATGATGTGATGACAAAAGTAAGGAATGCCGGTGCCATCTTTATCGGGGAATACGCAAGTGAACCACTGGGAGATTATTTTGCAGGACCGAACCATGTTCTTCCAACCAATGGTACAGCAAAATTTTTCTCACCGCTTTCTGTG